>BNJV01002859.1_pt1 | contig 331936 bp, 512 predicted proteins | sample 8540591 | NCBI WGS metagenome assembly BNJV01 (sample SAMD00202457, study PRJDB9452) | human saliva metagenome | host: Homo sapiens | reverse complement strand
TGCAATAATAATTCCTCCCAAAATTATTACTCAACTTTTTAACTTCATTTTTCCACACTCCTTTTTAAAAAAATATAGTCAAATCTCTTTAATACTATAAAAACTAATAATATCTTACCTATAATTAATTATAACATCAAAACCTTTAATTAAACTTAAAATAAGCCAACAAAAAAATAATAAACCTGCTCTTTTCTTAACTTTAAGATTAAAAAGCAGGTTTACCAAATATATACTTAATTTTAGACTCTCAATTTAATTATTTAGGCGATACCAAAAATCTTAACTTGGCTCTTTTTCTTTAACTAATGCCTCAAATCCTTCATTTACAATATCTTCCAATTTAATTCTTTTTTTGTTACTAATAAATCTTTTTGAAAAAAATATCCTTGTTTCATCAGTTCCAATGTTTTTAGGGAATACATCACGGTATGCGATAACTCCTTTTATTGTTCTTTCTTGAATTACCACTTCGTTAGGCTGAATCGAGTGCTTCTGTTTCCCAGATACTTACAACCATTAATTCTCCATCTTTTTCAGCGGCTTCAAAGATTGCTGCAATACAGCAGGAACTCCTGTCACTTCATAAGACACATTTACTCCGCCATTTGTTTTTTCTTTTATAAATTCAACTGAATTTACTTTTGTTGGATCTACAATTATTGCTCCTAATTTTTTAGCGATTTCCTGTCTTTCAGGCGAAACTTCCACAGCATAAATTTCTGTTGCTCCAGATGCTCTCAATGCGTCAATGATAAGAAGCCCGATTGGTCCACAGCCGAAAAACTGCTGCTGTATCTCCTGTATTGAATTTTGCTTTTGTCTAACTGCGTAAACTGCCACTGCTGCTGGTTCTGTCAATGCTCCTTGCTCAAAGTCAATTTCATCAGGTAATTTATGAGCCTGATCTTCATTTACAACTACAAATTCAGAGAATCCTCCACCTCCACCGGCAAGTCCAATAAAGTTCAAGTTAGGATCTAGATTATATTTTCCAACTAATCCATTTTTTTGCCAAAATTGGTTCAACTGTAACTCTATCCCCAACTTTAAATTTTAGTAATTCCATTTCCAATTTCTATAACTTCTCCACAAAATTCGTGTCCCATTGTGATAGGCGCTTTTTCATTAGTATAAGGATGTGGAGTATCTGCTGGAATAAAAATAGGACCTCCTAAATATTCATGCAAATCACTTCCACAAATTCCAGCATATTTTACTGCGATTTTAATTTGATTTTTCTCTTGTAATTTCTGGAATTTCTACTTCTTCAACTCTTACATCTTTTTCTGTTATGCCATCTTGCAGCCTTCATTGTTCCCATTTTTGCTTTCCTCCCAAATTGTTGTTAATTATATCATTTAAATTTAAAATTTCTGTTTCTATACTTTATTAGTATACCCCAATTTTTTTAAAAATCAATACTAATTTCTGAATTTATTTTTTTTATTTTAAATATTTTTTTATATCAATATAGTAAAAACGTCTTTAAAAACCGAACTCAAAATCTATGACTATTTTACTCAAACCCTAAATTTATATAATTTTTTTAGTAGTTCAATTTTAAATGGGTTCAGTATATAATAAAAATTGTCAAAAAATAAGGCAAGTTAATTTATGCCTTATAAAAAAATATTTTTTTATTGCTTGGCTATTCTTCAAAAGAAATCTCCAATTTTTCTATATTTCTCATATCTTCTTCTTAATAATTCTCGAAGTGAATACTTATCTATTCGTTTAAATTCCTTTACAACTGCCTCTTTCAAATTCTGCGCTGTTTCTTCAAAAATTTCGATGAGCTCCACCCAAAGGTTCTTTTTATAATTTCATCTATTACTCCTAGACTTTTTAAACTGATTGCATCCATTTTCAGACTTTTTGCCGCTTCCGCTGCTTTGGTTGAATCATTAAAAAGAATCGAAGCGCAGCCTTCTGGAGAAATAACAGAATATACACTATTTTCAAGCATTAAAATAGAATCTGCCACACCAATTCCTAATGCTCCTCCACTTCCACCTTCTCCAATTACTACTGATACAATTGGCACTCGAAATCCAAACATTTCTGCCAAATTTTTAGCAATAGCTTCTCCTTGCCCTTTTTCCTCAGCTTCAATTCCAGGATATGCTCCAGCTGTGTCAATTAACGTTAAAATTGGTAATTTAAAACGTTCTGCCATTCTCATCAGTCTTAGAGCCTTTCTATAACCTTCTGGACTTGCCATACCAAAATTCCTGAAAATATTCGAATCTATATCTCTTCCCTTCTGCTGTCCGATAATCATTATTTTATATCCATCAATTGAAGCTAATCCACCTACAATAGCATGATCGTCTTTTGATAGCCTATCTCCGTGAAGCTCTACAAAATCTTGAGTCAATTCATTTATATAATCCAATGTATATGGTCTTTTAGGATCTCTTGAAATCTGAATTCTATTCCATGCATCCAGTTCATTTTCTTCAAAATCTTTATATTTACTTTCCAATTTTTCCAGTTCTACTATTTGAGCAGAAAAAAATCAATATTTTTTTCATCTGAAAATGCCTTTAATTCCGATATTGCCTCTTCTAGTTCCTTAATTTCATCTTTTATACTCATATTCCTATCCTTTCATTTGAGAAATTTTTAAATTTACACCAATTTTTTTCTAATACTCTATAAATTGTTGTTTTTCAAATCTTTTTCTTTCTGAAATTATGTCAACCATTCCGTGTTCCAATAAAAAAATTCAGCTCTTTGGAAACCTTTTTGGCAATTTTTGATTTACAGTTTGTTCTATAACTCTTGGCCCCGCAAAGGCAATTAAAGCATTCGGCTCTGTTATTATTACATCTCCAAGCATTGCAAAAGAAGCTGTTACTCCACCTGTAGTCGGATCAACAGGAACTGAAATAAAAGGAATTCCTGCTTCATTTAATTTTTTTACTGCACCTGAAGTCTTTGCCATTTGCATAAGCGACAAAAATTCCTTCCTGCATTCTGGCACCACCAGAACTTGAAACAATTACAACTGGTATTTTTTTCTTTAAGCCCTAATTCAAGAGCTCTAGTAATTCTTTCACCAACAACAGAACCCATACTTCCACCCATAAAATTAAATTCCATTGCCGCAATACTTACTTTTATTCCATTAATTGTTCCTATCCCACTAATTACTCCGTCTAACATTCTACTTTTTTCACGTGCAATTTCTAATTTTTCTTCATATTCAGGAAAAGATAACACATTTTTAGAATTAAGCGTCATATCTTCTTCAAAAAATGTTCCTTCATCAATTAATAATTCAATTCTTTCAAATGCTGTTAATCTAAAAATAATTCCCACATTTTGGACAAACATTCAAATTATTTTTTTAAATCTTCATTATAGATAATCTCATTACACTGATTACATTTTTTTCCACTTGTTATCATCCACAATGTCAACTGTCAACTTTGACTTAGATGTAAGTGTTGCATATTTATTTTTTTGATCTTTTTACTTGAAAATAATCCCATTCTTTTCACCTCTTGTTTAAAAATTAAATAACAGATGTTATAATACTCTATATGATACCTTATCTATATTAGAAATAACTTTGATAAATATGTATTTTTTTAAAAGAAATACTTTATTTAAAATTGAAAAATTTATAATTATCAAACGAAAGGAAATAACAGCAAAGGAAAAAAATTTGTCACTTCCATCCTGTATCCCATACTTTTTGTCCCCCACAATTGGAATTTTTTTGATGTGCCAACTGTGCTCTTATTTGATGTTTTCCTTCCTGTAACCAAATCAACATCCAAAAGAAAAAAACATTTTTTTATTATTTTTTTCCTAGTAAATCTAATATTTTTTTGTATTTTTTTAACTCGCTAATCAAAAATTTTTTTTAAAAATTTGTAATACTTTTTTTGAATCTTTTTGAAATAGGATTTTTCTGAAACAATAACTTTATTTTCTGTTGTTGTTAAATAATTTTCAATTTTAAAAATTTTTAGATTCAATATTATTTTTTTTATATTATGCACAATTGCAAAAATATTTTTTTGTATTTCATTATCTCGAATTTTTTTGAGAAATATATCTTAAAAAAATTTTAAATTCTTGCAGCCAATTACAAGTCCTGATGTTTCAAAATCAAGTCTATTAGCAAAATTAATATTTTCATTTTTAAAAATTTCCTTAAAAACTTCGGAAAGTCCATATTTATGCCCTGTTCCCTTATGCATCGGAATTTTTTTCACTTTTATTGACAATAAAAAAATCTTCATTTTTCAAAAAAATTATCATTTTTTTATATTTTTTTCCAAATCACTTTTCTGTATTTGAATTTTTTTCAGATTATTTTTTTCAAAACTTTTTTTATTATCAAAGTTTTCTGAAAATAAATTTTTTTATAACAATTGTATCATTTAATGCAAGTCTATAATTTTTCCTTTTGACTTTTTTTCCATTAACCTTAACATCTCCAGCTCTTATTGCTCCAAAAATTCTACTTAACGGCTCATCCTTAAAATTTTTTCTCAAATACCTGTCAAGACGCATTCCTTCCATTTCCGAATCTACAACAACTTCTTTTACTTTTCAAAAATTTTCTCCTATTCAACTTACTTTTTACTTATTATGAACTTTTACACTTTCCACTATTCCTATCATTATAAATGAAGCCAAAAATGAACTTCCTCCATAACTCATAAACAATAACGGTTTTCCTGTAACAGGTACAAGTCCGATTGTCATTCCCACATTTACAATTACGTGCATAAAAATTACTGCTGCCATACCATAGAGTATGAGTCGCCCAAAATCATCTTGTATAATCCGCGATATCCTCATTATTTCATAAATCAGCCCAAAATATAGAAGTAAGACTAGTGAAGAGCCTAAAAATCCTAATTCTTCAGACAATACTGAAAAAATAAAGTCTGTTTGTGCTTCTGGCAAAAATTCCAATCTGCTTTGGCTTCCTTGTAAAACCCCCTTTCCTAATGCTCCTCCCGCACCAACGGAAATTTTTGATTGAATTACGTGCCACCCGCTTCCTTTTCTATCTGTTTCAGGATGTAAAAATGTCTCCACACGTGTTCTCTGGTAGCTACTTAAAACAAATCTGTAAACAGGATAAACTGACAACAATACAACAAGTCCAATTATCCAGATTGGTTTCATATCAGCTCCATATAGAAATATCATAAATAAGAATGCTGAAACCGTTATTAATGTTGTTCCTAGGTCAGGCTGTATCAAAACTAATAAAATAAGTGGCATAGCTGGTAAAATTGAGCCAATAATATCTTGCAGATTGTTAATCCCGTCTTTATACTTTGTTACAATCCAATAAGCGATTATTATAATAATTCCCACTTTTACAAATTCTGAAGGCTGCAATTGAAATGGTCCCAGGAAATCCAACGCTGTGCTCCCAGAGTCTTTTTTCCTGCAAAACGCACAATCAATAGCAAAGTAGCACCTATACCATAAATATGCCAAACATATCTTTTCAGATTTCTATAATCCATATATGACAACAACAAAACTAATATAGAACCTACTGCAATCCACAGAATATTCTTTATAACCATTCCACTTTGTCTTGTTGCACTATATACGAAAACTGTACTGATTGTTACAAGTGCATAGACTATTAATAAAAATCATCTTGTCCATCCGAAAAATATTATTTTTTTATTTCTTCTATCATTAATTTTTGGTTTCGAAACATTTTTCTTCTCCTAATTTTAATTTTTTTATTTCCCTCAATTAACTTCATTAACCTTTACTGCTTTATTTTTTTCTATACGTTAATATTCCCCAAAAACTGTAATATTTTTCTTCCAGATATTTCGTTCTTGCAAAATTATTCACATCTTCAAGTTTTTACTGCATTTACTTTGTTTTTTTCAATTTTTTTCTGTATCTAAAAATTTCATTTTTTTCTAATATAATAATTTCCTAAAATTCCCATTCTTGAACGTGGATTTTCCATAGCAAATGAAATTCTGCTTATATATTTATTTTTTTGATTTTTTTGAAGCTCATCTTCTGTCACTCCATTCTCGCGTAATTTCTTGAATTCTAAAAAGTGTAATTTCTATAGCTTTTTCATAACTTTTCTAAATTAGTTCCAATATATGTTGAAGTTAAACCTCCAGAAAGATAATACTGGTTATATGTATAAACAGAATAGGCTAATCCATTTTTTTCACGAATTTCCTGAAAAAAAGTCTAGAACTCATTGAACCTCCTATAATATTTGACAAAATATCTGTATATACTTTTTTTCACTGTTATAATCTTCACTTTTATGAGAAATGCAGATATTTACCTGATTTATATCCTTTGAAACTGTTTTTTTCCCTGCATTAAATGAAAAAAATCAATTTTTTTCACGTCTATCAACTTTTGTATCAGCCAGTTTTCCAAAAATACTCATTTATTTTTTTGAATGATTTCATCTTTATCAAAATTTCCTGAAACTACAACTAGGATATTATCCTTTGTATATCTTTCTCTATAATATTTTTCTAATTTCTTCCGCTGTAAATCCCTTTACACTTTCTTCTGTCCCAATAATCGGCTTTCCATACTGTCCATTTATACAGTCCGCATAATTTGTTTCAAACACAAGGTCATCTGGCGAATCCTTATACATCTTGATTTCTTCCACAATTACATCTTTTTTTCTTTTTTTCCAGTTCCTTTTCATCAATCGTAGAATTTGTAACAATATCAAACAAAATATCCACAGATTTTTCCCAAAAAATTGTGTCAAAAGCGTTTATATAAAAAAACTGTTTCTTCCTTTGTTGTATGTGCATTCACATTTGCTCCAAGATAGTCAATCTCTTCTGAAATTTCAAAAATAGCTTCTTGTTGGTGTCCCTTTAAAAAAATCATATGTTCTAGCACGTGTGAAATTCCTTCTTCCGTATCACTTTCATCTCGTGAACCTGTTTTTTTACAAATACTCCGACTGAACAAGTGGAAATACTTTCTAATTTGTCAAAAATAACTTCTATTCCCGTATCCGTTTTTATTTTTTTCTATCATTCTAATCCTTTCTCTTCTAAAAATAATTTTTAATATTCTGCATCTTTAAACAATTTTATTCCAACAACAAGGAATATTATTAATGGAACAAAAACAGGCAACATAAATTGGAACTGTTCCAGAAACTGCCATTGAACGTAAAATTGTGCTGACTCCATAATACGCATAACCAATTATTACAGACAATCCAATATTTACAGCAGCTCCTCCTCTAACATACCTACTCCCTAGTGAAAGCCCTATTAAAGACATTACAAGCGAAGATAATGCAAAGGATATTCTATAATAAAAATTCTATTCTTAAATTTAACGAATCTGCTCCAACTCTTGTAAAAATAAACTGTTTTTTTCACGTAATTCTGGCATTGTCAAATTTTTAGCTTTTACCGCACTTGCGAGTACATCTTCCATTGAAGCCACAAATTTAAATTTTTTTGTATCAAACGGTTTTGTTACATTTGTTTTTGCTGTCATATTCCTTTAAATCTTTAAAAGTCCATTCATTAGTTTTTAGGATTAATTTTTAGCAAAAAGAAGCTGTATACATTTTTTTCTTATTACTTTAAATCCATTTTTCAAATTTTAGAATTGTAACATAGTTCATTGTTCCGTTATTTTTATTTGCATGCCCACTAAAGAGAACTGTTCTTTTATCAATTTTCACGAATACAAAATCCTTTTCTGATCTGACAGGCTCTTTATTGTCAATTTTCAATGTCTTCAAATCTTCCTTTTTTGTATTTGCTCTCCCAAGATAATCATAATTTAACCAAAACACTCCCAAACTTACTAAAGCTGAAAATAAAATGGGAAATAATGCAACTCTTGCAAAACTTATCCCGCTTGTCTTCATTGCGGCAACTTCCAGCTGTTTTGCCATTTTACTTATACATAGGAGACTTCCTAACAATACTCCAAGAGGAGCTGTGTTTGTTACAATTTCAGGTATCCCGTATCTTAAATATTTTAAAGCTTCAGAGCCTTTCAGTTTTCCATCCATAAGCCAGCCTGTCAATGTAATACTTTCAGCTAGCAAAAATATTAGAAAAGAACATCATCATACCTAAAATAAAAACTTTTTACATAATTTACAATTATATATTTATCTAATTTATTCATGCTCCTCCTTTCGCTAATTTCCTTTATATTTTTTTATTGAAAAAATATGCACAATATAAATAAAAACAAAAATTAGGAACCCACATTGCAATACTAGCTGGTACATCATTTTTTTAAAAACCATAATTTTAGCATAGCTTGCCATTCCTATATATCCAAATATAACTATTAAACTTATTCCAAAAACTTATTCCTCTTCCACTTCTTCTATGCCCCACAGAAAGTAAAACTCCTAGCCAGCATAAAAAAGTACTTGCAAGAGGCCCTATAATTCTTTGGTAGATTTCTACTTGTGCTTTTAATGCTGCTTCCTTTTTCTTCAGGATTTTTATATTTACTTTATAAAATTTTTTTCTAGCTCCTTTAAATTCATCTCCTTACGACTTTTTCTTCAACACTTGTTTCTTTTCCTAAAAAAAGTGGAAATCGGTATCTCCTGCTCCTGATATTCGGCTGATACTTGACTGCTTCCAGTTTTATCAAAGGCGTATCCTTTTACTTTTTTTCAATCTTATAATTCCTGGATCAAACTTTTGCATCTTCAGCTAGAAATACTATTGGATACGGATTATCTCCACGTTTATTTATAATTAGAAATTCTTAGCTGTAGCCTTATCGTTACTCACTTCGTCTATATAAAATCCAAAGCCTTTTTCTTCATTTGACAAAAAGACTTTTTCTTCTGTAAGTGAACTTGGTCTTGAAGCTAAAATCTGCTTTGTCTGAGCATTAATATTTTTTAATGCACGTGGATTTACATAAAGCTCAAGCCCTAATCCAATAAGGTAAGTATCACTCCAAAAAATAAATGCAGGTCTGATTATTCTAAAAAGCCCGACTCCAGAACCTTCCATTGCAACAATTTCATTTGTTTCAGAAAGTCCACCATAAACAAAGCATCACTCCAAGGAATGCCCCCATCGGTATCGTCTGCACTAAAAACTCCTGGCATCGCATAAAATAAATAGTCAATTATCGATATAAATGGCAAATCACTCGCAAATAATCTTTCCATAACTTCCATTACAACATTTAACATCATAATAAATGTAAATATGCTAATTCCAAATACCGATGGCAGAATAAGTGAATTGTAGATATATCTGTCAATTATTTTTCATTTTTATCAGTTTTCCTTTTTAATTATAATTTTTGATAAGCAATACCATTTTAAAACTAAACTCAAAAAGTTTGAAAAGGCTCTACTTTAAAGATATTCAATTTTTTTCAGTTCAATTTTAAAAAGGTTTGAATATTATTCTAAAAATGTTATTTTTTTAAATGTTCTAATCTGCAGTTCGACTATTCTTAAATTCTTCTGTCTCTAATTTTTTTATAATTACTTAAAATATCATTTATTATTTGATTTTCCCTTTTTTACGGCATAATTTTTCTACATCATTTTTTTATAAAATTTGGAAAAAGAATCTAAATATTTTTAATGCATATTTTGTCATAAATTGAGCAGAAACACTTTTCATCTCTTATATTTTTTTATTTTTTTACTATTTGACGAACCCGTAATGATGACAATATAAATAATAATTGAAACAAAAAAATATTTTAAATATTCCAAAAAAATTATTCCAGAAAATTTATCAAATCTTTTTTTATTTTTATAGTTTTCAAGAACTTCCCATTTATTATTAAAATAACAGAATAAATAATATACTGGATTACAAACCATAATAATAAATATCTTCAATTGATTTCTCGATTTTATTTTTTTCCGAATCAAAAAATTTTATAAATATAATTCGTAATAAAAATAATCAAAAATATATTTAAACATATTAAAGAATTCCAATGAAAATCCCTTTTTATATCCAAGAAGAATAAATATTATCAGCAATATTATAAATCCAATATCCAGTATCATTTTTCCTACCTCTATTTTTCCACATAAATTCTAGGCACTCTTTGACTTATTCCACACATAATTTCATACGAAATTGTATTACATAAATCAGCAACTTCCACAACACTTATATTTTCCCCAAAAAATTCCACAATATCACCTTTTTTTTAGCCACATCTTTCAATTCATCAGGAAGTAAAATCATAAGCTGATCCATACAGACACGTCCTACAATTTCACATTTATGCCCTTTGTAAAAAACATAGCCTTTGTTTGACAAATCACGCCTTACTCCGTCAGCATATCCAATAGAAACTGTAGCATATGTCTTTCCAGCTTTTCCTTTATAAGTATTTCCATAACTTATAAAACTATCTTCCTTTAATGTTTTTATGTAACTAATTTTTGCCAAAAGAGACATTACTGGCTTAAATTTATATGGAAACGTTTCTTCATCTATAACTCCTCCATAAAGTATAATTCCCACTCTTACAAAATCTTCTATGCTGTCCTGAAATTTTAAAGTTCCAAAGCTATTGTGCAAATGTCTATATTTTATTGATGGTATCCCACTTGATATTTTTTCACACATTGCTTTAAATTTGCTTTCCTGCAATTTTGTATAGTCTTTGTCACTGTCTGATGATGAAAAATGCGAGAAAAATTCCTATTGGATTAATATGGCTAGAATTTTTTTAAGATTTTATTCAAATCTTCCACTTCACTTTCCTGAAAGCCTACACGTCCCATTCCTGTATCTATCTTTATAAATACATCTGTAGTTTTTCCTTTTTTTTCCCCAGTTTTTTTCCAAATATTCTATTTCCTCAAAATCTGTCACCATAAAATAAATATTTTTTTATCAGCAATTAAATCCATATATTCATTTTTCCACAGGACCCAATATAAGCACAGTAATATCATTGTGAAGCTCCTTAATTTTAAGCGCCTCATCGCTTGTCGCAACTGCAAAGTTCTTTATTCCCTTTTTTTATCAAAAGCATCACATATTTTAAGCATTCCATGCCCATAGAGCATCTGCCTTTATAACTGCTATTATTTTATCTTTTTGCTACAATTTTTTTCAATTTCATCAATATTGCTATATAAATTATTTATATTTATTTCTGCCCAGCATCGCATTTTTCAATTCACCTTCTAAATTTATCATTTTTTTATTTATTATCAAATATTTTTTTGTTTTTTTCAATTAAACTAATACTTTATCTTTTTCATCATATCCGTTTACTGTTTTACCAGAACTTTTTATAACATCTTTAGCTTTTTGGCTCATTTTTACCTTTTTTTCATTATATAAACTAAAGGACTTGCTACAAACACTGATGAATAAGTTCCAACAAGCATTCCTATAAATAGAGTCATACTAAATGTTTTTTTAATGTGCTTCCACCAAGAATAAGAAGTACAATTACAGAAAACAACGTAGTTAATGATGTGTAAATTGATCTTGTAAAAACTTGGTTTATGGATTTTTCTATCACTTCTCCAAATGATAATGTAACTTTATTTTCTACCTTCTCTATTTCTTTTAATATTTTCACGAATCCTATCAAATACAACAATTGTATCGTTAATTGAATATCCTAAAATTGTAAGAATTGCAGCAATAAACGGTGTATCTATCTCATATTTAAGCATTGCAATAACTCCAAAAGGCAATAATAACATCATGAATTAATGCTACAATTCCCGCTACCGCATAAATAAATTCAAATCTTACTGTAATATAAATAATAATCAAAAATACTTCCAATTAACAATGCCTGAATTGCATTAGATGTTAATTCCTTACCAATTACAGCACCTACAGTTTCATTTTTCACAACTTCATATTTCCCAGTTTTTTTGGCTCAATTCTGACATTACTTTTTGCTTTTTGTGTATCTTTTAATTGTTCAGTTCTTATAATAACAGTATTATCTGTGTCTGAAAATTGCACTCTTTTTAGCTTTCATTTGTGGTATTTCTCCAACTAAACCACTTAATGTACTGTTTACTGCATTCTGGTCAATTTTTTTCTCATATTTTAACTGAATTAATTCTCCACCTTTAAAAATCTACACCAAGATTTAACTTTATTGCAAATAATGAAACTAGCGAAACTATAACCATTACTGCCGAAATTCCCAAATAAAGTTTTCTACGCTCTATTACTTTTAAATTAATCTTCATTCAAAGCTCCTTTCCAGAACAACTGCTCTCTTTTTATATTAAATGTTTTTATAAGTAACTTTAATATTACTTTTGAAACAAATACTCCTGTAATTACAGTAGCCACTACCCCAAGCGACAATGTTACAGCAAATCCTTTAATTGGACCAGTTCCAAGAAAGAACAATACCGCTGCCACAAGTAATGTTGTTATATTTCCATCAATTATGGCAGGAAAGGCATTTTCATAACCTCTTTCAACCGCATCGTGAAGCGATTCTCCAAGCCGTAATTCTTCCTTTATTCTCTCATAAGTAATTACATTTGAATCAACTGCCATACCAAGTGTAAGGATAAATCCTGCAATCCCTGGAAGTGTCAAAGCTGCACCAATACCGCTTAGTAATCCTAAAACTAGAACTCCGTTTATTAATAGTGCGATATCCGCAACAATTCCTGGTATTTTATAAATTGCAATCATAAATACTGAGATTACACCTAAGGCAATCAGCCCAGCTATTCCAGTTTGCTTGATCGAATCCACACCAAGTGTCGCCCCAACTGTTCTATTTTCAACAATTTTTATTTCCACAGGCAATGCCCCTGATTTTAATAGATTTGCAAGATTATTTGCTTCTTCCATTGAAAATCTTCCAGTTATAATTCCGCTTCCTCCATTAATTTCACCATTAATTCTAGGAGCTGACTGTTCCTTGTTATCAAGCATTATTGCAAGTTGTTTACCAACGTTTTCTCTAGTTATTTTAGCAAAATCATTTGCACCTTTTGAATTTAACTCAAAACTTACAGATGGCATCCCAACTTGATCTCTTGTAACTCCCGCACTTTTCAACGCAGAACCTTCTAACAACACAGGTCCATAAGTTCCATCATTATTTTTTATTCTAAACTCAAGTTTTGCTGTTGTACCAATCAATTCAATAGCCTTTTGAGGATCTTTTATCCCCGCAAGCTCCACTATCAATTTGTCATTTCCACTAAGCTGAATAACAGGCTCAGCAACTCCAATACTATTTACCCGTCTTTCAATAATATTTCTAACTTTACTCATTGTATCAGCCTCTATTTTCCCCTGTGCCTGTAATACAACTGATGTTCCACCACGTAAATCAAGTCCCAGTTTTACTTTATTAAAGTACAAAATAAGAGCTGGAACAAAAAAATTACTAAAAAGTAACCAAATATAATGTGATTTTTTTATTTTGCATTTTTCATCCTTTCTTTTTTTATTTAAATATCTATTCTTAAGGTAATGTGTCGAGATATTTTTTTGCAAAATTATTGACGCTGCAACCATATCTACTACTTTTCTACGTTCTTTTTCCATTCTTTTTGGAATAGTTTTTTTAGATAATGCTCAGCCTCTGTTGTTGTGTAACGCTCATCCACAAAGATAATTTGAATGTTCGGAATACTCTTTTTCAATTCTTCCACAAATTCCTCTACTTTTTTTCCACCTGACGTTTTTTTGTACCATCAAGGCTCTTTGGCATTCCCACTACAAGTTTTTTTGTACCTTCATCATCTAATATTTCTTTTATTCTTTCAACAGGATTTGTTTTTGTTCTGTCAATTACTTCGAGAGCAGTCGCTAAAAATTCCCAGAGGATCACATTTTTGCAACCCCAATTCTGACATCTCCCACATCTAATCCAATAAATTTTTTTCATTTTTTTTATTTCTCATTTCTTAAATATTTCACAGCAATTTTAAAATTTTATAATTAAAAAAATCAAATTCAATTGCTATTACAATTTTTTTCAGTCACAAACTCAAATGCCTTTTTCAACGGCTTCTTTTTACAGCACTTCCATTTTTTTCCACCAGCCTGTGCAAAAGTCAGGACGTCCTCCACCATTTCCGCCCGCAACTTGAGCCGCAACTTTTACTATTTCTCCAGCTTTTGCTTTTTGAAATCAAGTCTTTTGTAACTCCAACTACAAAAAAATTGCCTTTCCATTGTTATTTGTTCCCAAAATAATAATTCCAGACTGCATTTTTTTCTTTTCCTCTGTCTACAATCTCTTTTAGCTCATCAACATTTTTATCAACAAATGATCTTTTTAACACTTTCACACCATTTACTGTTTCCACATTTTCAAGCATTTCATTGATTTCGTATTTTACAAGTTTTGTCTGCATTTCTTCATGCACTTTTTACTGCCGCTCTCATATCTCCAATATTTTTTTCGATAATATCGACAACATTTTTTTCATCTGTCCTAAAAAAATATCAGATATTTCCTTTATTTTTTTCTTCAAGCCTGTTTACATAATTTAAACTCTTATGTCCAGTTGTAGCTGTAATTCTACGTGTTCCTGAAGCAATACCGTTTTCAGACTCAATATTGAATAATCCGATTTCTCCAGTCGATTTAACGTGCGTTCCTCCGCAAAGTTCAATGGAATATCCGTCAATTTCAACAACACGGACTATATCTCCGTATTTATCCGAGAAAAGTGCCATTGCTCCTCTTTCTTTTGCATCTTCAATATTTTCATAATTAATTTTTACCTGTAAATTTGATAAAATAATGTCATTTACACCTTTTTCAATTTTTTCAATCATTTCTGGACTAATTGCCTCGTAATGTGAAAAGTCAAATCTTAATTTTTCATCATCCACAAGCGATCCAGACTGCTCAACATGTGTTCCAAGATTTTCTCTTAAAACTTTGTGTAAAATATGTGTAGCCGTATGATTTCTCTGAATATCTTTTCTACGATTTATGTCAATTTGCATTTTCACTTCCCACGCCTACAGCTGGAGCAATTCCTCTTGTGATTTCAACCTGATGAATAAAGACATCGTGTTTTTTTAACCACATTTACAACTCTTCCTTCAAATTCTCCAGAAGTAATAATTCCTGTATCAGCAACTTGTCCTCCAGATTCAGCATAAAACGGAGTTTTGTCAAAAATCATCTCATATCCTGAGATTCCTTCACTTTTGGCAATATGTAAAAGCGTGCTTTTTTTCCTCAAAAATTTTGTAAATATCCAGTAAATTCTGTTTTCCCATGTTTTTCAAAAAAATTCATCTATAAATTCATCTTTTTATCATATCAGAAATTGTTGTTCTGCTGTCTTTTTGACCGTTGCACCTGTTCTGCCAGCTTTTTTTCTCAAATTCTTCTTCTGATGCTTTCAAATCCTTGATTTTCCAAAAATCAATTTTTGTAAGTTCAAATGGGAATCCAAAAGTATCATACAATTTGAAAGTCAGTTCAGCAGGCAATTCCTTCTGATTTTCCCCTTTTTAATTTTTTTGAATTTCTTCTTCCAGCATTTCAGTTCCATTTTTTTCAAAGTTGTTGCAAATCTTTCTTCTTCCAGTCTTATAACTTTTTCTATGTATTCCTGCTTTTCAGCTAACTCTGGATATGCTTCATTCATTGTTTCAAGAACGTAAGGCACTAATTTATAAAAGAAATATATCCTCTTTTTCAAAAAAACCTTCTGTTTTGCAGAACTTCCAGCTCAAAAGGCACGTCTTATAATTTTTCTTAAAATATATCCACGCCCTTCGTTTGACGGCAATACTCCATCTCCAATCAAAAAAATACTGAGGCTCTAACGTGATCGGCAATAATTTTTACTGCTTCCTCACTTTCATTTCCTTGAATTTCAAGTACAGATTTTATCCCTTTTGTAATATTTGTAAATAAATCCGTATCAAAGTTGTTATCCTTATTTTGTACAACCGAAGCAATTCTTTCAAGTCCTGCCCCTGTGTCAATATTTTTTTCTGGAAGTGGCACAAGTGAACCGTCTTCAAGCTTGTTCCATTCAGTAAATACCAGATTCCAGATTTCTAAAAATCTATCTCCGTCATCTCCCGGCTTTCTGTCAGCTTCTTCGTTATTTTTTCCCATATTCTGAGTATCGTAATAAATCTCGCTACAAGGTCCACAAGAACCTACAGGTCCTGCTGCCCACCAGTTGTCCTCTTCTCCAAGCCTAACAATTCTTTCTGCTGGCACTCCAATTTCCTTGTTCCAAATTTCATAAGCCTCATCGTCTGTTTTATACACAGACACCCAAAGCCTATCCTCTTCCAATTTCAATACTTTCGTTATATATTCCCAAGACCATTCAATAGCTTCCTTTTTAAAATAATCTCCAAACGAGAAATTTCCTAACATTTCAAAAAATGTATGATGTCTAGGCGTTCTCCCAACATTTTCCAAGTCATTAGTCCTGATACATTTCTGATAAGTGGTAATTCTTTTTAAACGGTGCCTCCTTTTTCTCCCAAAAAAAGAACGGCTTAAATGGAACCATCCCCGCTACAGTCAGCAATAAGCTCTTATCATCTGGTATAAGCGACGCACTTTCAAAATGTTTATGCTCCTTCGATTTAAAAAAATCTACAAAACTTTTTCTTATTTCATTTCCTGTCATTATTTGTTTGAGATTGTTAAAACAATCCCGCTCCTTTCCTATTGTATCTTTATTTTTAATATTATAAAAATTATTATTTTCAACCAATATTGCTTCTTTATTATTAATCAATTTCAAATCCAATTTATCTTTATATAATTCAACAGTATTTCTCGAACTTTCCACAAAAAGGCTCTTCCTCAAAATGAGGAACTATGTAAAAATCTACTAGATTTAATCCTGTATAATCATCTAATTCTGTTGCCACTGTCTCATCGTCAATTACAGAAGCATACTCTATATCAGGAGCCGCTATTACTGAACCTGCTGATTCTCCAATATAGAGCAGTCCATTTTCTATTCTTTCCTTTAAATAAGTTATTAAATTTTTTTCTTTTTTTAATTCCTGTAATAAATAAAATGTATTTCCACCAGAAATAAAAAAACTATTTTTCGCTTCTGACAATTTTTTTCTTTTGCAATCTCTTCTGAAAAAAACAGAAACATCAAAAATTTTTCCACTTCATAACCAAAAATCTTCAAACGCCTTTTGAGTTAAATGCATATACTTTTTTTATACTCCTCTACATTGGCTGCTGTTGGAATAAATAATATTTTTTTACTTTCAGTATTTTTTTATCTAAAAAAATTTTTTTACAAGTTCTATACTTTCGTATAAAGACGATGTTAAAATCATATTTTTTTCAAAAAAATCATCCTCTCTAATCAAGTTTGAAGTTATCCCTAGATACACCCTTCTAGCTGTTTCATCACTTGCAATCTGCTGTCCTGTTCCTGCAATCAGAATTGTACCTTCTGCCATTATGTAGGCTCTTTCCGTAATCCTCAACGTTTCACGCACGTTATGATCGGTAATCAGTATTCCAAGCCCACGTTCCTTTAACTGCATTATTATATTCTGAATATCCTCAACTGCAATCGGATCTACTCCCGCAAAAGGCTCATCAAGCAGTATGAAGTCTGGATTTGTAGAAATAGTTCTAGCAATCTCCACACGTCTACGTTCCCCTCCAGAAAGTGCATATCCCAAACTTTTTGCTACATGAGACAATTTAAATTCTTCAATCAAATTCTGCATTGTGGCAATTCTTTCTTTTTTTTTAACTCCTCGCATTTCCAAAACTGACACAATATTTTCTTCCACAGTCAAATTCCTAAAAACAGATGCTTCCTGTGGCAAATAACCAAGCCCAAGCCTAGCTCTCTTATACATAGGTAAATTTGTAATTTCCTCTCCATTGTACATAACTCTTCCATAATTTGGTCTTACAATCCCTGTGATCATATAAAAAGTAGTCGTCTTTCCCTGCTCCATTTGGTCCAAGAAGTCCCACAACTTCACCTTTTTCCATAGACAGACTCACACTTTTTACAACTTCCCTTTTTTTATATCTTTTTTTCAAGCTATCAGCTTCTATACTAATTTTCCTAGCCATTTTTTTCTCCCATTTAAATAAAAAAATTAACTAGAGAACCCTCTAGAATCATTGTACAATTTTTTTATAATGTTCCAAAAATTAGAAACTCTAAATTTGTGTTACTTTTTAAGATTTTTTTGATTTTATGAATTAATAAAATTACGATAAAATCAATCTCCATTATTTCTGATTTTGAAAAAAATTTGTTATTTATTTAAAAGATTTTATTATTATTCAAATTATTATGCTTTTAATACTTCCAAAAAATTAAATCAGCAATTATAATTCTAATATTTCCATCTAAAAAAATAATTTTACTATATTATAAATCATTTTTTTACTTTTTTTCTACTTTTTTTAAATTTTGACAGAGATGTATTGGATAATCAGGTGTAACACTAAAAACCTATTAAAAAAATAGTAAAAATAATATACTAATATCTCTCACAAAAATTAGAAATGCTCATTCTTGCTATGCTAAATAATAACACAACTTCACAAAAAAAGTCACTACAAACTTCAGTTAGATAATAAATTTGCGTTTATAGAATAGATTTAATAACAAGCCATGAAAAATAAAACTTCTGACACTGATTCATATTTACCAGAAAAATATAAATATAAACGTATATTTTCTCCTACAAATATAGAACAAATAAAAAGTGGACTAATAAAGTAGCTTATATTAAAAAGAAAGGGCATAAATCAAAAAGGGAAGCAGGTATACTTGAATACAAAAAAACTTTCAGATGAGAAATGAAAAACAATATCAAATTACCATTTAGCCATGTATTTATGAACTAATATTAAACTCCATTTAAATAACAAATTTATTAAACATTCCCTATTTAAGCTAGAAATAATATAAAAAAATACAATAGAATTAAGAATAAATTTGTTAATTAAGATTAAAAAAATAACTAACTGTAAGTGATATGCTATGAAGTGAAATTACAGGAAAGAAAAAAATTAAAAAATGGCGTCCCCTGGTTGGACTCGAACCAACGACCCTCTGATTAACAGTCAGATGCTCTAACCGGCTGAGCTACGGAGACACACAAAAGAAAAAAGTTTGGCAACTACCTATTTTCCCGGGACGAATCCAAGTATTTTAGGCGTAAACAGACTTAACTGCCGGGTTCGAAATGTAACCGGGTGTATCCCTGCTGCTAACATCACCAAACTTCAAGAATTAAATTGTCTAATTAAGACAATGAGAAATAAATAGTAGTAGTAAAAGATTAACTAAAAAGCAGATGTAATATTAGTACCAGTCAGCTGAATGCATTGCTGCACTTACACCTCTGGCCTATCAACCATGTGTTCTCCATGGATACTACGAATACTCATCTCAAAGACGGCTTCTCGCTTAGATGCTTTCAGCGATTATCCGTTCCAGACGTGACTACTCAGCCATGCCACTGGCGTGACAACTGATACATCAGAGGTCTGTCCAACCCGGTCCTCTCGTACTAAGGTCAGAACTTTACAGTATTCAAGCGCCTGCAGTGGATAGGGACCGAACTGTCTCACGACGTTCTGAACCCAGCTCGCGTGCCTCTTTAATGGGCGAACAGCCCAACCCTTGGGACCTTCTCCAGCCCCAGGATGAGACGAGCCGACATCGAGGTGCCAAACACTTCCGTCGATATGGACTCTTGGGAAGTATCAGCCTGTTATCCCCGGGGTAGCTTTTATCCGTTGAGCGACGGTCCTTCCATACGGAACCGCCGGATCACTAACTCCTACTTTCGTACCTGCTCGACCCGTCAGTCTTGCAGTCAAGCTCCCTTATGCGTTTTGCACTCTTAGGCTGATTTCCATCCAGCCTGAGGGAACCTTTGAACGCCTCCGTTACTCTTTTGGAGGCGACCGCCCCAGTCAAACTGCCCATCTAGCACTGTCTCCGTTACCAGATTAGAATTTCAACGGCATATGGTTGGTATTCCAACGACGACTCAGTTAAAACTGACGCCTTAACTTCACAGTCTCCCAACTATCCTATACACACACAGCCAAAACCCAATGCCAAACTACAGTAAAGCTCCACGGGGTCTTTCCGTCCTACTGCAGGTAGTCGGTATCTTCACCGACATTACAACTTCACCAGGTCTCCAGCCAAGACAGCTCCCAAATCATTTCACCATTCGTGCAGGTCGGAACTTACCCGACAAGGAATTTCGCTACCTTAGGACCGTTATAGTTACGGCCGCCGTTCACCGGGGCTTCAAATCGGAGCTCTCACTCCTCCTCTTAACCTTCCGGCACTGGGCAGGTGTCAGCCCATATACGTCGCCTTTCAGCTTAGCATAGACCTGTGTTTTTGGTAAACAGTTGCTTGGGACTCTTCACTGCGGCCTGTTTCCCCTTGAGGTGTTTCTCCTTTCAGGTATATCAGGCACCCCTTCTCCCGAAGTTACGGGGCTATTTTGCAGAGTTCCTTAGCTAGAGTTATCCTGTCGGCCTTAAGTTTCTCACTCTGTCCACCTGTGTCGGTTTACAGTACGGGCACTATTTTTCATCGATAGAAGTTTTTCTTGGCAGTGTAGGATCTGTAACTTATGCTAATGCACTTACCCATCAGGTCTCACATTTAGACACGCGGATTTACCTGCGTGTCCATGCTACATCCTTAGAAAGACTATTCCGTCAGTCTTCTCACATACCTTCCTGCGTCACTCCGTCTCTCAAGCGATAATAGTGGTACAGGAATATTAACCTGTTTTCCATTCGCCATCACATTTTTGCTTATGCTTAGGTCCCGACTTCCCAGGGCGGACAAACCTTCCCCTGGAAACCTTGGACTTCCGGCCGGCGGGATTCTCGCCCGCCTTCTCGCTACTCATTCCTGCATTCTCACTCTGATGCCTCCAGAAAGCCTTACAGCTTACCTTCGACGGCCTACAGAACGCTCTCCCTACCAGGCGTGAAAACACGCCTCCGCAGCTTCGGTTTATGTCTTAGCCCCGTTACATCTTCGGCGCAGATACTCTCGACCAGTGAGCTGTTACGCACTCTTTCAAGGTATGGCTGCTTCTAAGCCAACCTCCTGGTTGTCTGTGAATATCCACCTCCTTTCCCACTTAGACATAATTAGGGACCTTAGCTGGCGGTCTGGGCTGTTCCCCTCTCGTCCATGGACCTTGTCATCCATGGACTCACTCCTGACGATTAATATATGGTATTCGAAGTTTGCTTGATTTCGGTAAGCAGTACGCCCCCTAGATCATACAGAGCTCTACCCCCACATATCTTAACATCAAGGCTGCACCTAAATGCATTTCGGAGAGAACGAGCTATCTCCTAGTTCGATTGGCTTTTCACCCCTAGACCTATCTCATCTCCCAACTTTTCAACGGCGGTGAGTTCGGCCCTCCACTGAGTCTTACCTCAGCTTCAGCCTGGACAGGCCTAGATCACTAGGGTTTCGCGTCTATGACCAGCGACTTAACGCCCTATTAAGACTCGGTTTCCTTCGGCTCCGCTTTATTAACCTTGCCACTGATCATAACTCGCAGGATGATTAACCAAAATCCACGCAGTCACACATAAAGTGCTCCTACCGTTTGTAAGCACACGGTTTCAAATTCTATTTCACTCCCTTGCTCAGGGTTCTTTTCACCTTTCCCTCACGGTACTCTTCACTATCGGTCAACAACAGTATTTAGCCTTACGTGATATGGTCCACGCTGATTCACGCCAGATTCCTCGTGCCTGACGCTACTCGGGTGCTTCCAGTTGTTATATATATTTTTATGTTCTACAGGGACTATCACCTTCTTTGGTTCAGCTTCCCAACTGATTCTACTTACATACATATAACTTAAACATTATGACAATCCGTTAATGGAAGTCCCACAACCCCGTGTCAGCAACGCTGTCCGCTTGACACTGACACGGTTTAGGCTTATCCCCGTTCGCTCGCCGCTACTTAGGGAATCGTTTTTACTTTCTTTTCCTCCCGTTACTTAGATGTTTCAGTTCACGGGCTTACCGTTTTCACGCATATCCTCCAGATATGCAGGTTTTCCCATTCGGAAATCCGGGGATTAACGATTATGTGCATCTACTCCCGGCTTATCGCAGCTTATCACGTCCTTCATCGGCTGTTGTTGCCTAGGCATCCTCCGTGTGCCCTTATTAGCTTTTTTCTCCAGAATAACTTTTACTCTAGTTTATTGTAATCTTTTACCTACTATTCATTTCCCATTGTCCTAAATATAATTGGTGGAGATAAGCGGGTTCGAACCGCTGACCTCTGCCTTGCAAGGGCAGCGCTCTCCCAACTGAGCTATATCCCCAAGACTTTATCAATTATGGTGGGCATGGCTGGACTCGAACCAGCGACCCCTGCGTTATCAGCACAGTGCTCTAACCACCTGAGCTACACGCCCAAAAGACATAAGAAGAAGCAGTGTTTGTTACTCCTTAGAAAGGAGGTGATCCATCCGCACCTTCCGGTACGGATACCTTGTTACGACTTCACCCCAATCACTATCCACACCTTAGACGCCTTCCTCCTTGCGGTTGGACCGGCGGCTTCAGGTGCAGACAACTCTCGTGGTGTGACGGGCGGTGTGTACAAGACCCGAGAACGTATTCACCGCAGCATTGCTGATCTGCGATTACTAGCGATTCCGGCTTCATGAAGTCGAGTTGCAGACTTCAATCCGAACTTGGACCGGCTTTAAAGATTGGCTAAACGTTACCGTTTTGCAGCTCTTTGTACCGGCCATTGTAGCACGTGTGTAGCCCAGATCATAAGGGGCATGATGACTTGACGTCATCCCCACCTTCCTCCTGCTCTTCGCAGGCAGTCTCGCTAGAGTCCCCAACTTAATGATGGCAACTAGCGATAGGGGTTGCGCTCGTTGCGGGACTTAACCCAACATCTCACGACACGAGCTGTCGACAGCCATGCACCACCTGTCTCCACGTTCCCGAAGGCACTGCCTACTCTCATAGGCATTCGTAGGATGTCAAGATCTGGTAAGGTTCCTCGCGTTGCGTCGAATTAAACCACATGCTCCACCGCTTGTGCGGGTCCCCGTCAATTCCTTTGAGTTTCAGCCTTGCGGCCGTACTCCCCAGGCGGATTACTTATCGCATTAGCTTCGGCACGGACACTCTTCATGCCCACACCCAGTAATCATCGTTTACGGCTGGGACTACCAGGGTATCTAATCCTGTTCGCTCCCCCAGCTTTCGCACTTCAGCGTCAGTTACCGTCCAGTGAACTATCTTCATCATCGGCATTCCTGCACATATCTACGAATTTCACCTCTACTCGTGCAGTTCCGTCCACCTCTCCAGCACTCTAGCCAAACAGTTTCCAGGGCAGGCTTGCGGTTGAGCCGCAAGTTTTCACCCCAGACTTGTCTGGCCGCCTAGATGCCCTTTATGCCCAATAATTCCGGATAACGCTTGCGACATACGTATTACCGCGGCTGCTGGCACGTATTTAGCCGTCGCTTCTTCTGCAGGTACCGTCACTTTCTTCTTCCCTGCTGAAAGCACTTTACAATCCGAAAACCTTCTTCGTGCACACAGAATTGCTGGATCAGGGTTGCCCCCATTGTCCAATATTCCCCACTGCTGCCTCCCGTAGGAGTAAGGGCCGTATCTCAGTCCCCTTGTGGCCGTTCACCCTCTCAGGCCGGCTACCTATCATCGCCTTGGTGAGCCGTTACCTCACCAACAAGCTAATAGGACGCAAAGCTCTCCTGCAGCATCACTTTTCATTGCCGGGCACATGCGTGCTGGCAATTGTATCAGGTATTATCAGTCGTTTCCGTCTGTTATCCCTGTCTGCAGGGCAAGTTCTTTACGCGTTACTCACCCGTCCGCCTTTGGCTGGGCTGTGCAAGCACAGATTTGCCAAAGACTTGCATGTGTTAAGCATTCTGTCAGCGTTCATCCTGAGCCAGGATCAAACTCTTCATTCAATATATTTTACATATATTTAATTTTCACCTTTTTGTCTTGACGAGAATCTTATCTTATAGACAAGAGTTCTTGACATTAATATTTATCTTTTTACACTTATTGCTTCTTCTATTCTTATATCATTGTCCTTTGATACCTTTTTGTATCGACAAGATATATGTTATCATAATTAAATTTATTTGTCAACTACTTTTTTTCAACTTTTTTTGTTATTTTTAAGTTTTACAATCTTTAAAAAACCTAATAAAAACCTTTTTAAAGATCAGGTTTTTAGAATTTGTCACAATATATTAATAATCTATTACATTTAAAAAATTGTATAATCTCAATTTATTTAGTTTTTTTAAATAATTATTTATGATATCTATACTTTTTTTATAGTTTTTTTAGTCAAGCTGATACTGTTTTTTTATAAGATAATTTCATAAATTTTTGATTATTTTTTTTCAATAAGGATTGCAATATATTATCAAATTTAGACATTTTATTATAGTTATTTGTTGTATTTTTGAATATTTGATTCCTTTTCTATGTATATTAACACATCAAAATTAGTATGTTTGACAAAAATCTTCTATTACTGGATGCTTTTTCTTCGTTTTGAATTATTGAAAAAAAGTCTGCAAAGAATAGAAATCCGTATCTATGAATGTTAATTTATCGGCGTTTTTTTATGGATTTTAGGATTCTTCTATTATGTTCATAAGCTATATTACTGTAATCATCATATTGTAAATTTTTCTATCTTATTTTTGTAATTCCTCTTTTACATATTCTTTTTGTATTCTTTTACATAGGTTGTATTGTAATAATTTGCTAATTTATGAGTCAAATTAGTTTTTTTCCTGAATGTTCAGAGCCAATTATTGCTACTTTTTAGGACAAAAAAATTCTCTTACATATTTTGGGATAAAGAACCAATTCTCATAGGGATTTTTTTCTTATTTCTGTTGCACTGATATGAAAATTATTTCTTTTTACATCTATTACTTTTATTTCTAAATTTTTTTATTAAAAGTTTTTTTTCAAAAATTTGGTAATGTTAAGAAATTATCTTTATAATTTTTGTATATCTTGAGTTTCATTTGTAAAAAAATTATATCAATTTTTATATTATTTGTTAAAAGAATTTCCTGCACTCGTTCGCTCCATAATTTCCAGCCGTTTGGATAAAATGGAATTCCATCTTCTGCCATATGTATGACTTTTTATATTTTTTTGATGTTTGAAAGTTTTTTTCCACAAATCTGATTCTGTCTTTTATAGTTGGCATCTTTTTCATTTTTGATTCTTCAAAAAGTTTTTTTATCCCTTTCATTGTCACTACAGACAAAAAAATGTATAGATTATCTACAAAACCACTGGCTCTTTGAATAAAAATCTACATGTCCTATATGAAGAGGGTAAAATTTCCCAAATATTATTCCATTTTTTTGACATTCTTTGCTCCTGTCTGTTTTTTTATGTTTATTTATTATTCTTCAACTAGAATTTTTAAATTTTTAATATTATTACTTTTCTTTTTTTCTTCAAATTTTTACATTTGAGATTGCTGTAAACCTTTTTACTTATTTTTTTACAGAAGTATTATTTATATCTTTTACGTCATTTGATACTTTATCGATATCTTTTTTTCAATTTTTTTCCCAACGTATGCTGTATCGTGAAAACTCATCATTTAATTTTTCTAATTCAGTCTGAATCACATTAGCATATTTGTCTCTTTCTAAATTTATCATCATGACTTGAATTACAGTTAATACTGAAATTAATGTTGTAGGTGAGGCAATTCGGACATTTTTTTCTTGTAGGCGTGTTCAATAATGTCTGTGTGATAGGCATTTATTTCTGCAAAAATTGCTTCAGCTGGCAAAAACATTATTGCTTGTTCGCTTGTTTCATTTTTTATGATATATTTTGAAGAAATTGCATCTATGTGCTTTTTCAAATCATTTGAAAAAAATCTTTTTAGCATTTTCTCTTTCAGGTTGCGATAATTCACTACTGTACATTCTTCTATAATTTTCTAATGGAAATTTTGAGTCAATTACAATATTTCCGAGAGGTTCTGGAGTAAAAATGATGGAATCAGCGATTGTTCCATTTGAAAGTTTGTACTGCTTTTGATAAAGTTTGTCATTTTTTTCTCCAAAAAAACTGAAGATAAAATTTGGTAAAGCTGTACTTCTCCAAAAAAATTCCACGGCTTTTTTTTATCTGTTAAAAATATCCTGAAGAGAAACAACATTGCTTGATAATGTTTCAATTTTTTTTCTGAGCTTCATCAATTTTTTTCCCAATCTTTCCAGTACATTTCAAAAGTTTTTCGTTGTTTCTTCGAAGCCTTTTTGATAACCTTTCTTCCACTTTCATATTCATTAAATCAAGCCTATTTTCAACTTTTTGACTTAATTTTTTTCAAAATTCTCATTTAAATTTTTGAGTAAGACCATCCTTAAACTCATTTATATTTTTTTGGTCAAATCCTGATTATTCTCATTTAATCTAACTGATAACTTTTTGAATGTTGTTATTCATATTTGAAGTTAAGAGTTGATTATTTTTCTGTATTATTTTTTTAAATAGCAACTGATTATTTTCATTCATTGTACTACTTAAATTTTGTCCAAGTCCATTAAATTTCAAAAGTAGTTTTTTTCATTATTTTCAGATAAAATTATCCCTAAATTGCCTATTCCTTCCAATAAATTATTTTTTTGTGTTTAAATTTATGCTTTTTTTTCAATTTCATCAAATTTTTTTTTATTATCTTCAAAAATTTTGTTTATTATTTTTCATTAAGCTGACTTAATAGCTCTTTTTCCCCTTTTTCATTATTTTTTTATTAATGAAACTAATTGTAGCTATAATTGTAATAATATTAACTATTGCAATAATTATTATTATTAATCCCATTTATAATGTTCTCCTTTAATTTGAAATTTAAAAAGAACTTCCAACTTCCATCTTCATATTTTGCTTTTTTTTCCGTTACTTTCAAAATGTTCATAATTTATTTTTACATCTTCTGTTTCACTTTCATCTATCTGATTTTGAATCTCTTCTTCATTTTCATTAGCTTCCTCATCATTTTTGAAATATTTCCTCAGGCTCATTTTTCATAAAAAAATTTTCTTTTAGTTCCTTATCTTTTTTTAGAAATTTGAAAATCTATTGTCAAATCATCAGATTTTCTATGTTTCTCAGAGTTTTGAAAAAAATCTCAACTTTATCTTCCGTTTCTTCAGAAGTTGATTCCTTTTTTTAGACATTTCAGCTTCTGTATCAGATTCTTCAATTTTTTTCATTGCCAGTTTTTCTCTTATTTTTTTCAAGAATGCTTTGATCTTCTTCATTTAAATTATCAAAAAAATATCTTCATAATACTCTATATTTTTTTAGTATCAAATTTTTTTCATATATTCTCTGATTGTTATAGATTCAGGACTGTAAGCAACCTGATATTGACTGTCAGAATTTTTTTATCATAAAAATACTTCATTGATAAATCCCATTTTTTTCGAGATCTGATAAAAATCTCTTTTACAAAAAAATACTTCCATTCCAAGTCTGTCTGTCAATTCTTGATATGTAAACGCTTCTTTTTCAACAAAATTTTTTTAATAATTAATGATAAAATTAGAACTCCAGCTTCTCTTTTTAACTTTTTATCGGCATTTCAATTTTTTTCATTGTATAAAAAAATTCATCTGATGTCTGTATTGAAAAACGCTACCTGTGCTCCCAGTAAAATTGTTACCCAGACATATTGAACCCAAATTAAAAAAATAGGAATTAATGCTAGACTTCCATAAATTATATTGTATTTTGTAATAGAGGACTGAAGCAGCAAAAATAGTAATTTCCATCCAAAAAGTTAGAACTGTCGTTACAACTCCTGCAAAAAAACAGCAGGCTTAATTTTTGACATTTGTGTTTGGAATAATGTAAAATAAATAACTGAACAAAATAATATACGTAGCAGGCCCCAAAAAGTCCGACAACCAAATTTATTAAAATTGGATTATTTGGAAAATTTCTTATAACTTCATCGGCAACAAATGAATTTAATGTTGACAATAATACAAAAAAATATTGGTCCTAAAAAAATATAATTGCAACATAGTCAATAACTCTTCTTGTCATTGATCTTTTTTTATTTATTTTTCCAAATTTTATTGAATGAATTTTTCCAGCATTATCAAAACTTTTTACTGCCGAATAAATCAATATAATAATTCCCACACTTGTTAGTATGCTGCTTTCTGTAGACAACAATAATCTTTGAGCCACATCTATGATTACTTTTAAGATTCCATTATTTCCTGGCCATAATTCAAAAAAATTTCTGTATAAACAGCTTGTCCAGTCCAAATCCCTTTGTAATTCCCAGAATAAGTGCAACGACTGGAAATATTGCCAAAAAGGGAATAATATGTCAAGGAAATCGCAAGTATCTGTGTTTCTCCATCTCGATAATTTCTATAAATTAAATAAATTATTCGCTTCATTTCATCTATTCTTTTTTTATACTTCCTTCTTTTTTTTCTTTCATAAATTTTCTCCATTTTTCTTTTTTTATTATTTTATTTTATTAAATGTTCTAATGCATACAATTATTATAAATTATAAACTAAAAATACATCTATTTTAGATTATTTAATCAAATACACGAATTTATCCGAAATTAAAATATTCCCTTTCTTCAAAGATTTCATTCATAATTTCATCATAATTTTTCGATTTTAGCTTCTTCAGCCAAAACATCTTCCAATTTAGGATTTGTAACTGGATGTTTAGGAGCAAAAAATCACACATGAATCTTCATATGGCTCAATAGACTTTTCATAAGTCTCAATTTCTTTTGCAATCTCAATTATTTCAGTTTTATCCATTCCAATAAGTGGTCTAAATACTGGCAGCTTTTTCAACAGAGGCATTCGTACATGTAAGCCCTCCCATCGTTTGTGAAGCTACTTGTCCTAGACTTTCCCCTGTAATTAAAAGCCTGATACTGCATTACGCCAGATAATCTTTCAGCTAGACGCATCATAGCCCGTCGTGTCAAAAATTGTAGCTAAATCTTTTTTTGTCTGAATGTTTATCGCTTCCTGAATTTTTTTAGTATATTTAATGAATAAAGTCTCGTCTTTCCAACATAAAGTGATAAAAATATCTGTTAATTCTTTTACTTTTTTTCCAGAGCCTGATGGCTTGTAAATGGAAAACTGTGAAAAAGTGACAAAGTTTAATCTCATTCCTCTTTTTGCCATCATAAAGGATGCAACTGGACTGTCTATTCCACCTGATAAAAGGACAAGTCCTTTTCCTGTTGAACCAAGCGGTAATCCTCCATAAGTTTTTTTATTCTGTCCGTATAAATATAAACATTTTTTTTCTAATATCCACATTTATCATAATATCTGGATCTTTCATTTTAACTTGTTCAAACAAACTGTTTACAAGTACATGACCTCCTAATTCACGGGCATAGTCCATAGATTTTTTTCTCAAATCCCTTTGTTACTTCTGTTAACTTTTATTTTTAAAAGTTCTAGCTCCCTGTTCATAAGCATAATTCGCAAATTCCAATACCTTTTTCCTTAATAATTTCATCATTTCTTTCAACCTTTTGCAGATTGATTAAGTCCTACAATTCCGAATACTTTTCTTAGTTTATCAGTAATTTCATCCAAATTTTTCAGAATTTATTAAAACATACAATTTCGACAAATCATCGAATAACTGATAATCAAATCCTTTTTAACACCTTGTTAATCTTATTTCTCAATTTTTTTCTCAAATTGTCCCCTGTTTTTTTACCTTTTAACGATAATTCTCCATAAGAAAGTCCTATCGCATTTAATAACTTTTTTTATCAGTATAATTACTCATTTCTTCCCTTTCCTTAAATAAATTATAAATGCCATTTTATTTCATTTTTTTCTTATTTTTTTGCACACTTTCCTTCAGCCTTTCCACAACTTCGCCAATTTCTTTTGTTGTATTATCCTTTGAAAAAGCTGAATCTTATCGCTCCATCCAGTTCTGACTGGTTAAGTCCCATAACTTCCAGTATTCTGCTGTTCCCCTTTTTCGATGAGCAAGCTGAGCCTGTAGAAACATAAATTTGATACATTCCTAAAAAAATGTGTCAATACTTCACCTTTTGTTCTGTTAAACGATACATTCAGTACTTTTGGGCTGGATTTTTCAGGATCGAGAGAAGAATTAAACTTAATATCTTCAATTTCTTCAGAAATTTTATTTGCTAGCATTTCTTTTTAGCTTTTGTGAATGCTTCATTTCCTTTTTTTCTTCCTTTTGCCAAAATTTCCACAGCTTTTGCGAATGCTAAAATTAATTCTGTTGGCATTGTTCTTTTTTTACAATTCCATTTTTCAGCATTTGAACCATAAATCACATTTGTCAGTTTTACACCTTTGTTCACATAGATTGCCCTGATTCCTTTTTGGTGCATAAATTTTTATGTCCGCTTATTGTTATTGCATCTACAGGAATTTTATCAAATTTTATATTTGTACATCCTAGTCCTTGCACAAAATCTGTATGGAAATATGTATTCTTATTTTTTTCCCTTAATAATCTCAGAAATTTTTCCTCAAATCTTGAATTGCCCCCGTTTCGCTATTTACTGCTCCAACTGAAACTATCGCTGTGTCTTCTCTAATAATGTCTTTTAGTTCTTCCAAATTCACAAATCCATCTTTATCTACATTTAGGTAATCTACTTCAAAGCCTATATTCTCATAATGTTTGAATACTTCGTAAACCGATGGATGCTCTATTTTTTTGTCGTGATCAGATGTTTTTCTCATTCGTGAATTAACATTAATAATTCCTTGCAGGAGAAGATTATTTCCGTCTCCGCCTCCAGCTGTAAAAAAAATTTGCTCAGCTTCAACTTTCAGATAATCAGCTACTATCTTTTTAGCTTTTTTGATTTTTAATAGAATTTTATATGAGAAATCGTGGATAGCATCAGGATTTGCATACTCTTCTTCCATTGTCTGAATCAGCGTATCTATAACTTCTTTACGTGGTTTTTGTACTTGCTGAGTTATCTAGGTAGATCATTCTTTCCTCCTTTTCTAAATTTTATTGTATTTTTTTCCAAAAAAATTATATAATATATTTCAATGTTTTTTTATTATACTATATTTTTGTAAAATTTATCAAAAATAAAAAGCAAACTTTAAAGAGATAAAAAAATTACTGAATAATAAAAAGAAATTTTTTTAAAAATTCAGGTTTTTTTAATAATATCACTTTAAAACGAAACTTAACTCAACAAGTTGTTACCCATACTATAATTCCTAAAAATTATTTGATTTTACTGGTTCAATATTAAAGATACTCAAGTGTATAATCAAAAAAAGCAGCTAATAACCATTAATACAATTCTTAAGCTGCTCTTAAATCTTTTATCAGTTATATAAAATTCCAAATTTTAACATTACAAACAATATTATAAATGCTACTGAAAAAAACCTAGCAGTCCTCCAGCCAGAACTTCCCGAATACTATGAATCCCAGATTTGACACGGCTTTGTGCCACTAAAGCAGCCATAAAGAAACCTAAAACTAAAATTCTTATATCTGATGTCATAAAAAGCAAAATCCCAAAAGCAGAAAAAAAGCTATTGCACTATGTCCACTAGGCATACCACCTTCAAGTGGAGTTCCCTTTTTGAAAAAAATGATTTTAATACGATAACTAAGATTGAAACCAAAATTAGAATTAAAATTGCAATATTTCCCTTTCTTCCTGCAATAACATGCAACTTATTTTTTCCGTCAAAAATATCAAGCAATTTATCATAAAACAGCAGATATCCCACACAAATGGCATTTATCGCAGCAACTAGTACAGCTCCAGCCGCAACATCCTTAGCCAATTTTGCCAGCGGATGTCTTTCAGGCGAAATCAAATCCACAAGTGCCTCAACCGCTGTATTTATAAGTTCTGTAATTATTACAAAAGACACAGACAATGAAATTATAAGAATTTCCACTTTACTCGCATTTATTACAATTGCCAGAATTACAATAATAATTGCAGAAAGTATGTGAACTTTCATATGTTTTTTTCATTCTGTAATGCCGAAATCATCCCCTCAATTGCAAAAATTAAAACTATCTACTAGTCTTTTTGTCTCTTGCTCTCTCCTTTTTTTATATCCCATTTATACCTATCTTTCCTATGAAACAATGAAAATATTGATTTTCTCCCTTTTTTTATTTTCTCCATCTTTATTTTTTTCGCCAAAACTTCTGCTCCTTTCTATTTTTTTATCTTTTATAATTAAATTTACTCAAAAATTTCTTCTTCCCGTTTTCTCATAACAACCTTGTCTTGCTCTTCAATGTGATCATATCCCAGCAAATGCAACATCCCATGACACAAAAACATAATAAAATTCCCGCTCATCAGAATGTCCATATTCACTAGACTGTTCTTTCACACGCTCGATTGAGATTACAATATCGCCTAACATATTCACTGCTCCAAAGTTTTTCAGTTTCATTATAGGCAAAGGAAATTACATCGGTTGGAGCATCTTTTTGACGGTATTCACAGTTTATTTCCTGAATTTGCTCATTCGTTGTAATTAATAATGATAAATAGTATTCATTTTTGTCAAATTCTTCCTTGTATTCGTCTTTTAAAATGTAACCAACAAATTCCTTTATTTTTTCTTCATCAAAGAAATTATCAATTTTTTTCAATATCATAAGTTATATCAATATCCAGCATAGTTTTCTCCATTTTTTTAGTTTTAATTTTTCATTTTTTTCATCCATTTTTAGGATACTTTTATTCTTTCGTGATAAACACCTTGTAACGTATTTATAAATGATTGGACTACTTTTTTTCTATTTCTCCTAAAGTCAAGTCAGAATCGCTTAGCTGCTTATCGTCCATTTTTGATTTTTACTAAATATCTTATAAAATTTTCAATTCCTTCCTTGCTTTTTGTTTTCAAGCGTTCTTGTAGCAGCCTCTACCGTATCTGCCAACAAAATAATTCCTGATTCCTTCGTTCTAGGTTTAGGTCCGCTGTATCTAAAATTGCTTTCTACCACTTCTTCTCCATTTTCCAGTGCTTTATAATAAAAATACTGTGTTAAGGTTGTTCCATGATGTTCTAGTATTACATCTAAAATCTCTTTTGGCAATTTATTTTCTTTTCCCATAATGTAGCCGTCTTTTGTATGCGAAGTCAGAATTAATGCACTTAACGACGGTTTTATCTTATTATGTGGATTTACTCCATCTCGCTGATTTTCCACAAAAAATTCTGGACGTTTCATTTTACCTATATCATGATAATATGAGGCAATCCTTGCAAATGTAGCATTTGCACCAATACTCTCAGCTGCTCCTTCCGCAAGAGCTCCAACCATTATACTATGATGAAAAGTTCCAGGAGCCTTCATAAGCATCTGTTTAAGCAATGTATGTGAAAAATCGCTCAGTTCCAGCAATTTCATCGTTGTCAGTATTTCAAAGTAATCTTCAAAGTATGGCAGCACCGCAAGCGACACCATTCCAGTCAGAATTCCTGAAAACACCGAAAATACTATCATTAACATCATCAGACCAAAGCTTGACTGGTTAACAAGCCCATAGCTAAACGACATCAAAGCCTGAAATATTCCCAGAAAAAAACTGAGTTTTACAATATCACTTCTGCTCACAAGATTTGCAGCCTTATAAATTGCAACTAGCGAAACTGCTATTGTAACTAGAAACCACGATTCTTCCCGTGACAGAATAATCATATTTGAAAATGTCATTATAATTGCGTATGCCCTGTTTCCCAAAAATCGTCGATATAATCGGAAGCATTGCAAATGGAAGTAAATAAATAAAAAAATTCATTGTTCAAAAACAAAATATAGATGGTGTTTACAAACATTATTGTGAGAAGTGTCGGATAAAAACGCTTTCGATTCTACAACTTTTTTTCGCGTTTTTTTCTGAGTAAATAATAAATTAAAAATCATAAGAAGCGAAAATGTAGCACCAAGTCCAACTATTTTTTTCTGAACTTGTCTCCATTTCTTACCAGATTTAACTTTTTCCAGCTTTAAAAAGCGCATCTGAATCAATCGTCTCGCCTTTTTTTACAATAATATCTCCTTTATAAATCTTAATTTCCTTATCCCTTAACGACATCATATTATCTGCAATTTTTTTCTTTGTAGCCTCTTCATTAATAACCAGATTTGGCTTCATAAAATTTTTGCAGCACTTTTCATATCCAGATTATCAGCTTTTTATATCTTTTTTTTCGTATTATTTTTGACAGATTTTCCATTTTATAAATTCCATCACTATAAATTTCTGATATAATGTCCGTCAGATTTACAGAATACTCAACATTTTCAGTTCTTGCCTTTATTTCCTTAATATCCTCAACCGAAAACGTGTACTTATTATCTTTTATATACCCTTTAATCGCTACATCATCAGATAAATTTCGTACATCACGTAAAAAAATTTGTTAAGCGAAATTATAGTTTCTCTATTCACATCCTTCAGTTTATCAAATTCAGGCTGCGTAGTCTTCATTATTTTTTTTCTTCAATGCTGTCATCTAAAAATATCCACAAAAATAAGATACATTCTTATATGCTACAATATCAGATTTTGCAATGCTTCCAACAACATAATTAACATTTAATCTTGACATTTCAATAACTACACCAAATATCATAAATGTTATTGTCAAAATAATAAACCTGAAAGCAAATCTATTTTTTTGATGTTAAATTGAGTTTCCTTAGTTTTTTTGCATTTTTTTCTTTTACTTCAAAAAAACAAATTCCTCCCTAATACATCTAATCTCATTTTTTTCCTTTCCTTTCCTAAATTTTTATAAAACTCCCTTTTTTTATTAAAACTTTCTATTTCATTCTTTTTTTAAAAATATTACTTTTTACTTTCGATCACTTTGTTTCGTGGCAAAACTGCCAAAAAAACTTCTTCCCATACATTTTTTTTATTATCCTGTTATCAAGAATTATAATATTCCCTGCTGTCAGTTTTACTCCTTATAAGCCTTCCAATTCCCTGCTTAAACTTAATTACAGCTTGCGGAACCTGATAGTCATTAAACGGATTTTTGTCCATTTTTTTCTAATATTTTCAATAATCGCCTCAGTTACAGGATCATTTGGCACTTTAAATGGCAATTTTGTGATAATTACTGATTTTTAGCTGTTCTCCTGTACATCGACACCTTCCCAAAAAGCTGTCTGTCCCAAATAATATCGGATTTTTAGAATTTTTAAATATTTCTATCATTTCATGCCGTGGAAAATCATTTTTGCTTTATAAGCGTATATTCCTTTTTCTGAAAAAAATGTGATTTTAACTGGTTGTACAAAAAGTTCAAGGCACTGTAGGAAGTAAATAATAAAAAAACAATGTCCTTTTTGTACTTTTTATAGCCTCTTCAATAAATTCAATCAAATCCCTCATAAATTCAATATTTGTGGGATCAAGTGTATCTTCTGGAATATAAACTTTCATTTGTTTTTTTCGTAATCAAATGGCGATTTTACAATTTTTTTCATCTATTTTCCTTCGATTTTCCTTCATAAGCCCAATACTTTTTTTATAATAGTCAAACTTATTGTCAACAGCAAGTGTTGCTGAAGTAAAAAAACCATCCTATCCATTTTTTTGTAAACAAATTATCATTCAGTTCATCCGAAATATCAAAAGGCGTTGCGTATAATTTTCACATTTGGACGAATTTTTCGTAACATTAGCCCAGTAAACATATCCTTCTTCTTTCCCTTCCAGAATAAATTCAAATTTCTTATAATACTGCTTCAATCTTTCATAGTATCTTGAAAATTCAAATAAAAAAACCCTCTTTGTCTTCTAAATTATAATTGCTCACAGTATTTAAAAAAACTTGTTAATTCTTATAACTAAATTTCCATAACTTTCCTTAAATTGGCTATTAATTTCCATAACTTCACGAAAAAGCCTTGTTACTTCGCATTTTCTGCTTATCAATCTTTATCTTGATTTCCCTGTTGTCATTATTTTCTGAAAAAAAGATAAATCAATTTATCAAAAAAATATCTATTCCTTTATCGTAAAAATACGTTTAATTCCGCAATAACATCTTCCTTCAATTCATCAACTTTTTCATATTCTTCACTTGAAAGACTTTCGTTCAAATAAGTCATTAGTCTAACAATAGCCCCACCATTGCTGGAATTTACCACACGTCTATTATAAATATTCCCCATAAGCCGTCCAAATGATATTTTCGACGTTTCAAAAGTAAAATAATTTCGAGCCGTATCTTCTATATTGTGAGCCTCATCAAAAACAACAATATCATAATTTGGCAAAATTGAATAATTTGTATAAAATCCTGTCTGATTTCTAATTGCTAAATCTGCAAAAAAACATATGATGATTTACAATAAGAAGCGTAGCATCTGCAATATTTTTTTCTAGCATTAAAAAAAGTGGCATTTTGAATAATACGGACATTTTACTCCTTTACACATATCCGCTTCACTATTCACTTTTTCCCAGATACTGTTTGAAATTTCGTATTTCAGCTCATTCCTGTCACCTGTTCTCGTAACATTTTTATCCCAGTCAATAAGATTTCTTATAATATTTTTTTTCAGTTTTTTTCCTCTTCCGTATCTGTTTCCTTCTCTGTAACATCTATATTGTAAAGTTTTTCTCTTGCAAAGATAATTCCCTCTTCCCTTTACAATCTGATAATTAAAGTCCTCGTCAATAATTTTTCTTTAAAAAGCGGAATATCTTTATTAATAAGCTGTTCCTGCAAATTAATAGTATTTGTCGAAACAATCAGCTTTAAGTTATTTTCAATGGCGTAAAAGCAATGTCGGCAGTAAATAGGCAATCGTCTTCCCAGTTCCAGTTCCAGCCTCAACTATGAGCTTTTTTTATTCTCATTCACGCTATTTTCAATAAACTTAGCCATTTCATACTGCTCACGTCGTACCTCAAATTTGCCAAAATTCTTATGAATAGCCCCATTTTCGCCAAAATATTCATCTACATCTATTTTTATAAATTCTTTTAAAGGCACAATCACATAAATATCATCCACAGCATTATTCACAATGTATGAAGCTCCCCCAACTTCCCCATACATGCTGGAAATACTCACATCTTCATCAGAAGGAATTAGCACTCCAGACGGATGATTATGTATTATAACTTCATTTTTTTCTCATCATATTTAATAATGCAGCAACAGAACTGGAATTTCCTCTCGCAATAACCTCAACTGCAGAAACAATCCCTTCCCCATCAGGAATCCCTCTGAAAAAGACTTCATTACCACCAGATTCACTGATTTCTAAACGCATATCTTCCATTGCCTTTGCACTAATAAATTCAGCAACTTTCATCTTTCCTCCTATAGTAAAGATTTTTACTATATAATAGGCTTTTTCAACTTTTCTTTTTTTAAAAAATATAGAAAAAGCCATTTAATATAATTTTAAAAAAATTATATAAACAGCTTTTTTTAAATTTAGTTTTTTTAATTGTTAATTTCAATTTTTTTAGGCTTTATTCGTTAATTGAACCATTCCCAGAGCTTTGAAGACTGCAGCTTTTATCTTTTCCATTTTCTGTATAGACAGCTTCATTTCCTTTCATATGGATAGAAATATTTCCATTTGAATATCTTTCTCCACTACCAGATGTTGCTGAACTTAAAGTGTGAATTCCACCATAACCGTCAGCTACTTTTTACTTTGTCTGTAGAAACATTTTCAACTGTTATATCTTGATAACCGTCACAGCTGTATTTTTCTCAATAAATTACTGCTAGAACTTTGGTTGTTGCTGCTTGAGTTATCATTTGCTGTCATATAGCAGCTTTCATCGCTTCCCTGCTTTTGTGAAGACTGCGTCATTTCCTTTTATGTGGATAGAAACTCCTCCACCTGTATACTCTTCTCCACTACCAGATTTTGTTAGTTTCAAATTGTATACCTTTCCATTACTGTCTGTCAATCTTACTTTGTTTGTTGAAAGATTTTCTACAGTTACACTGCTGCTGCTGCAGCTAAATTGTCTTGTCAAAGTTGACTTGTTTGATGCTTTTTCCTTTTTGAATAACCGATGGAGCTAAACGCTAAAACTCCGATTAAAGCTGTCAAAAGCATTCTTCTTGTTGATTTCATCATACTCACTCTCTTTTTCTTCAGATTTATTTCTATTATATTCCAAACTCCTAAAATGAACCATAGAAATTATGTGAACTCATTAATATAGCTCAAAAATTTATAAGCTCTTTTCTTAAGTAATTGGGCTATAACGATATTAGAAATTTTAAACTCCTCTAAAATTTCGACACAAGTATACCACAATTTTTTTACATTTCAATAGCCTATAAAAAAATTTTTTTTTACATATGTTTTTAATTGCAATAATCCTTTATTTTAGCGGGAAAACTGAATATTTAAAAATCAAAAATTCATTATTTAATTCATATATTTATTAAAAAAATATTATAAAAAAATATTAAATATTTACACATAAATTTGAAATAATTACAAAAATTAAAAAGATAAAAAAAGAAATATCATGTATAATTCTATAGCAAAATTATTTTTAAAACTGATCTCAAAAGTTATGACTATTTTACTTAAGCCCTAGCACTATTTAATTTTATCAATCTAATATTAAAAGGGTTTTAAGCATATAGCAAAGGAGTATACGTTCTCCTAAATTAACGTAAATTTTTTTATAAAGGAGCTTTTTAATGAGAAAAAAACAATTTTGACATTAATTAAGGAATATTTTTTTTATTGGACTGGGAACTTTTATCCTGGCATTTGGATTACATTTTTTTCTTTTTTTCCAGAACAAAAATAGCAAGTGGGGGAGTAACTGGACTGGCGTTGGTTGTAAACAGCATTTTTGGGATTTCAACGGGACTATTTGTTGCGATTAGCAATTTTATTCTATTTACACTCGCATTTATTATAATCAGCGGACAGTTTGGCGTAAAGAGCATTTATGCTACGGTACTTTTATCAGTTTTTCTTTCATATTTTGAAAAATTTTATCCTAGCTACACTCTTACAAAAGACTTGATTTTAGCCACAATCTTTGGTAGTGCAATATGTGCTTTAGGAATAACGATTATTTATTTTTATGAAGCTTCTACTGGCGGTACTTCAATCATTGCGAGAATCCTTACAAAATATTGCCACATCAGTTACGGAATGTCTAGCTTCATCGTAGACGCAATTGTTACTCTTTTAGCGATTTTCGCTTTTTGGAGTTGAACTGGGACTTGTGGGACTTTTAAGTGTCTATGTAACGGGATTTATCATTGACAAGTTTATTGAAGGATTTAATTCACGTAAGCAGATTATGATTATCACTTCAAACAAGGACATCGTGCTAAACTACATTTTAAAAGACTTTGACAGAGGTTGTACTGTACTTAAAGCCGTTGGAGGATATTCTGGTGCTGAAAAAGATATTTTATTAACAATTATTGAAAGAAGACAATTCATCCGATTGAGAAAAATTTCTGAAAAACTCACGATCCTACTTCATTTGTAACAGTTACAGATACAACTAAAGTTTTTTTGGAGAAGGTTTTGACCAGCTGCATTAATTTTAAAAATAAATATTGATAAAAAAACTTCTGTTTTTTTGATATAATAATAGAAGTAGATTTTTTTTAATTAACTAAAAAGGAAAAAAATCATAAGAAACGAAAGGACAAAATTAAGAATGATTAGTGTTTTTAAAAGGGAATGAAAGATAGATATTCTGATGATGTAAAAAAATATGATTTAATTGTTGATACAGCAAAAAAACGTATTTGAAAAATATGGATTTGAACGAATTATAACGCCTATTCTGGAAGAAACTGAGCTTTTTAGACGTGGTGTTGGTGATGAAACAGATGTTGTTTCAAAGGAAATGTACGAATTTATAGATAAAGGTAACAGAAATGTTACAATGCGTCCAGAAGGTACTGCTGGAGTAGTACGTGCCTATTTGGAAGCAGGTTTTCACAAGTCTTCCCCAATTGTAAAATGGTTCTACAACGGTCCAATGTACCGTTACGAAGCCCCACAAAAAGGAAGATTCAGGGAATTCCACCAAATGGGTATTGAAATGTTTGGAGTCCGTTCTGCTTACCTTGATGCAGAAATCATCCGAATGGGATGTGAATTTCTTGAAAAACTTGGAATTACTGGACTGACTGTGGAAATAAACAGTCTTGGAAACATTGATTCAAGAAAAAAATACATTGATGATTTAAAAGCATTTATGGAAAAAAGACTGGATAAACTTAGTGACGATTCAAAACGAAGATATAAAACTAATCCTTTAAGAGCATTGGATTCAAAGGATAAAGGGGATCAAGAACAATTTATCAACGCTCCAAAAATTATACGACTATCTTGACGAAGAAAGTAAAAATTATTTTGAAAAATACAAAAAAATATCTTGAATTAATGAATATTAATTATGTAGTAAACGACAAACTGGTGCGTGGACTTGACTATTACTCAGATACAGTATTTGAAATAAAAATCTGACAAATTAGGCTCACAGGCAACTGTGCTGGCTGGAGGACGCTACGACAGGCTCCTTTGAAATACTGGGAAATGCAAAAGTACCAGGAATCGGCTTTGCCGCTGGAATGGAAAGAATTGCAATGCTTATGGACGAAAAATTTGATTGCAAAAAGAAGAAAGCAAGATTTACGTTATTTATTTTGACGAAACAAAAAGAATATTTTGTAAAAAAATAGTCGAAGAATTGCGAAAAAAATGGAATAAAAGTTAATTTTGACTACAATCCAAAAAGTTTTGGAGCCCAAATGAAAAAAAGCAAATAAAGAAAAATTCAGAATTTGTAATAATTTTTAGGCGAAGATGAGCAAAAATGAAAATGTAGTTACAATGAAAAAAATTTAGTACAGGAGAACAGGAAAAAAATATAAATTAGAAGAAATTATTAAACTTTTTAAAAATAAAAAAAGAGAAAAATTTTTGCAAAAAAAGAAAAAAATTGAAAGGAAAAAATGAAAATGTACAGAAATTATAAATTAAATGAATTAAGAATGGAAAAGGTCGGAGAAGAAGTTGTTTTTATCTGGATGGGTTTCAAAAAGTTAGGGATTTGGGGCATTTCACATTCATTGATTTGCGAGATAGATATGGAATTACTCAAATTTTAGTGAATGAAGAAGTTTCAGGAAAAAGAACTTTTTGAAGAAGCTAGAAAATTAAAAAAATGAGTGGGTTATAAAAGTTACTGGAAAAGTTGCTGAAAGAAGCAGCAAAAAAATAAAAAAATATTCCTACTGGAGATATTGAAGTTGAAGCAAAAAAATATTGAAATTTTTGAGTCGTTCTAAGCAATTACCGTTTGAAATTGATGAAACAGGAAATCTTAATGAAAATATGCGTCTAACTTACAGATATTTAGATATAAGACGTCCAAGAATGTTAAATAACATTATAAAAAAAGAAACGATATGCTGTTTTCAATTAGAAAATTTATGAATGAAAATGGATTTTTTTAGATATTGATACTCCTATTCTAGCAAAAAGCCACTCCCGAAGGAGCAAGAGATTTTGTTGTTCCAAGCCGAATAAACAAAGGCGACTTTTACGCCTTACCGCAATCTCCACAGCTATTTAAGCAAATCCTTATGGTATCAGGTGTTGATAAATATTACCAGCTTGCAAAATGTTTTAGAGACGAGGATTTAAGAGCCGACAGGCAGCCTGAATTTACTCAATTGGACTTGGAAATGTCTTTTTGCCCATCAGGAAGATATTTTTAAATGTCACAGAAGCACTTGCAAAACAAGTATTTAAAGATGTTACAGGCATTGAAATTACTGAAAATTTTGAAAGAATGAGTTATGATGACGCAATGAATCTTTATGGTTCAGACAAGCCTGATTTAAGATTTGACATGAAATTGATTGATTTATCCAAAGAAACAGAAAATTGTGGATTTGGAGTATTTGAAAATGCAATAAAAGATGAGGGAAATGTAAAAAGCAATTGTCGCTCCAAATGCTGAAAAAAATTTTTCAAGAAAAATACATTAAAGATTTAGAAGACTTTGTAAAAAAACATATTTCAAAGCAAAAGGACTGGCTTATATCAAAATTAACGAAGATGGCGAAATTAATTCTCCGATTGCCAAATTTTTTTACCGAAGAAAAAAACTATCTGAAATTACTCAAAAATTGGGAATTAAAAAAATAATGAAATTGCTTTTAATTCTCGCTGATAAATACAAAATTGTTCACGATGGATTGGGAGCATTAAGACTAAAAACTTGGAGAAGAGCTGGAATTAATCGATAAAGACTCTTTCAAATTCCTATGGGTAATCGACTTCCCAATGTTTGAATGGAGCGAAGAAGAAAAATAGATATAAGGCTCAACATCATCCATTTACTTCAATAAAGCAAGAAGACAGAAAATATCTTGATTCAAATGAGCTTGATAAGATTAAAACAGATTCCTATGATATGGTTTTTAAACGGTTACGAGATTGGTGGAGGAAGTATCAGAATTCATGAAGAGGAATTACAGGAAAAAAAGTGTTTGAAAAAAATTAGGGCTTAGCAAAGAAGAACAGCAAGATAAATTTGGCTTCTTTCTGGAAGTTCTGAAATATGGAGTACCGCCACACGGAGGACTTGCCTTCGGAATCGACAGATGGCTTATGGCAATGCTAAAAGAAAATTCAATAAAAGAAGTAATCCCATTCCCTAAAACAAATAAAGGACAGGATTTAATGACTGGAGCTCCTGCTGAAATTGAAGAAAAATGTACTTGCAGAAGATTTAAGAATAAAAATTATTGAAAGTTGAAGAATAAAAATCAGGAGAGATTAACATGATATTATTATTTGGTACAAAAAAACTCTGACAAAAACATTTAGGAAAAACTGGAAAAATTGCCACTGTGAAAGATGCTACAATACGTCTGATTGGAATTTTTCTCGAATACAGACATTGGTTTACCTTATTTTTTTATCCCCGTTTTTCCCCATAAGTAAAAGATTCGAACTTTTGCAATGCCCTATTTGTAGACAAAGTTACGAAGTTCCAAATTAAAAAAAGCCACATAATACTGCACCTGTATCTTGGATATAAGATTGAAGGTGTAGTTTTTTTATTAATATAAAGAAAATAAAACTAGAGAATTTTTTTGTGAACAAGGAAAAATCAGCAGGTAAAGATACTTTAATTTTATATTTTTTTATAACAAATGTTTGACATCTGTACAAAAATATTCTCAATTTTTTTATCATTTTAAAAATTGAAAAAAATTCTAAAAAATATGCTACAATATCAAGCGATATAAAAGATGCATTAACAAAAAGCGAGCTTTTAGAAAATTAACAAAAAAATAGGAAAAATAAAAAAATGCTATTAAAAATAAAAAAACAGAAAAAAATTAGGAGTTGAAATTAGATGTTTCAAAAAAATTAGACGATGTTGTCTTAAAGCATAAGGAACTTACAGAATTGCTTATGGATCCTGAAGTTGTTTCAGATCCAAAGAAAAATTATGGAGTACAATAAGGCTTTAAACAGTATTGATGAAGTTGTTCAAAAATATACATATTACAAAAAAATCGTAAAGAGGAAATGGAAAGCCTAAAAGAAGATTTGAAAAACTGAAAAAGATGCGGAAATGAAAGAAATGATGCTTGAAGAAATTCATTCAATTGAAGAAGAAATTCCAAATCTTGAAGAAGAATTAAAAATTCTTTTTACTTCCAAAAAGATCCTAACGATGATAAAAAAATGTTATTATGGAAATTCGTGCTGGAGCAGGTGGAGATGAAGCGGCATTATTTGCAGCTGATATTTTCAGAATGTTTACAAGATATGCAGAAAGAAACCGTTGGAAAACTGAAATCATCGACAAAAGCGAAATCGGTGTCGGTGGACTGAAGGAAGTAACATTTTTAATCAAAGGACATGGCGCTTATTCAAGATTAAAATTTGAAAGCGGAGTTCATCGTGTTCAAAGAGTTCCAGCAACAGAATCTTCTGGAAGAGTTCACACATCTACAATTACAGTTGCGGTACTTCCTGAAATAGATGATGTAAGCGAAGTTGAAATTAATCCAAGTGACTTGAAAATTGACACATACAGATCAAGTGGAGCAGGTGGACAGCACGTAAATACGACTGATTCTGCTGTAAGAATTACTCATTTACCAACTGGACTTGTGGTAACTTCACAAGATGGACGTTCACAAATAAAAAAATAGAGAAGCTGCAATGAAAGTATTGGCTTCTAAATTATACGAGTTGGAATACGAAAAACAAAGAAGTGCAGTTGAAAGCGAAAGACGTTCGCAAGTTGGAAGTGGAGACAGATCTGAAAAAATCAGAACTTATAACTTCCCGCAAGGAAGGGTTACGGATCACAGAATTAAATTGACGCTTCATAGACTTGAAGGCGTTCTAGATGGAGATTTGGACGAAATGATTGATGCCTTGATTGCTTATGAGCAGGCGGAATTATTAAAAAGAAGTTGGAAGCAGTAATGAATAATTTGCTTGATATTTTGAATAAATCAGTTAATTATTTGGAGAAAAAAATATAAAAAAATGCACGATTAGTAGCAGAAAGTATTATATCTGAAGTAATGGGGATGGAAAGAATTATGCTTTATGCTGAATTTGAGCATTTAATGTCAGAAGATGAATTGACAAAAAAATCAGAAAAAAATTAAATGAAACAGTAAATAAAAATATCTCAAAAAGATATTTTTTTGAAAAATATGGAAAAAAATCTAAAAAAAGCAATTAAAATTTTTTTACTTGATAAAAGTATTTCCTATTTGGAAAAAAATAATATTAGTGAAAGCAAGTTAATTGCGGAAATTGTATTTTCACACGTTCTAGAAATTGACAGAATGATGCTTTTTTTACAAAAATATAGAAATGAAATTGAAGATGAGAAGATTGAAAAAAATCAGATATTTTATAAAAAAATTGGGCAGGAAAAAAATTTCCAGTTCAATATTTATTAAATGAGCAGGAATTTTTTTGGCAGAAAATTTTATGTCGATAAAGGAGTTTTAATTCCACGCCAAGATACAGAAATTCTAGTTGAAAAGGCAATTGAAATTTTGAAAAAAATGATACTCTGAAAAACATTTCAGAAAAAAATTCAAAAAAATCGAAAAAATACTTGATATTGGCGCTGGAAGTGGTATAATAGGAATATCAGTTGCATTAGAAATAAAAAGATTCTTATGTACTAGGAATAGATATTTCAGAAAAAAGCTCTTGAAACTTCAGAGAAAAAAATAAAGAGATTTTTGAATGTTAAAAAAATATAAAAATTCTTAAAATCCAATTTATTTGAAAAATATCGAGTTTAAAGAGTTTGATATGATAATATCAAATCCACCTTACATTTCTTTTTAATGAGGTTGGTATTATGTCAGATGACACTTTATTGCACGAGCCAAGTGATGCACTTTTTTTGCAGAAAAATGACGGATTATATTTTTTTACTATGAAATTTGTCAGAATGCACTTGACTATTTAGCTGATTCTGGATATTTGTTATTTGAAATTGGCTATAAACAAGGTAATAATGTTGCAGAAATCATGACAAGTTCAGGTTTTTAAAAAATGTGGAAGTCATAAAAGATTTAACTGGATTGGATAGAGTTGTTGTAGGGACAAAAAAATTAAAAAAATAAAAATTTAAAGATGAAAAAAATGATTAAGTATCTTTATTTTTTTAAAAAGTTATTTAATTGAAAAAGAATGGAGATGAATTGATGATTAGTGATAGGAGATTTTTTTAAAAAGGACAGGAATATTATTGTTAGGGTTAACACATTCAGTAGTATCATTTGGAAATGAAATTAAGGAGGTAGCATTATCGAAAGAAAAATGTTTCAACTGTAACTACGCAAAAAAACTGAACCAACAATAACAGCTTCAGCAAAAAAACTGATAAATCTAAATTGGAACAATTAATCAAAAAAATCAGTATAATAATAAAAAAATATTGACTTAAATGTAAATACAAGCTTAAAAAAATATGCGTGACAGCGGAAGTTATGAAAGACCAAACACAAATGAATATACTGCAAACAGAAAAAAACACAGCAAGGAACACCTGATATGAAATTATCAAAAAGAACAATTATTATCTGTGGCAGAGAAAATTTTCCAAAACGAAACAGGTGGAGTAAGAAATAATTTAGTTGACTGGAATGATGGGGAAAAACTTTCCGTCGCTTGGAATAGGACATTTCACTTGGTTTAAGGCTAGTGGTGGAAGAAGTGGTTTTGGTGACAGTTTGCCTGATATGATAGCTTATTATAAGCAAAAAGGAATTGAATTGCCAAAATTGCTAGCAGAATCTAGATATTCACCTTGGAAAAAAGTAAATCAGAATTAATGGCTAAAAAAAGCGAATGGAGATAAAGATATTCAGGAGTTAATCGCATTTTTTGATAACACGAGAGATATTCAGGTAATGTTTATTTATGACAGGTTAAAAGATTCTCTTAGTAAAATGATAGAGGCTTCTTCAAATAAAGAAAACTTAAAAAATCAATTTGAAAGAATGGTAAATACTCCTAATGGACTTTATGCTTTAATCGATTATGTAAATTTTAAAGGAGAAGGGTTAAAAGGCGTTTCTTCATATAACAATATAGCTTGGGGATTAAGACAAGTATTGGAAAATATGAAAGGAACAGCAACTGGACAAAGTGCATTAGTAGAATTTAGTAATTCAGCTAAATATGTATTGGAAAAAAACGTGTACAAAATGCTCCAAGAAATGAAAGAAGATGGCTGCAAGGTTGGTATAACAGAGTAGACACATACAAAAACATTTGAAATTGGAAAAAGCATATTAATTTAAATAACAAATGTAGCAGGGAATTGTTAAAGATTCCCTGTTTCTTTTTAGAAAATAAAAAAATAATAGGAAAGTGAGAAAAAAATAATTCAAATGAATATTTCAGATTTTGATTTTGAACTTCCCGAAGAACTGATAGCGCAGCATGCTGTTGAACCAAGGGATCATTCAAAAATTATTAGTATTAAATAAAGATAAAAAAACTTTGGAACATAAAAAAAGTTTTACAATATTATAGATTATTTAAAAAAGGACGATGTTCTTGTAATTAACCGCACAAAAGTCATTCCAGCAAGATTATTTGGACATAAGGAAAACGGAGTCGTATTAGAGTGCTTTTTGTTGAAAAAGATATGATTTATACACTTGGGAAGTTTTACTTAAACCTGCCAAAAAAATTAAAAAAATTGGACAGAAAGCTTATATTTTCAGATGGAATTTTTGGAAGCAGAACTTTTTGGAAATTAAGGAAGATGGAAATAGAATTATAAAATTTAATTTTTGAAGGAAGATTTGAGGAAATTTTAGATAAACTGGGAGAAATGCCACTTCCACCGTACATTATGGAAAAAAATTGGAGGACAAAAACAGATATCAGACTGTTTATGCAAAAGAAGGCGAATCTGTGGCAGCTCCAACTGCAGGGCTTCATTTTACAAATGAATTATTAGAAAAAAATTCGTGAAAAAAGGAATAACTATTGCAGAAGTATTTTTTTGGATGTGGGACTTGGAACTTTTCGACCAGTACAGGTGGAAAAATGTTTTAGATCATAAAATGCACAGTGAAAAAAATACCGAATACCAGAAGAAACGGCTAAAATTATTAATGAAGCTAAAAAAAGGGAAATCGTGTAATTGCAGTAGGAACAACATCAGTAAGAACATTGGAATCTTCAGTTGATGAAAATGGAAAAATTAAAAGGCATCAGAAGGAAATACAAATATTTTTTTATTTATGGAGATTATAAATTTAAAATTATTGATGCAATAATTACAAACTTTTCACTTGCCGAAAATCAACTTTAATTATGTTAATTTCAGCATTTGGAGGAAAAAGAATTTATTTTTTTGAGGCTTATAAGAAAGCTGTTGAAGAAAAAAATATAGGTTTTATAGTTTTGGAGATTCAATGTTTATTTATTAAAAATAGTAATTTTTGATGAGAAGCATAAAAAAACTGCTTCATAAAAATTTATAGAACTAAATCTATGAAACAGTTTCATTTAATTAAAATTATCATTTATGTAGGATTATTAAATTACTAAAAATTATAAAATATTAAATGTTGTTTATATTAAAATATTTAATAATTACAACTTATAAATGAACTATTCCCTATAGAAAAAGGGAAACCTTTTTACTAGTATTCTAGAATCTAACAATATATATGTTATAACCATATCTAGATTTTTGCTTCTCTTACTATTTCATCTGATGAATTAGTTACATCATATGCTCCTGCTGCTTTTTAATCTTTGGTACATTGAGTAATCTCTTACATATAATTTTTTTCACCGTATAAATTAGATCGTATAGACTTAATATCCTCAAGTATTCCTTCTGAGCTTGAGGCATTAGATTTATATTTAATAATGTTCCAATCATTATCTATGTAAATTGCATTTTTTTGCATCAGAATCATTAAGAAATCTATTATTTTCTATATATGTTTTAGACATACTTGCTAATCCAATAACTGCAGTAGCTAAAAAAATATAGCCAATAATTTAAATTTTTTTCATATCAAACTCCTCCTTGAAATAAACATTTAATAAGATTAATTTTTAGATAATTAAATTATGTAAAATTTTTTTATTAAAAAGAAATTGATACAACTTCTCTTCATTAGTAAGTATACCCTAAAAATTTTTATTAAAAAGCAATGCAATAAATGTTTTTTTATTAAATTTTTTTCATTTATTATTAATTTTTATAAAAAAATTATTAATATTTTTTTATAATAAATTTGGAATATTTGATGTTAAGTTGATAAAAATCAAGTAATTTTTGAGTTTTTTTGTTTTTAAAAAAATTATTTTATTTTTTTAAAAATTAGAAAATTTACGAAAATAATAAAAAAATATTAAGATTATAAAAAAATACTCTTGAAAAAAATTAAAAAAGTGTTATACTATAAATAAAAAGGAGATAAGATTGCTATGAAAAAGTAAACTTTTTAATAGAATAACGTTATTTTTAATATTTCTTAAAAAAAGAAAAAGTTTACGCTTTTGACGGAGTATTGCCTGAAAGTGCAGCTACTCAAAGAATGACAGTGGAGTATAAAGGGAAAAATAAAATATTATTTAGATTATGGTTTGAGACTTATAATGACAGATGAAGAGGAAGGGCCAGAAGATACGGAAGTTGTGGAACTTTTTTTCAGGAGATACAGGCGATAGAGATTAAATCCTAAAAAAATAGAAATAATATGAAGAATATTCAAAAATCTTTATATAAAAATAAAAAAATTATAGGTGAAGAAATATTCAAAAAAAGTAAATAAATTTTTAGATATTTATATAGAAAATTAAATATAGAAAACTTAACAAATTCGAATAATACTTCTTCCTTAAAAAAACATGATCTTCAAACTTTACAATTTTTTTACTGTAGTTTTTAGATCATGCTATTTTTTTTATTTCTCTTTCAACAATTTGAATCTAATTTTTCAAAAAAAGCTAATTTTTTTAGTTTAAAAAAACTTATAAAAGATCAACTAATTAAGTATAATAGAACTATCATAATCATTGAAAAGTTCAACTAATTGGCTATATTCTATTATTCCTTCGTGAATACCTTCAATTTTAGAATTTTTGTATTTTCAAATTATATGGAACTCCCTTAACTTTGAATGCATTCATTATTGTTCTTTCCATATCATAATAAACTGGGAAAAGTAAAATTATTTTTCAGTTACATATTTTTTTGTATTTGCCAATGTTGTTTTTTTACTTGTAAATATAACAACTACATTTACTCTATCTTTATTTTTCTTCATAAAATTTTTGAACTTCAGGTAATTCAGTACGGCAATGTGGACACCATTCTGCAGCAAAAACTAATAATGTAGGTTTACCATTATTAAAAAAATTTTTTTCTGCTTTTTTTGTACTGACCCTATTAAAATCTTTTTAGCTCAAAAATTAGGGATTTTTAGCTCCTTTTTTTCCACATTTATTTGTAAAGGTTTCCCATAACCAATTAAAAAAATGTCATAAACATTGAAACAATAATTAGTAATTTTCTCATTTCTTCATTTTTCCTTTCTATATTTTTTTCAAAAATCTAAATTACAATTTTGAAATCTTTAAACATATTATATAACATTATTCAAGATATGTAAATTTTTGCTAAAAAAATATAATTTTTTTCTCTACTAATATTTATTTTTCTGTTCTATAAATATCTCCTAAACTCTTTAATTATAATGTATTTTCATATAAAAGATAACTTAAAAAAATATTTAGAATTATTATTTTTGTATTCTCTTCAAGATTATTTTTTTATAGCTTCACTTATATTTTTTTACTTTAATTAACTCATCATTTTTTTATCCATTTTGATACATCTGTATCTGCATAGCCTAAAGATTCCAGGGCTAGTTTTTAAGTCTTCTTTCATTAATAAAATTTCAGAACTAGATGTATTGTTTCCATTTAGTGTATTACTATTTTTCATTAATTATTTCAAAAAAATTCTAGTTTTTTTACTTTATCTTTTTAAATCTAAAAATTATTTTTTTGTGCTTTTTTTATTCCTAATCCAGGAACTTTTATAAAAAAATTTTGGGTTCATTTTCTAAAAATAATGTCAACAATTTCTTTTGTATTGAAAGTTGAAAGTATTGCTATCGCTAGTTTAGGCCCTACGCCGTTTACACTTATTAGAGCTTTGAAAAAGCTCCCTTTCATTTTGAGTTTTAAATCCATAAAGAGAAATATCATCTTCTTTTACGTTTGTATGAATGTATAATTTTTCTGTACTTTCAATATTGGACATTTTTTTCAAATGTTTTTTTAGTGATATGTAAATTTTTGTATGCTAATCCATTTATATCAAGTGCTACATAATCAATTTTTACAGATAATTTCCCACAAATATATTCAAACATTTTTTTCCTTTCTTTTAATTACAATTTTATTAATTCTACTGTTGGGATATTTTCTTCCAAAAAACATAATTCCTATTTCTTTAAATTTTTCTTTTTCCATCCGTTACATAGTATTTTACTTCTTCATTTTTTTGAGCATCATTTTTCAAAAATTTATTTTTCTTTCAATATTTCTTTTTAAATCTAATGCAGTTTCTTTTGCAGGATCCACTATTTTTATATTTGGATAAATTTTACTGATTGCTTCTTTTTAATAAAGGATAATGGGTGCAGCCTAATATTAATGTATCTATTTTTTTCATTAAAATCATCTAAATATGTTTTTTTATTATTTGATTTACAAGTTTACCGTTCAAAAATTCCTTCTTCTACTGCTGGAACAAACAGTGGACAGGCTTTTTGAAAAAAACTTCTGCTTCTGCATTAAAAAAGTTTTATTTCTTCTGTATATTTTTTTCCGAATTTATAGTTGCTTTTTGTTCCTATAACTCCGATTTTGCCATTTTTAGTGGTATTTATTGCTGTTCTTGCACCTGCTTCAATTACTCCAATAATTGGAATTTTGAAAAATCTCCTTTAACTCTTTTTAAAGCAAGAGCTGTCGCTGTATTACAAGCTACTACAATAGCACTTACATCCTTTTTCTAATAAAAAAATTCTACTATTTCTTTTTGAATATCGTATAATTAACTCTTTTTGTTTTTTTCTCCGTAGGAACTCTTGCCGTATCACCAAAAATAATATTTTTTTCATTTGGCAATACTTTTTCTAATCTCTTTTTAAGACTGTAAGTCCACCAATTCCCGAATCGAATACACCAATTGACATTTTATTTATTTCCTTTCCCGTATAAATTTATAAGTAATTTAAACAAAAAAATTGAGCCGTTTAAAAAAACAGCTCTTTTTTTATTTTATTTCATAATTAGTTCTCCGCTGTAAGTCAAGGTTCCGTCTGTTGCAACATATGTTCCTACAATTTTACCTTTACTATTTTTTTAGATACTCCTGAATTTATATTTACAGTGTATTTTTAAATTTGGACGTTGAGTTGCTGTTATTTCCACATCTCTTGATGGATATAAGTTATATTTTTTTCATTTTCAATTGTGGCTATCGCTATTACGTCATTTTTTTATTTATAATTTTCATTTTTGCAGAAGATTCAGAATCACTGTCATTTTTTTCACAAATTTATTAAGGAACTTATTAATAAAATTATCTTTTTTTAGGCTCTTTAGTTTCTTTTGAAGTGTTTGCGTTATATGTCTCAATATTATCATAACTGTCAACAGCATGAGTTGCACTAGCAACATTATTTGTGTTATAATTTTTGTTTTTTCTTGCATAGCTGTTGGCATAATAATCGTTAATTTCTTTTGTTCCTATTGCATTTCTGTCTTTTGCCCTATTTGATCCTAAAATAATTGCTATCATTCTTTCTCCGCCTCTGTCTGCTGTCAGAACAATATTTGAACCTGCTGCATTATGGTAGCCTGTCTTAATTCCGTCTACTCCTAATACATTTCCTAGAAGTGAATTTGTTGATGTTACTTTTGTGTTTCCATTATCTACGTAATCTGTTTTATTTTTTGAAAAGTTTAAATATTCGCTGTAATCTTTTACCGTTATTTGAGCTAATTTGTATAAGTCTTTTGCATTTCCCTGATCCATGCATGAACCTGTATAGCTAGGCGGAAGTCCGTGTGGTGAACAGTATCTGAGTGACTCCAGTCCATAACTTCTAGCTTTTTCATTCATTGATTGTACAAAGTTTGGCACATTTCCTCCAACATATTCAGCAAGTGCATATGCGGCATTGTTTGATGATTTGATAATTGTTGCTTTTAATAAATCTCTTACTGTATATTGCTTTCCAGCCGTTAATTTTATTCCATAAGGAACTGATGCTGCTTTTGATGAAACTGTAACCATATCGTCATAAGAAATCATTCCGCTTTTTATTTTATCCAGTGTCAATATTGATGTCATAATTTTTTTGTTACTGAAGCTAACGGTCTAACAGCTAAACTGTTGTCTTCTTTTATAATATTTCCATTGACATCTCCAATTAGCAATGCTTTATAATCTCGATAATCTGCACCATCAGCAAATGAAAGCGATGATAGTGCTAAAAAAATGCCATAGAAAAATATTACTTTTTTTACTATTGTTACTAATTTTCTTTTTCATTCTATTTCTTTCCTCTTTCTATATCTAATAAATTTCAAGAAATAATATATCATTTTTGTATTAGTTTTTCATTTGTAAATTTATTGATAAAAACTGTTTATAATGATATCAAATTCAAAAAGTTATGATTATCTTATTCAAAGTTTCTATTTATTTCATTTTTATAATTTGATATTAAAAATTTTTAATTAATAATCTATATTTAAAGAGTAGTGAGAAAATTCTATTTTTTTACTTAAAAAATCAGGGAATAATCCCTGACTTAAAAATATTATTTTTTTATTTATTTTAAAAATTCCAGATAAATAAACAAGGAAAAAAATAGTGTAAATCCTGTTAAATAAATAATTCCTGCAACTGATAAAAAAACCATAGCCAGACAGGCAGTCTACTATTATCTTTAACTAGTGAAAAAAATTAAGATATGAATATACTGGAGCTGAAACAAATGAGAATATCATAGCAAAATTCATCATCGCAGCTACATTTCCAGCAAAAGAAAAATACTATAATCATTGCTATAGCTACTGTTACTGTCATCCATATATTAAAGTGCGATGTCTTTACTTCTCCCTTTTTCATAATTAATCTAAGACATTCAGCATTAGCACGTGAATAACCGTCTACAACTGTGATTGTTGTCCCAAAAATACACATGAACGCAATAAACGCAATAAGAAGTCCTGACCAGCTTCCAATTACACTTGAATACATCTTGATAAACTGAGCAATATAAGCTGCACTTGCCCCTTTAATCGCTGTACCTGTACCATATTGAATTAATGCCCCTAATGCTAGAAAAACAAAAGCTAGAATTGTTGTAACCCAGTAACCTACATTAAAATCAAGCATGGCGATTTTATGAGGAACTTTCATATTCTGCTGTTTTTCAACTGTCCACATCGAATTAATTGCGGAAATTTCAATTGGGGCAGGCATCCATCCCATTAATGATACGATAAATGGCAATGCCGCAAGCTTCCAAGGAGATGGAGCAACAAAATCAGGTGCCACAGGATGCTGTTTAAATAACGCGATAACAACTGCAACAATTGTTGCAACTGTCAATGAAATAACGATAAATTTTGAAGAGCTGTCTAAAAGTTTGTAACCTCCAAAAACCATCATTGCAAGCGAGCCTACAAGAACAATTGTAGTAAGCATGTTAATCATTGAAGCCATTGCCGCAGGTGTAAGGCTGCTTAGAAATGTCAATTTCAGAATATTTGCCAAAATTGCCGCCGTCAAAAATACCTATTGCCGCAACGTTAATAACTGCAGAAAATATATTCATAATAAAGAATACCCATAAGTAAATTTTTTTCCCTTTTTCTTCATATCCTTCAATTAACGAATGCTTACGTTCCAATGTATATTGAGTCCCAAAAACGGAAAAATGGATATTTAAAAATATTGACTAAAAATAACGATAATTGCTAATTGCCATCCATATAATGCTCCCGCTTGTGTAGAAGCCACGATATGAGAACCTCCAATAGCTGCTGAAGCCATAAGAATACCAGGACCGAAAGCTTTTAAATTTGCTGTACCAGCTTGTGTGTCTTTTTTTCCATAAAGATTTTCCTTCTTTCTATAGTTTTTTTACTTTTTAAAAATTTTGACTAAATTCGTTTGATAATCAAATTTTTTTAAAAATTATATAAACGTATTATAGCACTTTTGTCCTAAATATTCAAAAATTTTTTTAGCAATTTTTAAGGATATTTTTTTATTTTTTTATTCTTAGTTTTTTTCAAAGAAACATTATCCTAATTTAAATACTTCATCTTCAAAATGACGTATCATTTCTCCATTAAAAAAATTTTCTCATTTTTCTGTTCCATCATATCCACAAATAGATATTCGCTTTCTAAATGACCAATATCTACAAGAATTCTTCCTTCTTCTAAAAGCATCCAAAGATTCATGGTATCGCAAGTCTCCTGTCAAAAAAACATCAATTTTATCAGCAATATCGTACATAAATGAACTTCCCACCGCCTGTAACCAGCCCTATTTTTTACATAGGAATTTTTTTATCTCCAACATATCTCACATAGCTTATCCCAAGTGCATCTTTTATTTTTTTCAAGCAAATCTTCTAATTTCATTTTTTTCATTTAATATTTTTAATTCTGGCAAGTCCGCCATGCACGTGTTCCATTTTTATTTTTTTATTGGATTATAATCTTCAAATTTATGTTCATTTACAATTATTTTTTTCTCCTTCCAAATTAAATTTATCCATTATGAAGTCATTTAATCCATTAATTGCAAAATCTGCATTTGTATGAATTGAATAAACTGCTATTTTATTTTCTATTAATTTTAGTAGTTTTTCTTCCATGTAAAGTTTCATTTGTAACTTTTTTTAAATCCTGAAAAAAATTACTGGATGATGTGAAATTATTAAGTCTACGTTATTCTTTATAGATTTCTCTATAACTTTTTTTCTGTAACATCCAGACAAAATAAAAACTTTATTAACATCTTTTGTATTATCTCCTATCAAAAGTCCAACATTATCCCACTCTTCAGCTATTTTTTTGGATTAAAGAGTGTATGTAATTCTCCCATTATTTCCCATAATTTCATAATTATTATTTCCTTTCATATGTCTAATTTACTATGTAATTTGTTTCTTCATTATTTTCCACAAAAATCATTTCTCATCAAATCAATTGACAATTTATTAAGTGCTTTTTTTCCTTTAAAAATATTCACGTTATGGCTTGCGATATTTAAGGATTTGGCAATTTCCTTTTCTGTGTAAACTCTGTCATCAAGCCCATAAGCCATTACTAAAATTTGTTCATCCAAATAATTCAGTTTTTTTTGGAATATTTTCCAGAATGTACATTTGTGTTATTTTTATCAGCTTTTTTTCCAATATCTGTGTATTTTTCAATTAATTCTTCAGGATTAATATCATCAAATAATTTTTCCAGCTGTTCAATGTATTCTGTTGAAACATTCATTTGCTTGCTGATTTCATCCATTGAAAAAGCCCATACTCTTATCAACTTTTTACTTTTTAAATATAAAATATACGATAATTCAGACGATTTAATGTCCTTTAGCAGTTCTTTTCTGAAATTCCAAAAATATACTTTTACAGCAAAAATTTTTTCACAAAAAAATTCAGGTTCTTTAGTAATTCGGCTAATTTCATCAAAAATAACTTATTCCTGAAATAATTCCAAGCGTAGCTTCCTGAACTGTATCCAAAAAACGAGAAACCATATTTTTGAATAAAGCAGACTTTCCTTTACAGCTATTTTCAAGTATCTATCAATTAATTCTTCATTTTTCATTTCTATTTTTTTCTCAAGTTCCTTGTATTTTTTTCCCTTATGTCCTCCAAATACGATTTTTATTGTAGCTTTTTTTCTTCAATAAATATATTTTCATCTTCTAAAAACTATAAAAATCACTTCCCATCTGTAGAAGTCCTAACTTCTGGAATATTTTTCCAAATAAACAAATTTCAGAAATTCAAAAAAATTCATCATCACTTAGCTATAATTTTTCAATTATCTTTTTCAAAACTGAAATTTCCCTTTTTTTCTTAATATCTTCAAAAAAATATTTTCTAACATTTATTTATCCCCTTATTATAATAATATTTTTATTTTAAAAACTAAACTCAAAAAAATTACGACATTCTACTCAAATTTCACTTTCAATTATTTTCATTAGTTAATTTTAAAGAAATCCAAATATATATCTAAAAAGGAGCTAAAAAAACTTTAGCTCCTGTAATCTTCCAATTTTTTTCTTCTGCTTGGATGTCTTAATTTTCTTAACGCTTTAACCTCAATCTGTCTGATACGTTCTCTTGTCACATTAAAAATTTTTCCTACTTCTTCCAAAGTTTTTTGTGAGCCATCATCCAGTCCATATCTATATCTGAGTACCATCTCCTCACGCTCATTCAATGTTTTTTTAATACTTCATCAAGCTGTTCCTTTAACAAAATCCTTGTTGTCGCGTCATAAGGATTTGCAAATTTGTCATCTTCAACAAAATCTCCCAGCTCACTGTCTTCTTCACTTCCAACTGGTGTTTCTAAAGAAATTGGATCCTGATTCATTTCAAGAATACTTTTTACCTTTTCTACTGGCAATTCTAATTTATCAGCCAATTCTTCCGCTGTCGGCTCTTTTCCAGTTTCCTGTAAAATAATTCGGCTTTCTTTTTTGATTTTGTTAATCGTTTCAATCATATGAACAGGTATTCTTATAGTTCTTCCCTGATCGGCAATCGCACGTGTTATCGCCTGTCTAATCCACCAAGTCGCATATGTGGAAAAATTTAAATCCTTTTTCATATTCAAATTTTTCTACAGCTTTCATAAGTCCCATATTTCCCTCTTGAATTAAATCCAGCATTTTTAATCCACGATTTGTATGTTTTTTTAGCGATACTTACAACAAGTCTTAAGTTTGATTCGATTAATTTTTGCTTTGCTTCTTCTTCACCGTCTAACACTCTTTGAGCATAATCAATTTCTTCTTCATAGCTAAGTAATGGAATTTGTCCAATTTCACGCAAATACATTTTTATTGGCTCGTCTACATCCATACTTTCTGCCATTTTCAATAGATCCGTCTGCAATAATTTATCCACTTCCGAATCGTCGATTTCACTTTCCACAAATTCGTCATGAGCATCTTTCAAAAATCTGATATTTCCATTTTTCTCAATGTCCGCTAGAGTTTCTGGAACTTTTTAACAAGTCCTCTTTTTTTCTTTTTTTAGTATCTACAATTTGAACACCGTCATCAGTCAGTTTTTTATTAACTGTTCAATTTTTTTCAGTTGAAAATCCAATAGATAAAACAGAATTTATTTCTTCGTAACTTACAACTTTTTTTGTTCTCGTGCCTGTTTTATAAAAATTTGCCAGACTATTTTTTTTAAATTTTTGTTTTTTTATCAGACATAACCCAATCTCCTTATTAATATAAATTCATCGTATAATTTTTTTCAATTTCGTCAATTTTACTAATATTTTTTTAATTTTTAACAATATTTTTCAATTCAAGTTTCTTTATTTTTATCATTCTCTTCATCACTTTTTTTCGTCTTTCTTCGTCTATTTCCCTTTTAATCCATCCAAAAATAAATTTCCCTAAAAATAAATATCCTTATCTTTAATATCTTTGTCTGCAGAAAAACTGCAGTCCCATAATTATTTCCGATTCTTCTTTAGTAATATCTATTTTTATCCAGCTTCCTTTATATCGAAATTTATTGTTTTCATATCTTCTACTAACTTATTAAATATTGAAGAGCTAAACTTTTTATTTAATAATTTTTTTCACACTTTTTGCTTTTTCAGAACCATAACATTTTTAAAAAAATATAAATGTCTGTTTTTCCAGCTCAATATACAAATCTTCCTTTTAGCTTTTTAAACTTGACTGTATTCTCGTCACTTGAAATTCTTGGTTTTTGGAGATTTTTTTCTGGTGTTAAATTTCCTAATTCTTCTTTTAGAATAAATCCATCAATTCCAAATTCTGTTGATAATTTTTGTAAATAAAGATTTTTTTCTAAGATTATCTGTAACATTTGAAAAAAAGGCTTAAATTTTTCTGATAAATTTAGTTACATTGTCTACATCTTTCAAATCCATTTCCTTTGAAAATTCCAAAATTAAAAAAATCAAATATTTCCTTTGACTCTTTTTACAACTTCTATAAATGCTTTTTTCCCATTTTTTTCGTAAAAATTCATCAGGATCCTTTTCTTCACCTTTTTAGGACAAGACATTTTATATCAAAATCATATTTTTTTAGAATGTAGCCAGCTTTTTATTACGGCATTTCTCCCAGCTTCATCATTATCATAAGCAATCAAAATTTTATCTGTATATTTTTTCAGAAGTTGTGCCTGTTCTTCAGTAAAGGCTGTTCCAAGGCTTGCTACCGCATTTTCAAATCCATTTTTTTGTGCCGTCAGTACATCTAGATAACCTTCCATCAGTATAGCAAAACCTTTTTTCTTGACATTCCCTCCTTGATACTTTATTCCAAAAAGTTCTCTTCCCTTTTTGAAAATAGGCGAATCTGGGGAATTAAGGTATTTTGGCAAATTGGAATTTTTCTCAATTATCCGTCCCCCAAATGCCACTATTTTACCTTCAATATTGTAAATTGGAAAAAAATTATTCTGTTTCTAAAGCTGTCATAAATTTCTCCATTTTCATTTCTTTTAGCAAGTCCCAGCTTCATTATCTTATTTTCTGAAAAAAATTTTTTTCTATTAAATATTGAAATAATCCATCTCGTGTACTAGAAGCAAATCCAATTTTTGAATTTTTTTCATATCTTCTAGTGAAAAAAATCCCTGATTTTTTTCATATATTCTAATGCTTCTTCATATTTTTTTCCACATTATTTTCAAAAAAATTCTGTGCCTCATTCATTATTTCAAAAATATTCTTTGTTTTCGGCTTGTTTCTCACTTATCTTCTGACTATTTTTTTGAAACTTTCCACTTTTTCTTTAATGGAATATTGTATTTCTGTGATAATTCCTCTACCGCCTGAACAAAGCCAATGTCATTAATTTTTCATATAAAAATGAAATTACATTTCCGCCAATTTGTGTACTAAAGTCTTTAAAAAAATATTTTTTTACTGGACTGACTGTAAAAGATGGAGTTTTTTTCATCTTTAAAAGGAGATAAACCTTTATAATCTGAACCTGCCTTTTTTTAAATTTACATATTCGCCAATTACTTCAACAATATCCAAATTATCAATTAATTTTTTTGTATTTCTTCTTCACTATAAAAACATATTTTTTTATTCCTCCATCAAAAAAACACAGTTCCATAAAAAAATACTTACACTATTAGTATAATTTATTTTTTTCTAAATAGTCAATACTTTGTACATAAATTTTTTTTAATTTCCCATATTTTCTTCATTAATTTCACGAACAACTTCCACTTCATCATCCATTATGTCCTTAAAAAAACTTCATCCATTATTTCTGATTTCTGTTTTCCTTTAGCAAATTCCTTTTTTTGCAATTTTTTTCCTGAAACGATTGCAAGTTCATATTTATTAGGTATTTTTAGTCAATAGTTCATCTATTGTTATTTTTTTCTTTTTTTCATTTTTTTATTCTCCTCTTAATTAGTAAAAATCATCTTAAAACCAAACTCAAGAATTATAAGTATTCTACTTAAACTTTAAAAATTATCTCATTATTAGTTCAATTTTTAAAAAGGATTCAAGTGTATTATGAATTAATAATATCTATTAATTCTTGACAAGACTGCTCAATGTCATTATTTATTATAGTGTAATCATATTTTGGTTCATATTCCAGCTCTTTTGCTGCATTTTTCAAACGTAGCTGAATAACTTCTTCCGTATCAGTTTTTCCTGTTACGAAGCCTATTTTCTAGTGTTTCCATATCCTTTGTTCTAAAAAAACACAAGAATAGCATCCTTTTTCTTTTTCTTTCGCAATTAATGCACCTTGTACATCAATTTCCAGAATTACATTTAATCCTTTGCTTAAGTTGTTTTCCACAACCTCTTTCAATGTTCCATAATAATTTCCGTGAACATTTGCATATTCATAAAATTCATCGTTTTTTTATTTTTTTGTTCAAATATTTCCTTAGTTAAAAAAAGTAATCTTTTCCGTTGATTTCTCCGGTTCTTGGCTGTCGAGTTGTTGCTGATATTGATAATGGGATATTTAGTCTATCTTTTACTAATTTTGTGACTGTTGATTTTCCTGAACCCGATGGTCCTGAAACAATAATCAATTTTCCTTTCATTAAAACCACCTTTTATTTTACGCGAATAAGGGAAATTCATATTCATAAATCTCCCCATTCACAATATTTTATTCTTTATTTCTAAAAATTGACTTAACAGAAATATATTTTTCAAAATTAAATTTTTATTCTGTTTCTACTGTTTCTTCAATTTTATTTGAGTTGTCTTTAATAGTTTGTAAAGTTTCATCTATTTCAACTTTTTCCTTCACTTGCTTCAGCTTCTATTTTTTTGCATTTTTCTTCTTCCAGTACATCATTTTTTTAAAACTGCATCCAAATATCTATAATCTTTAAATCCAGTTCCTCCAGGTATTTTTCTTACCGATAATTACATTTTCTTTAAGTCCTTCAAGTCTGTCTGTTTTACCTTCAACAGCGGCATTTGCAAGAACTTTTGTTGTTTCCTGGAATGATGATGCTGAAATGAAACTTTCCGTATTTACTGCGGCTTTTGTAATACCTTGAATTACTGGCTCATATGTTGCTGGACGTTTTCCTTTTGAAATTAATATTTCGTTTTCACGTTCCACAATTTTCTTGTCAATTAATTCATCTTCTAGGAATAATGTATCTCCAGCTTCCTTAACTTTAATTTTTTTGGAACATTTGTTTTACAATTATTTCAATATGTTTGTCATTAACTGCAACTCCTTGTTCTCTATACACTTGCTGTACTGATTCAAGAATAAATTGTTGTGCTTCTACAAGCCCTTTTATTTTCAGAATATCATGTGGCGAAACAGGTCCGTCAGTAATTTTGGCACCTTTTTCAATTAACATTTCGTTAGTTACAACTAAATGTTCTCCCACTGGAACTGTATATTCCTGAATTAATTCTCCACTTTCAGGATCTTCAATCAAGATTAATCTCATACCTTTTTTCTTTTTGTCTGAGAATACTACACGTCCTGCAAATTCTGATAGAATAGCTTTTCCTTTAGGATTTCTTGCCTCAAATAATTCCTGCACACGAGGAAGACCTCCAGTAATATCCTTATTTCCTTCTCCAGTTTTCAAAATTTTAGTAATAACTTGCCCTTTCTTAACCGTATCCCCTTCATTTACCATCAAATATGCTCCATATGGAACTGCATATTCAACTCTTCTGTTATCTTTTGTATAAATGATAATTCTAGGGTTTACATCGTTACTTTCCACAGGTTTTATCGCAACTTTTTCAGTAACTCCATATTTTACGTCAATATTTTCCCTTACGTAAATATCTCTAAATTCTACTTTTCCTTCTTCAGATGTAATAATCGGTATTTGGTAAGGATCAAATTCTACAAGGACTTGTCCTTTCTCAACTGTATCTCCGTCTTTTACGTGTAAAGCCGAACCTGATGGCACTTCATATCTATGCTTTCCTATTATTACACGTCCATTTTGTGATACAACAATTTCTTTTCCTTCCTCATTTACAAGTGTAGTAATATCTCTAAATTTAACTTTTCCAGAAACATCAGCTTTAGCATCTGACTGAACAGAAGCTGCCGTTGCTACCCCTCCAGTATGGAAAGTACGCATTGTAAGCTGTGTACCAGGCTCTCCGATTGACTGTGCCGCAATAACTCCAACTGCTTCCCCTTTAAGAATTTCCTTATGGTTAGAAAGGTCTAGTCCGTAACATTTTTTACAAACTCCTTTTTCCAATTTACAAGTCAAAGGCGTTCTTATTTCCACTTCACGAATATCCAACTCTTCAATTTTCTTAATCAAGTCATCAGTTATTAAAGTATTTCTCTTGGCAATAAGCTCTCCATTGTGAATCAAGTCAGTTGCCAAGTTTCTTCCGTAAATTCTTTCACTTAATTTTTCAATAACTTCCCCAGCATCCATCAAGTCTGATACGACAATTCCATGCTCACATCCGCAGTCATCATGATTTACAATAACTTCGTGTGAAATATCAACAAGCCTTCTTGTCAAATATCCTGAATCCGCCGTTCTTAATGCTGTATCGGCAAGTCCTTTTCTCGCTCCATGTGATGACATAAAGAATTCAAGAATATTAAGTCCTTCTCTAAAGTTGGCTTTAATTGGCATTTCGATAATACGTCCTTGCGTATCTGCCATAAGTCCACGCATTCCACCAAGTTGACGCATTTGTGCAATTGATCCTCTGGCTCCAGAGTTCGCCATCATGTAAACTGGATTAAATTCATCCAAGTTGTCCATCATATCCTTAGTTACTTTTTGAAACTGCCTCATCCCAAATCGCAACTGTTCTTCTGTATCTTTCTGCATCAATGATTTCTCCAGCCTTATATTGCTCTTCAATTTCAGCCACTTCATTTTCAGCTTTTTTTCCAAAATAGTCTTCTTGCTTTCTGGAATTTCCAGATCTTCAATTCCAACAGTAATTCCAGCAAGTGTTCCATAATGGAAACCAAATTCTTTAATTTTATCCAATAATGCTGATGTTTTCTCAAATCCAAATTTCTTATATAATCCAGCAATTAATTTTCCTAATTCACCTTTACCAAATGTTTTAGTATAATCTCTCACTTCTTTTTGGAAGCATTGTGTTAAACATAAGACGTCCAGGTGTAGTTTGAATAGTTTGTCCGTCAATTCTCACATTTACAAGTGCATGAACTGCAACTTGCCCATTTTGGTAAGCTGTAATTAACTGATTTTTGTTAGAAAAAGATTTTCCTTCTCCTTTTACACCTTTTCTTTCCTTTGTCATATAATAACATCCCATTACCATATCTTGTGATGGAACTGCTATCGGTCTACCACTTGATGGTGCGATAATGTTATTTGTTGCAAGCATTAATAATTTTGCTTCCATTTGAGCTTCTTGTGACAATACCAAATGTACTGCCATTTGGTCACCATCAAAATCCGCATTAAATGCAGAACATACAAGCGGGTGAAGTCTTATTGCCTTTCCTTCTATCAAGATTGGCTCAAATGCCTGAATTGAAAGTCTATGTAATGTTGGAGCACGGTTTAAAAGAACAGGATGATTTTTAATAATTTCTTCAATCAATTCCCATACATTTTCATCTTCTTCTTCCACCATTTTCTTAGCCACTTTAATATTTGAAGCTAATTCCCTTTTTACAAGCTCTCTCATCAAAAATGGCTTATACAGCTCAAGTGCCATCTTTTTAGGAAGTCCACACTGATTCATTTTTAAAACTTGGTCCAACGACAATAACCGATCTTCCTGAATAATCCACACGTTTTCCCAAAAGATTTTGTCTAAAACGCCCTTGTTTACCTTTTAACATATCAGAAAGTGATTTTAATTCCCTGTTGTTTTGAGTAACAACTGGTTTCCCACGTCTACCATTGTCAATTAATGCATCCACAGCTTCCTGAAGCATTCTTTTTTTCATTTTTTTAATCACAATTTCAGGAGCTTTTATTGACATCAATTTTTTTAAGTCTTATATTTCTGTTAATCACTCTTCTATACAAGTCATTCAAGTCAGAAGTAGCAAATCTTCCACCATCTAATTGAACCATCGGACGTAAATCAGCAGGGATTACTGGTAACACAGTCATAATCATCCATTCTGGTCTATTTCCAGCTTCTATCAAATCTCTTACTATTTTTTTAATCTTTTTATAACTTTTCTTCTTTTTTTGAGTAGAGTGTTCTGTGTCCATTTCATTTTGAAGTTTTTTCTCTAATTCAAGCAAATCAATTTCCTCAAGTAAGGCTAAAACTCCTTCAGCTCCCATTTTTTTGCCGTAAATTCGTTTTTTTAAATTGACTTTCTTGCAGTTTATATTCCCGCTCTGTCAGGATTTCTCCTTTTTGAAGCCCAGTTTCTCCTGGATCAGTCACAATATATCTTGAAAAATACAGAACTGATTCCAATTCCTTCGTACTGATTCCCAATAAAAGGCTCATTTTATTAGGCGTACCTTTAGAATACCAGATATGTGCAATCGGTGTAGCAAGTTTAATATGTCCCATTCTTTCACGTCTAACTTTTGAAGTTGTCACTTCAACACCACATTTTTCACACACCATGCCTTTGTATCGCATTCTCTTATACTTCCCGCAGGCACACTCATAATCCTTAGACGGCCCAAATATTCTCTCACAGAATAATCCGTCCATTTCAGGTTTTAAAGTTCTATAATTTATTGTTTCGGCTTTTGTTATTTCACCATACGACCATTCCAAAATCTTTTCTGGCGATGCCAATTTTATTTGAATACTGTCAAAATCTCTTATACTCATTCGTTAAGAGCCTCCTCTATTCTTTAATTCCACTTTTTTTAAAAAAGTAAAGTGGGAAAAATCTTTATAATTTATTCAATATATTTATATATTTTAATCCATATTAAGCACTCCTGATCCATCTACAAAGCCACTTGCCATTTATTTTTTTACTTTTAATTTTATTTGTTTTTTTCCAATCTATTCCTTGAACTACTACTAAACCAGTTTTTTTGAATTATAAGAAATGACTTTATATTTTGATGGAACATCTTGACCAGCTATAATACTATCAGCATCCACTATATCATCATTCAAATAAGCATCTGCAAAAAAATTTGGAAATATTCACTTCTAATTTTTTTCAGTAATAAGTTTTGTATTTCTCATATATTCTGTATTATCTGTCATTGATGAATATTCTGTTATAAACTTTAATGCAACTTGTGCTGCCTCTGAATTTATTTGACTAGATGAATTTTTTTACTCGAATTTGATTTTTCTAGTTGCAGAAAATGTATTAACATTCACAAAAACTGCTAAAACAATCGCTAAACAAAAATATTTTTTTCATGTTCTCTCCCAAAAATTATTCTTATTTTTATTAATTTTCATAATTTTTTTGACAAGGAGTCAAGACCCTTGCTATTTTACATTTAATTTTTACTAAGCATCTATATTCTTATCTAATTCAATTTGTTCCCCATCTTTATCATAAAGAGCCACATCTAGCCCAAGTGACTGGAATTCCTTAATTAATACTCTAAATGATTCTGGAGCGTCTGCTTCTGGCATTGCTTGTCCTTTTACGATAGCTTCATAAGTTTTTGTTCTTCCGCTGATGTCGTCTGATTTAACTGTAAGCATTTCTTGCAGGATATTTGACGCACCGTAGGCTTCCAATGCCCAAACTTCCATTTCCCCAAGTCTTTGTCCACCAAATTGAGCTTTTCCTCCAAGTGGCTGCTGAGTGACAAGTGAGTACGGTCCGATTGCTCTGGCGTGCATTTTGTCCTCTACCAAGTGGTGAAGTTTTAACATATACATACGTCCAACTGTTACTGGGTTGTCAAATGGCTGTCCAGTTCTTCCGTCAATCAGTTTTACTTTACCAGTTCTGCTGTATCCAGCTTCTTCCAAGTAATTTTTAACATCCTCTTCACTTGCTCCATCAAATACTGGTGTTGCAATATATTTGTCAATATCTCCGATTGCAAGTCCCAAATGTACTTCCAAAACCTGTCCGATATTCATACGTGATGGCACTCCAAGTGGGTTAAGACAAACATCTATCGGTGTTCCATTTTCTAAATGCGGCATATCTTCGACTGGCAATACTCTTGAAATTACCCCTTTGTTTCCATGACGTCCAGACATTTTATCCCCAACCATTATTTTTCTTTTTTCTGCAATATAAATTCTGATTAGTTTATTTACTCCAGCTTTTAGGTCATCTCCATTTTCCTTAGATAATTCAAGCACATCCACAACAGTACCTTTTACCCCATGTGGAAGTCTTAATGAGGTATCTCTTACATCTTTTGCCTTTTCCCCAAAGATTGCACGCAGTAATTTTTCTTCTGCTGGTGGTTCAGTTTCCCCTTTAGGAGTTACTTTTCCAACAAGAATATCATCAGGAGTTACGTGAGCCCCTATTCTTATAATCCCATTTTCATCAAGGTTTCTCAAGGCTTCTTCAGAAACATTAGGAATTTCCCTTGTAATTTCCTCATCACCTAATTTGGTAGTTCTTGCTTCAATGTCAAATTCCTCAATATGAATTGATGTGAATACATCATCTTTTCTAAGTCTTTCAGAAATAAGAATTCCATCCTCAAAGTTATACCCTTCCCAAGGCATAAATGCTAGCAGAATATTTTTACCTAACGCCAAATCTCCACCTGCAGTAGACGGCCCATCTGCAATAATATCGCCTTTTTTAACTTTATCTCCCAAGTCAATAATTGGTTTTTGATGTAAACACATTGACTGGTTAGATTTTTCAAAGTTTAGTAATCTATGGTAATAATCTTTTCCATCTTCATCAGTTACAATAATTTTTCTTGCATCTACAAAAGTTACAGTTCCAGTTGCTTTTGAAGTAATAACTGCCCCTGAATCCACAGCAACTTTTCTTTCAAGCCCAGTTCCTACATAAGGAGCCTGAGTTTTTAATAATGGTACGGCTTGACGCTGCATATTTGACCCCATTAACGCACGATTGGCATCATCATGTTCCAAGAATGGAATTAATCCTGCTGAAACAGATACTAGCTGTTTAGGCGACACATCCAGAATGTCAACTTTTGATTTATCAATATGCACAATTTCATCTCCATAACGGCACACAACTTCATCAGTCAAGAAGTTTCCGTCTTTATCAATAGGAGTATCAGCCTGGGCGATAAACAGACCTTCCTCTTCATCAGCGGCTAAATATCTAATATCATTAAAATCAGCTTTTCCATCATTTATTTTTACAAAAGGAGTTTCAATAAATCCGTATTTATTAACTTTTCCATAAGTCGAAAGAGAAGCGATAAGTCCGATATTTGGTCCCTCTGGAGTTTCTATTGGACAAATTCTTCCGTAATGTGAATTATGAACGTCACGCACCTCAAATCCTGCTCTATCTCTAGAAAGTCCCCCTGGTCCTAATGCTGAAATTCTTCTCTTATGAGTCAATTCTGATAACGGATTAGACTGATCCATAAATTGTGATAGCTGTCCACTTCCAAAAAATTCAAGAATTAACGCATTTAATGGTTTTGTATTTAATAAACTTTGTGGTGTCAATGTTGTGATATCTTGAATTGTCATTTTTTCTCTGACCATTTTAGACATTTTAAGCATTCCACCTTTTATTTGGATGGAAAGCAGCTCTCCAACACCTCTTACACGTCTATTTGACAAGTTGTCAATATCATCTGTAAATCCTTCCCCACTTACAAGATTTTTTACATACTCAATAGTCTGCAAAACATCCTCTTTTGTTAATACAATTACATCCGCTGGTACATCCAGTTTCAATCTTTTGTTGACTTTGTATCTTCCGACATCTGCCAAATCATATCTTTGTGGATTAAAGAACATCTGCTTAACAAGCGATCTGGCACTGTCCACAGTTACCAAGTCTCCTGGACGCAATTTTCTAAACACTTCTATGACAGCCTCATCACTGTTTTTTGTACTATCATGAACCAAAGCATTAGCAATAATTCTATCTTCAGGTTTTACTTCCCAGATACTAAGTACAGGCACTTTTTGCATCAATTATTCTCTGAATAACTGGCATATCAATAATTTCTTCAGCTTCCTGCCACAAATTCCCCAGTTTCTTCATCTAAAATATCTTCTTTTACAAAACTTCCTTCTAATCTTGAACGTAAAACTTCTTCCAGCTCAGTATCTCTATATTTTTTTCATAAAGTTCTGACACATCAACTTCTTTTTCTTCAAAAAAAGTGATTCATAATTTCTGCATTATTTGGAAAAAAATCCACTGCTTTTTAAAAAAATACAGGTAATAAAACTTTCTTTCTTCTATCAATTTTTACATTTAAAATATCATTTTTTTATCAGTTTCAAATTCAAGCCATGTTCCTTTATAAGGGATGATTTTTCCCAATGAACACATCTTTTTCCTGTCTGAATATTCAATTCCTTGTTAAAAAGTAATTCCTGGTGATCTGTGTAATTGAGAAATAACGACTCTTTCAGCACCATTTATAATAAACGTCGCTTTATCGGTCATAAGTGGTATATCTCCGAAATGAACTAATGTTTCCTGAATTTCTCCTGTTCTTTTGTTAGTTAATTTTAGTCTAACTTTTAATTGACCAGAATATGTTTTACCTCTTTTTTTACACTCTAATTCATCATTTAAAGGCTCATCATTATCGTGAATTTCATACCATAAATATTCTAATTTTAATAATCCATTACTGGATTCGATTGGAAAAAAATTTCATTAAAGATTGCTTCAAAACCTTTATTTTCTCTCTTTTGAGGTGGCACTTTTTGTCTGCAAAAAAATCTTCATATGAATTTAACTGAAATTCCAAAAAAATGCGGCATTTCCCCTCTATCTACTATTTTTTTCCGAAACTATATCTTTCAATAAGTTTGTTCATTTAAAAAAATTCCTCCCTATAAAGAACATATTCTTTATTTATTCAATTTCAAATTAAATTTGTAATAAAAAAATGTTCTCATAATTTCGATTTGTTATTATACTCAAACTGCTTTTAAATCAAACTATTAAAAAAATCAAACAGTTTTTGCTGCTTGAGTAAAATAGTCGCAACTTTCGAGTCGGCTTTTAAAATTGGTTAATTAATATGTGAACTTAAACAGTGTTATCAACTATTTAAGAAAAATAATTTAAAAATTCATTCATAATTTTATATACAAACTATATTTCTATTATTCCATAACTTAAAAAAATAGACTAAAATAGTGTTATTTTTGGATATTTAAACCCTGTATTTAGCCTTAAATTTTAATTATACTAATCACCTCTTTAAAAATATAAGTTCAATTTTATTACTATAACTATGAATAATTTTAACTTATAAAAAAATTAATACAAAAAAAGAATAATCCTTTTTTTCTAAATTTTTATAGTGGAAAAAAAGACACTCTCTATGAAATTTAAGAGTGTCTTTACTATTGATTTGTTGTTTTTTTTACTATTTTAATTCTACAGTTGCTCCTGCACCTTCTAATTGAGCTTTTAACAGCTTTCAGCTTCTTCTTTAGAAACTCCTTCTTTAACTGCTTTTCCACCAGCTTCAACTAATTCTTTAGCTTCTTTAAGTCCCTAATCCTGTAATTCCTCTTACTTCTTTAATTACTGCTAATTTAGCTCCTCCTGGAGATACTAAGATTACGTCGAATTCAGTTTTTTTCTTCAAGCTGCTGCACCTCCTGCTGCTGCACCTCCTGCAACTGCCACTGGTTGAGCTGATACTCCAAATGTTTCTTCAATAGCTTCAACTACTTCTTTTTAATTCTAATACAGACATAGCTTTTTAAATCTTCTATAAATTGTTCTTTATTAAATGCCATTATTTTATTTCCTCCTAATTTTTCTTAAATTTATTTTTTTATTATTTTAGTTTATTTTTTTATTTTTAAATAGTTTATTTCAAACGATTACTCTGCAGCTACTGCTGATTCTCCAGTTTCTTTTTTTGTTCTGCAACATTTGTCAATGCAACAGCCAACATTCTAACTGGCGACAACAATCCGTAAGCAATTTGACCAAGTAATTCGTCTCTTGATGGTAATTTAGCCAATGCTTTCCACAGTTGACACGTCAACTCTTTCAGATTCTAATAATCCACCTTTAATTGTTAATTTGTCTTTTAATTTTTTTCCAAAATCAAAAATTAATTTAGATGGTGCAACTCCGTCTTCATATCCTAATGCAAACGATGTAGTTCCTTCTAATAAATCATCAACATTTGTATCAAATCCTGCTTCCTTCAACGCTATCTTAAACAATCTGTTTTTAGCAACGAAATATTCTACTCCTGCTTCTCTAGCATTTTTACGAAGTTCAGTATCTTCATTAACGCTGATTCCTTTATAATCAACAAATACTACTGCTTTAGCTTCTTTCAATTTTTCAACTAAACCTTTTACCGCTTCTAATTTTGCTTGTGCTGGCAATTTGTTTCACCTCCTCATAATAAAAAAACCTCTGAAACAAAAAACAATAAGCCCAGAGGTATCATACTATTATAAAAATATCTATTATTTAATTTTAATATCTATTTTGCAATAATATTTCACCTCGGTAGGGTTTAAAGAATTTATATTCTACCTACTGTCTTTTGGTTATTTATTTAGTTTATATAAACTAATTATATGTTATTATACAACAACTTTTTAAAAAATTGCAAGTCCCTTTTTAAAAAAATTGTATTTTTTTATTATAAATTACCGAATAGAAAAATCTACTCGGCAAAAATATAATTTACTAGATTATTTTTATTATTTAGCTACAAATGCTCCAGCCAATAATGGATCAACTTTAATTCCAGGTCCCATAGTTAATGAGATTGCAACTGTTCTTAAATATTGTCCTTTTTGAAGCAGCTGGTTTTAATTTGATAATTTGGTCTAATGCAACTTTGAAGTTTTCTACGATAGCTTCTTTTTGTGAAATCAACTTTACCGATTGGTAAGTGAATTGATCCTAATTTATCAACTTTAAACGCAACTTTTCCTTTTTTTAAATTCTTGAATTGTTTGTTCAATATTTGTTGTAACTGTTCCTGATTTAGGGTTAGGCATTAATCCTTTAGTTCCTAAGATTCTTCCTAATCTTCCTAATTTAGGCATCATATCAGGTGTAGCAATTACTAAGTCAAAATCTAGCCATCCATTTTGAATTTTGTTGATGTATTCGTCGTCTCCAGCAAAATCTGCTCCTGCAGCTAATGCTTTGTCAATGTTTTCTCCACTTGTAATAGCTAATATTCTTACAGTTTTTCCTGTTCCATTTGGTAATGAAACTGTACCTCTTACTTGTTGATCAGCGTGTCTTGGATCTACTCCTAATCTTACTGCTAATTCTACTGTTTCCACGAATTTAGCACTTTTTAGTATCGAAAAACTAATTCTAGTGCTTCTTCTGGTGTATAAACTTTCATTTTATCTACTTTTTTTGAGAAATGTCGTTATATCTTTTTCCTCTTTTTGCCATTTATTATTTCCTCCTCTGTGGTAATTGAATTTACTAAATCTCCCACTTATTCTAAATCATTTAAATTTTATTTTTTTATTTATTCAACTTTTTAAAAATTTGAATAACTTTAATTATTCAGAAATTTTAATTCCCATACTTCTTGCAGTTCCTGCAATAATGTTCATAGCTGCTTCAACTGTTCCAGCGTTTAAGTCTGGCATTTTAGTTTCTGCAATTTCTTGTAATTGAGCTTTTAGTTATAGTTCCAGCAACTTCTTTTATAGAGTTTCCAGCACCTTTTTGAACTTTAGCTGCTTTTTTTAATAAATCTGATGCAGGTGGTGTTTTTAAAACGAATGTAAAACTTCTATCTGCATAAACAGTAATTTCTACTGGAATCACAAATCCCATCTTATCTTGTGTTTGTGCGTTAAATGATTTACAGAATTCTGCAATATTTACTCCATGTTGCCCCAATGCAGGCCCTACTGGTGGTGCAGGATTCGCTTTCCCCGCTTCTAATTGTAATTTAATCTTTCCGATTACTTCTTTAGCCATTTTTCCTCCTCTGTGGTAATTGAATTTGTTAAATCTCCCACTTTTTTTCTTCAAATTAAAATTTCGCTAATTATTATTCTTTAATAATACTTCTTGTTTTTTTGTCTTTATTTATCATTTTTTTAGACTCTTAATAGTCTATTTTTTTGCTATTTCAGTATGTTCAACTTCTACTGGAGTCAAACGTCCCAAAACTTCAAGCATTACTTTTACTTTTCCATGTTCATAGTCGATTTCTGCAATTTCACCTTGTTGTCCGTCAAAAGATCCACCTTTTACTTCAACAACTTCACCAACTTTAAAATCAATATCAATTCTCGGAGAAGTTTCTCCTTCAACATCAATTCCAATTTTAGCTAGTAAATTTGAAGCTTCTTCATCAGATAACGGTATTGGATCACTTCCAACTCCAACAAACCCAGTTACTCCGTTTGTGTTTCTAATTACATACCAAGCATCACTATCAACACGATATCCCAATCCTAACTCATTTTCTTCCTTAACAGAAAGCATTTCTATCATTACATAACTTGGAAAAAAAGCTTTCTTGAAACTTTTACTTGTTTTCCACGTTTTTCTTCCAAAACTTCTTCTTCTGGAACTAAAATTCTAAAAACTTTATCTGTCAAATCTAGCGACTCTATTCTTTTTTCTAAATCAGCCGCAACTTTTTTTTCATAGCCAGAATAAGTATGAATTATATACCATTTTTTTCATATATAATTTCATTTTCTACTTTTTCCTTTGTTTCAGTCACTTTACGCGCCTCCTATAAGATTTTTTAAAAACTTCACTTATTTTTTTGCTAACACAAAATTAAATGCCGTATCAAAAAGAAGTGTATATATAGCTATAAAAGCTGTCATCAAAATTACAATTACGGTAACATGATAAACTTCAATTTTATCCGGCCAGTATATTTTTTTATATTCTTCACGTAAATTTCCAAAAAGCTTCTTTTAAATTAAATTTACTCATAATTTTCTCCTAGAATCATTCAAGAATTTTTCTGAATCCTTAAACTTCTACTTATTTTTTTAAACCATACTCAAAAATCAATTTTTTTATTACAAACACGTTATTTCCAACATTAGCTTTATTTTCTCACAACTTAAGGTTATAAATATTCTAATGCAATGTAGAAAAAAATTAAAATTGATTTCTTTTTAAAAAAATTCTCATAAAAATAAAATGGCAGGCCAGGCAGGAATCGAACCCGCAACTTTCGGTTTTGGAGACCGACGCTCTACCAATTGAACTACTGACCTATCTATTTTTTTATGAGATTATTTAACTTCTCTGTAAAGAGAATGTCTTTTTAAGCACTGGATTGTATTTTTCTCATTTCTAATCTTTCAGGATGAGTTTTTGTTTTTAGTTGTAACATAATGTCTCAACTTAGTTTCAGTGCATTCTAAAAATAACTTGTACTCTCATTGTTTTCTATCCTCCCAATAAAATATTGGTATTACCAGAATAAACTAGCTTATTTATAATATCATATTCCTCTTTTTTTGTCAATACTATTTTTCTTTACTTTTTTTAAGTTTTTTTTACGGTGTATTGTATAATCAAGTGCAACACTCAAAGAACCATCGTTTTTTTCCTTCTAGATTCTGTTATTTTGACAAATCAAACTTTTTTTTGCATTAATGATATTGTAAAAAAATGTAAATATACTTTCCTTATGTATAAAAAAAGAAAAAGGAGATGATTTAATACTAAACTCCATTTAAATAACGGATTTATTACAAACTTTTCCAACAAAAGATAAAAACCTAGTATTTCAAAAATAATTAAAATATAATTTTTTTGTTTTAATAAACCGACGGAGCTTTTTATTTGTTCAACTACGACTGTTTGACGACTATAAGGAGGAGTTTCGGAGGTGGGCAAATAAAAGTCGTAGTCTAGCCATAGGTATTGCGTAACAATCTTGCCATAATTTTAATTATCAGGATAAACCTTTACTGCAAGATAAGGATTTGCGGCAATGAGCAATCCTGCATAAAAAAGAAAAAAACTAATAAAAAAATAGTAAAAATCGATATTAAATAAAAATAATCTAATACTAAATCCCATTTAACTTATCTTTTTAAAAATATAAAAACGAGGATATTAAATCCCCGTCTTATAAAAATTTATTTAGTTTTCCAAATTTCATTTTCATATTGTGCAATTGTTCTGTCTGATGAGAAGAATCCTGCTTTTTGCTATGTTGTTTATTACTTTTTTTGTACCACAAGTCTTTATTTTCGTAGTCTTTAAACATTCTTTCTTTTGTGTTGTAGTAATCTTCAAAGTCGATTAACGTCATGAACCAGTCTTTGTTTATTAATTCATTTTGAAGTCTTTCTAATCTTTCTTTGTTTCCTACTTTTATTAATTCATCAGAAGTTATGAAATCAACTACTTCTTTTTATTCCATCTTGAATGTAGTAATCTTTTTGAAACATAACCTGAAGTTTCGTATAATTCTATTATATCATCACTGTTTTTTTCCGAAAAATATAGATATTATCGTCACCTACAAGTTCGTGAATTTCCACATTTGCTCCATCCATTGTTCCAAGAGTCAATGCTCCATTTAGCATAAATTTCATATTTCCAGTTCCACTGGCTTCTTTTTGAGGCAAGTGAGATTTGCTCAGAAATATCTGTTGCTGGAATAATTTTTTTCAGCTAATCCTACATTGTAGTTTTTCAACTAGGTAAACATTTAAGTGTTTGTTTACTTCTGGGTCGTTGTTTATAATTTCTGATAAACAAAGTATCAAGTGGATGATGTCTTGGGCGATGATGTAGGCTGGTGCAGCTTTTCCACCAAATAATACTGTTATCTTTCTTTCTGGTAATTTTCCATTTTTGATGTCTAAATATTTTTTAATTACATACAAAGCATTCATTTGTTGACGTTTGTATTCGTGGAATCTTTTAATTTGAGTATCAATGATACTGTTTTCATCAATAACAATTCCCTGTGTATGCTGTAAATACTTTTTCAATTTAATTTTATTTTTTTATGTTTAATTTGTGATAATTTTTTTCGTACACAGTTTTTATCATCAACATATTTTTAAAAAGTTCTTTTTAGATTTTCAGCATTTGTCAAGTAACCTGTACCAATTAATTCTTTCAAGTAATCTGCCAAGTCTTCGTTACAGCTTTCAAGCCATCTTCTGAATGTAATCCCGTTTGTCTTGTTATTAAATTTATCAGGATAAATTTCATAAAAATTCTTTAAGTTCACTATTTTTTTCAAGATTTCAGTATGCAAATAAGCAACTCCATTTACACTTGAAGAAAAATGAATATCCATATTTGCCATGTGAACTCTATTTTGCTCATCTATAATTTGTACTTTTTCGTCTGAATATTTACCTTTTAATAACTTCATCCAGTTTTTTTATAATTTCAACAATGTTCGGCACAACTTCTTCCAGATAGTCTAAAGGCCATTTTTTTCCAATGCTTCTGCCAAAAATTGTATGATTTGTGTATCCTGTCATTTTTGTTACAATTTCTGTTGCTTCTTCAAAAAGAAATATTATGCTCTTCTGTCATAATACGGATTAATTCAGGAATTACCATACTTGGGTGTGTATCGTTAATTTGAACAAATGCATAATCTGCTAAATTGTGAATATTGCTTCCTTTTTCAGTTGCTTTCAGCGATAATCAATCTTGCTGCATTTGATACCATGAAATATTGTTGATAAATACGTAACAATTCTCCTTTTTGTACTGTCGTCAGGATATAGGAATAATGTTAGATTTTTTTCAATATTTTTCTTCATCGAATGATATTCCATCTTCTATCAAATTGTAGTCAATGCTTTCAATATCAAAACAAATTCAAATAATTTTTTTGTATCTTTTTCATATCCTAAAAATGTCAATTCTTTTTTTAATTTTGAATGTAAGCTGAAATTTTTTTAAATTTAACTTCGTATCCAATATTTGTATCTCTTAGCCAGCTTTTGATCTTCTATCCAATAGTTTGCCTCAGCTTTTTTTGCTCATTGTTCTTGAAAACTTGTTTGAACAGTCCACAGTGATAGTTAAGTCCAACTCCTTCTCCATTGATTCCTAAAGTTGACATTGAATCAATAAAGCATGAAGCAAGTCTTCCAAGTCCACCGTTTCCTAATGAAGGTTCAGTTTCCACTTCTTCAACGTGGCTCAAGTTTTTTTCCCTGCTGCCTTCAATTCTTCCCTTACTTCTTTATAAATTCCTAAATTAATCAAGTTATTTGACAATAATTTCCCAATTAAAAAAATTCTGCAGAAATATAATATATTTTCTTTTTAGATTTGTTTGTAGTTTTTTTCATCTGCCCTTTCTTTTAACATATTCAAGTAATTTGTAATAAATTTCCTGATTTGTCATTTCACTTATTTGTTTTTTTCGTTTCTTTTTTTGTAAAAAAATCTGTAAAATTGTAATTCACTATTTTAATTGTTTCCTTTCAAATTTGTTTTATAAATTTTTGTTATTAAACTACTTCAAAAATTGGAATACTAAAAGCATTAAACTTAATAACTCAAATAGAATAGTTTTAATTTTTTTGTATCCAATTTTAAAGTTGTTTTTACTATGCAGGGCATATTATATAACTATTTTTAATTTGTCAATACATTTACGTAAATGCTTTTCAAAACCTAGAAAAAAATATAATTAACATCTACTTCCTTTGACTTTTTGTATTCAATAAAATTTAAACTCATTAGAACAATTGTTAAAAAAACTGTAAATAAGATTTTCTTAAAATAAAAAATAGAACTTTTTTTCAAAATAAACAAAAAACTCAGAAAAATTTTTCTGAGTTTCATAGGCTTTAGTATAAGCCGGATTCTGTATTCGTTAATCATTTATCTAAATCAATAATTACTTACGGATTTTAGCGAGCTACCAATCAAGCCAAGACAGGGCCGCCTCTTAGATAGCTTTCTGCTTGCTCTTGCTTTGAGAGGGGTTTACCTAGCTAATTTAATTCCTTAAATTACTGGTAGTCTCTTACACTACCTTTTCACCCTTACCTGAAAAGAACAGGCGGTTTTATTTTTCTGTGGCACTTTCCTTAGAATTTCTCCCAGCAGCCGTTAGCTGCCTCCCTTGCCCTGCAAAGTCCAGACTTTCCTCTTAAAAATAAATTTTTCAAGCGATTAACTCCAAAACCTGAATTTATAGTATCATTTTTTTCTCTATTTTTTTGTCAATTTAATTTATAGATTTTTTTAAAAACAATTTCTGCGATATCCTTCGCTCTAAGCCCGTAATTCGTAAGCATAGTCTCCCCATCTGCACTTTGTCCAAAAAAATATCCTGTATTCCGTGTTTTATCACTTTTGTTGGGTGAACTTCTGACAAATATTCTGAAACCGCGCTTCCAAAGCCCTCCAATTACAGAATGTTCTTCACTTGTTACAATAAATTTACATTCTTTTCGCAGCTTTTCAAAAACAGTTTCTTTATCTAAAGGTTTTATTGTAGAAACATTGATTACTCTTGCCTTTACACCTTTTTTTCTTCCAATAATTTTTGTAGCCTCAAGGGCTTCTAAAACCATAAGTCCTGTTGCTAAAATTGCCACATCATTTCCTTCTCTCAAAGTCACTGCTTTTCCTATTTCAAACTTATAATTTTTCATCAAATAATACTGGAATATTCAATCTTCCCAATCTTACATAAACAGGTCCTTCATATTCAGCTACAGCAAAAATCATTTTTTCCGTTTCAACCGCATCTGCTGGAGATAATACGACCATTCCCGGAATTGCACGCATTAAAGCCACATCTTCAACTGACTGGTGTGAGCCTCCATCTTCTCCCAGCGAAATTCCTGCGTGAGTTGGGCAAATTTTTACATTTAATTGTGGATATGCTACTGAATTTCTGATTTGATCAAAAGCACGACCTGCGGCAAAAATGAGCAAAAAGTTGATGCAAAAGCTATTTTCCCTGTTGTTGCAAATCCTGCAGCTGTAACAATCATATCAGCTTCCGCAATTCCTAAATTTATATGTCTTTCTGGAAATTCCTTTTGAAAATATGCAGTCATTGTTGATTTTGACAAATCTGCTTCTAATACTACTATGTCCTCATTCATTTTTCCCAATTTAACTAACGCTTCTCCGTAAGCCACTCTAGTTGATTTTTTTCCATTCTCATATTCTCCTATTTTTTTATATTGATATTCAGTCATTTATAAAAGTTTATAAATAATACAGCATTTTTTTCAATTTTGATTTTTTTCTTGTTTTTTTACTTTCTGACGAGGAATCAAACCCCTTACTACATAAATACTGTTTCTATACTTTTTACTTTTACAACTGTTCTTTTTTTATTTTTGTTTAACTTATCTAAATTCTAATCTTCCTTCAATTCTTCCATTGCCTTCTTATATTCTTCCTTATTCGGAGCCATTCCATGAAATCCAGGATTATTCTCCATAAATGAAACACCTTTACCTTTTTGCAGTATTTGCAACAATAACTGTTGGTTTTCCTTTTACAGTTTTTGCTGTATCAAGAGCATTTATAATCTCTTCATAATTATGACCGTCAATTTCAATTACACTCCAGTTAAATGCCTTAAATTTTTTTCTCCAATCGGAGCGACATCCATTACATCCGAAACTTTCCCGTCAATCTGTAAGTTGTTATAATCAACTATTGCTACAAGATTGTCAAGTTTGTAATGTGCTGCTGTCATAACTGCTTCCCAAACTTGCCCTTCCTGCAATTCTCCATCTCCTAAAATTACATAAACTCGATAATCATTTTTTTATAAATTTTTGCGCTTAAAAGCCATTCCATTTGCCGCAGATAATCCTTGACCAAGTGAACCTGTTGACATTTCAACTCCAGCCAGTTTTTTTTCATGTCAGGATGCCCTTGAAGCGGAGAGTGCCATTTTCTAAGTGTTGGAATAAGATTTTTTTCCTTCATCTCCTAAAAAAATCCTTTTTTTCAATCAAAGCCGCATATAGTGCAGGAGCAGCATGCCCTTTACTAAGAACTAATCTGTCTCTGTTTTTCCATTTTTGGATTTTTTTGGATCAATATTCATTTCCTTCCAGTAAAGCACAGCCAAAAATATCAGCAATCGAAAGTGAACCTCCCGGATGTCCTGATTTTTGCACTATAAATCATTTCAATAATATCTTTTTCTCAATGTTTTTTTGCCTCTTTTTGCAAATCTTCAATTTTTCATAAAAACCTCCATTTTTTTATTTATAAATATCAATAATTAACTAAAATTAATCCTCTTTTTTTCAAATTATAGAAAAAAACAGCGAAACGCCAAACAGCACTAACGCGACGACAAGTGTCACTTTTACTCCAATTTCAGTTGCACCTTTCACGCCATTCTGAACATTCTGATTCCCCACAACAAGTAAAGTTGACTGAACAACTTGCTGCACTAGAAATGCCAATTTTAGAAACATTCCCTGTATTCCAAACATAAAGCCTTCCAAACTTACTTTTTTTGTTTCTGACAGTTTTGCAGAAATTTCACTAAGCATTGCCTGTGGGAAAAATAAACGCTGCACCACTTAATCCTGTTCCACAAATCACAAAAAAAGTAAATATGCAAAAAAATTGAATTATTTTTTTATTAATAAACAATAGACCAAAAAGTACCGATTATCAAAAAGCAGCATATCCACAATCAATATTTTCTTATACGAATATTTTTTTCCCAAACTTGTTTGTAATCGGAAAAAAACAGCCCCTGCCATTCCAAACAGCACAACTGATATTACAGTCAAATATTTAATATCCTTTTTGCATTACAGCGCTCAAATAATATGTCAAATCTCCACGAAGTATGTTAAATCCACAAAAGAAAAAGAAATATCCTAAGAAGTACAAAATAATTTCTTTATCCTTCAAATGTGAAATTGATTTCATAAACCCTAGCGATTCAGTCTTAGGACGGTTTTGTGTAAGCTGCTTCTCCTTTAGAAAAAATATACACGCATAAATCCCCAAAACTGACAATATTGTAATCAAAATTACTGTTTTACGTATCCCAACTTCTGTATTCAGCACTCCATTTACTACTCCCAATTTTGAAATCAAAACACCTGGAAGAACCATCGCAACCCCAGTAAATATAAGTCTAAAAGTTGACTGCATTGTAGACAGGTTAAGCCTTTCTTCCTTAGTTGAAGCCAAATCTGGAATTAGAGCGTTATACGGTGCTGCAACTAAAGTGTATGCCGTAAAGTATAGCCCTCCAACAATTGACAAATAAATAAGTGTCGCCATCTGCGAACTTTTAATCGGATAAAAATACATAATTGTAAGAAGTCCAAGCGGTAATCCTCCAATTAGCATAAATATTGATCTTTTTCCAAACCGTGATTTTGAATTATCAGATAAAAACCCTACAACAGGATCTGATATTGCATCAATAATCCTCGCAAAAATAAATGCTAGAACTAAATACTGCGGCTTTAACAACGGAACTAAATTTTTTTCCGTTTCAGGTGGCAAATAGTAATACGACAGCCATTGATTATAAATCTGGTCAATCATAAAATATGAAACCCCAAGCCCATAAATTATGTAACTTTTTTTCGTTAATCTTGAACTCATTAATCCTTTACCTTTCTTTTCGTTCTTTTTTATTTTAACTCAGCAAAAAAATTCCTTTTACTGTCTCAGCATATTCATCCTTACACTCAGACTCAGCATAAATTCTAGTGTGCGAACCTTTTTCAAAAACTTTTAATTTAATATTATCATTTTGTGCAAGTTCATTATACTCTTCCATTAGCATTCCATAGGTCGTAGCTTTATCACTTTTAGACTGAATAATCAATGTTGGTATTCTTTTTAATAAATATGACAATCTTAATTTATCAAGATGGCTTTCCGACTCTTAAATTAAAAATTCTTACAATAACACTTACGATAAATTTAGGAACTCGGCGTTTTTTTGCATCTTCCTTAATTCTTTTTCTTATATTTGAGATCGAACTGTCCAAAATCAGCTTATCAATCACAATCCCTTTTTTTCTAAGTGCCTTCACGTACATTTTTAGAAGCAATCGCAGAACCCATTCCCCTTGCGAAAAATCCATAAAGCGTAAAAATTATTCTTCCCAAACTTTTCATTCAGCATTTCCATCGTATGAAAAAATATCCTGACCAAAGCAGTATCCCATTTTAGTCCTAGCCACATCAGACTTTCCAGAATTTCTCAAATCTGGAATAAAAAAACTATACTCCTTATCAAGTCCAATATCCTGAAACATTTCCAAATATTGCAACGACGACAATCTATTCACACCACGTCCATGTGAAATAATCATAGTCTTTTCTGCTTCCTTATTCTCAATAAGCCATCCATAAAGCTGAATTTTCCAGATTTATAAGCCACTTCCTTAAAAATTATACCCATAATCATAAGGATTTGCCTTATTATCTTCAATGTTATATTTCTGTCTTAATTTTTTTACTATTGTACACCTCTTCAAATGTAACTCTCGGATATTTCTCAATCTGATTAATAAAAATACCGTATCGACATATATGCTATCACAAAGAAAAAAATATCATAAACAGCACATTAATCGCTATCAACAACTCCATTCCCATAATCCTCTCCTGTTCTATTTATTTTTTTTATTAAATTTTTTTAATTCACATACACTATCGGATTTAATTTCTCTTTTTTTCCCCAAAAAGCAATTCTTTGATTAAAAAAATCCATTTTTTTCAACTTGTATTTTTTTCCAAAAAAATTTTTTTCTGAATTTCCAATTCTTCTGAATTTTCACGAATTTTTTTCAAATATTCCAACTTTTTCAATATCCTTCCAATTTACAAAAATATTTTTTTCTGAAACTTATTTTTCTGTACCAAAGTTTTCTATTTTATTATTTTTCACGAATTTTTCAAATATTCCTGACCCTTTTTATTAAAAGCCTAAAAATTCTTACATAATTTATTTCAAAAATCCATCATTTTTAGCTTTTATATTTAGTAAAATATTTAAAATAATCCGTTCTACACGTTTATTCGATAAATTTCTAGATTTTGTATTTTTTTCAAAAAAATTCTATATTTTTTTGCGAATTCAACATTGTTCCGTATATTCTAGCATAAATTTCTTCAGTTATATCATATATTTCCATTATTTCTTCTTTTTTTCTGTCAAAAATTTTATATTTCACAATTTTAAATATTTCTTCCTTTATTTTATTTCCATCAATTTGATTATTTGTTTTCCATTCCAAATTTTTTTAAAAAAATAATTTCAAATGACTTTTTCTGGCACAAATTTCTGAATTTCTTCTAGTTTCCAAAAAGATTTTTTTCTTCTGTTTTTTTATATTTTTTTCAAACTTTCTAAATGTATTTTTTTTCTCCAATGTTTTGCTTTTTTTCTCAAAATTATAATTTTTTTAACAATTTTTTTGAATTTTCTATTTTTTTCTATCTTCCTTTTTTTAAAAAAACTACATTTATTTTCAACAATAGAATTTTTTTACTTTCTCAATTGTTTCATTTTTTTCTAAAGTCAAAATTTTTATTCCAATCTATTTTATTTTTCACAAAAAAATTTCCTTACTCTCAATAAAAAAATTTTTTTATTTTTTTTCAAACTTCTTTTGTGAAAAACTCATCCAAAAATCTTCTCCAATTCATTTCTCAAAAAAATGAAGCACTAGCAAACTCTTCCCTATCTCCAGATACTTTTTTTCTTCATTATATTCTGAAATTTCTCTTTTTTTATAGTATACGGCTTTATTTTAAGATTGCCATTTTCTATCTCACGCATATATTCCAGAGCCAGAATATTATTCGACTTCACAATACCATCCAAATCATATTCCTTTAACGCCAGTCTTTGAGAAGTGCTATAACTGTTGCCTTTTTTCATATATTCCATAAGCTTATCCTTATAATCCTGCCTTTTCTGTAAATCAAGCACCTTTTGCAAAACTACAATATTTGCCTCTTCCGCTCCAAAAACCTGAATATTCATCCCCAGATAATCCAAAATCCGTGTCGCCATTTTTGAAAAAATCTCCGCATTTTGAATCGAATAATAAAGTGGCAATTCCACAACTAAATCCACTCCACATTCTAAATTAACCTGTGTTTTCTCCCACTTATCCAAAAACGAAATTTCTCCCCGCTGAACAAAATCCCCGCTTATCACTACCACAACCAAAACATTTTCACCAAATATCTCCTTAATTCTCCTAATCTGATACAAATGTCCATTATGAAACGGATTATATTCAGCCACAATTCCTATTTTCAACAATTTTCTCTCCTAAAAAAACTTTTCTTACATTATACATATTATACCACATAACAATCTAATTTTTTTATTATTTTTTTAATTTATTTATTTTTGTAAAAATGTATTGACTTTTTTTAAAAAAATATGCTATACTATAAAAAAATGAAACGTTTCATTTTTTTGTTAAAAATAAATTTTTAGGAGGATTTTTTTATGGCAAATAAAAAAATTATGAAAAAGCCGCAAAAGAAATTTTTAGAAGCTGTCGGCGGAAAAGAAAAATGTTGTAAGCGGTGCACATTGTGCGACAAGACTTAGACTTGTATTAAAAGATGATTCAAAAAAATAAATAAGGATAAACTGGATAACATTGAACTGGTAAAAGGTTCTTTTTAATAATGCGGGACAATTTCAGATAATACTTGGAACTGGAATTGTAAACGAAGTATTTAAATTTTTTTAGTCAAGCTGCTGAATTATCTGAAGTTGGGAAAGAAGAGCTTAAAGAAATTGCAGCTAAAAAAGCTAATGTGTTTCAACGTATTTTAAAATCTCTTGCTGATGTATTTGTTCCAATTTTACCAGCTCTAGTCGCTTCAGGGTTATTAATGGGAATCAATAACGTACTGACATCAAAAGGACTTTTCGTTGCTGGAAAAACATTGATCGAAGTATTTCCTCAATTTACAGATTTAGCAAATATGATTAATTTGTTTTCAAATGCAGCTTTTTGTTTTCTTACCTGTATTAATAGGATTTCATGCAGCTAAAAATTTTGGTGGTACACCTGTATTAGGTGCTGTAATAGGAGCTATAATGATTCACCCTGATTTGTTAAATGGTTATGGCTATGGTGAAGCTCTTGCAAAACATACAATTCCTTATTGGAATATTTTTGGATTAAATATTGCACAAGTTGGATATCAAGGAACAGTTTTACCAATAATAGCCTCTTCGTTTATTTTAGCAAAAATTGAAACTTTTACAAGAAAATATGTTCCAGCAATACTTGATATGATAATAACTCCTTTAGTGTCAGTTCTTTTAACTTCATTTATTACTTTTACTGTAATCGGACCAATTATGAGAGTAATTGGGGATGGAATGACTAATGGAGTATTATGGCTGTTTTTTGACTTAGGTCCTCTTGGAGGTGCAATTTACGGAGTAGTCTATCCATTGCTTGTAATAACAGGAATGCATCACAGTATGGCTGCTGCTGAAATGCAGATACTTGCTAATATTGCAAAACTTGGAGGTTCACCTACATTTGCAGTTGTATCAGCTTCCAATGTTGCTCAAGGTGCCGCTGCTTTAGCTTGTTTCTTCTTTATGAAAAAAGATAAAAAAATCCAAAGTGTTGCTTCAGCTGCTGGAATATCTGCACTTCTAGGTATTACAGAGCCTGCTGTATTTGGGGTAAATTTAAATCTTAAATTTCCATTTTTAGCAGCATTAATCGGTTCAGCAGTAGGCTCAGGATATGCAGTATGGATGAAAGTGCTTTCAGTTTCTCAAGGTCCTGCCGGAATTCCCGGAGTAATCGTTATGCGTCCTCAGTCAATGATACAATTTTTAGTATCAATTACAATTTCATTTGTTGTAACATTTATTGTAACCTATTTATTCGTAAAAAAATTTTTTTAATAGAAAAGGAGGAAAAAAACAATGGAGTGGCCTAGAGAAAAAGATACGGACGTTTAGAAAAATTTACCGGAAGAAGAGTACAATAAATTAAAGGAAAAAAAGTAAAAAAATTCACCATACAGACAAAAATTTCATATCCAGCCCAACACTGGATTATTAAATGATCCAAATGGATTTAGTTATTTTAATGGAAAAATATCATTTGTTTTATCAATGGTTCCCATTAGGCCCTGTTCATGGTGTCAAATATTGGTATCATCTTTCTTCAACAGATTTAGTAACTTTTTACAGATGAAGGGATTGCAATGAAGCCAGATACTATTTATGATAGCCATGGTGTTTTTTTCAGGAACTGCTCTTCCATTAGAAGACAAACTATTTTTTTATTCTACACAGGAAATACCAGAGATGAAAACTGGATTAGAAATCCGTATCAATGTATTGCAACAATGGATAAGGAAGGGAAAAATTACCAAAAAGTGACGAACCCTTTATAAATAAAGTTCCAGATGGATATACAGACAACTTCAGGGATCCAAAAGTTTTTATAAAAAATGGAAAATATTATTGCTTAGTAGGAGCTGAAACAGATGACAATAAAGGGAGCTATAGTTTATTACAGTTCAAATGATTTGAAGGAATGGGAGTTTCGTGGAAATTTAAAGACTGATTTCAGTGAAAAATAGTGGATTTATGTGGGAATGTCCTGATTATTTTTGAATTTGAGGATAAAGCTGTTTTTAATGTTTTCTCCACAAGGAATGGAAGCTGAAGGAGAAAAAAATACAATAATATTTTTTTCAATCAGGATATTTAATTGGAGAAAAATTGATTTTTGAAAAAAAGGTGAATTTAAACATCAGGAATTTAAAGAATTTGACAGAGGATTTGAATTTTATGCACCTCAAACGATGGAAGATAATAAAGGTAGAAGAATATTAATTGGCTGGTTTGGCCTTCCAGGAACTGACAGTGTAACTGATAAATATGACTGGGCTCATTGCCTGACAATTCCTAGAGTACTTGAAGTGAAAAATAATACTTTATATCAGAAACCTTTGCCGGAACTTGTTAAACTTAGAAAATCAGAAGAGGAATTCTCTTTTAAATTGAATAATAATTCTGTCAATTTAAAAAAATGAGAAAAAGAACTTATGAACTGGATGTAAATTTTGAAAAATATAAAAAGCTGAGAAAGTTGGAATAAAATTTAGAGTTGGGAATAACGAAGAAACTATCTTTTTCTATGATTTAAAAAAATAATGAACTTGTATTTGATAGAACTCATTCCGGTGAATTAACAGAAAATTTTGAAGGTGGAGACATCAGAAAATGTAAATTTAAAGAAAAAAATCTGAAATTACATTTATTTTTTTAGATGAATCCTCAGCTGAAATTTTTCGTAAACTATGGACTTGAAGTTTTTAGTTCAAGATTATATAATAACATTGAAAAATAATGAAATTTTTCTTTTTTTACAGATGGAGAAGCTGATATAAAAGGCAAATTATGGGAAATTTAACAATTTAAGGGGAAAAATATGCCAACTATGAAAGATGTTGCAAAATTAGCAGAAGTTTCCGTTGGAAGCGTATCTAAATATTTTAACGGTATCGCTTTTAAAGGAAAAAAACTAAACTTGCAATTGAAAAAAAGCAGTAAAGGAATTAAATTATGAACCAAAACATATATGCAAAAGGACTGAAAAATTAACAGAACTAATACTGTTGTTCTTATAATTCCAAGTATCTGGAATCCCTTTTTTTAGTGAACTGACTTTCCATATTGAAAAAGAACTACGAAAACATGAGATAAAAATTGATTCTATATAATTCAGAAAATAATATAGAAAATGAAATTCAGTTTATAACAATGTCAAGGCAGAACAAAGTAGACGGGATAATAGCGGTAACATATAGTAATATAGACGAATATATATCGGAAAGTCTTCCATTTGTAAGTATAGACAGATTTTTTTCACATAAAACTAATTTTCGTAAGCAGTGATAATTATTCAGGTGGAAGATTAGCTACAGAAATGTTAATAAAACATGGAAGCAAAAAAATTTAGCCTATATTGGTCATGGCTCAAAAATATTCAAATGACACTATTTCAAGATTAAACGGTTTCAAGGACTATTGCAGTGAACATAACATTTTCAATCAAATATGCTACAATACTGGAACAAGAGAAGAATTTGAAATGGGAAGTAGATAATTTTATAAAAAAATTTATTATAACCAAAAAAATTGATGGTATTTTTTTCTTCAACAGATGCACATGCTTTCTACATTTTAGAAAAAAACTAGAAGATTTAAATATTTCTGTACCTGAAGATGTCCAAATAATAGGCTTTGACGGGGCAAAGTCTTCAAAAAAAGAGAAAAAAATTATTTATCTACAATTAGACAGGACATTGAAGAAATTGCTGTACAATCTGTTAAAAATACTAGTTGATACAATAGAAAAATAAAGAAAAATATGGAAAAATAAAAACAAATGTAAAAAAATTCCTGTAACATTTTTTTATCTGGAAAAAAACAACTAAACCTATATTATAATTTCTACGTTTAATTTTTAAATTTTTACTATAAATTCAAAAATCTAAAGGAGAACAACAATGAAAATACAATTCATATTACACGAAACATTTTGAAGCACCAGGAGCTTATCTTGCTTGGGCAGCACTTTCTGGACACAATATTTCTGCAACAAAAGTATATCAATATGAAAAGTTGCCTGAAAATGCAGATTCATTTGATTTTTCTGATTGTAATGGGAGGACCGCAGAGTCCTATTGGAGATAATAGTGAATTTCCCTATTTTGACGTAAAAATCTGAAATTGAATTGATTAAAAAGGCTATAAAGGCTGATAAATTCGTAGTTGGAGTTTGTCTTGGAGCTCAGTTGCTGGGAGAAGCATTTGGTGGAAAAACAGAAAAAAGCCCTTTCCGTGAAATAGGAAATTTTCCAATTGAACTGACAAAAGATGGACTGAAAGACGATAAAATAAAGCATTTTGGAAAACAGGCTATTGTAGGGCATTGGCATAGTGATATGCCAGGATTAACAGATACTGCAAAAGTCTTGGCAACAAGTAAAGGGTGTCCACGCCAGATTATAAAAATACAGCGAAAAAAACATTATGGCTTTCAATGCCATCTCGAATTTACCAAAAGCACTAACTGAGTTATTAATATATTCAGATAAAAACTCTTGAGCAGGATAGCCAAACTTTACCTTTTGTTCAATCTTCTCAAACAATACGTAACAATAGCTATGATGAAATGAATAATCTTCTCTATAAGTTTTTTTAGACAAACTTACAAAAGAATAAAAATAAATATGTAGAAAAATAGCTAAATTCAATTTAAAAATACTTTCTAAATCTTGTTTTTAAAAATATTTTTAAGGTATAATGTAATAAAAAGTAATCTAAAAATAAAAAAATTTAGGAGGTTTATTATGAAAAAAATTATTTTTTTCAATTTTTTTAATGTTTTGTCTAAACATTTTTCCAATGTAAATTACAATGTTTTTTTGTAATTATGGATAACAACGCAACTAGAAATGTGGAAAAATATTTCAAAAGGGCTTAAAGATGTAGGAATTGAAAGCCTTTATTCCAAAGGATATGCAGTCCATCTGACTTTGTACCTTACAGAATATAAGCCTGAAGCACTAAAAAAACAATAAAGGATACTGTCAACAAAATTGCAAATCAGACAAAAATCCTTTGATATAGAATTTTACAGATTAAGAAAAAAACTGGCGGAAACTGGTTTATGCTAGATGCTCAAAAATAATGAAACTATACAGCAACTTGCAGATGAAATAACAGTCAGCCTGAACAAATATCGTGCAAAGGACGCACAAGTTCCTGACTGGGCAAAATCTATTCCTGAAAAAAAGTAAAATCATTCAATTTGTACGGCTCTCCAAACGTATTTACAAGCTTTTGATCCCCACATAACTTTACTTACTCCAGAAGATTCAGCAAAAAAATAGATACATTTACTTCAAAAATATGATTTTTAAACCTTTCAAATCTAAAGTTATTGGTATCGGAATCGCTCAAGTTGACGATTTGGGGCAAAGCAAAAAAATATAATTTATTCGGTAAAAATTTAAAAAAATAAAAAAAGGAAAAAAATTATATGAAAAAAACTTGAAAATTATGAACAAATACTTAATAAAAATAAAAGAAGAAGAATATTTTTTTATTATACGTTTCAATGAATAATTGCAGCGTTTGTCAGGTTGATATGCCAAAAGTTGAGAAAAATTGTTAATGAACAAAATTTTTCCCGCTTATCATATCGAAAGCATCTGAAATTCCTGGAAAGCTGTTGGGCAATTAAATCTATTTTTCAGTCCCAGTAGTTATTCTATTTTATGAAGGCAAAGAGATACATAGACAAGCTAAAAATCATTGATTTTTGAAGAATTAAATTATAGAATTGAACAAATAAGTGAAAATAAATAAATACCAAAAGGGAACCAACTCTAATAACACTAGAACTAATTCCCTTAATTTTTATTTATCTAACATTTTTAAACCATAAGATCTAAAAAATTCCTTCTGCCTTATCAATCAATTCTCGAGTTGGAGTCGGCGTATCCTTTAATTTGTATTCTTTCCCAACTTTTTCCCACTTATACTGTCCCATCTGATGAAATGGCAAAAACATCGACTCTTTTCCACATTCTTTAACTGGGAAGTAAACTTTGCCCACTCATGCAAATCATTTTTCATCATCAGAATATCCTGGAACTAACACATATCTCAGCCAAGTTGGCTTATTAATTTCATTCAAATATTTTGCAAATTTTTAATGTATTATCAAGCTCCACTGAGTTAATATTTTATATTTTTCAGGATTTATGTGCTTAATATCAAGCAGCACCATATCAACAAGCTCAAGCACTTGCTTTGCCTTGTCAGAGAAAAATATATCCAGATGTATCAAGTGCTGTCTGAATTCCATTTTCACGACAAAGTTTAAACAGTTCCATCAAAAAATTCAGGCTGCATCAAAGGCTCTCCCCCAGAAACCGTAACTCCTCCAGTCTTTATAAATCCTCTTACCTTCAAAAATTTCCTTCATAACTTCAGATGCAGTCATAATCATTTTTTTATCTTTAATTTCCCAAGTATCTACATTATGGCAATACAGACATCTAAGAGGACATCCCTGCAAAAACAGCACAAATCTGATTCCAGGTCCATCTTTAGTCCCAAACGATTCAAATGAATGTATATATCCTTTCACTTCCATATTAATTTTCTCTTTCTTTTTTTATTCATAAATTATTTGATAACTTAAATTTTATTTAATGCTATATTATTTTTCATTTTTTTAAACATAGTCTAGTATAAACTAATCTGTCGGAGCATTTTTTTCTGTGCTGACAAAATTGTTTGAGCATAGCGAGTTTTTTTGTCAGTGCAGAAAAAATGTCGTAGACTAGCCATAGGTTGTAGGATTTGCGGCAATGAGCAATCCTACGAAAAATAAAAAATGAAAAAACACAGTAATATGAAAAAAATATTTATTAATCAAAATATCTAAAAAAATAATAAAAAAACAATTTAGTTGAATGATTATGAATTAACTATCAAACAACCCTATTATAAAAAAATTTATTTCCATTTTTTTAAACAGGGTTTAGTATAAATTATCATACAATAGAAAAAGAATGCCGCATAACTCATATTTTTTTATGAAACTATGCGACATTTTTCATATTTTTAGAAAATCGTTACAAAAATTTACTTCAGATTTTTCATACTTAAATTTCTAAATTTCTCAAATACTACATTTTATTTGAAATTGTTCTGTTAATTACATCTAATTGTTGTTCTCTAGTCAATTTAACAAAGTTTACTGCATATCCAGAAACTCTTATTGTCAATTGAGGATAATTTTCAGGATGTTCCATCGCATCTTCCAACAAATCTCTTCCAAATACGTTTACATTCAAGTGATGTCCTGTTTGATTGAAGTATCCATCCATTAATCCAACTAAGTTAGTTTGTTTTTTTCATTTGAATTTTTTTACCTAATGTTTCTGGTGTAATCGCGAATGTGTAAGAAATTCCATCATTTTGCATCTTCAAATGGGATTTTTAGCTACTGAGGCAAGTGAAGCAACAGCTCCTCTTGTATCTCTTCCATGCATAGGGTTTGCTCCTGGACCAAATGGTGCTCCAGCTCTTCTTCCATCAGGAGTATTTCCTGTTTTTCTTACCGTATACTACGTTTGAAGTAATTGTCAATACAGATTGTGTAGGAGTTGCATTTCTGTACATTTTGTGAGTTCTTAATTTGTTCATAAATCTTCTTGTAATATCTACTGCAAACTGATCTGTCGCATCGTCATTATTTCCGAATGGAACATAATCTTTTTCATTGATATAGTCAACTGCGTCCCCTTCCTCATCTCTTACAACTTTTTACTTTACCATATTTAATAGCTGCTAATGAATCTGCAATAATTGATAATCCTGCAATTCCAAATGCTTCTGTTCTTCTAATATTAACATCATGCAATGCCATTTCCAATGCTTCATAAGAATATTTATCATGCATATAGTGAATGATATTCAATGCTTTAACATAAGTTGAAGCTAACCAGTCTAACACTTTGTCTAATTTTTTTCCCATACTTCGTCAAATTCCAAGTATTCACCTTTAATTGGTTCAAATTGTCCTTCTGGAGTAACTTGAATTTTTGATTTTTCATCTTTTCCACCGTTAATTGCATATAGTAATGCTTTTGGCAAGTTTACTCTTGCTCCAAAGAATTGCATTTGATGCCCAATAGTCATTGGAGATACACAACAAGCGATTCCATAGTCATTACCAAATTGTGGACGCATAATGTCATCATTTTCATATTGCACTGATGATGTATCAATTGATACTTTAGCACAGAATTTTTTCCAAGTTTCAGGTAATTGTTCACTCCATAAAACTGTCAAGTTTGGTTCAGGCGAAGTTCCCATATTGTACAATGTATGTAAAATTCTGAATGAGTTTTTAGTAACTAATGATCTTCCATCTTCTCCAATACCACCAATTGATTCAGTTACCCAAACTGGATCTCCTGAGAATAACGCATCATATTCAGGTGTTCTTAAGAATCTGATTATTCTTAATTTCATAACAAAGTGATCCATTATTTCCTGAGCTTCTTTTTCAGTTAAAGTTCCTTCCTGCAAATCTCTTTCCAAGTAAATATCTAGGAATGTAGAAGTTCTTCCAATACTCATTGCAGCTCCATTTTGATCTTTTGTAGCGGCTAAGTACGCAAAAATATAACCATTGTACTGCTTCTTTACCATTAGTCGCAGGCTGTGAAATGTCAAATCCATAAGCTTTCAGCCATTCTCTTTAATGCTTGTAATGCTTTGATTTGTTCAAAAAAATTTCTTCTCTTAATCTGATAACATCTTCTGTCATTTCAACAGGATCTAAATTTTAATAATTCTTTTTTTGTCTGTCAGAAATTAATCTGTCCACCCCATAAAGGACAACTCTTCTGTAATCTCCGATGATTCTTCCACGTCCGTAAGCATCTGGAAGTCCAGTTATAATTCCTGTTCTTCTAGCTTTTCTGATTTGTTCAGTATAAGCCGAGAAAACTCCATCATTATGAGTTTTTCTATATTTAGTAAAAATTTCTTCTGTTTCAGGATCCAATTTATATCCAAACGCTTCCAAGCTGTTTTTTTACCATTCTCAATCCACCGTTAGGGAAAAATCGCTCTTTTTAAAAGGCGCATCAGTTTGCAGTCCTACGATTTTTTTCCAAGTCTTTGTTGATATATCCTGCTCCGTAAGCATCAATTTGAGATGGTATTTTAGTTTCTGCATCGTAAATACCTTTTTCTCTTTCTACTTTAAATTTTTTTCTGAAAGACTTTTCCATAATTCAGTAGTAGCTTCTGTTGGACCTTCTAAAAAGCTGTCATCTCCTAAATATTCAGTATAATTTAATCTGATAAATTCTGTAACATCAATGTTGTTTGTCCAATTTCCTTCTTTAAATCCTCTCCATGCGTTCATTATTTAACAACACATCCTTTCAAACATTTTATTTATTTGTAATCATTGTAATATTGATTTCACTCTACTAGTATTATACCCCAAAAAAATTTCATAAAAAGCAAATATTTTTTTACATTTTTTTAAACTTTTTTTCAGTAGAAAAAAATATGCTATAATCCTTTATTTATAGTGAAAAAGTAACTTGTGTTTTCTATTAACCATTTCTATTTTTTTGCAAGTTTTATTAATTTTAAAATAATTTATATCTAATGTTTTTATTGTCTTTTTTTATTCTTTTTAGGAAATATTCTTCTTTCTTTTTAAATTCTAAATATTGTATCATCATAGTCCGTAAATGTATCATTTGTTTTAAAAATTATTTTTTTATTTTTCAAAAGCTCCTTTTTTTCGTTCTCAATTTCAAAATGATATATCGGAATTTCTGAATAATTTTTTTATTATACTTATAAACTTGGAACTTGAAATTAATAGTATTTGTTCAAATTCATCATTATTTTTTTAGTAATAATCTTTTTAAATTTATCTAACCGTTCTACTTTTACTATATTTATGAAATTAAAAAAATTTTACTTACTTTATTATATACTTTTAAAGATTTCCTTTTCCTCTAAGTCAACTAATATTAATGTTGAAATTTTTTTGAACTTTATCTAAATCTACGTATTTTTTTTATAATTTGTTTACTAGGGAAATTTTTATTTTCAAAAATTTATTGACGATTCTGCAATATCATAAAATTCTATCTTATCTTGTTCTGTTGATTTTTTTAATTTTTCAAATTTTTCATCATTTTGCAAAGATAATTCTCTATTAATTTTATTTATTACATTTTTCCGCATTATTTCTTTTTTTCTGTGTAATTTTTTTATAAAAACGTTAAAAATAAATTTTGGATTCATTTCTAACTTTTTCTCTTTTTAAAAATTTTTTTCCATCATTACAAGAAAGTTTTTCATTTTTTTAACAGTTTTTTTGAAATAGTATGATTGTAGTTTGTATCTTCATTCTTAAAATTCAAGAGAAAAATAAACTAACATTTTATATTTTTTTCATCTATTGAAATTATATTTGTGTATTCTTTAATATAAGAAAAAAATTAACTTGTGAATATATTTAATATTCTTTATTTTTTTAAGGTTTCCTGCATAATCTTAAAATAAAAAAATTTTTCTTGATACGTACTTTTTACCAATATAAATTTTTTTCTAATCTTCTACATAAAAATTTCCTTTAAATAATTTTCCTTGAACTCTTTAAAATTAGAATTTTTTTCTCTTCAAATAATTTTTCTATGTTTTTCAGATTTTACATATTCTGAATATTTAATATTAAAAAATCTCCAGTATTTGTTTTTAAATCATTTTGAATATTTCTTTTATTTTCTTGAGGTTTCTTAATTTGTTTATTAAAGTTATAAATGTTTAATTTTTTTCTTTTTCCGAATAGTAAAAATGAATGAAATGAGGTCTCGTCGAAATGTCTTTTTTTATATCTTTACTTTCTATCTTAAATATATTTTTCATCATATTTTTCCAAAAATAATATAAATAATTTTTTTACTTGCATGTATTATCCCAGTGTTACGCTCCTGCAAAAACTTATTTATATTTTTTTAATATTCTTAAATCCATATTTTTCTAGCAAATCTTTTTTTATTAACTATCTTAAAATTCAAAATCTCCTTTAACAAGTCACTTTCATTAAAATCAATTTTCACTACCCATTTTCACCCCATAATTATTATTTCTCCTGTAATACTGATGTTTACAGGCATTTTCATAATAACAATTATGAATTTATTTTTTTAGATGACGTTTTTTTAATTTTTTTATTTATTGAAAACACCCTATAAATATTGACTTATCTTTATTTGTTAAAAATTAATTTTTAAATTAAATAATCAGTTTATAATTTTTCAAAAAAATATCTTAAAATATATTTTTTTATTATAGAAATAACATTATAATATTTTTTTCAAATTTTTATGAAAAAAATTTTTATTATTAAGTATAATTAATTTGCTTTTAAATTTTAAAGTTTCCTCAATTTTTGTTATTTTTAGAATTGTACTGTCTATGTTATTTTAAAGAATTGATTTATTAGATTTTTTTAATAATTTTTGTTTAAATTAAATTGATATGAAAAAGAGAATGCTAAATTATCTAAACAATAAAAATTCATTATTGATTATTTTTTTACACTCTCTCATTAAATAAAGTTTCTACATTTATTTATTAAACAGTTTTTGAATTTCAATCTTTTTTTGCGCTAATCGTTCTGGCAACTCGTTCATCCACACCAGCGGATCTTTTGGGATTTACAAGCCTTTTTATATTATCCTTATTTTTTTCTTCGTCAAACCATATAAGTTTCGTAATTGCTCCCGCCCCAATTCCAATAATCGTCTTATTTTTCCTCGATCATTTCGATGTTGTAAATTGATTCACTTCCATTCAAAGAATACCCTAGATTTTCTCCCCATTGAAAGCTATTTTTTTCTGGCGATACATATAATATGGAAAAAAGCCCTTTATTTTTGAGTTATATTTTCAATTTTCTCGTAAATTTTTTTCATAATCCAGTATGTCTTCATGAGCATAATTTTTCTTTGTTAAGACGGCTTGCATTTTTATCGCTAAATTGTGAATTGTCAGATTTTCCATGTTGTATTTGGAAATCTCGTCCATTGTGTACAAAAATATCTTCTGTAGTTTCACGTGGCAAACCTAAAAATTAAGTCCATGTTTATTTCTAATCCCAGATTTTTTTAGCAAGCTTGTAAACATTATCAAATTGCTCCCTGTTGTGATAACGATTTACAAGTTTTAGAGTTTTTTTCATTAAAAGATTGTGGATTTATACTGATTTTATTTATTCCATAGCTTTTTAATAATAGTCAATTTCTCTTCATTTAACGTGTCAATTCTTCCTGCTTCAAATGTAAATTCCTTTTAAATAATCTAAATTATAGTTTTTCTTTTTACAGTTTCTAGCAATTTGTCAATTTCTTCTGCCGTTAAGATTGAAGGTGTTCCTCCACCAATATAAATTGTGTTGATTTTTTTAAATCAAGTTCCTGCGTTAATTGTCCGATTTCACGGATTTCGTGGTAAATTGACTCTATGTATTCATCATATCGCTCTGCATATTTCCCACGTAGCAGATAGGGCTGGAAATGAACAGTATGAGCATTTTGTAGGGCAAAAGGCAATTCCGATATAAATTCCGATTGTTTCTTTATCCAGATATGGCTCCTGACGTTTTACAATGTCTAGCAGAAGTTTTCTTTTTTTCATTACTTACAAAGTATATTTTTTTCCAATATTTCGTTAATTTCATTATAAGATAATCCCATCTTTAAAAAAACGCCCCACAATCTTTTGTAGGACGTACTCCTATTAAAAATACCCCATTTATATTCATTTTTTTATCAAAAAGTTTCATTAAGGAACTTTTTAGCCATAACTTCTGCCTGATCAAAAATATTCTTCATTGACTTTCTTATGTGAAAATGTAACTTCTTTTTAAAAATTTTTTTCCATTTTTTTATTATCAATTAATATCGTATTTACAGTAATTTTTTTCTGTATTATCACTTTCTGAATCTTTTAGTTTTCCACAGTTATTCTCAAAGTTTTTCCACATCTTGATTTTTTTTCTAAAATTAACACTAATTTCCACATCATTTTCACTATTTTCCAAAAAGAATATCATAATGCTCAGGTAAAAGCACACGAATAAATTCCTCAAGTTTATTCTGATTAATCTCAATATTCGCTCTTATCATCTATTTTATAGCTCCCATAAAGTATAGCACCAGCACAACTATCCCAAGAATAATCCGATAATATCCGAATATCTTGAAATCGTGCTTTTTAATGTAATCCATAAAGACTTTTATCACAGCATACGCAAATACAAATGACAAAACGAATCCTAAAGCAATCAGAAACCATTCATACCCGCTTAAAGCCGTACCAAGTTTTACCAGTTTCAAAAGTGTCGCCCCAAGCATTGTCGGAATCGCTAGAAAAAATGAAAATTCCGTTGCTAAAACTCTGTTTAATCCGAGTAAAACTCCACCAATAATCGTAGCAGCTGATCTCGAAGTTCCCGGAATCATAGCAAGACATTGAAACAGCCCTACTCCAATTGCAGTTTTTACTGACATCTGAGTGATTGAAGTAATTCCTCCTTCCTTTTTCTCCCTAGACTCAAGCCAAATAAGTATAACTCCATAAATAACCAGCATTACTGCCACAACTACCGAATTAAACAGCACTTTATCAATAATATCATCAAACAAAAGTCCCAGAACAACCGCAGGAAGCACTGCAATCACTATTTTTATCCACATTTGAATAATATCCATCCGCTGACTTTGGCTAAGCCCTTTTGCAAACGGAAAAATTCTTTTCCAATAATATACAACTACCGATAAAATTGCCCCTAACTGTATAATTATCTTAAATGCATTGGCAAACTCCTCATTTTGTGAAAGCTGCAAAAACTGATCCACAATAATCATATGCCCTGTACTACTGACAGGTATAAACTCTGTAAGCCCTTCCACAAGGCTTAAAATAAATACTTTAATAATATCTACAAACATAATTATTTCCTTTTCTATAATAATTTTTTTATTTCTTAACATTATATCATATTTTTTTAACTTTATTAATAGTTAGATACATTTCGACAGAGTAAAAAAATAGGGGCAAATAAATTTAATTAAATTTCAAATTAACAAAAAAAGAGGAAACCAGTTACAATATAATCGCCAAATCCTATTGAAAGGTGGTTCCTCTATGATTAGAATATCAGATTTTTTTCCTCGCTTGTAAAGACTTTTTTAAAAAAATATTTTTTTCTTTCAGACTTCCGTTTGAGCAACAGTTTAAGCTGTTTGTCACAAAAAGCTTTTGAAACGCTGTTTAGAGTTTATGTCAAAAGAGTTGATGATTACTTTTTTCATTCCAACGAAAGAAAAAATAAGTTTAAAAGCAAAGGATTTGTTAAAAGAACTGTTACCACTGCCTTCGGGGATGTAACTTTTGAACGTCGAAAATATGTAAACAAAAAAACAGGCATTCACTATTACATTGATGAAAAAATTCGACTTAAGCGGTATAGACAGCTTTGTAAGAGAGCTTGGAATTTACAAGCCAGTACACATCTATGACAAGTTCCATTTAGTAAAAGTCATAGCTGAAATTTCTAAAAGGGACAAGGAAATATCAAAAAATCTTTACAAATGGCTAAAGGGAGACAATTTTAAAGAACTTGAGAATTTTTATGAAAATTTCAAGGAAAAGGAGAATGTAAGCCAGAGAAGAAAAGACCAGACGAAGATGCTATTTAACCAGTATGAGAAGATAAGAAGAATATACACCAAGGAGGACTACATAGGCTCAAGGACGGAAGCCCTAGTCTCCCACGAATGCTCAAGATTTCTATCAAGCAGGCCAAAAGCATTTTCAAGAAGAAAGATAAAGGCAAGAGCGTTATACCACACTTTCTTTGCAAACTATGGAAAAGACAGGGAAAAGGCGTATGAATTGTACTTTAGCGGCAAAAGAAGGAGTTCACTAGAAAAGGCAATAGAGATGGAATGCTTACCAGAAATTATTAATGAAACACAAATATGCCATATTTGAGAGGAGGAGAATGTCCTATTAGGGAAGTTTTAAAAAGAAATATCACAAAGTAAAATATTTTAAAAAAAGCAGTCAAAAAAAGTTTGTTGTGGTATTTAATGACTGCCCCTATATTTTTTTACTCTGTCTGAATATTTTACTTACTTGCATTTCTAATTTAAATATGTTATAATTAGAGCGATAAAAAACCAAATAAAAACAAAAATCTAAAAATAAATGGAGGAAAAATTTAAAAATGGCAAAAGCTAAATTTGAAAGAAGCAAACCACACGTAAACGTAGGAACAATCGGTCACGTTGACCATGGAAAAACAACAACAACAGCAGCAATATCAAAAGTATTGGCTGAAAAAGGGCTAGCTGAAAAAGTTGATTTTGAAAACATCGACCAAGCCCCTGAAGAAAGAGAAAGAGGGATTACAATCAACACAGCTCATATCGAATACGAAACAGAAAAAAGACACTATGCTCACGTTGACTGTCCAGGCCATGCCGATTACGTAAAAAATATGATTACAGGAGCAGCTCAAATGGATGGTGCTATCCTAGTAGTATCAGCAGCTGATGGTCCTATGCCTCAAACAAGAGAACATATCCTACTTGCAAGACAAGTTGGAGTTCCTTATATCGTAGTTTACTTAAACAAAGTAGATATGGTAGATGACGAAGAATTATTAGAATTAGTAGAAATGGGAAGTAAGAGAATTACTAACAGAATATGGATTCCCTGGAGACGATGTACCAGTAATCAAAGGGTCTTCATTAGGAGCACTAAATGGAGAACAAAAATGGATAGATGCAATTGTAGAATTAATGGATGCAGTTGATGAATATATCCCAACACCAGAAAGACCAGTTGACCAATCATTCTTGATGCCAATTGAAGACGTGTTCACAATTACAGGAAGAGGAACAGTTGTAACAGGAAGAGTAGAAAGAGGAGTAATCAACGTTGGTGAAGAAGTGGAAATCGTAGGAATCAAACCGACAACAAAAACAACTGTAACAGGAGTAGAAATGTTCAGAAAATTATTAGATTCAGGACAAGCTGGAGATAATATAGGAGCATTATTAAGAGGAACTAAGAAAGAAGAAGTGGAAAGAGGACAAGTACTTTGCTAAACTAGGAACAATCAATCCACATACAGGATTTAAATCAGAAGTATATGTATTGACGAAAGATGAAGGTGGAAGACATACACCATTCTTTACAGGATACAAACCACAATTCTACTTCAGAACGACAGATATTACAGGAGAAGTAAACTTACCAGAAGGAGTAGAAATGGTAATGCCTGGAGATAACATTGAAATGACAGTAGAATTAATTCACCCAATCGCAATGGAAGAAGGATTAAGATTTGCGATAAGAGAAGGTGGAAGAACAGTAGTTTCAGGAGTAGTAGCAACTATTACTAAATAGTTTTCTTTATCAATAAATTATGTAATATTAAAAATAATTATTATATTTGGATTTTAAAAACATACCAAATACATCTTTATAAAAATCTTGAGGAAATTTAGTTAATTATTAAATATAAATTTTGATGTGTTTAATATGAATTAGATAGTACTCAAGACCTTTATAATTTAAGATATAAATATAAAGTTTTAGAAAAAAATTATTTTTGTATCTTAAATAAATTTAAATTATGATTCTATTAAGGTTTCTTAAAAAGAATATTATTTATTCTTTTACTTTACAAATTCATATTATTGTGTTAGAATTAAAATAGAATTATTAAGATATATATTTGTTAAAAATTATTTTTTTAGGAGGAAGAACAATGAAAAAAATTATTAGGATTATTAGCGCTAGCAGTAGTGTCAACTTCTGCATTCGCTGATCAAGACACTATTAAAAGAAATTCATTTTTCAAATGAATTAAGACAAACTTATACAGATAAAAAAATAGACAAACTTCAAATGGATTAGGTGCTTCTGGATTCAAAAAGATAACCAAGAAAAATACTAAAGTAAGAACTATCTTGGGTGGAGACTTAAATTTAGTTGATGAAGGAAACTTAGGATTAAGATTTGAATTTCAAAATGATCAAGATAGAGCAAGAAACCCTTATGATGCTTACAAAGCGGATAACAGAATTGGTTCTTATGGTGCGTATGATAAATCTAGAACTTGGGAAAATGATATTGCATTATACAAAGATGTCACATTAGGTTCTTGGACTTCTAAATGGGAATTAGGATGGAAGTATAAAGCTACTAATGGTAAGAGCAAATATGCAGGACACAGAGGAACATCAAATGAAATTTATGTAGGACCTACATTTGGTATTAACTTGTTAGGACAAAATTTCAATGCAAAAACTCAATTAGTTTACTTTGACGAAACAGGTAATAAAAGTGCAGATAATGCATGGAGCGGTAATGATTTTGATAGAAAGAAAGTATCTGGTATAGGAGCTAATATTGAATTATCTACTAGCGGTAAAATTTTTGATAATAAATTCGGAAACTTAGGATATTATGCTAATGCAAATCAACGTGTAAGAGATGCAAGAGGTACTTTATCTGAAACTCAAAAAGATGCAAAACCTAGTGTATACTTAGACTATGTTGTAGGAGCAACTTATAATACACCTTCAGTTGTAGGATTCTACGGATTAGTTAATACTGAAAATGAATGGGAAAAACATACTGCTAAACATGGATTCCAAAATAACTTCTCAGTATGGACTGGATTAGGATATAAAGTAGGATTTGATTTACCAGTTGGAACATTAACAGTAAATCCAGTAGTTAAATATAAAGTAGTTAACAAAGAAACTGTTAAAGGTTCTTTCAATGATGGACGTTACAGAAATACAGATAAATACACAAGAGAAACTAACGAAGTAAGAGCTGGTGTAGGTGTTGGTTTAGAAGTTAAATAATTTTATAAAAAAGGGATGAGAGATTTTTTTTCATCTCTTTTTTTGTTTTCAAAATTATAAAAACTCCCTAAAACTACACTATTTTTTTAAGTCTTCAGATTAATAATTTTTTTCTAAGGATAAAAATAGGATAAATAAAAACGTAAAATTTTTAAAAATGAGTTGACAAATTTGTAAAAATATATTATACTAATTAAGTGATTTGAATATTTGCCCGAGTGGTGAAATTGGTAGACGCAACGGACTCAAAAATCCGTCGATTTTATATCGTGCCGGTTCGACTCCGGCCTCGAGCACCAATAATATAATTAAATTTTTTTCATAATAAATTTCACTCTATATTCTAGAGTGTTTTTTTATTTTTATAAAAAAATAGATTTATAACATACTGGCATCTCTTTAAAAATTAAACAAATACAAGGTTTAACTACACAGTCATAACCTTTGAGTCTCTTTTTAAGAGAATTTGCTATAAACCACCTTTAAAAAATAAATTGAATAATTCTGTTCTTAACTTAAACCATTTAGTTTTTTTAGCTTGATTCTAAATGTGTGTGATAAGAAATTTCTTGAAATTCTAAAAATAAAAAAATGATAACATTATAGTGTTTCAAATTACAAAAAGAAAAAAATTTTTGATATTTAACAAATGTTTTTCGACTTTTTATAGTTGGTAATAAAATTTACGTAATAAAGGACATATGATAATTTTTTTATAAACAATTCGAAAGCTATTCAGTAAAATAAAATTGGAACTTTTTTTACAAAATATAAAATAAAAAAATTGGAGGGAATACAGTGGAAAAAGAGCAACAATTATAACTTACGGTTGCCAAATGAACGTAAACGAAAGTGCAAAAATGAAACAAAATGCTACAAACTATGGGATACAATATGACGGAAGATATTGAAAAATACAGACTTGGTATTTTTTTAAATACGTGTACAGTTAGAGAAGGTGCAGCTGTTAAAGTTTATGGAAAATTAGGAGATTTGAAAAGAATTAAGGAAGAAAAAGATGGTAAAATGATTATCGGAGTTACTGGATGTCTTGCTCAGGAAGTAAGAGACGAATTTATAAAGAAAAACTCCTTATGTAGATTTAGTGCTTGGAAATCAGAATATTGGAAGAATTCCTGATATTTTGGAAAGAATTGAATCTGGAGAAGATACACATATTGTTATGGTGGATGATGAGGATGAATTGCCGACTAGAGTAGATGCTGACTTTGGAGATGATATTGTTGCTTCAATTTCCATAACTTATGGATGTAACAATTACTGTACGTTTTGCATTGTTCCATATGTACGTGGAATGGAGCGTTCTGTACCGCTTAACGAAATTATTAGGGATGTTGAGCAATATACAAAGAAAGGATACAAAGAAATATTATTTTTAGGGCAAAATGTAAATTCATATGGAAGTGATTTTGCAAATGGACAGGATAATTTTGCTGAATTATTGGAGCAAAGTGCAAATGTAGAAGGAGATTTCTGGATAAAATATGTGTCACCACATCCAAAGGACTTTAGTGATGAAGTAATAGATACAATTGCAAGAAATCCTAAAAATAGCTAGAATGCTACATTTACCGCTACAATCAGGTTCTACAAAAATTTTAGATGCAATGAACAGAGGTTATACAAAAGAAGAATTTATTGCACTTGCCAAAAAAATTAAACAAAAAATACCTGATATCGGGCTTACAACTGATATTATTGTAGGGTTTCCAGGAGAAACTGATGAGGATTTTTCAAGACACAATGGATGTTGTGAATGAAGTTGGATTTGAAAAACGCATTTATGTTTATGTATTCAAAAAGAACAGGAACTCCTGCAGCTACAATGGAAGAACAAGTTGACGAACAGACTAAAAATGAAAGATTACAACAGCTTATGAGATTACAAAAATATGAAAGCAAAGGAAGAAAGTCAAAAATATTTGGGACAAACTGTAAAAAGTGTTAGTAGAAGGACCGAGCAGAAAAAAATCCTGAAATGTTGACTGGAAGAAGTTCTACACATAAAATAATTTTATTTAAAAGTGATAGAAAAAGACTTAAAAAGGACAATTTGTAAATGTAAAAAAATTTATGATACGAAAAACTTGGACATTATATGGAGAGATGGTGGAATAATGGGAAAAAATTGAAGATGAAAAAAAGTTGGAAAGAGCAGGCTGAGCCAATTAAGAAAAAGAGGTAGACCAAAAAGCTGCAGAAAAAAATAGTTGAAGAAAGTGATAAAAAAATTGGAAACTTTAGAAGAAAAATAAAGAAAAATAAAAACAGAAGAAAAAAAGTTACATTGGAACAAGGAAATGAAGAAGAGGAAATGATAAAAAAATATTGGAACAAAATGTAACTAATTTAAAAATAGCTAAAGAATACAAAAATTGAAGGATTTTTCAGGAATGTCAAAACTTGAGTTAATTAATGCTATTCTTATTGAAAAAGGGAAAGAAAATGGAAAAAAACTTATGGTTTTGGAAAATTAGATATAATGAGTGAAGGAACTTATGGATTTTTTTGCGAAAAAACTTCAATTGGTCCTGATATTTATATGTCAGTTTCACAAATAAAAAGATTTTTTTCTGCGAAATGAAGATATTGTATTTGGAGAATTAAGAATTCCGATTGGAACAGAAAAAAACTATGGAGTTCTAAAAGTACTATTAGTAAATGGAGATTTGCCAGAAAAAAATCACTAAAACGTCCATATTTTGACGATTTGATTCCTTCGTATCCAGATGAAAAAAATTAAACTTGGGAAATGGAGAAATATCCTCAAGAATTATCGACTTAATTTCACCAATTGGAAAAAGGGCAGAGAGGGCTTATCGTTGCACCGCCAAAAGCTGGAAAAAAACGGTGTTATTGTCAACTCTTGCAAATGATATTATAAAATATAATCCAGAAATTGATGTATGGATATTATTAATTGACGAGAGACCTGAAGAAGTTACCGATATTAAGGAAAACGTAAAAGAAGCGGAAGTTTATTCAGCTACATTTGATGAAGATCCAAGAATGCACACACAAGTTACTGAAAATGTTCTGGAAATGGCAAAAAGGGAAGTGGAACGTGGAAAAGATATTCTAATCTTAATGGACAGCCTTACAAGGCTTTGCACGGTCGTATAACATCACAATTCCTTCAAGCGGAAAATTGATTTCTGGTGGAATTGACCCAAATGCACTTTATTATCCAAAAAGATTTTTTTAGGAGCTGCAAGAAATATTAAAAAAAGGTGGAAGCTTGACAATTATTGCAACAGCTCTTATTGAAACTGGAAGTAGAATGGATGAAGTTATTTTTGAAGAATTTAAGGGGACTGGAAATATGGAAATTCTTTTAAGTAGGACACTTGAACAGTTGAGAATATTTCCCGCGATAGATGTTTTAAAAAGTGGGACAAGACGTGAAGAATTATTAATTCCGAGAAAAAAATTTGGAAAAAAATATGGAGATTACGAAGAGAGCTTAGTGAAATGTCAGAAGTTGAAGGAATGAAAAAAATTTAATTGAACTTATAAAGCAATACAAAAAAATAATGATGAATTACTAGATGATTTATACAAACATAAAAAAAGTTAAATAAAAAACTATACTGCACCCTTGTCTTTAATACAGGATAGAGTGCAGTTTTTTTGTATTTTTAATAAACTTATCTATGTAACCTTCTTTTTAAATTCTTCTTTATAAGATTTATAGGCATATCTTAACATTATACTTAAAAATAAAAAAAGAGGGATGGAAGAAAAATATTGACCACGTCATTTTTACTTATAATCAATTCTAAAAATTAACAAGAAAAATTCCAACATAAAAATTCAACATTTTTTTAACCTGTCACTTTTATGTTTATCCCATATAAATGAAAAGATTAACCCAACAAAATAAAATGCTACAACAATTGGAATCCCACGATTTACACTCCAAGTCAATTTTTATCTCCCAAATCTAGCAAATACAAATATCCTGATACTCCAATCAGAATTAAAAAAATAAATTTGTTCTCATTCGATAGGAATCTAAAAAATATAAATAATCCTAAATCAAAAAAACTAAAATTGAAAGAATTGCATAATATCCCCATTCTATTTTTTTCCATACATTATTAAATTTTTGAAATAGGACTTCTAGTATTGAAATTATTGAAATTGTAAAAAAATGAGAAATACAGCTTTTTACTTTTTCATTTTCATTTCATATAAATTTATATTGATAATTGGATATTCCTTTTTCATATTCCTTTTCTTCAAGTCCATCTATTCTCGGAACAACTGTTTCACATAATGGACATCTTTTTGTGCCTTCTTCCCAGTTCTACTCCACATTTTATACAATACATCTTAATTTTTCCCCTTATATTTATGAATAATTTGTAATTATTTTTAGATTTTATTCCCTTTTTCGCAAATAAATAAAAATCTCTCTCAATATCATAATTTGCAGTTAAATTTCCAAAATTTACGTAAATTTTCTGATTATCACTAATAACTCCCATTTTTTTATTTTTACATCGTTTACTTGGTGGCGGCAAAAATCTCAAGCCTTTTTAGAAATTTTTTTCATATTTTTATCAATTTTTGAAAATTCCTAAATTTGAAAAATCCAGTTGTATAGCCACGTTCACCATAATAATCAAAAATAAATGGAAAAAAATATCCGCTTTATCAAATATGGAACTGACTTTATTATCATATTTCCAATCGGATTCATAGCTTTATAAATACTTTTATAAAAATTCCTTTTTAGTAATTTTTTTAATGCAAAAATAATTATCCAGATACGTTATAATTTCTGAAAGGGAATAGGCTCCAAGACTGGCATCCACACTAGGAGTTATATTTATGAAAAAAATTTCTGTAAGTCGTTTCTTCAAAAAAATTTTTTTCGTAAATCAACTGGAACTCAATAACAATTGGATTTTTGCCTGCGAGTATCTGTCCAGCAAAATTTTAAAAATACACTGCAAGCAAAATATTTTCCAATGGTTGTTCCATATTTTTTTACTTTCCGCTTTTAAATCGTTTATGGAAATTTCTCCTGTCGTAACGTGATACTGTCCTTTTTCCAATATTTTTTTATTGGTAAATGAAATGCTGATTTTATTATGGTTTCTTTACTCACTTTTTTTAAATATTTTTCATATAAATCGACATATTCATATTTTTTTTCTGTTTCATCAGAGCTTTCTAATATTTCTTCTATTTTTTTGGAAATTTGTTTTTTTCACAGAAATATTTTTTTCTTCTAAATATTTTTTTCAATTAAATCCTGAAAAAAATAATAATGCTCCTTTTTCCATCTGTTAAAAAAATGTGCTATTTCTATCGAGATTTTATTATTAAAAATAAATTATTCTCAGCGGATTATCTTTTTCTTATATCTGTACAAGGATATGTTACTTCTTTTCTAATCATAAAATGTGTTTTCTTTTGCTGCAAATAATTCCAAAAAAATCCCTTTTTTTAGCTCTGAATTGTAAAATGGATATTTTTTTCAAGAAAATTAGACACTTCTTTTAATATTTTTTTATATCAATATTTTCTGTAAACAATGCAGAAAGCCGAAAGCACGTTGTCCGCCCTTCGCTGATTATTGATGAATAAGTTTTTGCAAAGGCATCTAGCTCATACCAGATTTTTCATTTTTTTCACATTTTTCCCCTTTTTATTCAAATTTTTTTAATTTAATTTTTTTAAATAAATTTTTATTTTTCCAGATATTCTTTCAATTTTTTTCATAATGCTGTTTCATATCCAATTTTATAAACTTCAAAAAGTTTTTTTACGATTTTTCAATTCTTCCCAAAGTCAACTCCACTTCTGGACGTATCACAAAAAAATTTCTCCCTTTTCCTCAAGTTTATCAATATAATCCAGTATTTCATTATATCGACTAAAACGTGTATTCATTAGTTCCACAAACTTAGGAAACTTTTTTTGTATCTTATTTTAATAATTTTCCCCAACTGGCTCTGTTTTTCTATAATCTTTATTACGTGTCAAAACTACAATATTTTTTTAGTATTTCCATTTTCAATAGACTTTTTAATTGGTATTGGATCAGAAACTCCTCCATCTAGATACACATTTCCGTTAATTTCTACTAATCTAGAAAGAAGTGGCAATGAACTTGATGCTCTCACATAAATTGTATCTGTGTCAAAAATCTTTAACTTCAGGATATTCGGCTTCTCCTGTTTCACAATTTGTAATCACTGCCTGAAATTTTTGTCTTATTTTTTTAAATGTTTCATTATCAATCGGATTAAGTTTATTTGGAATTTCATTGTAAACTAGATTCACATCAAATAAATCCCTGTTTTTAATCAAACTATAAAGAGTGCAATATCTTTTTATCATTTAAATAATCCACTGACACATTAAATGCTCTTTTATGCTGTTTTTGCCAAATAACTGCATGCGTGACAAGCTCCAGCAGACACTCCTATACAGTTATCAAATTCAATATTTTTTTCCAGAAAAAAATCTAGCACTCCCTGCTGTAAAAATTCCTCTAAGCCCTCCGCCTTCCAGCACTAATCCTGTTCTGTCATTCATTTCAACTTCATCCCTTCTCAGTTTTATTTAATTTTTATCAATTAATATTTTACATTATTATACACCTAACAATCATATTTTTCCACTATTTTTACTTTTAAAGAAGAAAAAAATTGTTGACATTTCTTTGCATATTTGATATAATAAAATTGTAATTGATACAATTTTAAATAAACTATAATTTTTTTAAGGAGTGATAAAAATGTCAAAAAAACAGTTGAAAAAAATTAAATCTTTACTTAGCTAACTTAAATGTACTTTACAGAAAAGTGCAAAAATTACCACTGGAATATTGTTGGTGCTGGATTCTTTTTCTGTTCATGCAAAAATTAGAAGAATATTATGATGCAATAAATACACAAATTGATGATGTTGCAGAAAGAATTTTTGTCAATAGGAGGACGACCTTTAGGAACTCTAAAAAGACTACTTGGAAGTTACAACTATTAAGGAAGCTGAAAATAAGGAAATTTCTATTCCAGAAGCAGTAGCTGATGTAAAAAGAATTTGAAGCAATGTTAAAAATTAGTAAAAAGAAATAAAAGTTGTGGCTGACGAAGAAAAATGATTATGGAACTTCTGCATTAGTTGACGAATATATCAGCACATACGAAAAAAAGATTTGTGGATGTTAAATGCATATTTAAAATAATACTTTTACAATTAAAAAAACTTTTACAAAGTCATAAAAATCATCTACCATATATATTTAGAGAGAAAAGTCTTTATTACAAGATTTTCTCTTTTTTTATTTACAAAAATATAAAAAAATGTTATAATTAATTATTAATAAAAAAATTAAAAAGGGTGAGGTTATGGCAATAAGTTTATTTAGTTGCAGTTATATGGGAGTTGATACTTATGTTGTGGAAGTCGAAGTTGACCTATCCAGAGGACTGCCTGTGTTTAATATAGTTGGAATGGGGGATCAGGCTATTTCCGAAAGTAAGGAGCGGATTAGGAGCTGCTTTAAAAATATGGGATTTGAATTCCCAGTTAGGCGTGTATTAGTGAATTTATCGCCTGCAAATATTCGGAAAAAAAGGAAGTCATTTTTGATTTGAGCATTTTTGGGAATACTTGCCAATATTGGACACATTTCAAATATAGAAATATTAAAAAAATATCTAATTTTAGGAGAAATTTCACTAAATGGAAAAAAATAAAATCTATAAATGGAGCAATAAATGCCACAATTTTAGCAAAGGAAACGGATTTTTGAAGGAGTTATTGTTCCGATGGAAAAATTATAATGAGGCAAAATTGATTTCAGGTGTGAAATCATTCCTGTTGATGAAATAACAGAATTGCTGGATTTTCTGGATGAAAAAAACTGATGTAGAAATTTTTACGAAAAAGCAGACAAGATAGATAATTTTTAAAATTGAAAAATGTAAATGTTGAAGAAACTATTGATTTTTTTCCGATGTGAAAGGTCAGTTTTTAGCAAAAAAGAGCGTTGGAAATTGCAGCGGCTGGCGGACATAATGTATTTTTTTAATAGGAGACCCTGGTTCAGGAAAAATCAATGCTTGCAAAACGTTTTAACACAATTCTGCCTGAAATGCCAGAAGAAGAAATAATCGAAACGACAAAAATTTACAGTATTTCAGGAATGCTAAGCCAAAATGAGCCAATAATTCGCAAACGTCCATTTAGAGCTCCGCATTATTCAGCAACACAGGTAGCTCTAGTAGGTGGTGCAAACAGAGTTGGTGAAATTACATTGGCATTAAATGGAGTATTCTTTCTAGATGAAATTGGAGAATTTGAAGGAAAAAAACACTAGAAACGTTGAGACAACCACTGGAAGATGGAAAAATTGTCATTTCAAGAGCAAACTTTAGTGTAACTTATCCAGTAAAAAATATAACAATAACAGCTTCAAATCCTACTCCAAGCGGATATTTTCCCGATAATCCACTATGCAACGACAGTTTACACGAAATAAAAACGTTATCAGAAAAAAATTTTTCAGGTCCGTTTCTTGACAGAATGGATTTGTATGTGGAAATGCACCAGCTGAAAAAGATGAAATTTTTGACGAATCTCTCTCGGAAAAAGTCAAAGGAAATTCAGCAAAGAGTAATAAAAAGCACGTGAAATTCAAAAAAACACGTTTTAATTCAAATACGTTAAACAGAGATATGAACAAAAAAAGCAGTTAAACAAATATTGTAAAATCGATGAAGAAAGTCAGGAAATTATGAAATCGGCGATTGACAATTTAAAAATTATCAGTTAGAATGTTTGACAAACTGCTAAAAGTTTCACGAACAATAGCAGATTTGGATGGAGAAGAAAAATATAAAAAAGGAACATCTTTTTAGGAAGCGCTTAATTATAGAAAAATAATAGAGATTGTTTCCATAACATAGTTTTTTTATTTTAACAAGAGGGGACTATACTGGATAATATTTACTTTAGTGTAATTCTAAATTCATATAATTATCAACCAATTCTATTATTCAAAAATAATAAAAATGTGTAATCAGTCAATTTAATTTGATTAACTACACATTTTTTTACATAAATTATTATTTTTCAATAATTCTTTTTTTCCTATAAAATTCAATAATTCTTCTCTTCCTGTATTTTTCAATGAAGAATAAAAACACATCTTCGTTTTTAAACACTAATTTTTTTCCTAATTTCCTTTAACTGCTTGAATTTTTCATTATTTGACAATTTATCTGCCTTTGTAAAAATTATATAATATTCAATTCCAAAAATGTTCCAGCCACTTTAACATTTCCATATCTTCGTTTGACGGAACTCTACGTAAATCAAGCAATAAAAAAATACAACTTTTTCACGATTTGAAATTAAATAGCTTTCAATAGTTTTTCCCCAGTTTTTTTCTTAACGGCATCAGGTACTTTTTGCAAATCCGTATCCGGGTAAATCAACAAAATGAATTTTTGTCATTTATTAAAAAAATAATTGATTAATTGCGTTCTTCCTGGAGTTTTTACTCGTTCTAGCTAAACTTTTTCTCTTTGTTAAAGAATTTATTAATGATGATTTTCCTACATTTGACCTTCCAATAAATGAAAAATTCTACAATATTGTTAGAATCTGGATAATCTTTTTCTACAACTGCAGATTTTACAAATTCAGATTTATTTATTTCCATTTTTCACCTCTTTTTTTCTTAAATTTTTTTCACTATTAAATATTTCTAATCTTTAAATTCTTCTCTTGCATTTTTCCAATGAAGCTTCGTCTGGGATAAAATACCAAACTCCGTTAATCATTCTTCCATCTCCAGTAATCTCATGCTGCTCAATATCCGAATGGTGAATCAAAAACCGCTGGCAATACTGACAAACTTTTAATAGGATTTACTGCTATTTCCATATGTTCCTTTGTATAGCCATAAACTTGAGGAATATATTTCCATCCTGACGGTGCAGCTATTTTTTTGACAATTCCTTGAATAACTTGTCTTTGTCGTTCATCACGCTTGAATGCCGTATCACTTTTTCTATGTCTTGTATATGCAAGTGCCATTCTTCCTCTCAAATTATAAACTTTCCCTTTATCAAAATGATATACTTCCTGATCAAAATAATCCTGATTAAAAGTATGATTTGCAACAACATCGACTCCGTCTATTAAATTTGTTATATTCATCACATCTTCAAATCTGAAACGTACATGGTAATTAATTTTTGTATCAAGCAAGTTTTCAACTGCATCAATTGTACATTGTGTTCCACCAAAATGATGTGAATGTGTAATTTTGTCCTGTTTATAATTTTCACAAGGAATTTCCGCATATGTATCACGTGGTATCGAAACCATCTTTATCTGTGCCAAATATGGTATAACCCTTATAACAATAAGCCCGTCACTTCGAGATCCTTCTGTTGGCTGATTTGCATAGGCATCCACCCCGATTACAAGAATATTAAATGGAACACATAGCCACCCAATTAACGCTGCTAAAGCTATTAGTAATATCAATAATATTTTTTTCATTTTTCACCTCCATAGTTAAAACCAAACCAAAAAGTTATGATCATTTTTATTACAAATTCTGAATTATTTAGTTTTTTTCAGTTTAATTTTTAAGAAATTCAGATACATCTGAAAAAAATCTTTTTAAACATAACATTTAGTTTCTAAATATTCTAAAAATTTATCAATTTTTCTTTCAGCTCTTCAATATTTCCGTCATTTTCAATAACAAAATCGCTTCTTTTTCTTTTTCATCCAAAGACAACTGGGGAATTAATAATATTTAAAAGCATCAATTTCACTGCGTTTATCTCTTTCCAAAAATTCGCCTAATTTGTGTACTTTTTGCACTGATTAACAAAAATATAATCAAATTCCTTTTCCCACTGGACTTCAAAAAAAGCAGCTGTATTTCTACAAAAAAATAATTTTTATTATTTTTTTGTATTTGAAAATCTGTTCTCTCATAGTATGCAAAAATTTCTGGATGCATAATTGAATTTAAAAAGCAGTCTTTTTTTCTTTATTTTTCAAAAAAATAATTTTTCCTAATTTTTTTCACGTGAAATTCGGATTGCATTATTTTCATTTTCAAAATTACCGCTATTTTCCAAAACTTCTTTTTCCAAAATTTTCCACAATTTTTTTCTATAACTTTTTGGAATTTTTATAACCTCATGAGAAATAGTGTCCAAATCAATAACAGGAAATTTCTTTTCCTGCAAAATCTAGCTAACTGTACTTTTTCCAGTCCCAATTCCGCCAGTAAGCCCAATAACCATTTTTCTTCAATTTTTCCTTTCTAAAAACTTAGTAATTATTACAAATACAATGTATTTTATACCTTTTTTTATTTATTTGCAACAATTTTTTTGAAGAAAAAAATTTTTAATTTGTATAGATAAATTAAAAAAAGCGTTTCAAAAATATAAAAAAATTTTTAGAATAAATAATAAATTTTAGAATAAAATATGGTATAATAAAAAGTAGAATTTAAAAAAATAAAAAAATTGAAAAAAATATTTACAATATGATAAAATTATCTGGAGAAATTAAAAAGTTTTAATTAGCAAAAAAATAAGTTAAATATTTGATTCATAAACAAAAAAATAAGGAGGACATATGGAACTGAAAGATATTCAGGAATTAATGCAGGTTTTAAAAAAAGAAAATTTAACCGAGATGAAAATAAAATATGGAAACGTAAAGCTTTACATTAACTAATTCTGAAACTGGACAAGTTACAAAATGCCACAGCGCCTGTAACAAAAAAAGTTCAAAAAAACTATCGCCAAGGCATTGCCTAAAGAAGAAGTTATTAAATCCAGCAATGTAGGAAGAATAAGATTAATAAATTCAAAAGTTGGAACTTCAATAAGAAAAGGAGAAATTCTTGCCAGAATTAACACAATTGGAATTGACAACGATGTAAAAAGCTACTGTAAACGGTATCTTGAAAGAAGTATTAGTTGCAGATGGTTCAGCTATGGATTTTGCAAAGGAATTATTTAAAAATTGAAGTTAAATAATATTGAAAAATAAAAATCTTTTTAGGAGGATGAAGACAGTAATGTTCAAGAAAAATATTAATAGCAAATAGAGGAGAAATTGCTGTTAGAATAATCAGAACAACAAGAGAACTGGGAATAGCAACTGTAGCGGTTTATTCAGAAGCTGACAAGGATTCACTTCACGTGAAACTTGCTGATGAGGCTATCTGTATCGGAACTGCCAGCAGTGCGGATTCGTATTTAAAAATACCTAATATTATTTCAGCGGCACAAATTACAGGAAGTGAGGCAATTCATCCAGGATATGGATTTTTAGCCGAAAATCAAAGATTCGCTGAAATCTGTGAAAAATGGAATTGTATTCATTGGTCCAAAACCTGAACTAATCAGTATGATGGGAGACAAAGCCACTGCAAGAGAAACAGCTATTAAACATAAAGTTCCAATAACAAAAGGCTCAGACGGAATTGTACCAAATGTGGAAGAAGCTAAAAAAGTTGCAGAATGGATAACTTATCCTGTTATGATAAAAGCTACTGCCGGTGGTGGTGGTAAAGGAATGAGAATTGCACACGATGAAAAAGGAACTTGTGGAAAATTACATTGCAGCCCAGAATGAAGCAAAAGCGGCATTTGGAAATCCAGATGTTTATATTGAAAAATACGTGGAAGAACCAAGACACGTAGAAATTCAAGTAATTGGAGACAAATTTGGAAACGCTGTTCATTTGGGAGAAAGAGACTGCACAATTCAAAGACGTCATCAAAAATTAATAGAAGAATCCCCATCAACTGGAATTGATGCAAAAAAACACGTGAAAAAAATGGGAAAAATTTGCTTCAAAAACTTGTAAAAGGTATTGGTTACGACAGTGTTGGAACATTGGAATTTCTTGTTGACAAAAAAATATGAATTTCTATTTTTATGGAAATGAATACTAGGATTCAGGTGGAACACACTGTAAGTGAGGAAATTACTGGTGTTGATCTAATAAAAGAACAAATAAGAGTAGCAGCGGGAGAAAAATTAAGTGTTTCCCAAAAAGATATAAATATTAACGGACATGTTATTGAATGCAGAATAAATGCAGAAGATTCTGAAAACGGATTTTTACCTTCTTCAGGAATTATGGAAAAAAATATTCCATCTGGCGGAATCGGTGTAAGAGTCGATTCACATTCATATCAAAATTATGAAATACCGCCTTATTACGATTCAATGATTGCAAAACTTATCGTGAAAGGTAAGGACAGAGAAGAAGCTATTGTTAGAATGAAACGTGCCTTAAAGGAATTTATTATAGAAGGTATAGACACAACTATACCATTCCATTTTGAAAGTTCTTGATAATAAAGATTTCAATGACGGAATTATCTATACAAATTTCATTGAAACTCATTTTAAAGAAGCTCTTGGAAAAATAAAAAAATAAGTAAATTAATTAATATTAATTTTATATTATATACAAATAATTTTATTATTTGATAAAAAAATAAAAAAATAGGAGGAATGAAAATGAACGAATTAGGAAATGTAAATATATCACAAGAAGTGGTGGCAACAATTGCAGAATCTGTAGTATCAGAAATTGAAGGAGTAAACAGCCTTGTAGGGTGGAACTTCAAAAAAATGAAATTGTTAAGTTTTTTTCCAAAATGTATCTTCAGGTGGAAAAAGGAATTGAAGTGGGAAGTTGGAGAAACTGAGTGTACAATAGATTTGTATATCGTAGCTAAAAATGGGATACAAATTGCCAGCATTAGCAGGAGAAATTCAAACAAACGTAGTAAAAGCAATTACTGATATGACAGGATTAAAAAGTTCAGGAAGTTAACGTATATATTCAAAAAAATTGTTAAAGACGATAAAAAGACGTTGTTCAAACTCCAGTAGAAACAGCAGAAATCGAAGAATAAAAAATCATAATACACTCAAACAAAAAAACTTTAAAAATCGGATAACTCTATTTTTTTATTACAATTTAGAAAATTTCGGTTTTAAAGCTGTTTGGGTATATTTCAGGAAGGAAAGGAGAGTCTGGCAATCTAAACATCATATTTTAAAAAGAATTATAAAAAAATATTTCTGAAAAAAATTTGATGTATTTTGACAGCACATATTGATGATTGCAATATTAGGATTTTTGGCAAGATTATCTGTAATACTCGGATTTGTTGGTATTGCTTTTTTTGAGTATATCGGATATGCTGTTTGGGACTGATTATTTGGGACAACTTGATATTTTTATTGATTTAAGCAGTTTAAACTTTAGAATTTTTAGTTGGAATATTATCAATAATTTATCTAGTCATATTTTTTTACTTTCTTATATTGACAAACTTACAAAAATATTCTCAAAGTAGAAAAAGTGAAAAAATAAAAGTGGAGAAATCGAAGTTTCTATTAAAAACTATAAATGAAACATCAAAAGATTTTTTTAAGTAATCAGGAAATCATAAAAAAATTCAAAAAAATTAAATCATTTCCAAAAAGGAAAAAGCAGTTGTTATAGAAGCTACTGTGGATACCTACAACGTTGATAACTTGAACGAAAAACTATCAGAAATTCAAAGTAAATTATCTGATTATATTTTTTTAAAGCGACTGGAATTACGGTGAAAAAAGTAAGGTAAAAATTAAAAAAAGTTTTTAAATGAAACAATTATTGAAAAATCATTGATTCTCCAGCTATTCAGAAAGAAGAAGAACAAAATGCAAGCAATAAAAACAAAATTTTAAAAAAACAAAAAAATAATACACAAATTGAAACTTCCCCAACTGGAAAGGAAAAATTAATGACACGAAGAGAAATTAGAGAAGAAATATTTAAACTTCTTTTTGAACATGAACTAATTGATAATAACATCGAAAAAAAGAATAAATGATGTAATTAATGAAGAAAAATTTAAAGAAAAAAATGACGAGATTGATTTTTTTACGAAGCTATGTTACTGAAATAATTGAAAATGAAAAATATTCTAATTGAAAAAAATAAAAAAATATTAGATGGTTGGACTTATGAACGTTTGGGGACAATAGAAAAAGTTTTTGTTAAAAAAATATCTTTTTATGAAATCACTATAAAGAATATAGGATATGAGATAGCAATTAATGAAGTTCTGGAAATCGCTAAAAAAATATTCTTACAACGATACAAAAGAATTTCTTAATGGAATCCTTGCAAAAATTAGTAAAAGATATTAAAGAAGAACAACATAAATAAATGGAAGAACAACCTAAAAGAAACAAATAATAAAAAAACTAAAGACTTCTGTATTTTTAAAAATATGGAAGTTTTTAAAAATTATAAATTTGACTGATTTTTTTATTAGTCTATCAAAATTATCATATCTTTAAGAAAAGGGAAGCTAAGTTGATGAAAAAAATAGGAATAGTTATCGGAAAATTTTTTTCCCGCTTCATATTGGACACGTAAATTTAATTCAACGAGCAAGCGGAATTGTGGACAGGTTATATGTGGTTATTTCATATTCTGATGATGCTGATGACCTGCTTACATCAAATTCACGTTTTGTTAAGGAAATAACACCAAAGGACAGGCTGAGGTTTGTAAAGCAGACATTTAAAAATCAGCCTAATATCTCATCTTTCTTACTAGATGAAAATAACTACTCTCAAAAAGGAGACAACTGGGAAGAATGGGCAAGAACTTTAAAAATGAAATTGAAAAAGAGAAAAGCTGAAAAAAATAAAAAAATGAAATTGACTGGAAAAAAATGATGTTATATTTATAAGTAACCGTAATGGAGATGAAGAATACAATTTAAAGCATTTTGGCTCAGAAACAAAATCAATTGACAAAAACTATATTGAATATAACGTAAATTCCAAGAAGATTCGCGAAAATCCGAGTAAATACTGGGACTTTTTACCACGTGAAGTAAGAGAGCATTTAATTCCAATTATTACAATCTGCGGTGGAGAAAGCAGCGGAAAAAGTGTAATGATTGACAAACTTGCAAATGTTTTTAACACTACTTCAGCATGGGAATATGGACGTGAGTATGTTTTTGAAAAGTTAGGTGGAGACGAAGAAGCTTTACAGTATTCAGATTACGAAAAAATCGTCTTTGGTCATCAGTCAAACGTGCTTTACGCCGCTAGAAATGCCAACAAATTTGCATTAATTGATACAGATTATATTGCCACTCTGGCTTTTTGCCTAACTTATGAAAAAAGGGATAATCCAATTGTACGTGAATTTGTTCAGAATTACAGATTTGATTTAACAATTTTATTGGAAAACAATGTGGCTTGGGTAAATGATGGGCTGCGTTCAATTGGTGATAATGACAGACGTGAAAGATTTCAAAATTTGTTAAAAACAATTATATAAAAGAATACGACATTCCTTATATTATAGTAAAAATCTGACAGTTATGAAAAAAAGATATTTAGCTTGTAAAACATATTATCAAGTCTTATTTAGATGGTGCTGATAATGCTCAGCTACAGAATATAGCAGACAGTTATACTTAATAATTAAACGAAAAAATGCAAGGAAATAACAATAACTTGTCTTCCTTGCATAATCAAATATTATTTTTATAGGAAATTATGACAAAAATAATTTAAAAATCAAACTTAAAAAAATTATAATTATTTTTATCAGTCTGATTTAAAAAAATTCAAGTACAATCTGATTAATTTCCTATATTTTTATTTCTTATTAAATTTACAGTCAGTACTAAAAATATATAAATACACCAAATATGGAATAGCTCCCATTTTATGTAATGTAGTAAAACTTGCTGCAACAACAAATATTCCCAATGTAAGTAACGACGCTTTTCCTAACTGTTCTCCAATGACTTCTTTCAAATCGTAACCAAATACAACTGGACGAAAAACTTTGTTTATTATTTTTTTGCAAAAAGGATTTAATATTAACAGTACATAAGATAATGTTTCATTTTTTTATTCCAAGCATTGTCAATAAAACAATCACAGCTCCCAGCATTACTCCGTAATAAACTTTTCCTGCTGGAGACATTGGGCTTGTTGGCATATCAGTTGCCATAAATATTCCGATTAACAATACTCCTCCTATTGAAACAGAAATTCCGTCTTTTAGGAACATCGTAGCTAAAAAGGCTGTGGCAAAAAGGCTTACTGGAATATGCCACGAAATTCTATTTTTTTAATAGCAAATATAACCCTCAAGAATTAAAGCAAAAAGCAGAATATGAGCCTAAAGAGCCTGAAGGACTTAAAAGCAGGCTATCTAAATAATTTGCAAATGGAGTTTTTAGAAAAAAATTTTCAAAAAAATCTTATATTTGACATTTTTAAAGGCTTCTTTATTAAACCATATTGCTCCTGAAGACATCGCTACTGGAAAAAAAGACTGTCATAAATTCACGTCCTACCACTGCTGGATTAAAAAAATATTTTTTTCCCAATTCTACCGTACATGAGTTTCCCAAAAATTATAGCCATACTGGCTCCAAAAAGCGACAACTGGTAATGAAGTAAATGGTGCTAAGGTTAAAAGCTAGCAAGATTCCAGTTATTATAGCTGACAAATTTTTGCGTAGACTCTGAATCGTTTAAAAATACTCTCGAAAATATTTTTTTCCGTCCATACAGCTGATAAAACTGATACGACGATTACTAAAAAGTGCTCTTATTCCATAAACTAGCCAAGCTGCAATGATGGCTGGAAAAAGTGCTATAATTACATCTTTCATAATATTTCTCACATCAACTTCAGTACGAATGTATGGAGTAAAAAGATATTTTTTTGAGATTTTTCTTTTTTTCTGAAAAAATTTTTTTATTATTTTTTTCTTCTTTTTATTCTTTTTAGAACGTTTCTCTGCTTCTTTTTATATCTAATATTTTTTTACTGTCCCGTCTAATTTTTCCTTTTTCTAACTTTTTTTAATTTTAATATTTTTAGTTTCATTACCGTCCAAAAAGTTCTCCTTTAAAAATTTCTCGCTTCATCCACATCCAATATTTCTCCCATAAGTGTTTTTTTCACTTGCCATTATTTATTTTCCTCCATTTCTGATAAAATTGCTTTCCCATTTTTTTATGCTTTCAATTAAAAGGTACTCTTGATGGACAGACAAATTCACATGCTCCACATTCAATGCAATTTTGAATATTAGCTTTTTATCATTTTTCATATTTACCTTTTTTTCATAATAATCTGCAAACTCAAAAAGGCATAAGATTCATTGGACAGGCTTCAACACAATATCCACACGAAATACAACTTTCTCTCTCAATTTCTTCTTTACTTAAAAAAATAGTATTCCAGAAGTTCCTTTTATTACTGGTATTCTAGAATCAAAAACTTCAATTCCCATCATAGGCCCACCAAAAATCACTTTTTCTTCTTTTTTTAATTCCTAATTCATTCACAATGTGATAAAGCGGTGTCCCAATTTTTTTACTTTATAATTTCCGATATTTTTTTGCTTCTTCTCCAGAAATTGTAATAATTCTTTCAACAAGCGGCTTCCCTTCAAAAAAATGCATCGTATATCGCCTTAACTGTTCCAACGTTGCTTACAATTACACCTTGATTCAATGGAAGCTCCCCTTTTTAACTTTTTTTCCCTGTTACAGTATTTATAAGTTGTAATTCGCTTCCTTGCGGATAAATTGTTGGAAAGCAATTTTATTTTTTTAAATTAACTTTTTCTTCCTTTGCCAATTCTTCAAATTTTTGAACTAAATTACTATTTTCATTTTCAATTCCAATTACAATTTCCTTTGGATTTAATAATTTTTTTCTATAACTTTTTATTCCATTCAGAATTTCCTTAGTAAAATTTTTTTCATAAGTGAGTAATCTGAAGTCAAATATGGCTCACATTCAGCTCCATTTATTATAAACGTTTCGACTTTTTTTAAATTTTTGTGTCATATTTTTATATGAGTTGGAAACTGAGCTCCTCCAAGCCCTACTATCCCAGCTTCCCTTATTATTTTAATAATATCTTCCTTTTTGATTGTTCTCAAATCTTCAACTTTTCTTTTTAAAGCTTCATTTCACTATTTTTGAAAAATCATTTACAATAATAACCGTTTTTTTACTTTAGTGCCATTTGGAATACGATGTTCAACAACATCAACAACATCACCAGAAACTGGCGAATGAATATTAGCTGAGATATTTCCAAAAATTTCCCTATTTTTCATATTTTTTTACATAATCTCCTAATTCCACCGTTTCAATCGCTGTACTTCCGATATGTTGTAAAAAGTGGAACATATAAAAGATTTGAATCGTTAATTTCTCTTAATTCTGTATCTTTTTGTCATTGGTTTCATCGGTTTACGTTTTTCAGTTTTAACTTTTTTTGTTTTACTTCATATTTTTTCATCAATTTCTTTGTTTAAAAAGAATGTCTATAACTCTTCGTATACTTCTTGCCATTTTTTTCTCCATTTTTTTATTTTAAATTTTTCTTAACAAAACTTTTACTATTTTAATTCTTCAGTAAAAAAACAATTTTTTTCATAACAATATTATTCTTTTGATTTTTGCTGTAAAACTAAAAATCATTAATTATCATAAAACAAGGGGCTTATTTTACCCCTCGCCTTTAATTATTAATTATAATTTTATTTTTATATTTAATTAGTATCTGTCATAAGTTCATCTATCAGATCTTTTTACATGCACAATTTCTTTTAATCTCCATCCATTCGCACCTGAGAAGAATAATCCACTCTGAAAGCCTACCAAGATAAGCATCTCCAAGACTGTCTGCAATACAGTATCCCACTCTATTTGCACCTTTTCCACGTTCACACGGGAATACACAGTTGCTTATACATTTGATTTTTTTAGTATTAGGCTCCAATGTTTGAACTAAATTCGTTTTTACAGCACGTCCTGGATAGCCAACTGGCGAACTTACAATTACTATGTCTTCTTCTTTTGCATCAAGTAGAACTTGTTTTAGAACATCGCTTGCATCACATTCGTAAGTACCGATAAATCTTGTTCCCATTTGAACGGCATCGGCTCCAAGCGCCATAATATTTTTTATATCGTTATTGTCCCATATTCCACCTGCCGCAATAATAGGAAAATCTCCCCATTTATCACGTTCCTCCTTGATTGGCGGTAATATTGCTTCCAGTTGATGTTCAGGAGCAAATAATTCTTCATATTTTGCACCTTGGTGTCCACCACTTTTTGGTCCTTCCACAATTACTGCTCCCGGCATTCTCCCAGCAGCTTTCCATTTTTTGCAAATTATTTTCAAAGCTCTAGCGGATGAAACTATCGGCACGATTTCCACATCTGGATAATCCTTTACAAGTCTTGGAAGTTCCAACGGAAGTCCAGCTCCTGTAACAATGATATTTGCCCCAGCCTCAAGAGCATCCTGTACTACTCTCTCATAATCGTTTATCGCATGAAGAATATTACATGCAAGCGGTTTATCTCCACAAATTTTTCTTGCATTTTTAAATATTTCAAAAAGAGCTTCACGATTATATGCATTTTCTGTCCCAAGAGGACGACCATTTACGGCTTTTTCACAAATCTCATATTTTTGATAGTATCCAGTACAGATGGCGCTTATTGTTCCAAGACATCCATTTTTTTGCGACATTTCCAGCAAGCTGGTCCCTAGCTGATTCCAACACCCATTCCACCTTGAACTATTGGTTTTTTTCAATAAAATATTTTTCCTATTTTTTTATTCCTTTTAATTCGATTTTTGTTTTTATTCGAGTTTTCTAAATTTTTCCTCTTTAACTTCTGTTATTTCACTCACTTTGATTTCCTCCATTTTTTTATAATTTTTATAAATAGTATCTTTAATTATTCATAAAAATTATATGGCGGAGCTCTGCTAATCTTTTATATTTTTTTGCTTATTGATGTATAATTCAGAAGAATATAAAAACAAACGTAATTTTTGGCAAAACTATTAATTTTGTAATTTTTTTCAATAACTTTTTTTCTTATGTCATTTTCAATAAAATTTTTTTGTACCCATTGGCACAAAGACGCTCAAAATTTTCAACTAATTTTTATATCCACATTTTTCTAAAAATGATAAATCTATACCCGAATTGGAAATATGTTTATCCAGCAATTTTAAAAACTCATCACTTTTTACTTATTACAATATTTTTTTATTCTTTTCATACAATAAAAGCGATATTTTCTATATTCAAAAAAATTTATTTTTAGAAAAAGCCGAAAAAAATAATCTTTTTTTGTAATTTGTCCCAAAAAAATCTGATACAACCGACTGCACTATTTTTTTGATAATTTTTCAGCCGAAATTTTTTTCAAACATAAAACCTCCCTTATTATATACTCAAAATTACCATTAAACTAACAAAAAAATAAAATAAATTTTATAACATCTGTTATTTTTCATTTAATTATATAATTTTTTTACAACTTTTTACAATTAAATATTTTTATTTTTGATATCCAAAAATATTTATATAAAGTTTATCCTTTTTACTATAAAAATCTATCTTTTAAAAATTTTCATTACAATTATACCTTTTTCCAGCAATAAAAAAATCAATTTTTATTTCAGCTCTTCTTGATTAATAATCATTTTTTTAAACTTCTAGTATAAAAAAATAAAATTGCAGAAATTAGCTAAAATTGATATAATATTAGAAAATATAAATAAAAATAGAGGTGAAGTTATATGAGTAGTGTCATCAATTATTCTGGAGAAGATTTTGAAAAATGAAACAGTTTCTCAGACGGGACTTACACTTGTTGATTTTTATGCTATCTGGTGCGGTCCTTGTCAAATGCTTGAAAAAGGTTCTTGTTGAAGTGAGTAAAAAAATTCTAACTGTAAAAATTGTTAGAATTGATGTTGATGATTATCCGAAATTTGGGTCAAAAATTTAAGATAAGAGGATTGCCTACACTAATACTTTTTTTAAAGAAGGTAAAATTGTGGAAAATATTAAATGGTTTCAAAACTTTTGATGAGATTATGGAAAAAATTAATTTACATAATTAATTTGATAATTTTAAAAATTTGCTTAGATATGAAAAATAGAAAAATTTTAGAAAGAAGGGATGTTTTATGAAAACAATTTTAGTGCCGGGAGGAGCAGGATATATCGGTTCTCACACAGTTTTAGACTTGATAAAAAAAGGATTTAATCCAATTATAGTGGATGATTTCAGTAATTCGAGCAAAAAGGTTATTTCAATTTTTAGAAGAGCTTTCTGGAAAAAGAAATTACTTTTTTTACGAACTTGATGTAAAAAAATAAAAGAAGGACTAAGAAAAAAATTTTCAATGAAAATAAAATTGATGCTGTTATTAATTTTGCTGGATTTAAGGCGGTTGGCGAATCTGTGGAAAAAAACCGCTCATGTATTATGAAAATAATTTATTTGGAATGATAACTTTACTTGAAGTGATGAAAGAATTTGATGTAAAAAAATATTGTGTTTAGTTCTTCTGCCACTGTTTACGGTATTCCTGAAAAAATGCCTTTAGTCGAAAAGCGATCCAATGGGTGCAACAAATCCTTATGGACGTACAAAACTGATGATTGAAAATATTTTTAGTCGACTTAGCAGCTTCTGATGATACTTGGAACATTATTGCCCTTAGATACTTCAATCCACTTGGGGCTCACGAAAGCGGAAAAAAATCGGAGAAGATCCAAACGGCATTCCAAATAACCTTGCCCCTTACATAACTCAAGTCGCAGTAGGAAAGCTGGAAAAACTGCATATTTTTGGGAACGACTACGACACACCTGACGGAACTTGCATAAGAGATTTTGTCCACGTAAATGATTTGGCGGCAGGACATTCAGCAGCTATAAACTATTTATTCAGCGGAAATATTGGATTCGAAGCAATAAATTTAGGAAAGCGAAAAAAAGGTTACAGCGTCCTTGAAATTCTAAAAAAACTTTGAAAAAAAGCCGTTGGAAAAAAACTATCCCGTATGTAATTGATGGACGTAGAGCAGGCGATATTGCTGTGTCCTATGCTGATGCCTCAAAAAGCCAAAAAAATTATTAAATTGGGGAAAGCAAAATACACTATCGAAGATATGTGCAGAGATTCTTGGAACTGGCAGATCCAAATGGCTTTGAAGATTAATACTATTTCCCATCTAAATAATAGATTTATTGTGAATTTTTAATTTCAGCAAGGGGTCAAGACCCCTTGTCATTAAATAAAAATATTGTTTCTATTTTTTTTAATAGGATTTAGTATAATTTATTTTAAAAAAATTTTAGGAGAAAAAAATTAGGATGAAAAAAATTTCATTAACAGTTATGTTATTAGTGCTGGGAGCAACAGCAGCTTATGCAGATAGAGGAGAAATTATTATAAGTCCAACTTATGAAAAAAACAGAAAAATAATGATAAAAAAATGATCCTGTTGAAAAATGTAGTAGGAAATGGAATTAAAAATTTCACTTGAAGGAAAAAGGAAGAATTGATGATGATGTCATAATGGGGAATTGGAATGGGATTAATGTACAATTCTTTTGAAAGTTAAAGGAAATGATATAAATAGCAATTCGGGAAATCTAGTTGCAATTCCGATGTATTTGATGTTAGGAACAAGAGCAGATAATGGAGTTTATACTAAATTTTTCATTTGGTATATCACTTGCAAATGGGAAGCGTAAAAATGGACTGATAAAGATGGAGGCAGTGGAAAAATAAAAAGCTATGCCAATAAGTGGGTATGCAGCTGCTGGTATCGGATTACAAAAAAATAAATTTTCGATTGGAATAAATGGTGTTTTAGCACCAAGGCTTAAAAAGAAACTATTCTAGTCCTACAAAAAGATATAAAGGTAAATTTTCAGATGGAATGCTTTCTCTAGAATTTGGATTCCAGCCTACTTATAACGATTAGAAATTTCGAAAAGAAAACGAAAAATAAATATCTTTAAATAAACTATGCATAAATAAGGAGAATTTTATGAAAAAATTATTTTTTTAATGTTTATATTATTGACACCACTCGCAATAGCAGATGAAAGAGTAGAAATTTTTTTATAAGTCCTAGTTATGGGAGTTATAGAGGACAGAAAAATGATATTAATCAAGAAGTAAAAAAATGTAATAGGAAGTGGAGTTAAAAATTTCATTTGAAAGAAGACAGCCATTTGTTGATGATTCTGGAGCAGGAATTGGAGCAGGGATAGTATACAATACTTTAAAAGTCAAAGGAAATGGTATAAATAGCGGTTCAGGAAATTTAGTTTCCGTTCCACTTTATATGACAATAGGATCAGGCTTGGACAATGGAATTTATACTAAAGTTTCATTCGGTTTATCACTTTCAAGCGGAAATGTGAAATGGACTGATAAAAAAATGGTGGTCGTGGAGAAATAAAAAGCTGCTCCAATAAGTGGATACGGTGCTATTAGCATGGGAGTTCAAAAAAACAGATTTTCAGCTGGAATAAGTCTCGCTACAACACCAAAACTTAAAAGAAGCTATTCCAGTCCTACCAAAAATTATGGAAATAAATTCTCAGATGGTTTAATTTCACTGGAATTTGGATATGCTCCTAAATATGAATAATAAAAAAATTTGAAAGGAAAAAAATAAAAATGAACAACTTTGAAGAAAAAAATTAAATAAATATGCAGAAGTAATTGTAAAAATTGGAGCAAATGTACAGAAAGGACAGAAAGTCTGGATAAACTGTACAACTGATGCTTTTGCCATTGGTTTACAAAGTTACTGAATTAGCTTATCAAGTAGGAGCAAGTGATGTTCATGTAAAATTGACTGATGATAAATTATCTAGACTTCACGCTGAATATCAGTCAAAAGAAGTCTATTCACACATCCCGCAATGGGCAATTGATGAAAGAAATGACTATCTTGATAACAATGTCGTATTTATACACATTTTAAGCAGTTCTCCAAACTTATTTGCAGGAATTGACGCTGAAAAGCTGGGAGCATTGACAAAAAATGCAGGAGAAGCCTATAAACATTACAGAACATGCATTATGACAGATGTAAATTCTTGGACAATCGCAAGCTATCCTTCAGCAGACTGGGCAAAACTTGTATTCCCAGATGAAGCAAATACTGACATTGCACAGGAAAAACTGCTTGATGCTATATTAAAGACTGTAAGAGTTGACAAGGCTGATCCAGTTAAAGCTTGGGAAGAACATAGACAAAACTTGACTGAAAAAGCTGAATTTTTAAACAATAAAAACTTTGTAGCACTTCACTATACTTCAAAAGGTACTGATTTGACAGTAGGACTTCCTAAAAATCACATCTGGGTGGCAGCAGGAAGCAAAAAAATGCGAAAGGGGCGGATTTCTTACCAAATATGCCGACAGAAGAAGTGTTTACGGCTGGAGACAGAGATCGTGTAGATGGATATGTTTCAAATAAAAAACCGCTTTCTTATCAGGGAAATATTATTGATAACTTCAAATTGACTTTTAAGGATGGAAAAGTTGTGGATTTTGAAGCAGAACAAGGATATGAGATTTTGAAACAGCTGCTTGATACTGATGAAGGTTCGAGAAGAATTGGAGAAGTTGCACTTGTGCCAAATGATTCGCCTATTTCTAACTCTGGTCTTCTTTATTACCAAACATTATTTGATGAAAACGCCTCAAACCATCTGGCATTAGGTGCAGCATATCCAACTACTCTAAAAAGATGGGACAAAAATGACTGAAGAAGAATTGGAAAAAGCTCATATTAACCAGTCAATTTCACACGTTGACTTTATGATTGGTGACGCAGAAATGGATATTGACGGGATTCTAGAAGATAGGACAAAAGTTCCTGTATTTAGAAAAGGAAATTGGGCATTTTAAAAAAATTCCCGTAGATTTTGTGGTCTACGGGTTTTTATAAAAAAACAAATCTAAAAATACTAATCCCTATTTAAAAAATAGAAACGAAATTTTATAGTATTTATAATAATTCTATAGAAATAACTTCAATTTATTTTTCCTAAGTTAAATAAGAAATAGTATAGCAAAAAAATATTTTTACCAGTCTTGGCGATCTTCATAATAACAACATGAAGCTTTTACATCCAGAACCTTTTTCAGGTCCATCTGCAAAAAACTTTTTCTGATTCCATACTAATATTATCAAGAATAGGTTCTTCATAATAAAGTTCTACATTATTCATATCAATATTATAATTTTTCCATGACCATACCTCCCTTCATTTAAAAATTTTTGTTAATTTTTAAAAAGTTTGAAAAAAATTTTTTATTAGAAAAACTTTTTCAAAATATTTATATTTTTTTCTATAAATATCATATTCAGATTTTTGAAAATTCCTCAACTCTTTTTTTCTCGCCAAATCACAATAGATTTTTGGAGGAGTACTATAATTCCCTGTTGACATATAATTAATCATTGGACAAGGCGAACATATCGAAAAAAATAATCACATTTTTCTACAAGTTTCATTTTTAGGAGCAGGAATTTTCTTGAATTTTGCATAATCATCCCATGCTACAGTAAAAATCATCATAAAGAAGATTATATTCTTCTATACGAGCTTTTATTACAAGGATTTAAAAAAACCTCTATAATCTATTAAAAATGTTGTAGTTCCAATTTCACACTTAAATAAAGGAACATTTTTCTTTATCTTTATAGGGATTTTTTTCTATTTACATTTGAACTCCACATTTTAACACGTTCAGGATTTTTGTTTTTCAATTTTTAACAATTTCACTATTGGGTATTCTATGTTTATAAATAGATGTGTCACATTTTAACGTAGGAAATAATTGGAAAGCAGATAAAAAAATCAGCGCCGTATTTTTCTGCAATCTTTTTATATTTTCCATTTCTCCTTCATTTTCTTTCATTCCAATATACTTTAATTCAGTATGAATATTATATTTTTAATAAAGCTATATTTTGGATTAATTTATTAAAATTATTACGTGTTGAAGTTACTAAATTATAAGAATCTGGATTATCACCGTATACACTTATGCTAACTCTTGCAGGAGGATATTTATCAAACATTTTTACTAACTTTTCATTTATTAATACTCCATTTGTTAGAAGATCTATAATTAATCCCTTTTTGCATAAATATATATTTCAGAAAAAAATCTTTTTCTTGTTAATATTTCTCCGCCTGTAAAGAACAAAAAAATAGGACTCCCTTAGCAACAATTTTTATCTATTATTAATTTAATCTGTTCTGTATTTAAACATTTTTTTCTTCCATCGTTTCTTTTCATGTAACAATGTACACATCTCATATTACAATTTGGGGTAAGTTCCATACCACCATCGACAGGGATGCCTTCTTTTATACCAATAATCATTTAAACCTTCCCAATCAGTAGAATTAACTTTAACTTTAGTATTTTCTTGTTTCGTTAAATTATTACTTCTTTTTAGTTGAATATACAAAAATTTGATTTTTCAAGAGATTTAATAAATTTTTCTATATCATCTTTTATTTTAAATTCCATATCAATATTAAAAATCTTTTTATATGTGGAATCAATTTTTGATAGAGATTTTCAAGACTAAAAGATTTTAGTTCAATCATAAATTTGAATAAAAATACTTCCTATTAAATTTACTCTTTGTATATGTTTTCTATTAATATAATATTTATTTTCAACATCAACAATTAGATAAATACCATCAATATTTCTTAAAAATAAGATTATCTCTTATGAAATACATTTTATCAACTCCTATTCTGTTTCTTTACAAAATAAAAATTTAAAGATTGCTCGTTTTTATTATTTATACAAAAAAAGCTAAAAAAATTAAGTTTAGCTTTTTCTTTATTAAAAATAAGATAATTTTTCAATTTCACAAATCTTTTTTTAAAAAAAGTTATTAAATTTAAATAATTCCTTTAATTTTTTTGAAAAAGTAATACATTATCTTTTATTTTAAAAATAAAGTTTATAAGTCCTTTTTCCATCACTATAAAAAAATCAAGAGCAGCAATATAGAAAGCTCCTGCTTCTATTTCTGATATTATATAATAATCTTTTTACCAGTTTTAAAAAATTTATTTGAAGAAACAATGTATTCTTTGTAATATTTTTCAGGTGTAACTTCTACTGGACCAACAGGTTCAAATCTTATCATATAATAACAAGAAAGCCTTTTTTTATAGAATTTTTTTACTTTTTTTAAATCAAACGTAAGATTTATATAATATAAAAGCTTCATATTTTTCTATTTTTACTATCACTAACTTTCATTTTTGCTAAATTTAAAATTTCTTTTTAATTCATCATTTTTAATATTTATATAACTTCTTATTATATTTAAAAATTTTTTTCTGTAGAAATTTTATCTTGCTTTTTTTAATAGAAAATTTAATTTTAATTCATTTTTATCTTCAGTATAAACTCTCTCAAAAATAATCAATAAAATCATTTTTAAATTCTTGAAATATTTCAAAAAGCTTCATTATGATTAAATGCTTTCATTGAAGAAATTTCAATAGGTAAAGAAAAAAATAAGCTTTTTGAATACCAATCTCCTGAATCATATAAATTAATACCAATACAATTTAACTTTTTTTAGAACTATATTGTTTTTAAAAACTTTTTCTATTTTTTTCTTTTTACAGTTAATATATCGTTCACTCTCCTTTTTTTGGTATTTTTTTATTATCATCTTAATATTTTACTTTTTAAATATAAGAAATAATATATAATTTTTCCAACTTTCATAGAATATACTTACCAAAATTATCCTATCATTTCTATCATCTTTATCATTTTTAATTATAAGCCAAAGACCTAGAATGAAACCTCCACAAAAATTGTTACAAATGTCATTAATATGGGATGTTTTTTTCCAAAGTTTTTTTATATGCACCCCAAAAACTTTCATTTTGTTCTTTATACATAAGACAACCTCCTAATTTTTTTATATAATTTAATATTTACTAAATGTATTTTTTTCATAATAATACTTATTTAAATAACGATGGGATAAATATTTTTAGTTAACTTAATCTTTAAAAAAATTTGTTCTGATTAATCAAAAAAACTAAATCTGAAGGATAAATAATAAACTCGTTTACCTCATTTTTCTCTTTTTTTATAATTCTTGTTAATCTAAAAATGCCTTCTTCTCTTTCTTCTTTAATTTCCGTATTAAATATTGAATCAATGTACAAATCATAATTAGTTTGTTTTCCACAAAACCAAAAAGACTTTTTTTCTGGATCAACAAAGAAAAATCCCAACATCATTATATCTAGACCAACCTAAATAATTTTCTTTTTGGAATATATATTTCATTTATTCTTCGTACTAACTCTAGTTCTGCAATGTTATTGTCAATATTGAAAAATTTTAAAAACCAAATATTATTATAAAATATATCGCATTAGAAATTATATAACCCATCAAATCACTACCCATAGTTTCTATATTTATATATCGAATAAATCTATAAGAATTAGGTATAAAAATAGAAAAAAATAACATACTTAACATTATGAGAATATTTTTATATAATTCAAATTTTTTTAATGTCATTTTAATTCCCTCTTTTCTGTGATATATAGTAATCAAAATTACTTTCTAAGTATACTTTAACTTCATTTAGTTTCTGCATTTCAGAAGTAGTATCCACATTTTTATTCAAATCTGGATGAAGTTTTTTTGATTTTTGTTCGATATGCGCTTTTTTTATGTGCTGTTTTGTTATTTCTCCTTGTATATCTATTCCAAGATATACTAAATATTCTTCATATTTTTCAATCATATCTTCAGAAGAATAAGCTGAATAATCATAAAAAAATCGTTATTTTTGAGAATTAAATTTTTTTCATATTCTTGGCTCATTTCTTCAAAAAAACCATTTATTATACTTCTGAAATATTTCTTCCTCTTCTTTTTCTTCACCTAAAAATTTTTCCAAAAAAATTTTTCCCAATACTCTCTATCTCAAATAAAAGAGGTAATGCCATAAAAAAATAATAATTAAAAGAAAGAAGAAAAAAATTGTGAAATTCCACCTAGAAAAAAGACCAAGAATAGATACAATCAATAAAAATATTCCTGTCAATTTCATATGTAACCACGGTTCTGGAATAAAAACTGGTATTCTAAAGCACGAAAGGATAAAAAGCTACAAAAATATATAAATGGTCTACAAACTATATCCTCATTAATTGACCCGTAACATACATCGTCATTTGAATACATCTCAATACAATTGGCTTATACTTATAAAAAATTTCTTCAATATTAATTACCACCTTTCTGCACGCTCTAAAAACTTTAATTGTAAATATAACTAAATAAAAAAATATTAAACATTAAAAACAAATCCACTAAAAAATTGGAAAAAAATGTCACAATTAAAGTTTACTATTATATTCACAAATTTTGAGATACTTTCTAAGATAATACTTAATATATCATATAATCTTTTTATTCTGTGATTAACCTTATTTTTAGATATTTATTAAAAATTTTTATAACAAATATAACTATAAAAATATCCAAATTTATCAGAACTTCCAGGCATACTTGATGGGAAGTAATTAAACAAGTTGTACTAGAATTATAGAGACAATCCAAAGAAGAAATGGATGCTGTAATCAAAAGACCATTAAAAAGCTATGACTGATGAAAAGGTGAACTACGGAGCTATCTTAAAATGCGTAAAAATTTTTGAGACAGCCTTTTTTTGTATTGAAAAAAATTATAAAAATACAATAAACCTAAAATTGCTAGCTCCTTGTATAAAGAGAAAACTTATCTATAAAAATTATCTAAAAAGATAAATATTTATATTCTTTGTTCAGTTCTCGAAATAATATCATTTTGTGTAGTTCTGTCAAGTGTAACAAATTGAGCGCAGTATCCAGCAACTCTTACTATTATATCTCTATGTTTTTCAGGTTCAACTTGCGCTTGTTTCAATGTTTTTCCTGAAATAATGTTAAATTGAATATGCCATCCTTTTGAACTTATAAATGATTTTATTACATTTACAAATTTTTCAAACTGTTCTGGAGTATTTACCAGTTCAGGCGAATATTTTTGATTCAATAATTGTCCACCTGTAATCATTAAAGTTGGCAATTTGTTTACAGAATTTAATACAGCTGTTGGGCCGTTTGTGTCAGTTCCCTGAGTCGGAGAACCTCCTTCTGCTGCAGGAGTATAAGCGTATCTTCCGTCTGGAGTCGCACCGCTCACTGTTCCCATTGGCACATTTGAAGAAATTCCAGATGTTGAAACTCCATAACCACCATTGATTGGTCCTCTTCCGTATCTTGTATTATGGTATTTTTGAATTTCATCAATGTATGTCCAGTAGATGTTTGTAGCAAATTCATCCACTTCATCAATATCATTACCATATTTAGGTACTTCTAACAATATTTTTCTGATTCTTTTCCCCATTTTCACCTTCATAGTTTTGTTTGTAGTGCATTGTAAACTTCTTCTTTTGTTAGGATTTGATTATCAAAAACAGTAGTTTTTAGTGCATAAAGTGAATTTGCGGCATTTGCAATTCCAACTTGAAGTCCTGAAATAATGTCGTAAACAGCTCCACCTTCTTTTGCTGAAAGTCCTCTTCCAATACAGTCATCAATTAAACTTGACAATAAAATGTCAGGAAAATCTTCTAAATGTGTGTCAGCCAATGCATCAAGCGCAACAGACAGTTTTGTATAGTGTTTCATATATTTTTTCCATGCTTCCCATAAATCATCGTAAGTTTCATAGTCAGTCAGTTTTCCGGCTTTTTAGCAATTGAAGTCCAGTTCTAGCGTCATAACCGTCATTTAATACAAGTTCAGTTGCTTTTACAAAATTTAAGAAAGTCATTCCTGTACATCTATATCCCCATTTTCCAGGAACAGCAACTTCCACACATCCAACCATTGAATAATTGTAGGCATCTTCAATTTTTACGCCTTTGTTTAACAGTGCAGGAACTATTATTTCATCTGTATGCATTGCAGGCATTCCATAACCTGTTGCTGTTACTTCGGCACATTTTCTAATGAATTTTTCTGGAGAATTTATGTGAAATCTTGCTGACAGGTTTGGCTGTGTAAGTTTATTTTCTCCGACACTTTCTAAAATCAGATAGCTTAATTCATTTTGTAGAATCTTTTTCCGCTTGGAGTCGATCCTCCTATTGTAACATTTTGATAAGTTGGATAACCTGCACCATAACCAGAATGCGAAGTTGAACGGACTTTTATTACAGAGTAAAGTTTTACCCATAGACATTGTAGCATTTCTTTTGCAAATTCCCTGTCTAAATCGCCTTCCAGTACATCTTTTTTGTAAAGTGGATACAAATATTGGTCCACTCTTCCAAGAGAAGCTGAATGTCCGTTGCTTTCAATCTGAATTACTAAATGAATAAACCAAATTGCCTGTACTCCTTCCCAGAATGTCTGAGCAGGATTTTCAGGTACGTTTAGACAATTTTTCTGAATCTGAAGTAATTCTTCTTTTCTTTGAGGATCAGTTTCCTTTTCAGCAAGTTCCTTTGCCAAATTTGCGAATCTATGAGCAAAATCAATAGTTGCCTGTGCTACAATTTGTACTGCTTTCAGGAAATCAATTTTATTGTACCCGCCATAAACTGTAATGTCTACTTTTTCCATAGAAGCCTTAGCTTCTTCAATCACGCCTTTTAGTCCTTTTGTCAAAACCTTTTTAAAATCAGGTACAATATGTCCGTCACCAGAAGTCATATTTCCTTCACCGTGAATAATTTTTGCAATTCCAGCTTCTTTTATTTCCTGTGGCATCTGAGCGTGAGCTTTATCTTTTAGTGTTTTTCCACGCCACCATTCACAAATTTCAAGTAATTCAGGAATTTCTTCTTCAGGAATTCTGAATTTATCTCCATCTCTATGGTCAAAATTTCCTTTTTCCTTGATTTCATCAACAATCCAATCCACTGCATATTCTGGAAAAAAAGAGGTGCAGTTCTTTCGTCGACAGACTGATTTCCCAATAAGTTCTCCGTTTTTATGTATATTGTCATGTTTTCTAAAATTTCTTTAACTGCATAAGCACGAACAATGTATTTTTGATTTTTCCTTCATGTTCTTTGTATGCTTTTTGTCAAAAAGTCTTCCTCTTTCGACACTGACACCAGGAAATTTTTTGATAAAGCCGATTCTCTTAATTTTTTTACTCTTTCACTTTTTAAAAACAAATTCTCTCATTATCTTATCCTCCAAATTTTATTATTTATTTAAATTTTTTTATCCATTCAGTTTTGCCTTTAATCCATAACTTTTCATTATTTGTAAAAGCATTATCGAGTTCTTCCTGTGTATGTTTTTTTCAAGTGTTTTCATCGGATATGGCATTCTCAATTTTCTATATTTTTCAAGTCCCATTGTATGATAAGGCAGTATGTTCACTTCCAGTAAATTTAATTTTTTTCAAAAATTTTTGCTGTTTCGTGAATATTCTTCTCATCATCGTTTATTCCTTTTATAAAGGAAATCTCATAATAATCTTTTTATGCCATTTTGAAAGTTTTGTAAGATTTTTCCAAAAATTAGCCCATTGTAACAGAAGTATACTGTTTATGTTTTTTTCGCTGTCCATATGTTTAATGTCAAATAATACTGTATCAGTTAATTTTGCAAGAGTTTCAAGTTCCTGTAACTTCCAAAAACCAGTTGTTTCAATAGCAGTGTTGATATACTCTTCTTTTAACTTTTTCAAAAAGTTCTATTGCAAAAGCCGAATTTACAAGTATTTCTCCACCGCTTAACGTAACCCCTCCGCCAGAATTTCTATAAAAGTTTTTCATCTTTCATCACAATTGCAAACACTTCTTCCAGCGTCATATCTTTTTGCAACTTGTTTTAGTGTATTTGCAGCAGGACAGCCAGAACATGAAGTTTTATTTCCTTTATAAAGAGAGCCGTCGTAATCCCAAAAATTCGTTTTTCCAGCTTTTTGTGTTTCAGGATTGGAACACCACAGACATCTAAGTGGACATCCTTTAAAATACACGACTGTTCTGATTCCTGGTCCATCAAATGTGGCTCCTCTTTCAATATCTGTAACTAACGCTCTCATAGATTACCTCCCTCTTTTTCTTTTTTTAAAAACATTTTTAGTTTCAATTAGTTTCTTTATATTTCGATTTTTATCCTATTTTTTTGAAAAATTTGTCAATAGTTTTATTTAATTTTCTAAAAAAATTTATATAAAATGTGAAAGTTAATTTAATTTATAAAGTAAGAAATAGATTTGTTAGTTTTGAAGTTGTTTTTTTATTTAAAATATTAGAAGAGAATATAAATTGAAATAGAATAAAAATTATATTATATATGATTTTGATATAGTATCAATTATGTAGAATAATTTAGGAAAATAAACTAAAAATATATGTAAATAAATAGAAAAAGCCAGTTCAAAAGTGAACAAGCTTTTTGTCGTTGTTTTTTTCATATTATGATTGATTCTTTATGTAATAAATATAACATAAAAAAGTAATTATTAAATCAAAATTTTTTTAGAAAAAGTTGAAAAAAAGCATTGACTTTTCTTAAATTATGTATTAAAAATAATATCGAAATAAAAACGAAACTAATTAAAATGCTAAATTATTATTTCAATTAAAAAAGAGAGGATGATGAGGTGCAATATTTTTATTGATACAGCAAATTTGGAGAGTATAAAAATTAGTGATATTTTTCCAATAGCAGGTGTAACTACAAATCCTACTATTATTGCCAAGGAAAAAGATATTTTAAAGAGATTATAAACGATATTTTTGATATTATTGGAAAAGATAAGATCGTACATGCGCAGGCTGTGGGAAGTACAGCTGAAATAATAGTAAAGGAAGTACAACTTTTGCGTGATACTTTTGGAGAAAAATTTTTATACAAAAAAATTCCTGTAACACCTGAAGGAATAAAAAGCTATGAAGATTTTTATCAAAAGATGGTCATAAAATAACTGCAACAGGTATTTTTATCACCACAACAGATAATTATGGCAGCAGAAGCAGGGGCAGAATATATGGCTCCGTATATTAACCGTTCTGACAACATTGGTGAAAATGGAATTGAAATTGTAAAAAGATGACTATAAAAATTCTTGAAATGACTAAAAAAGACTGATGAGGAAAAACTGGCACGGTACAAAAAGAATTTTTGAACCTAAAATATTAGGAGCTTCGTTTAAGAATGTAAGACAAGTTCACGAAAACTATTCTGGCTGGATCAAAATCTGTAACAGTCGCTCCAGATGTTTTTTTGAAAAAAATTAATTTATCATCCTTACACAGACTGGAGCATGGATACATTTAATTCAGACTGGGAAAAAGTTTATGGGGAAAAAACATTGCTTGACTTGTTATAATTTTTATTCTTTCAATTTTTGTAAATTTTTGAAATATTAAATGAATTTTGGTATAATCTAAGTAACTATAAAAAAAGCATTGGAGATTTGATATGTTTTTAGATGAAAGACTAGAAAAAATACTTGAAATTTTAAAAAAATGAGAAAAAAAGTAAAAGTTACTGATTTAGCAGAAAAAAATTTAATGTTTCGGGAAGTTATTATAAGAAAAAAATCTAAAAAAAGGCTGGAGCAAGGAGGAAACTTAAAAAGAACCCATGGAGGTGCAATCTTACTAAAAAGAACTGGCACATTCCAGCACACTTGAAGAAAAGAATTATAAATAGAACAAAACCAAAAGGAAATTATAGCAAGAAAAAAATTGTGGAAAATATCAACATTGGAGAAACAATATTTTTTTGATATTACAAGTATAAATTATATTGCAGCAGAATATCTCGCAAACTTTCAAAAAGAAATAACCCTTATCACAAATATGCCTAGCATAACAACACATTTTAATAAAAATTCAAAAAAATCAGCATAATTATGATGGGTGGCGAATACAACAAAGAAATTGGTGGAAATGTTGGAATAGAAGCAATTAATTACATAAAAAAATATAACGTGGATAAATCCTTTGTTGGGAAGTGCAGGAATAGATTTAGAAGCTGGAAAAGTGATGAATTTTTGAAGCAAACGACGGAAATACAAAAAGAAATAATGAATATTTCAAAAAGATATTTTTTTAGCAACTGAATACAGAAAATTGGGGATTTTTAGGAAATTATAAATTTAGTAATTTATCTGATTTTGATACATTTATTTGTGAAAAAGATAAAAAGATTTTTGGAAAGTTATAAAAAATATTCGATAAATCTAGAGTGGAAATTTTTCTAATTTATTAGAAAGTTTCTAACATATTATCTAGTTTTTAAGTAGTTTTCTATACATCATAAATTTTTTTATATTTGAAAAAGCCAGATTTAAAAAGTTTGGCTTTTTTTATTTTTATTCATAGCTGTCCCAAAAGAAAAAAATATTACTAAAGCTACACAAAGTCTTTATATTTCACAACCAATTCTTTCGCGGTAATTAAAAAGAACTTGAAGAAGAACTTAATACCACTCTTTTTATTCGTGGAAACCATAATATATCACTTACTGATGACGGAAAATATTTATCGAATCAAGCAAACGAAATTATTGATTTAATGGATAAAACTTTATCAAATATTGAAACTAGGGAAAAGTTTTTGAATGTCTTTCCCTAAAAATTAGCTACAGCCTTCTTTACAATGCTACCCATTTTGTCAAAAATATAGGACATGCAATATGTCTAGATGAAATTATAAATAATACTTTTAAATATTCCCATACTTCTGCCAATCATAATAACTCTGATTCAAGCTGTAAGCATGAAATCCATTATCATTCAAAAATTTGAAAGCAAGATTTGCATAAGCACAGTTTCGCCCTCTACAGTAAACAATTATTTCCTTGTTTTTTTAGGTAATTTTTTTCAGATTTTCCTCAAGATTTTTCATTGGAATATTTATTGCGTTTTCTATATGGCTTGAATTAAACTCGTCTTCTGGACGTAAATCTATTATTAAAGTTTCTTTATACCATTTCGTAAGCCTGCTCCAGTAATTGGACGGATTTTCATACAACTGTCATTAAATTCATTGTGTATCCGCTGAATATCTGCCAGTTGCTGCTCTCCTACCCCAATCAGAAGATACACCAAGTCAATTATTTGTGTATTTGCGATTTCATAAACAACATAATTCCCCTTTTTTTCACTAATAACTAAGTTTCCATCCTTTAAAAATTTGTAAATGTCTTGAAGTGTTTGCAATGCTCATTCCCGTTTCATTTGAAATACTTTCCACAGTTTTTGCTCCTTGAACTAGCAAATCCAATATTTCGATTCTTTTTTCACTGGACAGGCATTTTCCTATTTTTGACAATCCTGAATATAGGCTATTTTTATAATTTTGACATATTTTTATCCATTTAATTCAGCTCCTTTTTGCTTTCTTTTATTTATACTAAACCTCTTTAAAACCAAACTTAAAAATTATTATTTTAATCTACAAATTCACTTAACCTTGACTAGCTGGATATTAGAATTTTGATATATTTTCAAAATTTTTATAATAAAAAGTATTGACAATTTATTTTAAATATGATATTATTCAATTACTTAATTGAATAGTTGATTTTCTAAAAATAGTATATCACAAATTTTTAAAAAATAAACTATAAAATTTACAAATTAATAAAAATAATTTATAGAAAGAGGTAGTAAAATGGCATTAAATTTAAACAAAAGATAATTTTTGAACAAAGCATTTCAAATGGAGTGGCTCTAGTAGACTTCTGGGCAGAATGGTGCGGACCTTGTAAAAATGCAACTTCCTATTATCGAAGAATTTTTCAAGTGAAATGGACGGAAAAAGCTACAGTTGGAAAAGTAAACGTGGATGAACAACTAGAATTAGCACAAAGTTTTGGAATCCAAAAGCATTCCTACATTAATTTTGTTCAAGGATGGAAAACCTGTTAAAAATTAGTTGGATTACATTCAAAAAGAGTCACTTTACGAAGAAGTAAACCAAGTATTATAAAAAAATAGGTTATTTAAAGATATATTTATTTATAAAAGAAGTCTAGCAATTGTTTTTCAATTTTGCTAGGCTTTAATAATAAATACTAATTTTAAATAAAAAGGAATGGTGAAAAATATGTATGATTCAGTAATTATAGGCTCAGGGCCAGCAGGACTTACAGCCGCAATTTATTTAAGCCGTGCAGGGGCTAAAAAACATAATCATAAATGGAATGGAACCAGGCGGGCAACTTACAACAACAACCGAAGTTGAGAATTTTCCAGGATTTCCACAAGGAATTTCAGGACCCCAGTTAATGAGAGATATAAAGTCTCAATCTAAAAATTTTTGGAACGGAATTTTTGCAGGCAGTGGTAAAAGATATAGAGGATGTTGTAACTGATAACAAAAACTTTTTAAAATTACATTTAGACAATGGAAATATTATGAAACAAAAACTGTTATTTTGTCAACTGGAGCGAGTGCAAAAATATCTTGGAATTGAGAACGAAAAGGAAAAATATTGGAAAAGGAGTGAGTGCTTGTGCCACTTGTGACGGATTTTTCTATCGTGGGAAAGATATTTGTTGTAATCGGCGGTGGAGATACTGCGATGGGAAGAAGCTGTCTTCTTAACAAAATTTGCCAACAAAGTTACGATTATTAACAGAAGAGATACACTGCGTGCATCTGTAATTATGCAAAAAGAGCAAGAGACAACGACAAAAATCGAATGGAAATTGGACTACACTCCCAAAAAGTGCTAGCCGATGAAAAAGTTACAGGAATAGAACTTTTTAAACAATAAAACTGGAGAAATTGAAACTTTAGCAGCAGACGGAATTTTTGTAGCAATCAGAAGAACTCCAAATACAAAAATTTCTTGAAGGAAAAAGTAGAAATTGACGAAAGAGGCTATATTGTAACAAGGGGAAAAATCTTCCAAAACAAGTACTTCTGGAATCTTTGCAGCAGGAGATGTTCAAGATGGCAAATACCAGCAGGCAATTATCGCGGCAGGAAGTGGAGCAATTGCAGGGGCTTGATGTGGAAAGAATATTTAAGAGAAAATAATTTATAATTTTGAAAAAAATAAAAAAAGAGACTTTTAAAATGGTCTCTTTTATTTAGTTAAGCTAAATTATTTTTACAGTTTTACCAAAAATATCGTTTTATTTGTTCATTCATTCTTCATACAGACTTCAATACTTCATTTTTATTTCTCAAATGTTAATGTTTTCCCTTTATCCGTCGTTAATACCAAAGTTTTCTGATTAATTAACTTAATACATTTTCTAAAAGAGCTAAATACTCTCCTTCAATTCTCATTAAATTATCAGGACCAGCCATTTCAGTGGCTCCAATACCTTGAATGCTGATATTGTCATTACTTATTTTATAACTTCCAAAATAGTTATTTATTCCAGCATTCCCATTTATCTCATTTTCTGTGAAAGAAAGTGTAATTTGTTCTTCATTTTTCATCTGAGTTTCATATTTTTCCCTGCCATATTAATGAGTCGCCAGTCAGTATTATGTAATCTAAAGTTAAAACTTTAAAAGTCCATATTTCGCCTTTATTATTGCTTAAAGCAAGTGTTTTCCTTATCATAGCTTATTTTTGGAGAAGATTGCAAAAATATCAAAAAAATTTTTCTTTCAATATCCATCAGTTCTTGAGAACCAGCCATTTCTGTAGATCCAACATTAGGTGAAATCAAAATATTATTTTTGAATTTTTATAATTTCGAAATATTTATTCACCGCTGAATGACCGTTAATTCTATCTTTTGAAAAAAATTGATTGTGATATTGGTTCCTTTTGGAATTGATAAAATTTTATCTTTCTGCTGAATTTTTGCTAATTCCCACGAAGTTTTCGTTCAAAGTGTAAATATTTTCTTTTTGTGCATACGCACTTAAAACAAAAACAGCTAAGTACAAAACATCATAAAAATTCCAATTAAGACAAATATTCTTTTTCATTTTAAATACCTCTTTTCATCTTTTTCTTAAGTAAATAATATCATAATTTTTATTATGAGAAAAATTTGAAAACTTATAGAAAATTTTCCAATATTTGATAAAATTAACATATTAAATTTGAAAGGGAAAATATTATGAAACAATATATAGTTGATGCTTTTTACAGACAAAGTATTTTCAGGAAATCAGCTGCAATTTGTATTCTAGATGAGTGGCTTTCTGATGAAATTATGACTTTCCATAGCAAAGAGAACAATTTATCTGAAACAGCCTTTGCGATAAAACAAGAAACAAAAAGATAGTGCAAATGCAATTCATTATAAAGTACGATGGTTTACGCCAGGAGGAGAAATTGATCTTTGTGGACACGCCACTCTTGCCTGTGCCTTCGTAATTATGAATTATTATGAAAAATTTAAAGACAGTAATTTTTGATACGTTGAGCGGTAAATTAACTGTAAATATGGAGATTTATATGAGCTTGACTTTCCAGCTTATGATTTGAAACAAGTTGAAATAACTGATGAAATGATTGAATTAATTGGGAGAAAAAGCCAACTGGAAAGCATATCTAGGACGGGACTTAATGTGCGTCTTTGACGATGAAAAATTTATTTTAAGTGCAAATTTTGATTCGGAAAAATTAAAAACTTGATGGATTATTGCTGACATTACTGCTCAACATAGTAATTATTCCTTAAATTCTAAAATAAAAATACAACTGACAAAATAGACTGTATTTCCCGTTCCTTTGCTCCAAAGTTAAATGTTTACGAAGATCCTGTCTGTGGCTCTGGACACTGCCATCGCTCCCTATTGGATAGTGCAAAAGGAAAATCTAACTGCTTATCAGGCTTCAAAACGAAGCAGGGACGCTTTACTGCAACTAGCAAATAATGGACGAATGAAAATGAGCGGGAAAGCAGCTTTATTTGCAATTTCTGAAATTTTTATGAATAAGGGGCGCTTCCCTTATTTTTTTAATTATAATCTTTTCTCCAAAATAAATATAGAAACAAAAACCAGCACAAAACCAATTAACTCAATAATAGAAAACTTCAATCCAAAAATAACAACAGACAATACTGCAGCAAGTACAGGCTCAAAAAGCTGTTAAAAATTCCAGCAAGAAGATGAGATGTAATTCAGACTTGCGATATAAAATTAAATAGGCTATGGAAGTTCCCAAAATTACAACAATTATTACTTGAATAATTGATTTTTGTATTATATTGCCTTGAATTTTTCCAAATTGGATGGATAATATTTGAAATTACGCTTCTAATTATCATTCCCCAGCCAACTACCGTTATGCTTCCATACTTTTTCAGCAGTTTCTTTGGATATGTCGAATAAAAGGCTATCATAACAGGCTGAAACAAGTCCAAATAGCAGTGCTTCCAGTGAAACTGACAAATTTGAAAAATTTCCTTTAGTTGCAATAAATACAACTCCTAAAAATTGTCATAAACAATAACGTTACAGTTAAAAATAGATGGGAAGTTTTCTATTTTTATAGATTCGTAAATAAATATAAAAAATGGTGCAGTAAACTGTAAAAATTGTTGCAAATGAAACATTACTAAAGCTCAATCGTTTTTAAAATACGTATATTGCACCAAATACATCCCCGCTGCTCCAAATAAAATTATTCCCAGACTGTCCCATTTATTTTTAAAGGTCTCAAAATAGATTTCTTTTTCAATAAAAACAACAATCATAAATAATAATATCCCTGACATTAACGTTCTTGTCGAAACAAGCCAATCTGATGAAAAATTAAATTGCTTAAAAAGAATTTCTCCAGAAATTCCTGAAATAACAAAGACTTGAAGCTAAACTAGCTAACAACATCCCACGTAGCTTTAATTTTATTTCCATATATATAATTTTCTCCTTTCAATCAAAAATTACTTTTCTATAAATTAATTATTTATACAGTAAAAATTCTTTAACATACCTTTAAATTTTTAAAAACCTAAAATTCTAAATACATATGCCTTTCAAATAATTTTTGCAAAAAGCACCTTTTTATTAAACTTATTAGTTACTATCTTAAAGATTTTTGAAATTTCAAAGTTATCAATAATTTGTTGTTGTCTAGCAATTTCTTTATCCAATTGATTTCTTAAAGCTTTGTATTCAGAAACTTTTTGTTTTGAATTCTTTTGAGAAAATGCTACTATCTGTAACTGCTTCAATTTGAGCAATTCTTTCATCAATTTTGTAGCTTGCATTTGAGTGCTTAAAGCTATTTAATTTTTGAGCTGCACTTTCTGCTAAAAGCTTCTTGTTCTTTATATTTTGCTTCTTCTAATTGTTGTAATCTGTCTAATTGATTTTTCTAAGTTACTTAAAACTATTTTTCAATTGCGGCTCCACAGTGCTGGTGCTGTTTTTGGCGCTACCAAATGAAACACTACTTAATACTAAAACTCTAATAATACCATGCTAATCTTTTTCATTTCTAAACAAACGAGAATTTATAAATTATAATAATTTACGATTTTTCTCGTATCTCCTTTCATAATTTTTAAATTTAATTAATTTCCTTTTAACTGATTCTATAGCTGCAAAATTATCAACTGTTGTAGTTAAAGATTCATTTCAGACCATCTAATGATTTAACAACAGCTTTGTATTGTTTAATTATATCACCATATTGTGCTTTGAATGATTTTGTATTTGATGCAGATAAGTCTCAATTTTTGCAATTTTTCTTCTATTTGAGCTTTTTGAGCACTCTTTTCAGCTAATCTTTCTGCTGCTGATTCCGCAGTTGCTTTCAATTTATTGTACCTCTTGATCTTCCATAGTTTATTAACTCTCTCAAGTTCTGCTTCAAGTTGATTAAAATCTACTAGTTACTGATTGAGTTTCCACTGATTTTGAAGATGAAGTCTTTGAAGATTTTTTGAAGTAGCTGAAAAATGATAAAGCACTTAAAAAGCATAAATAAAATTCAACTTTTTCATTTTCCTCCTATATTAGTTATCGGTTTTAATTATCTTGTATATTATATATCATTTATCAAGAATTGTCAATTTTTATTTATATCTCTTTTAAACGTATTTTTATTAAAAGAGACATTTTTACCTTCTAATTATTAATTAATTATCATTACTATTTCTAATATTAATGTTATAGAATGCTTTTTACCTTCGTAAACAGCTTCTTCAACTAAGTCATCTTCAATTCTTAATAATTGGTTATATTTAGCCATTCTATCTGTTCTTGATGCTGATCCAGTCTTAATTTGTCCTGCATTTGCTAGCAACTGCACTATCAGCTATTGTATCATCTTCAGTTTCTCCTGATCTGTGAGATACTACTGCAGTATATCCAGCTTTTTAGCCATTTCAATTGCATCTAATGTTTCAGTTAAAGTACCGATTTGGTTTACTTTTTAATTAAGATTGAGTTAGCAATTCCTTTCTTTCAATTCCATCTGCTAATCTTTGAGTATTAGTAACGAATAAGTCATCCCCTACTAATTGAACATCTTTTCCGATTGCATCAGTTAATTTTTTGAATCCATCCCAGTCATCTTCTAGCAAGTCCATCTTCAATTGATACGATTGGGTATTTGAGAAGTTAGATGTTTGTACCATTACAACCATTTTCGTCTGAGTTTCTTGCAACTCCACCTTCTCTTTTGAATGATAAGTGTAAGATCCATCGTCATTTTTTTAGTAGCAAATTCTGATGAAGCAGCATCCATTTGCGAATGTAACGTCATCTCCTAATTTATATCCAGCAGCTTCTACAGCTTGAGAAATTACATCTAAAAGCTCCTTCAGTTCCATTAATATTAGATGGTGCATATCCACCTTCATTTCCTACGTTAGTAGAATCTCATTTGCTTTTAAGATTTTTCCTAAGTGATGGAAAATTTCAGAACCCATTCTTAATGCTTCTTTGTATGTTTTGAGCTCCTACAGAGTTTGTACCATGAATTCTTGAACGTCTACTGCTGAATCAGCATGTGATCCACCATTTAAGATATTCATCATTGGTACTGGTAATTTCTTTTAGCGTTTACTCCACCTAAATATCTGTACTAAAGGTATACCCTAATTGGTTAGCTGCCGCTTTTTGCCACTGCTAATGATACACCCTAAGATTGCGTTAGCTCCTAATTTACCTTTGTTAGGGTGTTCCGTCTAACTCGATCATAGCTTTATCAATAGCTACTTGGTCTAAAGCGTCAAATCCGATTAAGTGTTCAGCAATAACTTTGTTTACGTTTTCTACTGCTTTGTAATACACCTTGTCCTACATTCTAGATTTGTCACCATCTCTTAATTCAACTGCTTCGTGTACTCCAGTTGATGCTCCAGATGGCACAGAAGCTCTTCCCATTGCTCCACCTTCTAAGTAAACTTCAACTTCCACAGTTGGATTTCCTCTTGAATCAAGTATCTCTTTGCATAGATATCTTCAATTCTAGTCATTTCTAATTACCTCCTGTAAATTTGTTATATATTTCTTATATTAATTATACCACAATGTTTATTGATTTTCAAAATAAAAATTTTTAATTTTTATAATGTAAATTTTATTAACTTATGATAAGTTAGTTATTTTTATTATTTTTATCTAAATATTTCTGTTTTTACCTTTTATATTTTTAAATCATTCTCATCAATTTTTCATGATTTTCTCCAAGCAAATTATCCAATATTTTATAAAACTCCTTATTTTCAACATTTGAATCTAAAAGAATAATGTTCATTTTTATCATAAATTATAATCTTGCTTTCTGGATAATAGATCATCAATTACTACATTTTTCGTTTGGATTTTCATCCCATTTATTATTTTTCTTAATTATATTATTTTGTTTATAATCTTTTTAAAACAATTTTTCTTGAATATTTTTGACTCCATTTAAATAGGAAATATTACAATTTAACTTCTCACATTCAAGATTCCCACTCAAAAATGGTCTGAATTTCCTATAACAGCTTCTTTATGTTTAAAGTCATAATTTTTACTAAAATCCAATTTTTAAATCTTTCTTGCTATATTTCTTTTCTATCGAATTTTCCACAGAAATAAACATCAAGATTAAGCATATAAATAAAAATATCATATTCAATTTTCCTCGCTCACATCTCATTCAAATAATCTGTATTTTTATTATACAATCTATCACATCTAAAAGTTTATTTCCATTTATAATCCTATTATTTTCCCAGTTATTATGGCTCTTTCCATCAATTACGCCATACATTTCGGATATAGTCAATCATCATATTTTTTGGATAGTTCCTTTATATTTCCAACTGCTTCTTTTGATGCCCACAGAACTGGGATATTTTGCCCATCAAAAATACCGCCTTTTCTAGCTAATTGTTCAAATCTATAAGCGTTCATTCCAACTTTCAGTTTCATTTCAGGAGTTATTTTTGTTCCATTTACTAACATCAGATTGGTAATTTTACTGCCTTTTTCATTTCTTAAGTCAATTTTATATTTCACTCCGCCAAAAATATCAAAAGTTACGTATTTTCCATTGGCACGTTCTGGATTATAGCGATATTCAGTATCTCCTGCCTGAATTGTGTCAAAATAGTCGGCAGCCCATTCCATATAGTCTTTTAACTGTTTTCCAGTCATTTCATAGATTGTAACATCTCCACCTGTGTAACGGTAGTTGTAAACTATGTCTTTTCTTCTGATTTTACCTTTGTCCAGTCTTACATTTTCATAATTGTATGCAAATGAAACAACGTCAGCACCACTGTAATAAAGTTCTACATCCGTTATGAACGAGGACATTCCTGTGTCTTTCCCAAATGCAGCCGATACACCGTAATGTTTTTTTCTTTTGGAACCATATCATTTAAAGTTTCTCCAATCTCTCTCGTCTGCAATAACACAAAGCCTGTGATGAAACGGCTTGTAGATTTCTTCAATTTTTCATCAGATTCTTCATTTTTACTGGAATTGTTGTCGAATCCTTGCTTATTAATGTAACATTTTTTACCAGTAACTTCAAATTTTTAAAGCAACTTAGAAACAAATGTTCCGTATCTGTGAGGCTCTGTAATAAGAACTCCATTAATTATCTCTTTTGGAATATTCTGGTGCATATGTCCTGCCACAATCACATCAATTTCAGGAACCGCATTTGCCAAATCTCTAACTCCAGTTTCAGGAATCCCTGTTTTTCGCTTTTCAATCCCCATATGAGCTACGACAACAATGGCATTTGCTCCTTCTTCTTTCAATTTTTATTTGCTTTTGAGCTTCTTTTATAGGCGACACAAAATAAAAATCATTCAAATATCCAGTATCTTCTTCAAATTGTGCCGACATCGGAGTAGAAAGCCCAATAATCCCAATTTTCACACCTTCTTTTTCAATAATTGTCGTTGCGTCCAAATATCTGCTTTTTGTCTTTTGAAAAATTAGTGTCATTTTCAGCATTCTCGTGATAATACAAATTAGCAGTTAACTTTTGAATTTCATATCCCTGCAAAATATTCGATAAAAGTTGGCATTCCAAAGTTAAATTCATGATTTCCTGGCACAAAAATATCATATCCCATATAATTTAATATTTCTGGAATAGGATGTTTCGGTGTCATCGCAAACTTTTCTATCCAGTTATCCTGAATCGCATCCCTCAACTTCTAAACTAAAAATCACATTTTTATCCTAATTTTTCACCAATGTTGAAATTTGTGCATAAGAACCTGACTTATCCTCTTCATCAGCCGTATAGTTCCAAGCCATCACCCTTCCATGCACATCACTTGTTCCCAATATTTTTATACTTACTTTCCTTTTTCAAAGAAATCCCAGTATTTCCTGTTGTCATAATATTTATATTTCCTTTTCATTTTTATTTTTATATTTTTTTGATTCAATTATTCTTTTTCTTTATTTTTATTTTTCCATTTTTCCCCTAGCCTCATAAAATGGAAAAATTCTCTGCATATTTTTATTTCATTCACTTCATCCTTAATATAAAAATCTTTTCCAAATCAATCTCATAATCATTTGCAATCGCAATAATATAATAAAAACATCAAATACTTCCTCTTCAATTGTCCCTTTTTATATTTTTCCATCGTATCTGAGCATTTTTCTAATATTTTCAGCAAGTTCTCCAAATTCCTCAATTAATTTCAAAACAAGCCTTTGTCCATTTTTCTTTCCTTTCCTGTGGAGTTTTTCTTTTTCTTTTACCTAGAGTCCCTTTTTCTATCTGTTTTTATCAAATACTGTACTTCCTTAAGCGTCATATCATCACTATTATTATTATTTTTGTTATTCAACACTCAAATTACCTCCTTCTTTTATAAATCCATTTTTATATTCAATTATTCTAAATTTTTATTACAAATTATTTTTGTTTAATACTTGTTTTTTTCTTCTTTTTTATTAACTTATTTCAATATATTTAACTAACTATCATTTAACATTGATAAAAATAGCGAAAAGAAGGGGCATACCGTCTGATGTCCCTTGCTTAAAATAACTTCAATAATAATTAAAAAAATAAAAATTACTAAAAGAAAAATAATTCTGTTAAAAAAATTAATATTTGAAAGATTACGTTTGTTGATTTCGGTCTTCCCTACTTCTTTTTCTCTTTCAAATAATCAATAAATATTTTTTTGTGTCACTTAAATGAGTGTCTGTTCCACGGTTTTTGAGCTGTAATTTTTCCTAATGTTGTGTAAACCTGTCTTTTCCTTTGGCGATGTATGAGTTTACGGCTAGCATGTAGGATTTTTTTAGCATCGATTGGAACCCATTTGTTAGCTTTAAAGTCAAATACTTCTATAACTCTTGTTCCAAGGTTTCCTTCTTTGTGGCTTCATATCTGATTCCTGCACCGTAAGGGAATGCTCCTGTTGAGCCACCGTTTAATACATAGTCAATTGTATCTTCTAACACCTGTTTTTACTTCGGCACCTGTAATATCTGTTATGAATACTGTGTTTGATGTAAATGGTAACAATGAGTAAAGCTTGATCATAAGTGAAATTTCCAGGATTTAGTGTAATTCTGACATTTCCTGCATTTACGATTACAAAGTCAACGTTTCCTGTTCCCATATTTCTTAATTTATGTAAAACTGATTCGGCTACAAGTGTTGTTGCAAAAGAACTGTCTTTATTGTGAGGCCCAGGAACTCTGTTATCTGATCCTCCTAAAATTTCTTCTGTAATTTTTACCAACCGATTTTTCCTAATTCTGTTTTTCTTTTGATATCGTTCAAGCAGTTTTTTGTAACAGGGTCATTTTTACAACTTTTTATGTTTTTGTTATTTTTATAGAATTTATGATTACTGCTTTTTCTTTTCGCCCAGCTGCACAACTTTTCCTTCAGCATTTTTTTATTTCAAAAAGTATCTCCAATTAGGGACTTTCGGAGTTGGAATCAATTCTTTAATTACTCCATTCTTATCAAATTTTGCTTTCATTTCTCCCAATAAATATGAATAGTTCCCACGCTTCTGCAATATAAACAGGATTTCCATCAGGTGAATTTACTTTTTAGGATAATCTGGTTTTTCAGGAACTAGTCCAAATTGTTCAAATTCTTTTCCTAATAAATAATGCGTATCTCCAGATATAATTAAATCAACTCCGTCAACTTTTTTCCCCAATTTCAACATTTTTCTATATCCAGCGTGAGACAGCACAATTATTTTTGTTTATTCCTTCATCTTGTAATTTTTACATATTTTTCTAGCTGTTTTCAACTTCATCTAGAAATTTCATCGTCTCCAGGATTAGAAGATTCTTTTGTTTTTCACAACATCAATTCCAATAATTCCAATTTTTGTCCGCCAACATTTTTGATAAGGTAAGGTTTCCATTTTCCTTCTAAAATACTTCTTTGTCAGTACAACATTTGACGAAACTATAGGTATAGTTAAAGCATCCAGAAATGATTTCAAAACTTTGTTTCCATCATCAAATTCATGATTTCCCAATGTAAAGGCGTCAAAGTTTATTACATTCATAAGCTCAGCATCAGCTTTTTCCTTCAAATAGCGTATAATAAAAGAGTCCCTGTTACTCGTCCCCAGCGTGAAGAACTAAAGTATTTTTTTATTATTTTTCTAAAAATCCTTTTATTTCCTGTGCTACTCTAGGAAGTCCACCAATAGTCGCTGTAACTGACTGACCATTTAATTTTAAAGGCATTTTTTTCTTCTCCAGATGTGAATGGTGATCGTTAATATGAGCCACGTTTAGTCTCAAATGTACTTGCTGTACTTCCTTTATTTCCCTTTTTACCGTTTTCTTTGCTTCCCAAAACTTACTGCATAGAGAACAGTGATATTGCTAAACCCTAATAAAAAGAAAATTTTTCATAACTTTTCCTCCTAAAAAGATTTATATTTCTTAGTTTAATTATAACTTGTTTTCTCAAAAACCACTAAAAATACATAAATTTTTATAAATTAATAAATTTTTAAATAAATTTTACTATATTTTAAAAATAAAATAATGTTATAATGCACCAGACGATTTCTAAAAATATTTGAATTTTTAACATCAAACTGATAAAATTAAATAATATTGGGTTTGTGTTTGATAAAATAAATTTATTTTAAATTGTCAATAAAAATAGATAAAAAGGAGTTGGTATAATGAATTTTAGAAATGTTATGAAAAATGATTTTAATTTTTGGGAGTAATTGAATTTCCACTACACTTTTTCAGCTTTTAGAAAAACAACAAAAATCGTATATGTAAAAAAGGAACCTTCTCGTAAAGTAAAGAAAAAGGCTAAAAGAACAGAATGATTGTATACATAAAAAGAGAGCCTTCTCATAAAGTAAAAACATTCCAAGAGAAATAATAAAATCGTGTATGTAAAAGAGAGAACCTTCTCGTAGACATAGAAAATACTAATTAAAATAATTTATTTGGTGCTGAAACATTTGTAAATTTCTTTATTTTGCAAAATGAACAGCACCATTTTTTTATACTAAAACCTTTTCTTTGAAAGTCAAACTAACAAATATTAATTTAATTTTTAAAAGCACCTAACCAAATATTTCCTGTAAATATTCAGACATTTCCTTACTAAATTTTCATCCTGTCTCAAGAATCTTGAATTCACTAAATCTTCTTCAAACCCATATTCACATTTTCTTTTCGATACAGCATTTTCACTTTGTTTTATTTTTTGCAGAAAAATGAAAATTGCTTGCACCTGTAAAAACTTATTATTTCTTTTGATATTTTTCTATTTAACTTGCTTCCCACAAGTATTTCAGTCATTATCTTCATTAGAAAGTCCAACAAGATCTTTTTAATAATCCTTTTGGGCAATTTTCCGCCTGTCCTGATGTTAATATTGTATTTACGCCTAATTTTTAACTGGTAAAACGCACTTATAGGATTTTTACACACATCAAAGGCTCTATGAAAAGTTACCGGTATGCCTTTGCTCCCAAAAATAAATTTTTCCATATTTTCAATATCTATTTTTCCATCTTTAGTTAAAACTCCTGTAACTATCCTGTCAGCTCCTAGATTTCTAAACATTTTTATTTCATTTTCTAATTTCCAATTCATATTCCGAATATAGAAAATCTCCGAATCTTGGTCTTATTAGGACATTTATCGAAATACTTATACATTTTTCGGACTTCTTCAAAAAAGACTTGCTGCAGGTGTAGTACCTCCAATTATTAAATTACTGCACAATTCAAGTCTTGTACTTCCACCTTTTCAGCATTTATTGCGGATTCCACACTATCTGTACATATTTCAAGAGTATATTTTCTCATTTTATGACCTCTCTTATTTTTATTATTTCAATGACTTCCTTCATTGACATCAGATTTTTAGCTAGCTTGTCAAAAATCTCTCCTGCTTCGAACCGTTATTCTTAAATGTATAAAAAATACGTTTATTTCCATTTTCCTTAGAATTATTCGTATTTACATTTATCAAGCTTTATTTTATGTTCATTTAAAATACGGATAATATCCAGTAAAAGTCCATTCCTGTCTGCTGCTTTTATTGTAAAATTAAATTCATATATGCTATTGGCATTAATCGCAGATTCATCCCAGTAAACATCAACTTCCCTCTCTGGCTCCTTTTTCCATTAATAAAAATAAAATTATCACAATCCGCACGGTGAATTGTAATCCCACGTCCACGTGTCATATAGCCCTGAATTTCATCTCCAGGAAGCGGACTGCAGCATTTTGCAAAACGGTACATTGTATTTTCAGTTCCAGAAATTTTTACCCATTACTATCTTTTTTCTGCTTATTTCTTTTTCCGTTTCTTCCTCAAGAACTGTTTCCAGATCCTTTTTTCTCTCTCAAATTTATTTATAAAGCCCTCGAGTGATAAATCTCCGATTGCAAATCGATAAAATAATGTTTTATTATCATTGATGTTAAATTTTTTGTATAGAAAAAGCTCTGCTCATTCTTCTAGAACATCCTTTAATTTTTAATCCAATCTGTTCAAATTCTTTTTCTAAAATTTGTTCTCCCTTCTTTTGATTTTTCTTCAAATTCCTTTATCTTTAAACCATTTTCTGATTTTCGACCGTGAACTATGGTTGTTTTACCATTTCAAGCCAGTCTTTTTCCAGGTCCTTTAGGATGTTTTTGAAGTTATGATTTCAACTCTGTCAACATTGTTAAGCTTCTGATTCAATGGAACCATTCTTCCATTTACTTTTGCACCAATTGTCTTATATCCAAGTTTTGTATGAATCTGAAATGCAAAAATCCAATGCAGTTGAGTCCCTAGGTAGTCTCGACAACTCTCACCTTTTATGTAAATATAAATATTGTCTCTCTCAACATATTTCCTGTAATTTCCTTGGCAAATTCTAAGGCTCCTTTATCCCTTGGACCAATTTCTTTATATTCGCATAAAAATTTTTCGTCTTTAGATTTTGATTTATTTTCTTTATATTTCCAATGTCCCGCAACCCTTCTTCTGCTATTTCATGCATTTTTCCGTTCTAATCTGAATTTCAACATTCTGATTATCCGGACCTTTCACAGTTGTATGGACAGACTGGTAACCATTTATCTTCGGTCTTGAAATATAGTCCTTAAATCTTTCAAACACTGGCTCAAATAAATTATGAATCACTCCTAGCACACTATAACATCTCAGTTTTTCCTCAACAATAATCCTTATTGCAATTAAATCATACAAATCTACAAATCTTTTTTGTTTTTAATCATTTTTCGATAAATACTGTACAAATGTTTTGGTCGTCCTGTAACTTCCTGCTTTTTATATCATTTTTCAAGTTCCAGTTTTTACTTTTTAATAAATTTTTCCGTATACTCTTCACGTTCACGCCTTTTTGAATTTACCTGTTCTTTAATTTCATAATATTCCTTTTGGGTACAGAAATCTAAAACTTATATCCCTCAAGTTCCCATTTCATTCTTTAAGCTATTCCAATTCTATGAGCAATTGGCGCATAAATTTCAATTGTTTCATGTGATTTTTCCAGTCTGTTTTTCTAGGTTTCATGAATTTTAGCGTTCGCATATTATGAAGCCTGTCCGCCAGCTTTATAATCACAACTCGGACATCCCGTGACATTGCTATTACCATTTTTTTCTATTTTCAACTTTCCCACTGAAATTTCTGGCAAATTCCTAAGTTTTGTAACTCCATCTACCAATTTTTTACATCTGATCCAAACTGATATTCTATATCTGCCAAAAGTAATTTGCGTATCTTCAACCACATCATGCAAAAAGTCCAGCTACAATTGTATCCGTATCCATTTTCATGTCTGCCAGAATTTCCGCAACTCCCACAGGATGAAGAATATAATTTTCACCACTTTTACGTTTTTGTCCTTCGTGTGCTCCATAAGCAAGTACAAAAGCCGCTAATATTTTATCCATATCTACATCTAGATTATTTTTTAATTCTATCTTCCAGTCTGCTGAAGTAATTCATCACAACTTTTATTCACTACTTCAGGAATCTTTGTATTTTCCATTTCATCAGCCGTCATTTTCCAATCATTTTTAAAATTTCACTTTTCTCGTCATTTTTCAAAGTTTCTTTTCTGTCCATCTCATTTCCTCCTAGCGTCAAATAAAACTTTTTATCTGACAACATTTTCTTAAAATTATTGTACTATACATTGAAAAAATCTATCCTAAAAATATTAATAAATTTAATTAATTTTGTTTTGTAAAGCTAAATTCCTAAATATTTCCAATTTAATCATTTTGAAAAATAAAAATATTTATAAAATCAATAAAAACATGACCAAAGAAGTTCAGTAAATTTCGAAAACTTTCAAAGCTCATGTCTTTTTATTATATTATTTAGTTTGATTTAAAATATCTTTACTTAAAAACAGAATAAATTAGATTTATGTATCTTTTTGTTGCATTAGGTTTTAGGATGTGTTCCATCCTTGTAGAAATATTCTGTTTTCCTTTTGAATATGAATACCAGTCTATAACCTTTATATTGGGATTTTCTCCCGCTTTTTAATTTCCGCATTAACGCTGTCTTGCCAAGGGTCTGGCATAACTGTATTTATAAAGTAAACATCATGTCCTTTTTAACGTCTCTAAAAACAGATTTCATATCCTTTTTCATAAATTGTTCCATTTGTTCCAAGTGCAATTACGACAATTTTTTTCTCAATTTTTCCATCCTGAGATAAACTTTTTAATATATTTGGCAGTTTCGATAAAATTGACGATTCCTACCTTTGTTTTCAATAATAGCTTTTTGGATATTTTTCTTCAAATCTTCTTTTGTCATATGCAATACGGAATCACCAATAAAATATTATGTCACGCTCATCATTTGATATTTTTTTCAGAATTTCATTCTGCATTTTCGTATCCTCTTCTATACTTTTAGACGGGAGTATTCAGGGCATTAAGAAGTTCATCCATTGTCAAGGGTTTTTATCTCCTGTATTTACAGCAGGGGTAGTTGGCAGTTGAAACTGGCGGCGTATTATTTTTCTTCTTTTTCGTTTCGAAGCTAGGGCTCTCTGTATAGCTTTCATTTCTTCCCAAATCTTTATTTTCATAAATTGGAGAAAAACTAGAATTAAAAGCCAATAGATGCTAAAATAGGATAACTTATATATTTTTATACTCTTTTTCTCAAATAAATAGTAACTTAATTCGGAAATAAAGATTAAAACTATAAACTGTATGCAAAAACTGCTGAGAATTTGATCAATTTTGACCATTTAAAAATATTCACGTGCAAATATCATTACTGGATATTGCCATAAATAATACTGATACTGATAGCTGCCCTTAATCTTATGACAGGATCAAGAATTTTATTGTATTTTGAAATATCAAATTTCTTTTAATTCAGGTTTAGAGAACAAGACTATTGAAAAATGAAAATAGAATACTAACTAAAAACATAAGTCCATAATAATTTAAAGCGTTTCTGTAATCTATTCCAAAATGAAAAGACAATTATTGAAACTATTCCCAATATTCCTAGAACATATACAATTTTCTTTTCAACATTACTTTTTAATTTCCCTTCTTGAATAAAAAGCAAGCTAGCCCAGCCGCACAGAAAAAATGAAAAATGCTCTCGTATCTGTTCCGTAATAAATTCTCGAAAAAAATCAGCTCCTTCTGATGATTTTTGAAGTAGCATAAAAATATATGCCATCACTAATCCTGAAATTACTGATATTGCTAAAAATACTTCCCATAGTATAATCTTTTAATTTCAATTTTTAATCCTTGTACTAAAAACTGGAAAAATATATACATCTGTATTAAGAACGATAATGCCCATATATGAGTCAATGGCAAAAATAATTCCAAAATTATCAAAATAGGACATCTTCGAAAAAAATCTGATAAATATTATTTAGTCCTAATACTGAAAATAAAGCACTGTATTTATATTTCATCTCAAGTCCATTATTCACAAAATACAATGCAATTGTTGAAGCCAGAATCACAATTAACAAACTTGATAAATTTTTCTTTAATCTTCGACTAATTACTGAAAAAAATCGAAAAAAATCTCTGAAAAAGCAGCCCACTTGTAACTAAATATCCACTTAACGCAAAAATATATAACACCAATATACGTACCTTTGAATAAAGTCCAATGGTAAACGCATATGAGTACAAGAGCAAGCGCTCTCAAAAATATCAAGACTTAGTATCCTTTTTATTCATAAATTTAAAATCTCCTCTAAAATATGTTTAAAAAAACTACTTTTAACCTACAAACTTAAAAATTGAAAAAAATTCTTATGTTTTTTTAACACAGCCCAATTTTTAAGCTTGAAATTAAAGTAGCAGTATGAAAAATTATGAATGATTTAATTATTTTTTTCATTATCTAAATAAAAGTATTATTTTGAAATTTCGTCTTTATTATTTTCTCCAAGATAATATTTTTACTTCATTAGTTAAAAAGTCTGCGTAATATTTTTTTGTCCTTTATCATTTGGATGAGTTCTGTCTTTGTAAAAGTATTCATTTTTCCTTTTTGCATAAGAATACCAGTCTATCAGATGGGCATTTTCATATTGTGATACTTTCTCACAAGCTTTCTGTTCACTTCCTGTTCCCTAAGGGTCTTTGTGTGCAGTATTCATAAAGAATACATCCTTTCCTTTTTACCATTTCCATAACAGAATCAAAAATCCCTGTCAGTAAATTTACCATTTGTTCCAAGATGAACAACTAATGTATTTTTTTATCTTTCCTTGTTCCACTAATTTTGAAACAATTCCCCGGCAATGTTGAAAAATTGACGCTGAAATTTTTGTATCAAAGTAAGGATTTTTAAAGTTAGGGCGCAATATATTTTTACTGCTATCCATTATAGAATCTCCCACAAACACAATATCTTCTAGGTACTTTTCCCATTAAACATCTCTTTCGCAATAATAATTCCCAGAACCGAACACTAATATTACTAAAACTAAAAGAATTTTTCATAATTAATTTTTCTCCTTTTACTTGTACTATTTTTTAGTTTAAAAAATTTTTATTTAAATTTCTTCAGCTATAAACAAAAAATTAAATAAATATAATTTTTAGTCTTATTTTAAAGAAACTTTTTTTATAAAAAAATCTTTTAAACATAATATTATATGATATAATTTTCAATTTGTCAAATTATTTTTAAATATATTTTTACTTTTTATATTGAAATTTATTTAAAATAAAAACTCAAAAAAAGTTATTACAAACTATTCAAAAGGCTAAAATTAAAATTTTTAAAAATTTTTATATAACTTATAATTTACTAAATAAAAAAAGAAACTTAATTCAATAATAAAAATTATCAAAAAGTTTCTTTTAAGAGTCATATTTAATTTTTTAATTTGAAGAATCAGAATCATTATTAATTTCAGAATCTTCCTGCGTGTCACTCTCAGTGCCTGTTGATGGAACAGAAGGAGTAGAATAAGTTTCTGCTGAATGTAATCTATATTCAGGGATTCTATAATTTATTATTTTTTATAGTTAAAACTCCATCTTTTGAAACTATCCCTTGAACATTAAAAAGTAACAGAATCTCTAGAAGTTACGCCATATTTTTTTGCCATAAAAATCATAAATTCCATCCAGTAATCCAGTATCGTCTTTTACTGTATAATTAAGTAATTTGTTTGGAAAAATTAAATTATCTTTCTCATAGACAAATGTATTTGTTGATTCACTGTAATCTCCTTCATAAACTCTATTTATAGCTTTGTTTGTTGCTAATCCAATAGTTGACATTATCAACATCATTGCCATTAATAATAATTTTTCATGAAAACCTCCTCTTTAAATTTAAATATTATTTATGAAATCCTAAATCAGCTGGATTGACATCTCCAGAAATCTTTTTACGATTCCACCTTTTTCAAATTCGTTTCTCATTAAGGTAACTTTTTTATAAGCTCTATTGTATCATTTTCCAAATTGAACTATTATATCGTCCTTTTTGCCCAATATTCAATAATTAGTGAACTATCTCCACAAAATAATTTTTGTATCGTATTTCTTAGCATAGACAAGAGCTATGTAAATACCGACTAATTCACCAAAGTTATTTGTTCTGGTATTAGCAACGTAATAATTTCCATATTCGTTAATCATTCATAATTTTATAAAGCAATGAATTTCCGTCAAAAATCTGTTAATCTAACTTCTACACCATTACCACGCCCTGTTCCTGCATCAAAATAAATTGCATCACGTTCCAGTTCAGAGTACAGCTCTGTTAAATCAATCTTTTCTTTTTCATAGTTTGCTCCAGAATTTAACCATTCCCTAGCATCAGAAAACGTTTTTAAAATGACTTATATCGGGCTTTTTCCCCCAGTTACCTTTTTTTGACAATCTGTCCAGTTTTCAAGTATCCCATTTTCATTTGTATCTATAATGAAATAGGCATAAAATTTTTATTTTTTTGACATTTTTTTCAATAAATTTATTAAATTATAAATTTAATCCTCCATCAACTCTTAAAACTTGTCCTGTAACAAATTTAGACATATCGCTTGCTAAGTATAGTGCCGCATTTGCCACGTCTTCAGCATCTCCCATTTTTCTAAGTGGAGTGTTTGCAAGTACAGTTTCCACAACTTTTTTTCAGGCAATACGTGAGTCATATTTGTTTCGATAAATCCTGCGCAATTGCATTTGATCTCAAGATTTTTTTCTACCAAATTCTTTTGCCCAAGTTTTTTTGCCATAGCGATTACTCCACCTTTTGTAGCAGCATAGTTTGTTTGCCCTGCATTTCCGTCAACTCCTACAACAGAAGCCATATTAATTACGCTTGAGGCTTTACTTTTTAATAATAATGAAACAAATCCTTGCATTACGTTATAAACACCCTTTTAAGTTAATATCGATTACTAAGTCCCAATCTGCTTCCTTCATTCTTTGAAGCAACGAATCTCTTGTAATTCCTGCATTATTTACAAGAATATCCAGTCTCTCGTATTTTTTTCCTTGATTTCACTTGCAATTTCCTTTTATATTTTCTCTATCAGTAACATTTAATTTTTACATGTGAGACATTTTCGTGGCTGTAATCAGGATCAATTAAATCTCCTGAGATAACTGTAGCCCCGTTTTCAGCAAATTTCAATGCGATTTCTTTTTCCAATTCCTCGTGAACCACCTGTAATTAATGCTATTTTTACCATTTAACACTATTTTTCCACCTTCCCATTCCTGTCTAATTTTAATTTTTGAAATTTTGCAAATGCACGTTTATTTTACTAACTAATTTGAAGCATTTAAAAATTTCAAGTTTTACTTTTGTAATACCTTTTCCTGGACTTTCAATCTGTGAAAAAGCTCCATAGCTTAAATCAATTACACGTCCTTTTTACAAAAGGTCCTCTATCGTTAATTTTTACAATAACTTCTTTTCCATTGCTTAAATTTGTAACTTTAACTCTTGTTCCGAATGGTAATGTTTTGTGGGCAGCAACCATTTCAGTCATATGATGTCTTTCTCCACTTGCAGTTTTTACTTTCCCATCTAATCCTTTTACTGTAATATGAAGCTATTCCACTTTGATAATGTGTGAATTTTTGTAAATCCTCTTCTTTTATTGTCATTATTGTAGAAGTATTGTCGTTTTGCTTTTGAAACGTTTATATCTATTCCGTTATCAGCAGCTTTTATCATTTCATTCTTTATGTAAATTATATTTATATCGTCTTTTTGTTTTTTTCCCTCTGAAAAATAATGATAATGATAACGACAATCCAGCAAGTATAGTAATTATTTTTTTCTCATTTAATATTCTCCTTAAAATTTTAAAATTTTTATAGTAATATTTAAAAAAATACAACTATATGACTTAAGTAGAAAAATGTATAATTTTACTTTTTTTACTCAATCAACTTCTACATTATATCACAGATTTAGATTTTATCACTTTTTACTTAGTTACTACATTTCAGGTTGTTTTTACATGCTGGATTCTAGGACTATTTACATCCAATGTTTCAAATGTATATCCAGCTTTTTCTATATCCGTCAATTATTTGCTGTAATGCTTGAACAGTTGTTTTTTTGGCATTTGTGTCGTGCATTAACACATTAATTTCAGGATGAGTTGTACAAACTCCGTATTTGACCAATTTAGGAACTGGCACGTTATTTCCTGAAGCATCTGTACTGTCACAGTTCCAGTCAAAATAAACATATCCTTCTTTTGTCATTCTATTAATTATCGCTGTCTTTAGAGCTTTAGAGGCTTTTTGCATTGCTTGAACCACCAGGAAATCTTGTGATTTTTACATCCAATCCAGTTGTTGATTTTACAGCATCTCTTATTTTGTAAAGATCTTTAAAGAAACTTTCTTCACTTGCATAAACTTCTTTATATTCATGTGAATAAGTGTGCAATCCTAGTACGTGTCCATGGTCAATTATTTTTTTATAATCATTATAATTTTTACCGATTCCAATTACAAAAATGTTGCTTTTATATTATCAAAATTTCAAGTATTTGATCAGTATGTGCAGATGGTCCATCATCAAATGTCAGATAAACTGTTTTAATTTTTTTCTCAGCTCTTAATTTTTCATATTCTGCTTTCACATCTGCATTTTTTAGTAAGAGCAGCTAATTCTGATGTTTTTTTAGTTTTTTTCTTCTGTTAATTTTTAACGTTTGACTTTAATCCGCTATATTCAAAGTATTTTATACCTGTTCCAAAAAAATATGTACTGCTGAATATAAGAATCCAACTATAGCTAATAATATAGCAACCATTGATAATGTTTTTTTCATTTCCTTACCTCTCTCGTTTTTTTATTTATATTTTTATCAAAGCTTCAGCTTTTTGTAGCTTTTCTTCACTGTGTTTTAAATTTCCATTAAGAGTTTCAACTTCTTTTTCCAATTTCTGCCTATTTTCCTTTAGTGTCGGTATTTCCTTTTGTAAATTTTTGCTTTTTGTCCAATTAAGACAAAATGTGACAATAACACAAGTAACAGTGAAACAACAAATAAAAATTACTGCATTTTTTTCCCAGTTTTTTTATCACTTTTCACCATCATGGTCATTTCTGTAATCATAAATAAAATTTTGATTTTCCATTTTTCTCCTCTTTTCTATATTTAATTTTTAAATTTATTAATTTAATTATATTATACTCTTTTTAAGCAATTTTTCAAGACAAATTTTAAAATAAAATGTCAAAAATTAACTAAAAGAAAAAGACCTCTTAAAAAGAGGTCTCATAAAAGGGGGTTAATTGAGGTTTTCAGATCTTTTAATCGATCTAAATATAGTATACACTATATTCATTAAATATCAATTAAATAAATATTGTTTTTTTCAATTAATTTATTACTCTTTTTAAAGTTTTTGTATTTAATATTCTTTATTTAGCGTATTTTATTGTTTGTACGAAAAATTTTAGCTTCATAATTCTACATTCTATTTACAGTTTTTATTCCAAGAAGTTCTAACCCTTCTTTCAGTACAAATGCTGTTTTTAGCTAATAGAATTCTTGCATCCATTACTTGCTTATCTTCTTCCTTCAGGATGGAGCTTGAATTGTAAAAAGCTGTTGAATAATTTTGCTGTATCAAATAAATAGTCAGCAATTATATTTGGACGGAAATTTTTCGTAAGACTTGACAACTGCTTGCAGGGAATCTAAGAAGTTCTGATGCTAATTCACGCTCAATTCCAGCCATTTCATCTAAAAACAATGTCCGTATTTTCCACATTAATATTTTTCTTCTTCCAATTTTCTGAAAATTGACATAATTCTAACATAGGTGTATTGTAAATAAGGACCTGTATTTCCTTCAAAGTTTAATACTTTTTCCCAAGTGAATGTAATATCAGATGTCCTAGTTCTGGCTCAAGTCAAAATATTTTATAGCTCCGCTTCCAATAGTTTCAGCAATTTTTTTCCTTTTCTTCTTCAGGAATATTAGGATTTTTCATCAATTACCTTTTTGACCTGCTTTTTAGCTTCATCCAGTAAATCCACAAGTCTTATTGTATTTCCACTTCTGGAAGAAAAAAATTTGGTCTCCAAATCTCATAATTCCAAATACAATATGTGTTTTCTTGTAATCATAAGGTTCTCCTAGCATTTTTTTCCAATTTCAAAGACTTGTTTAAAATGATTCTGTTGCCTATCGTCAGTTAAGTAAACTGCTTCGTCTACTTTTTAATTCATTTTTTTCTAAATTTCATTGTAGCCAAATCTGAAGTTGTGTATAAAAAAACTTCCATCTTTTTGAACAATAGCAGGCGGCAGCTTGTCATCTTCAAAAAAATACAACTAATGCTCCCTGATCTTCCCTTGCAATATCTTTAACTCTTCAAGAACAGAAGGCATCATATCATTGTAAAATGATTCGCCGTAATAATAATCAAAAATTTACATCAAGCCTTTCATAAACTTTATTATATTCCTTCAATGAAATGTCAATAAATTCCTTCCCACAATTTCTGATTATCTTCATTACCAAGCTGTAATTTTTAACTCTTCACGTGCCTCATCTTCCAAAGTGGATCTTTTTCGCTTTATCTGAAAACAGCACATAAATTCTTTCAAGTTCGCCAATTGGATCTTCTTCATATGCTTTTTATCTAGCCAGTTTTTATAAGCTACAATAAGTTTTTCCAAACTGTGTTCTGAGTCGCCAATATGATTATCTGCCAATGTCTTGAATCCTAGAAAATTAAGAATCCTCTTAATCGAATCACCGATAATTGTACTCTTAAAATGTCCAATGTGCATTCTTTTGGCAATATTTGGAGAAGAATAATCGATAATTACAGTTTTATCGATATTCAGGAAAGAAAAATCGTATTTTTCATTTTCCAGCTTTTTTTATTTCTTCATTAAGAAAACTGTTTTTCAAAAATATTAATAAATCCCGGTCCTGCAACTTCCTAATTTTTTTCAATAATATCATTTTTCAAAAATTTTTCGATAATTGTATTTGCAATTTCACGTGGATTTTTCCGATTAATTTTGAGCTCATCATAGCAAAAATTTGTTTTGGAAATCTCCAAATTCTTTTTGTAGAATTTTGAATATCTATTTTCTCAATATAATCAGCACCAAAAATACGAGATATATTTTCTGAAAAACAATTTTTAATTTTATTGTCAGTAATTCCATTATTTGAAATTTTTGTCCTTTCCTTTCATAAATTTACGTTAATTAACGGATAACGCATAATCCATATAAAAAAATATTTACTCAAATATTATATAATAAATTTTTGTAAAATTTGAAGTATTTATTTATTATTTATTAATATAATCAAAAATAGATGAAATTATCATCTGTAACCATCATTTTTGTAATACTTCCCGTTATCCAGCCTAAATTTCCAGTAACCGTCTAAATTTCCAAAAAGATAATGACTAATTAAAAGACTGAATAACTCCAGCGTGTGCCATAACTAATATTTTTTTATTTTTTTATAATTTTCCTTTATTTCATCAATTTTTACAACTCTTTTTTTGCAAATCAAATAAGCTCTCTCCACCATCTGTCTTAAAAATATCGCCAGTTATTTTTTTCATTTCATCAATGTAATGCGGAAATTCATTTTCAATTTCCGTATATGTTTTTTTCCCTCAATATTTCCAAAATTAAGCTCCCTTAATCTTTTCGGAAAAAAATTTTTTTCAATATTTTTTTCAACTTCCAGCAATTCCAAACTTTCTTTACATCTTTTTCAAATCACTTGAAAAATACAATATCAATATTTTTATTTTCTTTCATTTTTTTCCAAATTTATTTTTAGTATTTTTTTAACTGCCAAAGCCCATTTTCATTTTAATCCTGGGTTCAAATGCCCATAGTATAGTCGTTTTTTTATTGCAATCCGTTTCGCCGTGCCGTATAAATAAAATTTCTGTCATTAAACCTTCTCCTTTTTAAATTTTAAAGTTAAATTGATAAACAAATCTATTCTATCATTTTTTTACTAAAAAATCACACTATTTTTTTAATTCAAGAAAAAAAGATTATTAGGATAAATGCCCTTGTTTTTTTCTATTTATAATGTGGTATTCTATTCTCATCAAAAAAACTAACGGAAGGAGATGGAATGAATATGTGGTTTCCATTATTTGTAAATTTAGAAAACAAAAAAATTCTGGTGATTGGCGGGGAAAAAAATTGCATACAAGAAAAATTACTAAAATTTTAGAATATAGTGCAAACGTTACAATTGTTGCTGAAAAAAATTGAAGAAGAAAAAAACTGCTTTCAGCTGGAAAAATGTGAAAATTGTAGATAATAAAAAGAATTGAAAAATGATAAGGATATAATAGGAGAGCTTGTAAAAAAATTATTTCCTAGTCATTGCAGCTACAAATGATGAAAAACTAAACGGAAAATATTGCTAAAATTTGTGATTCACGTGGAATCTTAATAAATAATATATCTTCAAAAACTGAAATGAATGCAATGTTTGGAGGAATTGTAAAAATGATGAATTTCAAATTGCAGTTTCGACAGGCGGAAAAAAATTGCAGACGTTCACGTGCTATGAAAAAGCGAGATTCAAAAAGATTCTGGATAAAATAGAAAAAAATAAAATGAAAAAAAGGTGAAACAGTAATGTTTAAAAAGACATAGAAAAATTACGAAAAAAATGAAGTGATAAGAAATCTTGTAAAGGATGTTTTACATTGCAAAGGAAGATTTGATTTATCCTATTTTCATTGAAGAAGGTGAAAAATATTAAAAACGAGATTCCGTCAATGCCTGGAATTTTTAGATATTCAATTGACAGGCTTTCGGAGGAACTGGATGAGCTGGTAAAATTGGGAATAAATTCGATTTTGCTTTTTTTGGGATTCCAAAAAAATAAGGATACCTGTGCGACAGAGGCTTATAATGAGAATGGTGTTATCCAAAATGCAGTCAGATTTATAAAGAAAAAAATATAATAATTTTCTTGTAATCTGCGATATTTGCTGCTGTGAATACACAAGCCACGGACATTGCGGGATACTTGATGAAAAATGGATATGTAAAAAATGATGAAACATTGGAAGTTTTGGCAAAAACAGCACTTTCTTATGCAAGAGCAGGAGCAGATATTGTGGCTCCTTCTGATATGATGGATGGACGTGTAGAAAAAATTTCCAAAGTTCTAGCTGAAAAATCATTTTGAAAAATATTCCAATAATGGCATATTCAGTAAAATATTCATCGGCATTTTATGGACCGTTTCGAGATGCAGCAGATTCCGCTCCTCAGTTTGGCGACAGAAAATCGTATCAGATGAACTTTCAATATTCAAAGGATGCAATAGATGAAGTTGTTGAAGACTTACGACAAGGAGCGGATATTATAATTGTGAAGCCTGCGATGGCGTATCTTGATGTAATAAAAAAAGTAAGTGATAAATTTGAAATTCCAATCGTGGCTTACAGTGTTTCAGGCGAGTATTCAATAGTAAAGGCGGCAGCTCAAAATGGCTGGATTGATGAAATGAAAATTGTAATGGAGCAGATGTATGCGATGAAAAAGGGCTGGAGCAAATGCAATTATTACATATTATGCTAAAGAAGTAGCCAAATTTTTGGAAAATTCTGAAAAACTAAAAAAATAAATAATAAAAAAAGAAAAGGTAAAAAAATATGAAAAATAGTAATAGTAGGTGCAGGTGTTGTTGGAGAATCACTCTGTAGTGAATTATCAGAAGAAGGAAATGACGTCATACTGATTGAAAAAAAGAAGAGAAAAGTATTAAATAAACTTGTGGAAACTTATGATATAACGGGGCTTGTAGGAAATGGAGCTTCCTATGAAACATTGCTTGAAGGAAATGCTGATACTGCTGATATTTTTTTATTGCGGCAACAGAATCAGATGAATTGAATATAATTTCTTCAATTATTGCAAAAAAATTGGATCAAAATATACAATAGCAAGAGTAAGAAATCCTGAGTACAGTTCAAATATGCAGTTCGTAAGGGAAGATCTGGGAATTTCGCTTATGTTAAATCCTGAATTTGAATCAGCGAAAAAAATATTGCTAATAAACTGATGTTCCCAGTGGCATTAAGCGTGGAAAAACTTTTTTTGGACAAAAAAAGCAAATTTTATTTCAATAAGAGTCGAGAAAATATAGTTTCTTGAATGGAGCACAGTTAAAAAAACTTGAATTTGATCCACAAGACAAAGTAATAATTTGCACCGTCAAAAAGAGGTGACCAAATATTTATACCAAGTGGAGATTTTACAATTCTGAAGGAGATATAATATATATTGCGGGTTCTATAAATTCGGTACGTAAATTTTATGATAGAATCGAGAAAAGAAATTTAAAAATAAATTCTACAATGCTTATCGGTGGCGGAACAATTACTCACTATTTAATTGGAAAACTTCTGGAAAAATAAAAAAATAAAGTCAAGGTTATTGAAAATGAGCCAGTGAAAGCTGAGAAATTGAGCGAGGCATATTCAAAAAGCCATCGTAATACAAGGAGATGAAGCAGATCAGAATTTTTTTAATTCAAGAAGGTATAAAAAAATTACGATGCTGTTGTAATTATTACTGATAGTGATGAGGAAAAATGCAGTTATTTCAATGTTTGCAAATTCTATAACAAATGCTAAGTTAATTACGAAGATGAATAGAACTTTATTACTTCCTATATTGGAAAAATAATACAGAAAACATCAATAGTTGTACCAAAAAAAGTCATTTCTGATATGATAATTAGTGTTGTAAGATCAAGAACGAATATGCGAAGTTCTACAATGAGCTTTATTGTATAGATTGGAAAAATAAAGTGGAACTTATTACATTTGAGATTAATAAAAAAATAGTATTGCCATTGATATTCCATTGAAAGAATTAAAGATAAAAAGGTACATTAATTGCAAGTATATTGAGAAATGGAAAAATGATTTTCCCAGGTGGAAATGATATGATAAAAATTAATGACAGTGTGATGATAGTTTCAACAATTCCTTCAATAGAAGATTTTGACGAAATACTTGAGCGAATTTAAGGAGTAGACAATGAATAAGAAAAATGATAAGTTTCATAACAGGAAGAATACTTATACTAGAAGCTGGGCTAATGTTTTTGCCCTTAATCATAAGTTTTTCTTTATAATGAAAAATGCGAAATATAAAAATCGCATACGGGGCTGTAATACTGATGCTTCTGGCAACAGGCTTCCTTCTTTCGGCAAAAACTCCAGAAGAAACTTCAATTCAAGGAAGAGAAGGATATATAATAGTGTCTTTATCGTGGATTCTGATGTCTATGTTTGGAGCATTGCCCTTTGTAATTACAAAGGAAATACCGTCGTTTATTGATGCCTTTTTGAAATCGTGAGCGGTTTTACAACAACAGGTTCAAGCATAATTACAGATCTTAGTAAAATCAGCCATTCTAATTTATTTTGGCGAAGTTTTTACACATTTTGTCGGCGGAATGGGAGTTCTTGTACTGGCACTCGCAATTTTTCCAAGTTCAGCAACATCAGTTCATGTAATGAAAGCAGAAGTACCAGGACCAACTTTTGGGAAATTAGTTTCAAAATTGTCTACAACAGCAAGAATGCTATACAAAAATATACATTGTAATGACAATAGTTCTAATAATTTTATTAATGTTTGGTGGATTAAATCTGTTTGAATCTTCGCTTCTTGCATTTGGTACAGCGGGAACGGGAGGATTTGGAGTAAGAAATGGAAGTATTTTTACCATACAATAATCCTTATGTTGAGATAGTTCTAGGGAATTGGGATGTTAGTTTTTGGAGTAAACTTTAATATCTATTATTTTATTTTAATTGGGAAAGTAAAAGATGTGTTGAAAAATGAAGAACTGCGATACTATTTACTGACAGTTCTTGGAGCAGTTACATTGATAGTTCTAAATATTTGCAAAACATATACTTCGATTTTTCACTGTATAAGAGATGTATTCTTTTCGGTTTCATCGGTTATTACGACAACTGGATTTTCTACAGCCGATTTTGGAAAATGGCCTTTATTTTCGCAAGTAATATTGCTGATTTTAATGTTTTTTGGAGCATGTGCAGGCTCTACTGCTGGGGGACTGAAAATTTCAAGGGTAATTTTGATGTTTAAAATTTATTTTACAGAAATAATTCAAATGATAAGCCCAAACCGTGTAATTGCAATAAAATCTGATGACAAGCCTGTAAATGTGAAAATGCAAAAAAGTATTGCAGTATATTTTCTAATTTACTCTCTTGTTTTTGGAGGAATCTTGCTAATGATTTCATTCTCAGTAGATGATTTTCTGACAGCATTCAGTGCTGTTGCCGCTACATTTAACAATATCGGACCTGGACTAGGAAAAGTTGGACCTGCATTCAGCTTTTGCTGAATTAAATAATTTTTTTCAAAAAAATAGTTTTAAGTTTTGGAATGCTTGCAGGAAGGCTTGAAATTTTTTTCCAATGCTAATATTGTTTTCACCAACAACTTGGAAATTAAAATAAATTTTTTTAAAGCAAGGGATTTTTATTGTTCCCTTGTTTTTTTATTTTTTTCAAAAATATAGGATAATATCAGTTTATACTATTCCCCGTTTAAATAGCGAATGTTCAATAAATTTTGAATTACATACTATTTAGTAAGGAATTACAACTTTTTGTCCCTTAACATAGTTTCTAATTTTATAATGGGATTTAGTATTGGATTATTTTATTTAATATCAGTTTTTACTATTTTTTTGTTATGTTTTTTTCTTTTTCGCAGGATTGCTCATTGCCGCAAATCCTGCACCTATAGCTAGACTATGACTTTTATTTGCCCAACTCACGAAACTCCTCCTTATAGTCGTCAAACAGTCGTAGTTGAACAAATAAAAAGCTCCGTCGGTTTATTAAAACAAAAAAATTATATTTAATTATTTTGAAATACTCTTATCCTTTGTTGGAAAAATTTGTAATAAATTCGTTATTTAAATGGGGTTTAGTATTAATTTTTAGATACAAATATAATTTGAAGCAAAAAATCTAAATTATCTGATTAATTCAAATCCCTATGTATAATTTATAAAATATATGATTGAAATAAATAAAATAAATTTTTTTATCGAAAAATAAAAAGAAAAAGTAAAAAAATATTCAAAAAACTGGCTATTTATCAAATTATATATTTTATATATGAAACTTGAAAAACACAAAAATATTGTGTTATCATTATATCATAAAAACAATATATAGTGTTCCAAGCTAAAAATAATGCTTGGATTATTAATAATAAAAAAATAAAAAAGGGAATTGGGAATTGATGGTTTGCAAAAATGATAAAAAGAAAGTGCAGGAATAAGGGAGGAATTGAAATGCAAACCACAATTAACAGAAAATTTAAGAGAAATAATATCAGGAATAGTAAATGTTGAAAGTAACGACACGTGTAATGAAAATGCCAATATGTCGTCAATGACACCAGCGGGGACAAATGATGAAATTTGCAAGTGAAGTTTCTAAAATTTACGCTTTGGAAAATTTAGTTTCACCGAAATTTAAAGAAGCGCATGAAAAAGGGGCTTATCCACATTCACGATTTGGATTTTTTTATTCCAGCAAAACTACAACTTGTTTTGCAATATGACTTGGCGGATATGTTTGAACACGGCTTCTACACAAAACACGGCTATATCCGTGAAGCACAAAGCATTTCAACTTACGCCACACTTGCGACTATTATTTTTTTCAGACTAATCAGAAATGAACAGCATGGTGGTCAAGCGATACCAGCATTTGATTTTTTTATATGGCAAAAGGTGTTTTAAAATCATTTAGACGACATTTAAGAAGAAGAATTTTTGAGCTTTTGTGGAAATTAAAAATGGAATAGAAAATTACAAAGGAATATGAAAATAATGCAAAAGGAATTTTTATTAAAAAAATATTTTTTTTTCAATAAAATGCAGTGAAAATGAAATAAAATTGCTTGAAGAAAATTTTTGAAAATAAATAAAAATGACTTGATAAAATTATTGCTGGAAGCCTACGAAGACACTAAAAATGAGACTTATCAGGCAATGGAAGGATTTTTTTGCATAATCTTAACACAATGCACTCACGTGGAGGGAAATCAAGTTGTCTTTTCTTCAATAAATTATGGAACAGATACTTCAGAAGAAGGGCGAATGGTTATTCGTGAGCTGTTAAAAGGCGACTCTCAGCGGACTTGGAAAAAAAGTGAAACTCCTATTTTTCCCAATACAAATTTTTTTAAAAGTAAAAGAAGGGCTTAATTATACAGAAAATGACTATAATTTGGCACAAAGTGATTTTGATACCGCTTTGGAAAGTGTAAAAAAATCAAAAAAATTTCTTATGAAAAATGATTCTGAAAATGAAAAAAATAAAATTTGAGGCACCAAATTTTGACTTGTTATTATTATCTTGTGAAACTTCAAGCAGAAGATTATTCCCAAATTTTGTATTTTTTTAGATTCTGAATTTAATAAGCATGAAAAATGGAAAAATAAACGATCCAAAAAGATACAAATATGAAATTGCAACAATGGGCTGCCGAACACGTGTCTTTGAAAAATATAAACGGAGAAAAAAAGCAGTCTTGGGACGTGGAAATTTGTCATTTACAAGCATAAATTTCCCTGAGAATTGCAATAATAACTAGAAAAAAATGTAGAAAAAGAAATTGCAGAAATGGAAAAGACTGGTAAATTTGAAAATGAAGAAGAAAAAAACAATAAAAAAATTGAACTTTTGACAGAAGAATTTCAGGAAAAAGTGCTGGAAACTACACGTCTTGCAGGAGAACAGCTTTTATGAGCGTTACAATTTCCAGAAAAACAGCTTTGGCAAAACAATTTCCATTTATGCGAAGTAATAACTTGTGGAAAGGGCTTGGTGTAAAAGACGGAAATGAGGAAGTCAGCGAAGCGATAAATTCAGGCTCGCTTTCGATAGGATTTGTAGGCGGAGCAAATGCCATGTATGCTTTGTTTGACGCAGAACATGGAACAAGTGAAGTTGCTTACAAGGTGCTTTATGACACGATTGAAAAAATGGGATTTGTTGCAGATGAATTTAGGGACAAATATCATTTGAACTATTCAATTTTAGCGACTCCAGCAGAAAGTTTGGCAGGAAGATTTTTACGTATTGATAGAAATGAGTTTGGAGTAATCAAAAAAATGTGACAGACAGGGATTATTACGTAAATTCATTTCATATTGACGTAAAAAAAGAAATCAGCCTTTTTGATAAAATAAGAAAAGAGGCACCGTTTCATAAATTGACAAAAGGTGGGCATATCACTTATGTGGAACTGGATGGGGAAGCACGTAAAAATATGGGTGTTATGCTAAAAAAATTGTAAAAAGTGATGAAAGACACTGGAATTGGATATGGTTCGATAAATCATCCTGTTGACAGATGCAGAGATTGCGGAACAGAAGCAATAATTTATGATAAATGTCCAATTTGCGGAAGCCATAATATTTCCAGAATCAGAAGAATAACAGGCTATTTAACTGGAGATTTGGATAGCTGGAACAGTGCAAAACAAGCTGAAGAACACGACAGAGTAAAAACATGGGGTAAAAATAATTTTAAAATTTGTGAGAAAACAGAAAAGAGGTAATTTAAAGGTGAAAAAAGTCGAAGTCAAAAACATCAGAAAAAAATTTGAAAAATGATTTTACATTAAGACTTTTAATGACTTATAAAGAAACAATTGTCGATGGTGTTGGACTTCGCTATTCACTTTATTTTGCCGGCTGTTCTCACGCCTGTCCTGGTTGCCATAATGAATATTCATGGAATCCAAAACATGGAAATATATTAACTTATGAAAAATTAGAAGAAATTGCAAAGGAAATAAATGAAAATACACTGCTTGACTGGAATTACAATAAGTGGAGGTGATCCACTTTTTAACCCGACAGATATGCTAAAAGTGCTAAAATTTTTGAAGGAAAAAACGAAAAAGAATATTTGGCTTTATACAGGCTATACGCTGGAGCAGGTACGAGAAGATGAATTACGGAGAAAATGCCTTGAGTATGTGGATGTTTTAGTGGATGGGACGATTTATAAAGGAGCTGTATGATCCTAATTTGAAATTTAGAGGGAGCAGTAACCAAAGAATTATTAAAAAAAGAATATTTTTTATTTGATTTTGAAAAATAAATATTTTTTTAGTTTAGGGAACTTTTTGCAATAAAAGTTCTTTTTCAGCTAAAAAATAAAGTTATGGTTGTAAAAATTATAAAAAAATGATAAAATACGAAAAAGTATGTTGATTTGGAAGTTATAATTTTAGTAAATATAAAAAAATAAATTAGGAATTGTAACTATATAGATAAATTGTTATACAATTAAAAAAATGGAGGAGTAAAATGACAGAATTGGAAAAAAATCAAAGGCAATTATTCAATATATTGCTGATGCTAAAAAAAGACAACGCCTGTGGAACTTTATACAGATGAAAGAAAATAAAAAAATTCTTATTCTTGTAAAAGTAATTGGAAAAAGACGGGTTAAAAAGTTGTATTTGGCGATTGGGAAGAAATTGAGAAAAATTATTAATGAAAAATAATTTGACTAATTATTACTTGAAAAAACGATAGAAGAAATTCTGGTGTGCCTATGCTTGACATTAAAAATATTAATGCAAGAATTGAGCCAGGAGTGTTTATACGTGATAAAGTGAGCATTGGAGACAGAGCTGTTATTATGATGGGAGCTGTTATAAATATCGGTACTGAAATTGGCGAAGGGACAATGATTGATATGAACGTTATACTTGGTGGACGTGCAAAAGTTGGAAAAAATTGTCACATTGGAGCAGGAGCAGTGCTTGCAGGAGTTATTGAGCCGCCATCAGCAGATCCAGTAGTTATTGAAGATGACGTTGTTGTTGGAGCAAATGCAGTTGTGCTGGAAGGCGTGAGAGTAGGAAAAGGCTCGGTTGTCGCAGCTGGGGCAATTGTTACGGAAAATGTGCCTGAAGGTGTAGTTGTGGCTGGAACGCCTGCAAAAATTATAAAAGGCGTGGATGCAAAAACTGCTTCAAAGACAGAATTAGTTGATGCATTGAGAAATATTTAATATTTTTTTATAAAAAAATCAGATAAAAAAAGACATTATTAAAATTTTTTTACACAACTTTTATAAGTGAAATCAAATTTAGAAATGATAAAAATATTTCATAAATAATAAATACCTTGATTTAAAAAAAGGAAAAATAATTAGGAGGAAAAAAATGAAGAAATTATTACTAATAGGAGCAATCTTAGTAACAGGAGCAATTTCATTCTGCTGATTCAAAAATCAGATTATGAAAATGCGGTAAAAATTAGAGCAACAGAAAAAAATTACAGAAGCTGTAAAAAGTTCTAGAAGGATTAGCAAAAAGGAACTGATACTTACGCACAAAAAAAGCAAATCTTGAATTAGGTGCATATTATTTACAAAAACAATGATGTAAACAAAGCTAAACCTTATTTACAAGCTGCATGGGGAAATGGGCAATCTACAACTCCTGAAGCTGTAGAAGCAGCAAGATTATTATATTTAGTAGGAATTCAACAAAAATAAAGTTGAAGCTGAAAAATATATTCTTTGGACAGATGAAAAATCTGGAGGAAAAAGTGCAGATGTTACATCAAGTTTAATTATTTTCTATTTTGACAATAATGAACAATCAAAAAGGAACAGCAAGATATAATAAAGCAGTGCAATCTTCAGATAAAAAAACTTCGTAGCAGAAGTAAATTATAACATCGGACAATATTACTTGACAAACAATAAGGCAGCACAAGCTAAACCATACTTACAAAAAGCTTACACAGGAGCAACTGACCGTGTAAATGGAGCAGGAATTTTATTAGCAGAAATCGCTTTATCTGAAAAAATCCTACACAAGCTGAAAAAAATACTTATTAGAAATGAATACCGCAGCAAAAAGTAAAAATGCACAAATTTTTAGGAATGTTGGGAACTTTTTATTTACAACAAAAATAATCTTACAAAAAGCTGAAGAATATTTAACAAAAAAACAATATCTGTAGAACCTAAAAAAATACAAGTGCAAAAAGTATTATTGCTAGGAATTTACGAAACTCAAAAATAACGCTACAAAAAGTAAATTCAATTTACAACCAATTAAAATCAGCTGCACCAAAAAGAAGCTAATAGACAAATTGGAACTTATTTTTGCAAATATCGGAGCAGCAGCTTTATCTGAAAAAATATTTACAAAAAAAGCAATAAATGAAGATAAAGACAACAATGCAAAAGTTATTTTTAGGACAAGTTTATGCAGGACAAGGTAAAAAGATGAAGCAGTTAAAATTTTACAAGAAGCTGTAAAAAAGTAAAGTAAATGGAGCATCAGAAATTTTAAAACAAGTTCAAGCAATGAAATAATAAATTTTAAGAAATAAAATCATATAATTAGGCAATACTCTCCTACTTTAAAATGTTGTGAGATAATTGCCTATTTTTTAAGAAATTTAATTTACATAAGGAAGTGAGAACAATAAAAACAAATAGAAAAATTACTAATATTAGCTTTAATTCTAGGCAGTTTCACATTAAATGCCGCTAAAACAACCTCAACATACACTATTAAAAAATCTACTAATACAAATATTAATACAAACATAAAAAAATACTGCAAATAGCAGTATAAATAAACCAAATAATCAAAAACACCAAAGCAAATAATGAAACTATTATTCCCAAAGGATTAAAAGCCTGGAGATACCATTGGACTAATTGCACCTGCAAATTATGCTAACGAAAAACAGTGCTGCAGAAGTTGAATATTTAAAGAGCCGTGGTTTCAATGTCGTTTATGGTCAATCATACTATTCTAAATGGCATGGATTTGGAGGAACTGACAGCGTTAGGGCAAAAAGATATAAATGATATGTTTGCAAATCCAAATATTAATGCGATTTTTTTGCTGTACGTGGTGGATATGGTGGAATTAGAATAATAGATAAATTAAATTATGATGTAATTAAAAATCCAAAAATTATTTCAGGATTTAGTGACAATACGACATTATTACTGGCAATTAACGAAAAAAACTGGACTTGTAACATTTCACGGTCCTATGGCAGATAATTTGAAAAAATATCCCGTCTATTACTGAAAAATTCTTTTTAACAAGACATTTATGAGTAACCAGCCATACAACCTACTGGAATTTGAAAATACATATTCAATTATGAAAAATGGACGTGGGAAATGGAAAAAAATTACTGGCGGAAACTTATCGTTAATAGTAGCAACTCTTGGAACAGATCATGAAATTAATACAGATGGAAAAATATTATTTATTGAAGAAGTGAACGAACCAGCTATCGTGTAGATAGAATGTTACAGCAATTAAAAATTGGCAGGAAATTTGACAAGTTGCAAGGAATTATTATAGGAAACTTTAGAAATCCAAAACAGTCTGATCCGACAGATATGACTATTGATGAAGTTTTTTTATGACGTTTTTGGGAAATTAAACATTCCGATTATAAAAGATTTTTAAATCAGGACACGTAAGACCGTTTATTGCAGTGCCAATTGGAGCAAATGCAACAATGGATACTTATAAAAAGCAGATTATAATTGAAAAAAATCAACAAAAATAAGAATCTATATAAAAATTCAATTTTCATATTTATATATTTTTTCAAATAATTTTAAAAAAACTTGTTTTTAAAACGATTTAGGAGTAAAAATATAATAGAAGGAAAAAGAAGATAATAAAAAAACAAAAAAAGAAATTCGGATTTCTTGGGAAATTAAATGATAATGTAAACTTTGGGAAGAGATGGTTTTTGACCATCTCTTTTTAAATAAAATTTTTTTACTTATTTACTGTATTTGTTATTTTCCAAAAACTCTATCCAAAATCACAATTGCCGTAGCTGCCTCCAATACAGGAACTACTCTTGGCACTATTATTGGATCATGTCTTCCTTTCACTTCCAAAAATATCATTTTGTTTTGTTTCAAGATTTACAGTTTTTTTGTGCTTTTTCTATTGAAGCTGTAGGTTTTATTGCCACTTTAAATGAAATTGGCATTCCAGTCGTTATTCCACCCTATGATTCCACCGTTATTATTTGTAAATGATTTTATATTACCTTTTTCATCATAAAACATTTCATCATTTGCTTCGTATCCTGTCATTTCTGTAATCCCAAAACCTGCTCCAAATTCTATTCCCTTTGTAGCTGGCACCGAAAAATCATTCTTGAAAGTTCGCTTTCCATCGACTCAAAAATATGGATCTCCTATTCCCGCAGGAAGTCCTGTAACCATAAGTTCCACAATTCCACCAAGCGAGTCCTTATCTTCCCTAGTTTTTCCACAGCTTTCTCAATTTTTTTCCACAATTTCCTCGTTCAAGACAGGCAAAGTCATATTTCTAAGTTTATCAATATTTTCCTGTGTAATATCACTTTCCACAAAAATCCCTATCTTCAATATCTTTCACTGATTTAATGTGTGCCGCTATCAAAATCCCCTTTTCCTTTAAAATTTGCTTTGCAATCGCCCCAGCAAATACCAATGAAGCTGTTATTCTCCCAGAAAAATGCCCACTTCCACGAATATCGTTAAAACCGTTATATCTGTTAAATCCGCTCCAATCTGCATGTCCTGGTCTTGGCTTTCTTTTCAATTCGCTGTAATCCTTTGAACGCTGGTTTGAATTTCTAATAATCATCGCAAGTGGCGTTCCAGTCGTCTTTCCTTCAAAAAATCCACTCAAAATCTCAAATTCATCCTTTTTCCACTCTAGGCGTTGTCAATTTAGATCTTCCTGGCGCTCTTCTCCTCATTTCCTGTGAGATAAATTCCAAATCCAGTTCTGTCCTAGCTGGAATTCCGTCAATATTTACTCCCAATGCACTACCATGTGATTCACCAAAAATTGATATTTTATAGTTTTTTCCAAAATTTGCTCCCATTTTCTCACTCCTTCACTTTTTATAAAAATCATAATTAAATAGAATAGTTTTTATTCTATCATTAATTTATTCTTCAGTATATCTTTCAATATTTTACAATACTTTAAAAAGTTATCTTTCTTTTCAAAATTTACAATCTTTTTTAAAAATATTACCATTTTGTTTGTAGATTTAAAAATCCTATTTTTTTCAGCTTTTATTAAATCATTATAATTTTTTTAACTTTTTGTTTTTCTTCTTTTTGAAAGTAAATTATATAATTTACGAACCATTTCCACATATGATTTTTTGTATATTTTTCACCAGTTCTCTTATTCAATACTATTTTTTTCAGCGTTCGGAATATCACTTATCAATTTACTCACAATAATATAAGGTTTCCAATCTTCTGTGTAAATATCACTTTTTCCAGTAGGAGTATACTGAGCAGTATTCAATCCAGCAGTTCCTGAACCTTTTTTTATGTTCCCGTCTTTATCACGACCAAACCATTTATTTTTTAACTGTTCCACTTTTCCACGAGCTTGAGCAATTTCACGTCTTTGTTCAAATAGCCATTCAAAAGGATAGTCCACTTGATAACCATATTTCCAAGTTGACATGTGCGACCCTTTGCTAAATTCTCCCCAGTTAATTCCAGTACCTGGTTTTGTATTATCATGAGTTGTCATTTTTCTATCAATTTTATTTTGCTCTTCAACAGAAAGATAAGGATCCCATTCGTCATGAGCAATTTCAATTCCTGCAGCCTTGAAATATTCCTGAATTGCTTTCCATAAACTTGTTGCCATCAAATCATTTGAAGCTGTATGAACCAATATATTATCATCAGAAATCATATAATACCAATTTTGATAATTCTTTTTATCAAGTCCAAAACCCATTAAAAACTAACTGAATCATTTTGTGGTGAACGTGCTGGTGAACCATTATTTTGAAAATCTTTATTATAATTATTAGACCATTGAGAACCTAAAATTGCCACTCCCGCAAAAAAATTATCTCTTTGTGCCGCCATATTCAAAAAGAAGCATTCCTCCCATAGATTGTCCAGTCCCATAAATACGGCTTTCATTAATATATCCTTTATATTCCTTCAAGACGGAATCCAAAAGTTCCCAAATTGCTGTATTCGCTTCACTTGAAGAAACAACATCATTAGTAGAACGACGATTTTTCTTCGACTTGTGGAACAATGATTATTGCTGGATTTTTTTCTCTTGAAGTTCTTTACTTGCCATTTTTGCAGCCGCTTTTTGTAGAAGTCAGCGAAGCCATTGGATCGGTATCATTTTGCTCCTGCGTGTTCCATATGAAGTACAACCGAAATATTTCCTTTATTTTTTTCTAAAATTTCTTTATTTGGAACATAAATTGCATAAGGTAACTCAAAATTCTCATATTTCCCAGTATATTCACTATATGCCTTAGTTGCCTTAAACCCTCCATTTCCAATATAATGTATTTTTCCAGCCACTATTCTTATCAAATTCTGGTAAAATAATTTTATTTTTTTATCTGTTGTAATTACTGTTTTTGTAACAGTTTCTCCAGATTATCTTGTCTGTTTTTCTTCTGATAAAGTATAATTTGAAATTTCTTTTGTTCCTGCATCAATTTTCTCATTTTTCCCAGTAATCTCGCCTATCTGTTTTACACCAGCCATCATTGTACTTGTACAGGATAAATTCTGTCCCATAAGCACATATTCTGTATTCACTTCAATATTACATATTTTTCCTTCTTTAGTACCACCATTTTTAGAAATTTCCGGCTTATTATTGACATAAACTTTAGTAATTTCCCCTTCATTCCCTTTCGTACCATCTCTATCAATTTCTATCGTTTTCTCAAAACCATCTTTTTTTCTCGCTGTAAATCGCATAATTTGTAATCTCATAATCATTTTTATCTACAGAATCTGCCTTAATATCCTGATTATACTCAACAATAATTGCTGAAGTTTTCGCACCTTCCAAATCAACAAACCCATAAGATTTTACATCCATAATAGCGCTATCAGCAGAAATTGATTTTACTATTTTACTTTTACTTGTAGTTTTTGCAACAGAAATCGTACTAAACCCCATTCCTGCTAAGAATAAAGCCATCAGTCCAAAGTAGAATTTCTTTTTATAATTTAATTTCATGAATTTTCCTCCATTTTTTTATTTCTAAATTCTACTTCTCAATAACTTCAATCTCTCCACCCATTCTCACAAAAATCATCCCAGAAATGCGGATAAGATTTTTCTAACGCTTTCAGCCTCTTCCAGACTTATTTCCTTTTTTTGCATCTTGTTGAAGCGATCGCAAAGCGACATTGCAATTCTATGATCATTCCAAGCATTTACAGTCACTCCGCCTGCAAATCCTTCTACACCTTGAATAATTAAATTGTCTCCTTCCTCAGTCACATTCGCACCAAGTTTATTAAGCTCTGTTTTTATTGAAGTAATTCTATCCGACTCCTTAATTCTAAGTCTTTCTCCATTAATAATTCGAGTTTCTCCTTCGCTCAATGCAGCAAGCACAGTCAAAATCGGTGCAATATCAGGACATTGAGAAATATCAATCACAGTTCCTTTTGTTTTAGATGGCTTCACAATCACATAATCATCCAAAATCTCAAGGTTTGCACCCATTCTTTCAACAATTTCTATTATTTCCTTGTCACCTTGTAGCGAGTTCTTATTCACATGCAGACATTTCACTTCATTATCCTTGTTTGCAGAAATTATTCCAGCTACAATCCAAAACGCCACTTGTGAATAATCCCCCTCAACAGTATAATCAAACGGCTTATAAATCTGATTTCCCTTTATATCGAAACTCTTATAGTTATTGTTCACAATCTGAATTCCTGCCAGTTTCAATATTTCCAATGTCAAATCAATATATCCCCTAGACTCCAAATTCTTATTAATAGTCAGTTTTGAATCCCCGTCCAATAGTGGTAAGGCATACAAAAGTCCCGTAATAAACTGTGAACTTATATTCCCGTCAATTTCATAATTTCCTGCCTTCAATTTTTCCATTTACTGTAAGCGGTAATTTTCCATTCTCATTTTTATAAAAATTCCCTGTTTATCAAAAAAATCCTATAATATGAATCCAAAGGTCTGTCCACAAGTTTCCCTTTTTCCATCGAAAAATCAGTTCATTTTCACTTGTAATCCCAATTGGTATTAAAAAAATCTGATTGTAGACCCCGACTCATTACATTGTACATATTTATCTTTCGTAACGACTTTTCCCCCATTTCCGATAATTTCAAGAGAACTTTCCTCTCTATTGACTTTTCGCTCCCCAGTTTTCCATAATATCCGTTGTTGTTGTAATATCTACAGAAAACTTCAAATTATCAATTTTTGATTTTCTACTGTTTTCAGCCAATGCCGCCGCAATTACTGCCCTGTGTGAATAACTTTTTAGATGGTGGTATTTCTATTGTTCCGTTTAATATGCTTGGTTTTATTTTTTTATTTTCATAAATTTTTTTCTCCTTTTTATTCATTCTACTTTAAAAATTTTATCCTACTTCACCATCACAATTCAACTCTCCATTAACATTTCCACTTAACATAATAGCATGTCCAAGAAAAAATATGTCATTGTCATAATAAAATGCTGTAAAATCTCCATCAGCAGTTACCCATAAACCTTGCAAATAAATACAATTTCTAAATACTCTTTTCAGGAACTATTTCTCTCTTCAATTCTTCAATTTCTTCCTCTGATAATTCAATCTCTGAGTTTTTCATGAATATTCTCAATAAATTCTTCCAATTCTTCTTCATCGTCAACACAAAGCCAATCCATAACTCCATCTTTCCCATAATCACTTACCAAATCTTTCATTTTTTTATCCCATTCTTCTTGATTGAGATACATAATTTTAAATTGTTCAATTACCCTTTTAATTTCTTCTACTTTTTTTCTCTTCACTCCAATCACTCTCAATTCCACCATCAAAAACTCACACTTATTTTTCTCCCAAGCCACTCAACTTCAGTTTCAAAAATTTTTTTATTTCCCCAAAAACTTCATCTATAATTGCTTTACACACTAATCCTCCATTTTATTATTTTTTTATTTCATAAAAATTAAAATTATCCTATAATATCCGCTTCACCGCTAAATTCCCCGCTAACATTTCCCATTAAATCAATCCCATGCCCTGCAAAAAAATACTTCATCATCATAATAGTACACCGTAAAATCTCCATCAGAAGTTATATGCACCCCTTCAAGATAAATCCCATTTTTAAAAAACTTCTTTTTGAAACTTTCTGTTTTTTTAACTCTTCCTTTTCTTTTTCCGTAAATTTAGAATTTGAATTTTTTTCAAGTATTTCTATCATTTCATCCACATCTTCCTCATCTACTGAAGAAAAACCAATCTTCCGCTAACCAACGCAAATCTTCTACAATTCTATCCCTTATTCTCTCATCCCATTCTTTTTTTGATTGAGATACATAATTTTAAATTGTTCAATTGCCCTTTAACTTCTTCTACTTTTTTTCTCTTCACTCCAATCACGCTCAATTCCATAATCAAAATTCACACCTATTTTTTTCTCCCAAAGCCACTCAACTTCAGTTTCAAAATTTTTTTATTTCTCCAAAAAAACTTCATCTTTAATTACTTTACTCATACTAATCCTCCATTTTTCCTTCTTTTTAAAAATTTTAATAAATTCATCAGACCATATCTGCTAAATTTCCGAGATACTTTTTCAGAAATCTTATTTCACCTTAATTTTTTTCTTATTCAGTTTCTCATTTCTTTCAGCTTTTATAAAAAGCAACTACAGATACAATCGCAACTAAAATTATCCAAGCCCAATCCTTATATATTTCACTACTTATTTTAAAAAAACTCCCATCCACGAATAAGATAAGCCTTCTAAAAATGGTAACTTTTGTTCTTTTTTTCAAATAATAAGCTACCAAAACTACATCAATAAAGTATACTGCAATCATGGAAAAAAATTGTAATTACAGGAATTCCTTTTGAAATATCCCTCATTGAAAAAGTTTCATATTTTTGGATTTAGTAAATTTTCATTTTTAGCATTTGCTCCAAATTTACTTTTGACGTATAGGTTTGGCAATATTTTTTTACTTTCTGTCTCTGTCTTTTTAATTTTTATTCCAAATATCCAGCCAAAAAACTATAAAAAAATATAATTATAGAAATTATTTTTATATCCTAAAAAAATCATCGAAAAATCCTAAGCAAATCATAGTTGCAACAATAGAACTTAACCCTGCAAATAAAAATTCCATTTAAATATCTCTTCATAAATAATCCCTTTCATCTAATTTTCATTCAGTTTTTTTCTATTAAAAAGATTAACAAATTTTTCACAGAGAATTTCCATTTCATTTCCAAAAAGCTAAAAATAATAGCGTCTTTTAAATCTTTCACATAAATTATGCCATCTGTCACTCCAACCTTATAATTTCCCCATTCATAAACTTCATCATCAAATGTAATATTTTCTTTCGAAACTTTTATTTTCTTTAAATTATCAAAATTCTCAATTTGCTTCTTGTCTGAGAAAAAACTGAAACTTAATTTATGTGATTTTCTAAATGGAAACTCCTCACTTCCCCATTTTCAATCTTTTCTAATGCACTTGGATAATTCTGTTTTACAAAAATCTTCCTGAAATAAATCAAAAAGCTATCTTTTCTATACCCGCCTGCATTGATTTTTTTCCCACTTTCCTTCGTTAGATTTGAAAAAATGGCTGTAAATGTATTTCCCGCCATGTATACTTCCTTTGAAAGAAAAATATTGCAAATTTTTTTATAATAATTTTTTTTCATTTTTCCTACGCTAAAACCATCATCATAAAAATAAATGTTTGGATATTTCTTTTTATAATACGAAAAACACAAAGAAATCTACTATACCCAATATAATTAATAAAACTATAAAAATCATAACAGTAGAAATATAAAAATTTCTGCTAATCTCGACTGTAAATAATAAAACTACTCCTATATTTAATACCAGCAAAGAAATTAAAAAAATTTTGCTGAATTAAAAATTATTTTTAACCAGTTCGCCTTTTTCCACTTTTTTTGAAATTTTCCTGTAACATATTTTTTTCACTCCTCTAATATTTCAAATTAAGTCAGACACTATCTAACCTTTTTCAGTTTCTTCACTTAAACCACTTTCATTTTTACAACCTAAAATTTACTCAAAAATCTCCTTTTCCCCTATCTTTCTAATTTCAACTTCCCCAATCTCTTTCAAAATCACAAAATTAATCCCATCACTCGTACTTTTCTTATCCCTTTTCATAATTTCGAAAATCCTGTCTTTCGGATATTCAATCTCAGTCGGTAAATTCAATGCCTTCAACAATTTCTCAATTTTTAAAAAATTCATCCTTTTTAGTAAGCCCTTTTTTTCTCCAATTTTTTTGTAATGTCTACCATTCCAGCAGAAATTGCTTCTCCATGCGAATATTTCTCATAATTTGTAAACTGCTCTATCGCATGTCCGATAGTATGTCCAAAATTCAATATCATTCTCAAGTTACTTTCCTTCTCATCTTTTTCCACAACTTCCTTCTTTATCTCACAAGAACGATAAACAAGCTCATTCACATATTTCATCAAATGTTCACGTAATTTTTTTATAATTTTTCATCATCTTGCAGAAACCCCAATTTTTTTCCACAATTTTCCACAAGTCTGTCAAAAAAACTTCTTATCATAAATACATCCATATTTCACAATTTCCGCAAAATCCATCATAAAAAAATAGCGATTTGTTAATGTGTTCAAAAAAATAATTATCAATTAAAAACTAATTTTGGCTGGTGAAATGCCCCAATCAAATTTTTTTTCCCCTCTGGCAAGTCAACTCCAACTTTTTCCCCAACGCTGCTGTCAACTTGGGAAACTATTGTCGTAGGAATTTGGACAAAATCAATGCCACGCATATAACTAGCCGCTGCAAATCCAGCAATATCTCCAACAACTCCACCACCAAACGCAACAACCATATCCTTTCTCGTAAGCCCTGCATTTACCATTGCAGAATAAATTCCAGGCATTATACCAATATGCTTATTTTTTTCTCCCTGCTTCTAGCACATAAATTATATAATCAAATCCTTTAAACATCTTCTCATATTGATTTCTATAAATTTTATCTACATTAGAATCAGTAATCACAAATAATTTTTTTGCCATTATAAATCTTTTTCAATATATTCAGGAAATTTCTCAAAAAAATTTCTTTCCAATTACAATATCATAAGAATTTTTCCCCAATCCAACATTCAATATTTCCATAATTTTCTCCATCCTTTCTTTTGATAAATAATTATTAATCAAAATATGTAAATAAATTCTTAAAAACGAATTATTTGTATATTAAAAATATAGCAAAACCACTAAATTCAAACATTTAAAATGATTTTACTATATAAATTTTTTTATTTTAAATTATATCTTTTTTTCAAGTTCCCTTTTTATATAAACTGACTGAAACTCTTCTTTTAACATATCCATTATAATTACATCATAAGTTTTTCCCAGAATTTCAACTGCTTTACGCAATCTCCCAGCTTCCTTAAAAGCCTATTTTTTTATATAAATTATAAGCAACCTCATTATATTCAAATACATTTAACGATATATTTCTCAGATTTAAAAAATGAAAAGCCGTAATCAAGTAGCAAGTTTATAGCTTCCATTCCATAACCTTTTTCGCTGATATTTTGGATTTCCAAGCATAATTCCCATTTCAGCTGTTCTATGTATCTCTCCTACTGATTTAAAAACCTACATTTCCCAAAAAGTTCATCATTTTCCAATAATCTGACAGCAAATCTTTTCTCTTTTTTTGATTGAATTTAATAATTCTTTTTCACTTTCAAAATCTATAATATTTGTATAGGAAAGATAACCCAAACCAACCGAAACTTTTATATCATTAACCATTTCAGCATATTCCTCAACATCATTAACAGAAATTGGCGAAAGATAAACATTATCACCAACCAATGTTTTTAAATATTTTTTTCTTTTCAGAGCTATTTTTCCATTTTATTCCTCCCAAATGAATTTCTCTTAATCAATTTTCTCTCTACGTTTTGTTGAAATTATAAATTTTTCCTTTAAAGTTCCTAAATCATTACTGTTCAGGGCATCTTTTATTATATCAAGTTCTCTTTCAAATTGCTGTATCATTTTCAAAAGATTTTTTTATTTCCCATAAACAGTTCTGCCCACAAATCTTCATTTATCTTTGCAATTCTTGTCAAATCCCGATAAGAATCCCCAATAAATCGGTTTGTATCATATTTTTTTCACTATCGCTGTTTACAAGTGAAACTGCAATTGCGTGTGTAAGCTGGCTCGTAAAAGGCAATAATTTCATCATGTTCCTGTGCCTTAAGAAAAACTGACTTTCTTAAAACCCATCAGCTTAACAATTTCTGAGAGCAATTCTAGATTTTCTTTTTATTTTTCATCCTTAATAATTATATAATTTGCATCTTTAAACACTCTGTTGTCTGCAAAATCAATCCCACGTTTCTCACGTCCTGCCATAGGATGTCCAAAAATGAAGTCAATATTTCTTCCACTCTTCTCAATAATTGGATCAATATCCTTGATAATTTTCTCTTTAATTCCAACAACATCAGTAATTATCGCATTTTCCTTAAAATAATTAATATTATTCACAAAAAAACGACTTCATCAAGTTTGGATAAAGAGTAATAACTACAAAATCCGACTTTTCCAAAGGCTCCCTAGTTTCTAAAAAACCTTTATTTATCATATTTTTCTCTTCTGCCTTTTTTATCGTTTCCTCATCAATATCAATCCCATAAACAGTTTTAATGCCCATTTCTTTAAAACTTTGTGCAAAAAGCTGCTCCAATTACTCCGAGTCCGACTATTGTTACCGTTAAATTTTTCTATTTTTTTCAAAATAATAGACACCCCCTTTTTATTAATTAAAAAGTTTATATAATTTCACGTAATTCATTTTTTTATTTTTTTTCTATTACATTATCCCATTGATAATCTTCATCTTGTCTGAATAATCTAACACTGTCATACCAGGGACTGTCTTCCCTGTCCAGTAGCCACCTGAAATCAGGATGATAAGAAAGCATAATCCAGGTAGGTTTTCCTAAAGCACCAGCAAGATGGGCAACTGAAGTATCTATTGTAATAACTAAATCCATTTGACTTATTAGTGCTGCCGTATCGGAAAAAAATCTTCTAATTCTGTATCCCAAAAAGTATAGATTTTTTTAACTTTTTCTCCAGCTTGTCTATCTTCTTCTGATACATTTTTTTGCAAGCAATGGAATTTTGCATCAAGTGAAAAATAATTTTTCTTATTTTTTTCAAATGAAACATTTCTAAATCTGCTCTTTTTTTATGTTCAGAATCACTTGTCCAAAAATACCCCTATTTTCTTTTTTTCTTAGTGGCTCTTAATTTCTTTTTTTCCATTTTTTTCTTCAAATTGAGGTGGAACATCTATGTACTTTTGATTTATACGGTATCTTATCAATATTATCTATTTGCAAGCAATGCGGTAAACTCATTAAAAAAAGGCATAATATTTAAACTCTGGAGTCAATTTTTGCACCGTTTTCAAAAAAATTTCAATATCATTCTTTTTCCAAGTTATACCTTAACAAACTATCTAATTCAACTTTTATTTAAGACTGAAATATGTATTCCCCTATCTTTTAATTCCAAAAATAAATCTAAAAAAATTGAATATTATCACCTAGTCCTTGCTCTGCATAAATAAATAACTTTGCTATTTTCTGTATTCTTTTCACCATTCCAATATGGTAAAAGCAATTTCTCTGTGATTTTTTTAGGAAAGTCATTATTATCAATTACCATTCCTCGACGCCACTCATAATACTGCCATCCTTCTCCTAATCTTCCCAATCTTAACATTATTAAAGCTTTTATTTAACCAGCCTCTATGCAAATTTGGAGACATATGAGTAACTACATTCAAATCATTAAGTGCCAGTTGATACAATCCTAGCGCCTCAATACTACCGAACGATTTCCATAACCACTTAATTCTTCTGGATATTCCAATATATAATCATCAAATTCTTTCAGTAATTCCAGCATTTCCTGTCTTGTTGCCATTTCTTCCGTCTTTAACTTTAATTCCTTACCAATTTTTTTATTTTTTTAATGCTTCTCTTTCATTCAGTTCCAAAACTACAAATTATCCTTTCTTTATTGTTATTTATAAAAAATTATTTAAAAACTCTTCCCTAACACATTTGCAATCTTCTCCACATCCTGCATCAAGTCATCAAACACCTCAAATTTCAATGATTGAGGCCCATCTGACAATGCCTTGTCTGGTTCAGGGTGTACTTCTACCATCAGCCCATCTGCTCCAGCAGCAATTCCTGCCATTGCAAGTGGTTTTACCATCCAGTATTTTCCAGTTGCATGAGCTGAATCTACAATTATTGGCAAATGTGTCAATCTTTTGATCATAGGCACTGCATTTAAGTCCAATACGTTTCTGTAGGCCGTTTCATAAGTTCTAATCCCTCTTTCACAAAGAACTACATTTTCATTTCCACCAGCTAAAATATATTCTGCCGACATTAACCATTCTTCGATTGTTGCACTCAATCCTCTTTTCAGTAGGACTGGAATATTTGTTTTCCCAACTTCTTTCAGCAAATCAAAATTTTGCATATTTCTCGCACCTAACTGAATCATATCAAGATGTGGTCCAAATTCGTGCAATTGAGCGATTGACATAACTTCACATATTATTGGAAGCCCTGTTTCTTCTTTTGCTTTTTTCATTAATTCAATACCTTCCATTCCTAATCCTTGAAAGGCATAAGGCGATGTTCTCGGTTTTACAACTCCACCTCTTAAAATATTTGCTCCAGCCGCTTTTACAGCTTTTGCTGTATCAATTATCTGCTTCTCATTTTCCACAGAACAAGGTCCTGCCATCATCACAAGACTATTTCCTCCGATTTCGACATTTCCCACTTTTACAATAGTATCTTCTGGCTTAAATTTTCGGCTTGCTCTCTTATAAGGCTCTTGCACCCTTTGTACATCCAGCACGTAATCTAGAGCTTGAATATGTTTTATATCAATTGTGCTAATATCTCCAACCAATCCTAAAATTGAATATTCTTTTGCCAGCAATTAATTTAACGCTTACATTATTTTCTGTTTCCAATCTATTTATCAATTTTTTTCCAAGATTTTTTTCACTTATTCCGCCATCTACTTTAATAATCATCATTTTTTTCTCCTATTCCATTTTCATTACGCAAATTATAAAAACGATTTCACTGTACAATATTAAATTAACCTACAACTACAGCTGTTCCGCTGCAAGTTACCATAAGCATTCCATTATCTGCTCCCAGCACTTCATAGTCCATTTTTACGCCAATAATAGCATTTGCTCCAAGACCTGCTGCTCTAGTTTTCATTTCTTCAAGAGCATTAGTTCTAGCTGCCAAGAGTTCATCTTCATATCCTTTTTGATCTTCCTCCAAAAAAATATTTCTTAAATTTGCTCCTAAATCCTTAAACATATTAATTCCTGAAATAACCTCTCCAAATACAATTCCTTTGTATTCCACAACTTTCTTATCCTGAATTTCATTTGTAGTTGTAATAACCATTTTTTTCCTACCTCTTTTTCCTTTTCCTGAATTTATGTAAAAAAAGCTCTCTTAAAATAATTTTAGGAGAGGATAAAAATCTAAATATTTATACATAACATTTATTTCTATATTTTTACGATACTTTTAAATAGTTCACTTACTACAGTCAAAAATTTATAAAAAAATTACTTCAAATAAATCCAAAATTATAAATTTTCTTATTATTTTAAGGTAATCATTATATTCCAAACCTCTACATCCAGTAATTATACTTAACTAAACTTTAAAAATCATCTAATTTTTCTTCAAAAATATTTTTCAAAAATCAGTTAAATATAAGTTTCTATTCTTTTTGTAAATTCTTTTAAATTTTTCAACATTACTAATTTTTTTCTAAACTACTAAACTACCTTTTTGTATCTTTTTTTCAATAAAAATTAATTCCTTCTATCCTACTATCCTACTAATTATTTCATATATAATAACAAATATTAAATACATTGTCAACTATTAAAAATTTATTAAGACAGAGTAAAATACGAGTAAAAACATGTAAATATGAAAAAAACTACTACTATTAAATCTATTTAATATTGCTAGTTTAATTTTATACAAATTTAGAAACTTGAATATATCTTATTTTCTAATGCTATCACTTTTTAGTTTTAATTACAATTTTATTTTTTTATTATTAAATTAAATTTTTTTAATGTTTCTTTTTAACATATGATTTTTACGACTTTAGACAATATTATAATTTATTCCTTAATTTTTATTTTAATATTAAAAAAATAAAAAAATAATTCTTTTTAATATTCATATTTCATAAAGATTAACAAAAAAATAAAATATACTCTAAAAAAATCCCAAAAATAATATGCTACAATTACTTCATTAAATTTATTTTTTTAATAAAAATTTAAAAATTAATTTATTTTTAAATTATTGTATAGGAGAGTGATAAATCTATGTCATAGTGATGCTTTATATTTTTTTAAAAATCAAAAATTGATAATATTATTAAATAATAAAAAAACAAGAAATAAAAAGGAGGAACAATATTTATGAAAGAAAAATAATGAAAGTTTTTATTCGTTTTACAAATACAGACAATATAGAAGGAATAAATCAGGAAATGCAGAGAATTTTTTTCAGTTAAAAGACGGGGAAACTGAAGAAAAGAATATTGAAAAAAATACAATTTGATAATCTAAAATTTGGAATTTATTTTTCAAAATGTAAAAAAATGGCGAGAAAGTATTGGTTGTAAAAAAATAAAAAAAGAAAGTAAGATGTGGAAATTATTTTATAAATGGGAGAAAAGAGGAATTTTTATAGTGATTTGTACTTTTTAGTATTTCATCAAGAAGAAAAAAAGATAGAAATATAATTTTTGAAAAATTTAATTGAGAAAAATTTTAGGAATAATTAGAATTAAAGATACAATTTTATGATTTGACTTCTCGAATTTATAGGACTGGATAATATTAGGATTTTAGTCATATCTGTATTTTTGAAGTTAGATAATTAACAAAAACTCCCGCTTATAGAAGTGGGAGTAGTTTATTTATCTAAACAAAATACGTATAATTTTTGGTTTTGGCATAGTAAAAATTTATTTTCAAAAATTTTAGAATCGGTTAGTTTTCATTCATTCTGTTAAAAATTTAAATATGCTCTAGAATTATCGAGAAAAATTTACCAAAAATTTTTCTGAACTTTTTCATATCTCTTTCAATATCTTTCCTTTTCAACGACTCTCTCTTATCGTGCATCTTTTTACCTTTTTGCAAGCCCAATTTCCATTTTTACAAGCCTTTGCTTTGTATAAACTGAAATCGGAACAATAGTATATCCCTGTTCCTTAATTTTTTTCGCTCCATTTTTTTATTTCACGTCTATTCAAAAAGTAATTTTCTCACCCGAGATTCTGCTACATTGTTGATATTTCCAAATTCATAAGGTGTAATATGCATATTCATTACAAAAAAACTTCATCACGTATGATTCTTATAAAAGCTTTCTTTTTATACTCACTTTTTCCAGCTTTTACCGATTTTACTTCTGTTCCCACAAGCTCAATCCCTGCTTCAAGCTTATCTTCTATGAAATAATCATGAAAAGCCTTTTTATTCCTAGCTAATACTGGCATCTTCCCTCCTTTTGCTACTTTGTTTTTTTATTCTTCTTCGGTTTCGTCAACTTCTTCGATTTCGTCAATTTTTACTTTTTCTTCCACATAAGGTATAACCTCAATTTCCATTTTTGCATAGCTTGCACTTACAATACTCACTTTCATTGTACTTCCCATAGTATAGGACTCATTATTTCTTTTTATCCACAATTTTAAAGTTTTCCTCATCATAAATAAAGTTGTCACGTGCTGTCGTAACATTGTAAACCACTTCTATGTGATTTTTCCAGTTCCATAAATATCTTATTTTTTTATTCATCCCGCTAAGTCTGGCAACATAAACTTGTCCAATTTTATCCTGCATATATTCAATTAACTTGATTTTTTTTACGCTATCTTCTTCCAGTTTATCTGCCACTCTTTCAGTTCTTGAAATACTTGAGGCAATTGCTTCAAAATTAGCTCCATATTTAGCCTTTTCTTTTTCATTCATAAATTTTTCAATCGAACGTCCAAGCATTCTGTGAACAATTAAGTCAGAATAACGACGAATTGGCGATGTAAAGTGCAAATAATATTTGGAAGCCAGACCAAAATGTCCCAGATTTTTGTTGGCATATCTTGCACGCTGCATTGCCCGTAAAATTAATTTATGAATCAGGTAACCTTCTGGCAGTCCTGTTGTTCTTTCTATTATGTTCTGGAATTTGCCAGGATGCATTTCTTCCAGTCCTTTTAAGGAATATCCAAATTTTATCAGAGTTTCATTCAATGCCTGAACTTTTGCCTTATCAGGGTCTTCGTGGACTCTATAAATTGCAGGAATTTCTTCCCAAAATAATTTTTCAGCCACAGTTTCATTTGCAATAACCATAAAATCTTCAATAATTCTTTCAGCTTCCCCTCTAGAACGTAATACGATGTCCTTTACGGCTTTATTCTCATCTAAGACTACCTTTATCTCAGGTAATTCAAAATCAATGCTCCCACGTCTTTTTTTATTGTTCCTAATGATTTTTAGAAAGTTCTAGCATATTTTTTTAAGCATTTCATCAATTTTTTTCTGTATTTATCATAAAGATTTCTGTATTCTTCGGATTCTTCATCTCTTTCCAAAATTGTATTTACATTTTCGTAAGTCATTCTATATTTTGATTTTATAACTGATTTATAAAAAAATCATTTTTTTATAACTTTACCCCTTTTTATCTAAATCCATTTCCACAGTAAAAAGTCAGCTTATTTTCATTTGGATTAAGCGAACATAAATTATTTGACAATTTTTCTTGGCAGCATAGGAATTACCCTGTCTACAAGATAAATTGAGTTCCCACGTTTCAATGCTTCTGTATCAAGTTCAGTATTTTCCTTTACATAATAGGAAACATCGGCAATGCTTACAAAAAGTTTATATCCATCTTCCGTTTTTTCCACATAAACTGCATCATCTAAATCCTTTGCATCAGAGCCATCAATTGTGATAATGTCAAGATGCCGTAAATCCTTACGATTTTTCAAGTTCATCTGAAAAATCCTCATCTATTTTATCCAATTCCTGCAAAACTTCATTTGGAAATTTCTCCTCAATTCCCTCATTTAAAAGCAACGATGAAATAAGTGCTTCTGTATCTTTAGGACTTCCTAAAATACTCACAATTCCGCCTTCAGGCTTTCTTTCATCATCTCCCCAGAAATCCACTTTTACAGCGACTAAATCTCCAGTTTTTGCTCCTCTTATTAATTTTTTAGGAATATAAATATCCTTTGGGGAATTTCTTGGACGTACAAAGCCAAAACTCAAATTATTCTCAAAAACTCCAACGATAACATCGCGGTTTCTTTTTATAACTTTATAGACTTCACCTTCACGTTTTTTAGTTCCATCTGAACTTTGCTTCAAAATACGTACCAGAACCGTATCCCCGTTCATAGCTGTATTTAAATAGGCTCCTGGAATAAAGACGCTAGCTTCTCCATTAATATCAAGAAATCCAAAATTTCCGCTAGAAATAGAAATTTCACCCTTCACAAATCCTTCCTTCTCAGGCAAGGTATATCTTCCATTTCTTTTCAAATAAATGTCGCCACTTTCTTCCCACGCATTCAAAAAGCTGCTTATACATTTTTCCGTTTTTTTCTGACTCCATTCAAGAAGCTGCAATATTTCCTGAAAAAGTAAACTCGTACTCGGCTAGAACTTGTCGTAAATATTTTTAATTCCCGCTCTTCTTTAAGTTCCATCTTTTGAGTTTTCTGATTTTCCTTTTTAGCATTATAATTTTTTTCCGCTAAATTTTTCTTTATGAAAAATTTTTTTATAATTATTTTCACTGTTTTTATCTTTTATGTTTTTCTTTCTTTTTTTTATTTCCCATATTCCACCTCTTGTTTTTTTCCGAACTATAAAAATTATCAAATAAATTTTTTTAGATTGGGTTCTCTTTTTACTTTTAATTTTTTTCTAAAAATTTAAATTTGATTAGCTATCAATGAATTTCGAAATTTTTATAACATTTGGATGAATAATCGAATCTTTTTGAAAGTAAATATTTCAATTTTTTTCTTCAATTTCAAATTTTATCGCCTTGTCCAAATCTATTTTAGCCAAATCTCTAGCAGTTTCCACACCTTCCCAGCTTCTCGCCTCTTCAATTGCATCAGCAAGATAGACTATTTTTGCAAGAGTACTCATATTTTCACTTCCGATTGTATGATATTTCACACCATCTAGAATTTCCTCATCATCAATTCCAAACAACTCATAATTTTGACGTACAAATTCCGCTCCTGCAAATCCATGCAGAACTGCTGTAGATTTTTGACATTTTATCTTCCACTTCAGGATATTTTCCCTTCGTCAAGTCAATCATAACTGACAAGTCAAAAAATTTCGCCACATCATGAAGCCAAGCCGAAGCCTCCACTTTTTCCACAGGTGCGTTATATATTTTTGCCAGTTCTACAGCACATTTTACAACTCTTTCCACATGATTGTATCTTTTTTTCATCCAAATAACTTCTTACATTTTTCTTTATTTTTCTTTATATCTATCATAGTTTTTCCCCTTACTTAAAAAAATAAATATCTGTATCAGTGCTATTATTATACTACACCGTAGAAAAAAAGACAAGAAAGGTATTTTGGGGAAATAGATAAAAAAATAAAACAATTGACAAAATAGGATAAATACTGTATTATGATAGGGTAAATAAAGAAATGTAGTTGTTTTTTTAGTAATTTGATGAAAAATTAAATATTGAAAAAAACTGGACATTTATTTACTTTTTTTGTTATAATAGAAAGGATCCGAGGTGATTATTTATGGCAAAACAGGATGTTCTTGAGCTGGGAAGGTGAAATCATTGAAGCATTACCAAATGCGATGTTTCAAAGTAAGGCTTGAAAATGGACACGAAGTTTTTAGGACATATCTCAGGAAAAATGAGAATGAACTATAAAAAAATTTTACCAGGGGATAAAGTTACAGTGAGAGTTTCTCCATATGACTTATCAAGAGGTAGAATTGTATATAGAAAAAAATAACAGTTGGAAGGAGGGTTTTTAGTGAAAGTAAAAGCTTCAGTAAAACCTATTTGTGACAAATGTAAAATTGTTAAGCGTCACGGAAAAAGTAAGAGTAATATGCGAAAAACCCTAAACACAAACAAATACAAGGATAATTTTAAAATATTTTTTTATTTTTAAAAAAACAGATTAATAAACCTAAAAAAACATTTTTATTAAAAATATATATATAGAATATTACTATGGATATTGAAATAAGATTGTAAAGGTATGTTTAGCTGTAGGGCTTATTCCTTATATTGTGTATGTGAGGGCATATTGAAGAAGATTAAAAATATCAAAAAAATGAGGAGGAAAAAAATTTGGCTAGAATAGCAGGAGTAGATATTCCAAGAAATAAAAGAGTAGAAGTTTCTTTAACTTATATCTTTGGAATTGGTAGAAGCACTTCAAACAAAATTTTAGGAGCAACTGGTATCGACAGAGATACAAGAGTAAAAGATTTGACAGAAGAACAAGTAGCAAAATTAAGAGCTGCCGTGGAAGAGTACAAAATTGAAGGTGAATTAAGAAAAGAAATTAGACTTAACATCAAACGTCTACTTGACATTAAGAGTTACAGAGGATTAAGACATAGAAATGGATTACCTGTAAGAGGACAAAAAAACTAAAAACAAATGCAAGAACTAGAAAAGGACCAGTTAGAATGGCAATTGCTAAGAAAAAAATAATAGACTATTAAGTTAAAGGAGGAAACCGTAAGTGGCAAAAAGACCAGCAACTTCAAAAAAAGAAAAAAATTAAAAAAATATTCCTAATGGAATCGCATATATACATTCTACTTTTAATAATACTGTTGTTACTATAACAGATTCAGAAGGTAAAGTAGTAATCTGGAAATCGGGAGGAACTTCAGGGTTCAAAGGAACTAAAAAAGGAACTCCATTCGCAGCTCAAATAGCGGCTGAACAAGCAGCTCAAGTTGCAATTGAAAAACGGAATGAAACAAATCGAAATCAAAATAAAAGGACCTGGATCTGAAGAGAAGCTTCTATAAGATCAATACAGGCTACTGGATTAGAAGTAACAAGAATAGTTGATATAACTCCAGTACCTCATAATGGTGCAAGACCACCTAAAAAGAGAAGACCGTAATTTTATAAACTAAGGAGGAAAAAGATAAATGGCAAGAGATAGACAGCCTGTGTTAAAAAGATGTAGAAATCTTGGTTTAGATCCTATTGTTTTAGGGGTAAACAAAAAAATCAAATAGAAATATTAGACCAAACGCAAATAGAAAATTAACTGAATATGGAACACAACAAAGAGAAAAAACAAAAAAAGTAAAAATTCGTTTATGGAGTAATGGAAAAACAATTCTATAAATTATACGAAGAAGCAACAAGAAAAGAAGGAGTAACAGGGGAACTTTTACTTCAATATCTTGAAAGAAGATTAGATAACGTAATTTACAGATTAGGATTTGGTGCTACAAGAAGACAAGCAAGACAAATCGTAAGTCATGGACATATTTTAATTAATGGAAAAAGAGTAAACATTGCATCATACAGAGTAAAACAAGGTGATGTAATCACAGTTAAGGAAGATTCTAAAGAATTAGCTTTAATTAAAGAGTCTGTTGGACAAAAAACAGTTCCAGGATGGTTATCACTTGAAGAAGGAGCTTTAACAGCTAAAGTGTTAGAAAAATCCAGGAAGAGATGCAGTTGACTTTGAAGTTGACGAAGCGATGATTATCGAGTTCTACTCTAGATAATAATATTTTAATCGGAGGAGATGAATTAGCTTGTTAAATATTGAAAAAATAGCTAAAAATGTAAGATTAACTGAAGAAAAAGAAGATAATTATACAGCAAAGTACACACTAGAGCCTCTGTATAGAGGATATGGAAATACTATTGGAAATGCACTTAGAAGAATATTGTTATCATCAATTCCAGGAACTGCAATAAAAGGAATTAAAATTGAAGGTGTATTAAATGAATTTTCTACAATAGAAGGTGTAAAAGAAGCAGTTACAGATATTATTTTAAATGTGAAGGAAATAGTAGTTGAAGCTGATGAGCTTGGTGAAAAGAAAATGACACTTTCAGTAAAAGGACCAGCTGTAATTACAGCAGCAGATATTCATGTAGAACCTGGATTAAAAATTATAAATCCTGAACAAGTTATCATGACTGTTACAACTGATAGACAAATTGACATAGAATTTCTTGTTGATTCTGGAGAAGGATTTGTAGTTTCTGATGAAATTAATACTGATGGATGGCCAATAGGATATTTGGCAGTTGATGCAATTTATACACCTATCAAAAGAGTAAACTATAGTGTTGAAGATACAATGGTTGGGCGTGTTACAAATTATGACAAGTTAATTTTAGAAATTGCAACAGATGGAAGTATCGAAATTAAAGATGCTTTGTCTTATGCAGTAGAATTATTGACTTGGCATTTAGAGCCGTTTACAAATATTGGAAACAGTATGAGTAAATACCGAGATAGTGAAGATGAATTAACAGTAACAGCTGAAGAAAAATGAAAATAATATTGAAGATATGAAAATAGAAGAATTAGACTTTACAGTACGTTCTTATAACTGCTTGAAAAAAAGCGGGAGTAAATACAATTTCAGATTTAACTTCAATGACTTATAATGAATTATTGAAAATTAAGAATTTAGGGAAAAAATCACTAAATGAAATTATCGATAAAAATGAAAAGAACTTGGTTATGATTTAGGCGATACTTCAAGTAACGATGAATAATCAAGATAAATAAAAATATTTAAACTAGACTTAAAAATAAAAATTCTAAATGAGGAGGGAAAAATGAATCATAATAAATCATACAGAAAAATTAGGTAGAAGAACTGATCACAGATTAGCTATGCTTAAAAAAATATGACAATTTCTTTAGTGGAACATGAGCAAATCGAAACAACTGTAACACGTGCTAAAGAATTAAGAAAAATTCGCTGAAAAAAAGCAATTACTTTAGGAAAAAAATATAATAATTCAACTGATGCAGCAAGAAGAGTGCATTTGAGAAGACAGGCTTTCGCATTTTTTTAAGAAATGAAGGAGCAGTTGCAAAAAAATCTTTTAATGAAATTGCACCTAAATACGCTGAAAGAAATGGTGGTTACACAAGAATCATCAAAACTGATGTTAGACGTGGAGATTCAGCTGAATTGGCAATTATTGAATTAGTGTAATATTTTATAAATATCTAAAAAGGCATAGGTTTTATTACTTATGTCCTTTTTTTATATTTATACTATTCCCCGTTTAAATAACAAATGTTTAATAAAAATTTGAATTACATACTATTTAGTAAGGAATTAAAACTTTTTGTCCTTAACATAGTTTCTATTTTATAATGGGATTTAGTATTAGATTATTTTTATTTAATACCGATTTTTACTATTTTTTTATTAGTTTTTTTCTCGCAGGATTGCTCATTGCCGCAAAATCCTGCACCTATGGTTAGACTACGACTTTTTATTTGCCCAACTCCGAAACTCCTCCTTATAGTCGTCAAACAGTCGTAGTTGAACAAATAAAAAGCTCCGTCGGTTTATTAAAAACAAAAAAATTATATTTTTAATTATTTTTGAAATACTAGGTTCTTATCCTTTGTTGGAAAAAGTTTGTAATAAATTCGTTATTTAAATGGAGGTTAGTACTAAATTATGTGAAAAGGAGTTATATATGAATAATAAAATAAAATTAATGATAATTAGTTTAATAGTTTCATCAATAGTAATAGGAGCAAATAGTAATAAAAAAAGTTAATACAAACGTTTCTGCAAGTCAAAAGGATATTCAAAAATAATGGAAAAAGATTCAGAAAAAAACCGCAGCAAATGGGAGGACCTATGAAAAAAACTGTGATAACTGAAGATATGATAGTTAATAAAACTGCTAATGGATATAACTTGAATTTTTGATGTAAATAAAAAAACTATACAACTAAGACAGCTACTGTTAATGGCAAGACAATAACTTATCGTGCTTATGAAAATATAGTTTATGTGGCAAAAGCCTGTTGATATTGCTTATCAAACTATAAATATTTATATTCCTGAAGAATATTTTTAAAAAAATAAGACTGTTGGAAAAATATAATGCGAAAACTGCACCAATATTTTTCCCCAATACAGTTGGAGGATATATGCCTGGAGCAGCTGGAATACCCGGAAATGGAAGAGATGGACAGCCTGATGCTTCACTAATCGCATTATCAAATGGATATGTTGTGGCAAGTCCTGGAGCTAGAGGTAGAACTTTGGAAAAAAATGGGAAATACACAGGAAAGGCACCTGCTGTAATTGTAGATTTAAAGGCGGCTGTGAGATATTTACGATATAATGATAATAAAATGCCAGGAAGAGCAGATAGAATTATTTCCAATGGGACAAGTGCTGGAGGAGGTGTTTCAGCTTTACTTGGTGCAACTGGGAATAATACAGATTATGAGCCATATCTAAAGGAAATTGGAGCATTGAACGCAAGAGACGATATTTATGCTGTGTCAGCTTATTGCCCAATAACTAACTTGGATAATGCAAATACAGCTTACGAGTGGATGTTTAACAATATAAAAACGTATAAAAAGATAGAGATTTCAATGTTAGATTACAATGTGGAAAGAAAATATACCGAAGGTACATTGACTGATGATGAAATTTCACGTTCAAATGACTTGAAGAAAATGTTTCCTGCCTATTTAAATAGTTTAAAATTAAAAAGGTAAAAAAATGGGAAACTTTTTGACATTAGATAAAAAAATGGGAATGGAAGTTTTAAAGGAACAAATAAAAGCAATATTATATTGATTCAGCAAATGTAGCTTTGAAAAAAAGGAACTGATTTGTCAGAGTTTGAATTTTTTTAACAATAAAAAAATGGTAAAGTTGTAGATTTGGATTATGATAAATACATAGTTTATATGGGAAGACAAAAAAACACCTGGAGCCTTTTGACAATGTGGATTTATCAACTGGAGAAAACAATGAGTTTGGAGATGAAACTACAAATAATAAACATTTTACAGAATATATGTTGAAACATTCAACAGTAAATGGAACAATGGCTGATAAAACAATAATAAAAAAATGATGAATCCAATGAATTATTTGTCAAATACAAAAAGTAAAAATACTGGAGAATAAGACATGGTGCGGTTGATAAGGATACTTCACTTGCAATACCTGCAATACTTGCCATAAAGTTGCAAAAATCTTGGTAAAAAAACGTTGATTTCGCATCGCCTTGGGCAACTCCGCATTCTGGAGATTATGATTTGGATGAATTGTTTAGATGGATGGATAAAGTTGTAGCAGAAGGAAGGTAGTGTGAAAAATAGGAAATAAAAAAATTTAAAGGGATAAAATTTAAAAAAACAAAATATTTATAAAGCTGCTTTCATATTTTTGGATTGTCACTTTTTGCTATTTTCCATTGTAATTGGGAGTATTTTTGGTTATATCTATATTCAAAAATACTGTGAGTCTACATAAGAAAAAAACTTGGAGGAAAGAGCTTACAAGATTGCAACGACTCTTTCAAAAAAATCTGGTTTGAAGTCGAAAAATGGCAATCCTGAAAAATAAAGACAGGGAACAAAAATACGCCGCCACCTCCTGAAAAAGTCATTTAGGCGAGAAAAAAACCTAAAATTGTGGGAAATATAAATGGAAAAAGTATTTGAAAAACAATGTTATCGAAAAATATACGAGAAGAGAATAAAAAAATAAAGATAATGAAAAAAATAATTTTTCATAAACACAGGCTCGTTGATGAAAAAGATAATAATGTAAAAAATTTTTTAAAAAGTATGAGAATGATAGAAAAACATCGCGATGGCAGAAGTGTGGATTGTAGATGCAAAAACAGGAAATATTGTGCAGGGAAGAAATGAAAAAGGACAGCCGTTCTCATATTTAAAAATTACCACCAAATGCAGAAGAAACGATAAAAAAAAGCAATCGCTGGAGAAACGACTACAACAGAAAAATTTTAATGAGCTTTTTGAATGAAAAATTCAATTACTGTAGCAGTTCCAATAAAAAAATGCTGAAACAATTGAAGGAGTAGTGCTGCTTCATTCTCCAGTAAAAATATATGTCTTCAGCTCTTAAAAAGCGGAATTTACACTTTAATTTTTTTCAGTATTCTTGCAGCTCTTATTCTTGCGAGTATCAGTGCTGTGTGGCTTTCTATAAGTTTTACAAAGCCTCTTAACAAGATTCGCGATGCTACGATTAAATTGGCACAGGGAAATTATGAAGTGGTAACAAATGTGAATCAGAGCGATGAAATTGGAGAACTTGCAAAAAGTATTGATAAATTGGCACTTCAGCTGGATAAAAGTTCCAAGGAAAGTGAACGTTTTGAAAAAAATGCGGCAAAACTTTATTGCAAATATTTCTCACGAATTACGAACGCCAATAACAGTAATTCGAGGTTCAATGGAAGCAATTTGTGATGGAATTATAAGCGAGCCTGAACAATTAAAAAGAGTACAATGAACAAATTTTTGTCCGACAGTATTCATTTGCAAAGGCTGGTTAATGATTTGATAGATTTGACAAAACTTCAAAAATACAGATTTTTTTCCATTGACAAAAAGTACAATAAATTTATTTGAAATTGTAAATGATGCGGTTAGAAGCATGAAACAGATTTCGACTAAAAAAATATAAAAAAATTAATTTTATAGTTGAAAAATAATAATGAAATAGAAAGTTATCTTTTTACTGGGGATTATCAGAGAATTCGGCAAATGATAATAATTGTTCTGGATAATGCGATAAAATTTTTCCAAGGAAAAATCAAAAAAATTAATATTTGTTTACGAAAAAAAGACAGCACATACGAACTTAAAATTGAAGATAATGGAAAAGGAATAAATCCTGAAAAATATTGGAGAAATATTTAAACGTTATCATAAATCAAACACAGAAGAAAAATAAGAATGGAATGGGACTCGGACTTGCAATTGCAAAAGAAATTGCATTACGGCATAATATTGAAATTTCTGTAGAAAGCGAGCCGAATGTTAAAAACAGTTTTTACATTTTTTTAATCCCTGTTTCTAATGTTTTATAAAAAAATATTGAATAAAAAAATTTTTATTTAACAGAAAAGTTCAGTTTTTTTAAAAATTGCACTATGTTATGATTTGTGATAAAATTATTTTAAATACAAACTTAAAAAAATATAAATTTTGATACTAAAAAAATAAATAAATATGTTGACAAAAACTTAGAAAAAAAGGTATAAAAATTGAAATGGGTACAAAGGTAAGTAGCGATAGTAAAAAAATTTTTAAAAATTTATACTATGATTACTCAAACAATATATTTAGTTTAAATATTTTATTTATCACAGAGTTTGAGTATAAATTAAAAATCAAACAGAATAAGGAGGAAAAAAATGCATATAGAGAATGTTGGTGAATACTTAAAGAAAAAAATGGAATAAAAACCCTCAGTACAGAGAATGAAAAATATTTCAATATCTACTAGATCATCATACACATCCTACAGTTGACGATATTTTTTTCAAAAATTTATCCCTGAAATGCCAACTCTGTCTAAAAACTACAGTGTATAACACGCTGAATATATTTGTAAGCAGTAATATTATTCAAGAAATTATTATCGAAGAAAAATGAAGTGAGATATGATGTAGTGACGGACAACCACGGGCATTTTAAATGTAAGACATGTGGAGAGATAATTGATTTCGATGTAGATTTATCAAAATTGGATTTATCAAAAATTAGGTAATGTAGAAATTGATGAAATACATTTCTATTTAAAAAGGTACTTGTGAAAAAAATGTTTAGAAAAAAACAAAATTAAAAAAATTTAAAAATAAAAAAATTGGAGAAAAAAATATGAAACTGAATAAAGAATTAGAAGTATTATTAAACAATCAAATAAATATGGAATTGGCAGCATCTTATCAATATCAGGCTATGGCAGCATATTTTGATGAAAGAGCTTTGGACGGGTTTGCAAAATGGATGGATAACCAAGCAAAAGAAGAAGTTGAACATTCAAGAAAATTCTATAACTATGTATTAAAAAGAAATGGAAAAATTGAATTTTTTTGCATTGGATAAAGCCTAAAATGGATTTTTACATCTGTTAAAGAAGTATTTGAAGCTGCACTTGCACATGAAGAAGCTGTAACAGCGTCTATTGAAAAATATTCACAAACTTGCAAGAGAATTAGGGAGATTATGGGGCTGAAGTATTCTTAAATGAATTTGCTGAAGAACAGGAAGAAGAAGAAGAACAAGCTCAAAAATTAATTGATAAAATTGTTTCTTTAGATGTTGATAACAATAGTGCTACACTATATTTATTGGATAAAGAAATGGGAACAAGAGAATAAGTAAAAAAATATAAAGTGGTTTTTCAAAAATGGCTAAGTATGCACGCTAGGAGGGCACGATAAAAAGTATTTAGCTATTTTTTTATTTCTTTTTGATCCCCATATATATTACAAAGCCAAAAAGCAAAAAAATGACCTATCAACTAAAAAAATTATCTTTAGACTTAGTAATAGGTCTTTTTTTATTCAAAAAATTTCTTAAAAAAATAATATTTACTTTTTTTCTTTTTTTCAAAATATCAATCCTTTTTCAATTTTTTTCATCAGCATCTTCCATAAAAATCAATAAAGCATTTCTGATTCTCATTTTTTTGATTTAGCAATTTTTAGTTTTTTTCTTTACTTTCTGAACCGAGATGATTATCCATTTTTAATACATTTCTTACATCCTGATTTAACACAAGTACTTCATTTATCGAAATTCTGCCGCTGTAACCGTTTGAACAATTTTTCACATCCGTTTCCTAAACATTTTTTTGACATATCTTTCCAACCAATCTTTGTCCAATTACTCCAATTAATGAATCTAAAATTAAATATTTGGGGATTCCCATATCCACTAGTCTGATTAATGTGGAAACTGCATCATTTGTATGAATTGTAGAAATTACTAAATGTCCTGTTAAAGCGGCTCTTACTGCAATTTCAGCTGTTATTTCATCACGGATTTCTGAAATTACAATAATGTCAGGATCGTTTCTTAGTGTAGCTTTCAGAACTTCTGGAAAAGTAACTCCAATTCCTTGATTTACCTGTATTTGAATAATTCCGTCTATTTTACTCTCGACAGGATCTTCAACTGTGATAATTTTTTTCCTTCCGTCATTTACCAGTTCTATTAAAGATTTTAATGTCGTAGATTTTCCTGAACCTGTAGGGACCGCTGACTAAAAACTAAAGCCATATTTTTCTAGCCATAATTTCATTAAGCATTTTAATACTTTGAGAAGAAAATCCTAAAGTTTCAAGATTTATATTTTCAAGATAGTTTTCCAGAATACGTAAAACTATGCTTTCTCCACCAATTGTAGGCATATAGGCGGCTCTTATGTCGTAACGTTTATTGGAACTCAATAAAAAGAAAAAGCTACCATCTTGCGGCTTTCTTTTCTCTGCAACATTCATTTCTGATAAAAATTTTTTTATTCTTGCAATAATTTCTGTAATATTTTTTTCCAATAATTTTTTTATTTACAGCTTCGTATAATTTTTGACTTTCTGCAAGATAACCGTCAATTCGGTATTTTATTTCCATGCCTTCCAGCAAGTCAAATTTTATGTGAATGTCGCTGGCATGTTCTGCAAAACCAGCTTTTTATTATTTCGTTCACATAAGTAATAACATTATTGGATAATGTATTATTTTTTTCTATTATCTGTAAATTCTTTAATGTTCACTTTTTTTCATTTATTTTTGTTATTCATTGTCCTCAATTTCCCTTCCCATTTTTTTCCGTTTAATTTTTTTAATTTATTTCTTTTTTTAACGCTTCCATTGTTAAATTCTTCCAAAAACTACTTCTGTCTGTTTTTTTCAACGTTTTTAAACAATGCTTTTTTTATTAAGTTATACCATTTTTAAAAGCAGCTCTTTGAGCGTCAATTCCTTTAATGTTTCTTTTAATTGCAATTTAAAAAAGTCAACTTCTTCATAAGAAAGTTTTACTGTTTTTATTTTTTTCCTTTTTATTTTCCTTTGTAATTTTAACTTCATTTTCAAAAATACTTGAAGAAACTAAATACGTTTGGTAACTGTTTTTTTCATATTGGCTCATCATTTTTTTCTCATTTCTTCAATCAGTCTTACCAAATAGCTTCTTGACATTTTTTTGAAAAATGTAACATTGACTTTTCTTTTTCCTTTTCCAATTTTTTTGTACAATTTGCTGCATTTTAGCTTGTGCCTTTGCATTTATTAAATCCATATTGCTAACTGAATTAGGATTTATTACTTTTTGCCATAAAAAAACTCCTTCCAATTTTTTTATTTTTTTATTATTAATTTAATAGTTATATCAGTTTGATTTTTTTCAACTTTAAATTTGAAATTTCTTTAAAAATTTCTTCAAACGAAATATTTCCTTCTCTCAGTAATGTTAATTTTCCATTTTCATATTTAATAATTGTAGAAGGCTTTTCCCTGTTAATTTATTGTTTATTTTTTTCAAAATTTTTCAATACTTTCATCTGAAATAACAACATCTACATTTTTTTAACAAATTTTCATTTAAATTTTCAAATTTAGTGACAGAATTTTCTCCTGAAATATTTGCACTTGTCGTCAAGATAACTCCACCAGAATTTTCTATTATTTCTAAAAGCAATTTTATTTTTTTGGAATACGGATTCCAATTGTTTGCATATCTTTGTCAAATTTTTTTGTAAAAATTCTGATTAGCTCGAAAAAAATTATTGTTAATTCGCCTGGCCAGTATTTGTTTAGGATATTTGAAATTTTATCCATATTTTCTGATGTTTCATTTATTAAATTGGATAAAATTTTTTTGATTACTGATTAATGCAATTATTTTTTTGAAAAAAATCACGTTTTTTTATTTTATAAATTTTTTTCTACAAATTCTTTTTTTGGAAGAGTACCGATTCCGTAGACAGTATCTGTGGGAAATACGGCAACTCCTCCATTTTTTTAAAAGCAATTACTGCATTTTTGAATTTCATTTTTCAGTTTAGAATTTTTCTAAATTTTTTTCACTTTTTCACATCTTTCAAAAAGTTTTTGTATTTATTTATCTTCGTCATCATCAACAGGCATTTCAAATAAATCACTTATAGGTTTTACTTGTTGCTATTCTCTTTATTATTTCAGCAAACATCTTACTTGTCGATAAAACTTTTTAATTTGTCAAACATCTGATCTTCAGATAATTCAATTGTATCAGTTACAACAACTTCCGTAAAAAGCCGATTCTTTTAATCTTTCAATTGCAGGATATGAAAAAAACACCATGTGTTGCACACGCATAAACTTCCGTTGCTCCTTTATCAATTAAGGCTTGTGCAGCATTACAAATTGTTCCCGCTGTATCAATCATATCGTCAATTAAAATGGCCTTTTTTTCCCTTTTTATATCTCCAATAATGTTCATAACTTCAGAAACATTGGCTTTTTGCACGTCTCTTATCAATTATTGCAAGCGGTGTATGCAGCCAGTTTGCAAGTCCTCTTGCTCTTTTTACTCCACCAACATCTGGTGAAACGATAACTGTATCCTCTGGACTAAATCCATATTTTATGAAATGTTTTGCTAAAATAGGCAATGCTTCCATATGGTCTACTGGAATGTCAAAGAAACCTTGAATTTGTCTTGCGTGTAAATCCATTGTAATTACTCTTGTTGCCCCTGCTACAGTCAGTAAATTTGCAACAAGTTTTGATGTAATCGGTTCACGTGGGCTTGCTTTTCTATCTTGTCTTGCATATCCGTAATAAGGGATTACCGCAATAATTTCTCTAGCTGATGACCTCTTAATCGCATCAATAAAGACTAAAAGCTCCATAATACTTTCATTTACAGGTTTTGAAGTAGACTGAACAATAAATACTTTGCATCCACGTACACTTTCATTTGATTTTGCAAAAGTTTCTCCATCAGCAAATCTTACAATATCGGCAGATGACAAATCCATATCCAAATATTTTACAATTTTTTGTGCCAATCGTTCACTTGATGATCCTGCAAAAATTCTTATTTTGCTTTTATCTTCCTCTGTTAATGTTATCATTTTATTTCCCTTTCTCTCTTTTTGAAATTTTTTACTTTTTCTCCTTGTTTACCTGTTTTGAACGTCCAAATGCCAATGCTTCGTCTGGAATATTTTTTGTAATTACAGATCCTGCTGCTGTAAGCACATCATTTCCAATTTCCACTGGAGCAACAATTATTGAATTGCTTCCAATAAAGGCATTTTTACCAATTTTTCGTCTTATGTTTATTTTTTTCCCATCATAGTTACAAGTAATCGTTCCCTGCACCAACATTTGTATTTTCACCAATTTCAGCATCTCCAATATAAGTTAAATGTCCTGTTTTCACACCTTTTTCAAGCGTAGCATTCTTTATTTCTACAAAGTTTCCTACATGTACAGTTTCTTTCAAATATGCTTTTGGACGTAAATGTGCAAATGGTCCAACAGTTACGCCTTCCTCAAGAGTAGACTGTTCCACAACAGAAGCCTCTATTTTTTTACATTATCAGCAATTACGGAATTTTTCAATTCTAGTATTTCCTAAAATTTCACAATTTTTACCAATCTTTGTATTTCCTTGAATTGTTACATTTGGATAAATAACTGTATCCTGCCCAATTTCAACATTATCTTCAATATAAACTGTATCAGGGTCAATTAGAATAACTCCGCTATCCATAAGCTCAATATTTTTTTCTGTTTCGTAAAAATTTTATCCGCCTGTGCTAATTGAACTTTTTGAATTTACTCCCAAAAATTTCATCTTCATCTTCAATTTGAAAAACTATCCACATTATAATTTTCATTTGTCAAGATTTTTTTATAGCATCTGTTAAATAATATTCACCTTTTGAATTGTTATTATCAATTTTTTTCTATTGCGTAAAAGCAAACTTTCATTTTTGAAAATATACACACCTGTATTAATTTCATCTATTTTTTTCTCTTTTTTTCATTTGCTTCTTTTTCTTCCACAATATTTGAAATTTTACCATTTTCCTTAATAATTCTTCCATATCCAAACGGATTTTTAACTTTGCACGAAAAGCACAATACAGTCAAGATTTTTTTCATCAAATGTATTTTTTTCATTTTTTTCAAAGTATCTTCACGTAATAACGGAGTATCTCCGCAAGTGATAAAGCACATCTTCGCCATATTCCTTAATTTTTATCCTTTGCAATTAAAAACTGCATGCCCTGTACCAAGCTGTTCTTCCTGTGTAACATAGTCAATATTTCCCATTTCTGCTAGAACATCTTCCTTTTTATGTCCAAGAATAAAAAAATATTCTTGTCATTTCCGATATTTTTCCAGTACATTAACAACTCTTTTTAATCATTGGAACACCGTTTACTTTGTGTAGAACTTTAGATTGTTCAGATTTCATTCGAGTTCCTTTTTCCAGCTGCCAAAATTAACGAAATCATTATTCCTCCTTCAAAATAATAAATTAACAATAAATGTTTTTTTATCTTTAATAATTCAATAAATTATGAACAAATCTGTCCAAATTTTTGAACTTAAACTTAGAATTACTTTACACCATAATTATATCAATTTTTTTGTAATTTATTCAAATGATATGAAAAATTTTTTTATTTTAGAATATTTAACTTAAAAAAAGTTTGGTTCAACTTTTTGTAGCAGTAATTTGTTATATACAAAATATGAATATCTGAATAATTTATATTCAAAAATTTCAACAAACTGTAAATTTTTATCTAATATTTTTTTAATTGTAATCTTTCATTTTTCTAAACCTGTTATTATCCCAACTTTTACTTTCTTCAAAATCTTCATTATCAATAAAAAAACAAATAAATTATTTTTTTCTGACAAATTTTTTTAAAAATTGAAAAAAATAATCTAGTTCATTAATATTTTTCAAAATATTTATTTAAGTTTAATTTTTCAATATATTTAACTTCAGTAAACGATTTAGATATTTCCTCAATAAATTCTTTTTTTGAATAACTGTTACAAATTTTTTTCATTTTTCAAAATCAGGAATTTCTTTTAAAACTAAAAAAATTTTCCATTTTTCCATAACAATATTTCCGATATAAGTTTTTTTCCAACAAATAATTTAACTTTGTGAACCTCAAAAATCTTTATTTATTTTTTTCTTGTCAAAAAAATTTTTATCAAACGAATATAATCTTTAGAAATAATTTCTGTAGAAGTTACATTTAAATTATAATCCAGTATTTCCAGAAGATAGTTTTCTCCAATTTTTAGCAATATAGCAAATTTCTGTTGTTTCGTCCTTTAAATGTAAAAAAACTAGAGTTCTACCTTTTATAATATTTTTCTAAAAATAGCGTCAATAGAATTTAAGTTTTTTTGTGTACAGCCATTCATAACTGCTTTCTGTTTTTATCTAATAAGTTAGTTCCTAAATTTTTTTATATAATTTGAATCCAAAATAATTCTTTGAATTTTATCAATTTGATAAATTTTCATTCCATCTTCATCATTTTGAGTATCATAAGACTTTAAAAACAAATAATTGTCCCAGATTTTTTTATTATATTTCCAACAGAAAAATCCATCAGTATCAAATCTGTAAATTCCAATTTTATCTTTATTTTCTAAATTTAACAAAAAAATTCTTTCATTTTTTTCTCCAGCAAAGTATGTATTATTTATATGTTCAATAATTCGAGTTTTTTTATTTATTTTATTGCAATTCTAAATATACCCAAATCTATTTTTAAATTAAACTGCTAAAAATTATATAAATTTAGGATTTGAGTAAAAATAGTCATAGTTTTTGAGTTCAGTTTTTAAAAGCAGTTTTTGCTATACATATAGTTTTTCAAACAAGTTTATTCTTCATTTTTTTCATTTTCACTATTATAATTCAAATGAATCCTTAAAAGCTTCCAGCGAAATTTGAATTTCCAGCAATGAAAACAATAGTGAAATAATTAAAGAAACTAAACTAATCGCAAAACTGATTTTTCCAACAAAAATCTATCTGAAAAAAATAGAAATAACATCGAAATGGCACACATTAATAAACTTGAAACTCGAAATACTGCATTTTTTTATATAATTCAGCCTTTTTTTCTCAAATTTTTTTACCTGATAAAATTCGTGTTTATTTTTCTCCGTTGAATCCATCTGTCTGACAATCGCTGTAAGTGCTAAAAAAATCTGTTGGTATAAAGCTAGCAACAACAATGATACGGTAGGAAACAGTACAGCGGGAGTCGTTATTTCTAAAGTCATTTTTCTCACGTTCCTTTTTTTACATTCTTCTTAATATTTCATCATAAACTCTTTCACAATTTTTTTATCTACATACTTCAAAAAAATTTATTTTTTTCAATTTATCTGATTTTTGTTTCATAAACTTTATCATAGTGAAAAATTATTTTTCCGAAATTTTAATAATTTCATTTACGCAGTTTTCGACAGTTTTAGCCTGTTTACCAAATAAATTCTTATCTAAATCCACATACGAGCCGACTTTTTCTTCATATTCACTTTTTATCGAACTGGAAAAAAGACAATTGGCTTATCTAGATAATAGAAAATCGTAGGCTACACTGGAATAATCTGTTATTAAAATTTTTGATTTTTGAAGTTCTTCGGTAATATTCACTTCTTTTGGCAATATTTTTTTATATTTTTTTCCAAGTTTTATATTTCCAAAAATTTTTTTAAAGTAATCCTGCATTAACTGATGAATATAAATATTTAGTTTGATATTGTTTTTTTCAAGATAATCATTTAATTTTTTTATTTGTAATAAAAATTTTGCAATGTTTTGAAAAATATTTTGTATCTTCTATTTTTTTGTATTTTCTGTTTTTATCCAATTTCTCCAAGTTGGCATAAAAAAATATCTGTTTTTTTCCATAATTTGTAAGTTATAAAAGTTTGTCGTATCGTGGATAGCCTGTTATTACAGCACTTTTTTTGGTACTTCCCACCAGATTTCCGTTTTTACCTTTTTTTCAAATTCTGAATCGCAAATATTTCAAATCATAGGATTTTACAAGTGCTTCTGCAACTTTTGCCGTTTTTTTGTTCATTGCCTGACGCACTTTAAAAGCCAACTGTTCCGTGATTTAGGAATACTTTGAACACTTTTTTTGTGAAATTTATTTATTAACGGGACTACAAACAAGTATGGAACAATGTCCGCAGAAATTGAGTGAGAAAATAATGCTACTTTTGCGTTCATAAAAATAAAGATAACTTTTAACACTTCCCTTTATAAGTTTTTTTCCTGGAATTTTTTTTGCAATTTTTGCATTTTTATTTACTACCCAGTATACTTTCTTCTTGCTGTTTTGCCCGTAAATACTCATACATCGCACGTCCGTTATCCACAAAAAGCTCTCCAGCATTTCCGCCTACAATCCAAATATTTCTATTTTTTTAAATCTGCCTTTGTTAAATGGGTAAATTATATAGGCAGTTATCATATTTATCAAACATTTTATCTTATCCATATTTTCTCCTAATTTTTTTAAACTTCATAATGTTTATATCCGTTTTTTTCTACCCTTCATCACAACTTTGTGATATGCTTTTATTTTTAGTGACAATCCGTCCTATAAAACTTCTGAACTGCCGTTTCCAGTATTTTCAAAATATAAAATCTATTTTTTTTCTGCCTTTTTACTTCTTTTTTACCAAAAGCTCCAAATCCTAAAAGCATAGTTGTAAGCACGCTGCAAGTCTTTGTAATTTCCTTTTTTTGGCTGGATGAAAAAAATTACATCCTTTGCAAAATATCTGCCTTTATAGCCTTTATGGAGCAATGTCAACACATAGTCCGTTTCCTCGCCGCTTCCAAAAGTTGCACCCACTCCCAAATTTTCATCAAACAAAATAATGTCGTCTTTTCCATAATTTACAAAAAAAGTTATAGATTTTACTGTTGTGTCGACACAATCCTTTTTTTATATCCATATCTCTTTTTTTCCATAACGCCTGTTCCGTAAGTCTTTTCCACGTTCAAGCGTACGGCAGGAATAGATTTGATAATTTTTTTCTCTTAAAAAAATGAGATAACTTTTTCAAGAGTATCTGGCTGATATTCGCAATCATCATCAGGAAATCCTGCAATTTCACCTTCCATAAGCACAAGTCCTCTATTTCTGTTTAAACTCAGTCCTTTTTCATCACTTCTGACATATTTTATTTTAAAATCTTCCTCATAATTTTTTTCATGATTTCAAAAACATCATATCCTTCATTCTGATCTACGACAATCAGTTCAAAAATTTTTATAAGTCTGTGCTTTTAAACTTTTTAGAAATAAATCAAGTTCGGTTGTAACATTAATTGTTGGCATTATAAGCGAAACTTTCATATTTTCATCTCCTTCTTTGAATTATTTTTATATCAAGAATGGTCATATATGGAAGATGGTCAGACAGTTTTGTCCACTCCTGAGTAGCATCATTGATAAAAGTAGCTTCCTTTGACTTTCCATTTTTTTGATTGACTTCCAAAAAAATATAGTCAATTCTTGGATCTGAGAGAGTTCTTTTTTTATCTGAATTATATTCCATATAAGTGTCTCTCCAGTTTTTTTGTTATTTCATTATAATATGTAGTTGTTGGTAAAAAATTAAAATCTCCGCTCAAAAAATTTTTATGTCATCTTTTTTTAAAAAAATTGTGTTATCATTTCCAGCGATTTCATTTCTTCAGGCTTTATATCAGGTTTAAAAATCCAAGTGAGTATTCATTATCAGCACTTTTTTTCCAAAAACTTTTTGCCAGTTCAGCAATTAGAATTTGCCTTTTTTTTCAACTCCCAAGGAAGGCAGCTCATAAGTATATATTTTTTTCCAATGGATATCTTGAAATAAATGAAATTCCGTATTCTCCGCCATCATAATCTCTTGATTTTTTTGGAAATAATAATAATCATATCCCAGCTCTTTTTGCAATATCAGAAGTTATATCTTTAAAATTACTTCTTTTTAGTAAATTTATCCACTTCCTGAAGTGATACAAAAATCTGGTGCATATGGTTTAATGCTTTCTCCTAATTTCTGTCCATTTGTCAATCTTGCTCCATAGATATTATACGTCATTATCTTTAAATTCCTTCGCCCAGCTGACAGTCGTTCCCCATAATTATTAACGACAATAATATTTTTTTAAATTACTCATATTTTCTTTTGTTTCTCCTAATCCTCTTTAGTTTTATTGTATCAAATTTTTCATTCCATTATATCACTTTTTCTTATATCTACCAAACTTTTTTTTTATATTAATTTGATCTATTTCCTTTTTTTCCTTCAAATAAAACCTCGCAATTATCCTTGCATCTTTTTAATCAATTTTTATCCCCTACAAATGCTTCGTTTCCAAAAACAACCTTGCCTTTCAAAGCTGCTCCAGCTGTCATTCCACCAATGAATTCCGTATGTTTTAGGTTTTATACAATCATCAGAATAAACTTCCTTAAATCCATAAGGATAAAAAAATATTCTTTCGGAAAAAAATAACTATTTCCCCGTCAAAAGCATTTTTCCTTTTTTTCGCTCAAATTATATTTTTTTCTCAAAAAGTATACGTAAAAAAATCTTAGGAATTGTCCAAATCGGCTTTTTCCAAATGTCATTCTCGTAAAAAAATCTTTAATGTCCTTCAGCACTTCATTATGCTTCGTTGTCCCAAAAATCCCAACACTTATGTGTTTTTCATCCTCATACCCAATAAAAAAATTCATCTTCCCATTTTTAGAAAAATTCATCTTTTTCCTTCCAAAATCGGGTGTCAAATCTTTAATTATTTCCATATCCGTATCAACATAAATTCCAGAATTTTCATACATAAAATGCACTCTCATATAATCTGAAACATACGCCCAAAAGCCTTTTTTTCGTAACATTCACGAAAAAAATCTATTTTTTTCATAAGATGCGTTTTTCATATCAAAAATTTTTCTCATTTATCTCTATTATTTCAAAAATCAAGCAAATTTTTTTCTTCCATGATTCCAAACATTTATAGAAAATATCAGGTTTTTTTGGCATTCCCAATCCAAACATAATATATTTTTTTCTATCATCATTTTTCTCCTATTTTTTTCACCTTTTTTTCATAATCATCATATACTTTTTTTCATTGGATTTTTCAGTAACATTCACAACTTTAAATCCAACATTGTCATATAATTTCTTTGCTCCCACATTATAATCAAACACATTCAAAGTAATAGAATTTACATTCTTTTCTTGAAAAAAATCAGATTTATAAATTTCAACAAAGCCCTTTTTTTCCAAGTCCTTTTCCAGTAAGCTCTGGATTAATCAAAAATCTTCCAATATGGATATTATCGTTTTCCTTCCGTATTTTCTGAATAATCCCCACAAACTCATTCTCACAAAAAAATCGAATAAATATCCTTCAAATCATCAATCTGACTTTCCATAAGTGGAAAAATCAAGACTTTTTTCCAGCCCATTGCTCAAGAAAAGTTCCTTCCCTTTTTCATTAGTCCATTTGACTATATCACTTTTTATTATTGTCATTTATTCCGTCTATTATTTTTTTATATTTTCTATTTCCATCAATATTAAACTCCTATTTTTCTACACCAACTCATACTCAATTCCATTAACAATACAAAAATTTCAATATTTCTTTCATAAAAAATTTCGTAATCTTTCATCCTTTCCAGAAATTTTTTTAAATTCTGAATCTGAAGAAAAATATCAAAGTATAAATTTCTTTCTTGCATCATTTCCAAGAATTTTTTTAATGTCCTGTATCCAAACAATCTTAACTTTTCAGATTGAGTCTGCAGACTTGTAAACATCAGTTTTTTTGAATGTCATACTTGCTATATACCACATTATCAACGTTTATAATATCAGCAGATATTCTTATGTTTTTCAGGTGTATATAACTTTCATTCTAATAAAAGAAAAAACAATCTTAAAAAAATTAAAAAGTAGTAAATAAATAATTATAAAAAGAATTATCATATATGTATTGCTTGAAAAAAACTATTATTCCTACTATTAACGGAATCATATTAAAAAAACACAGCTTATAAAAAAATTTCTTTTTCGTTTTTTTCACAATTAATTCTTTTTTTGAATTTTTAAATGTCTTATCTCTAACTTTTGATTTTTTTATACCAAATCTCATAAATAGCTTTTTTTCAAAGTTTAACATTCCTTTAGTTCCTAGTAAATAAATTGGTATTTCATAATCGTTTATTGATAAATATTTTTATTCTGTATCTCTGTTTAGCAGTACCTTTTTTTCTTTATCATATATTTTAATATTATGCCTTCCTATCTCTGCACGATAACATTCTTTTCGCTTTTTTTATAATAAATCAAAAGTGTTTCCAGATATTACAATTTTTTTATTATACATAAAAAAATTAACTGATATAACAAAAAAATACTGTAATTGGAAACATTACTATCAAAGAAACTACTAAAAAAACTCTTGATAATTTGTAAGCATAGGAATATAGAAAAAAACATCATCATTACATATATAATCAGAACAATCCCTAACAGTTTTAATTTCTCTATCCACGACATTTTAAATACTTGTTCTTTTTCCACCCAATTTCATTCAGCTCCCTAAAAAAATCATATCAATTCCTTCTTTTCCTCAATTTTTCCTATACATATAGTCAAAACTGAAAAATCAGCACATAAACTGCAATTAGCATTGCCATATTTTTTTACAAGCCCTTCCCCAAAGAATGAGCCTCTTGGGATATAAAAATAAATTTGGGTATGAAAGTAATAGCTTGTTAATAATAAAAAAATCTATTTTTCACAACATATTTTTTTCATATTTTATAATAAAAAAAATTCCAAGCAGAATTGAAATTACAATTAGCCAGAAGTAACCTAAATCGTACATTTCCGCAATATAATTTGAGCCAATCCCTTCTCCTTTTCAGATAAGCACCTGAATTTAGGTAATACGTCAATTTGTCCGCAATGGAGTTGGTTGTGGCAAGTGTTTCAAGCGACTGTGGCTTAAAGCCGAATATTCCCTGCAAAATGTATGGATAGGTTCCGTTTCCAACAATGCTATGCTTAAAATTGATTGTGTAACCAAGTACAAGGTAACTTACTCCTTGAGAAAAATAGAAAATTAAAAATTGTGTTTATCAAATCCAGACTGAATATTTTTTTACTTCGCACTGATACTAGAATTTGTGAGAAAATCACAGTAAATCCTACCAGTTTTACCATTGTCTTGGCTTTTATCCTGATTCCATAAACTTTTGCGTAATACCACATTATAAAAAAAGCAGCTGTGTCAAAAATATTGCTCTTGCCCCCTTGAACGAATCCAACAGTTTTACCATAAGATAAAGTGAAGAAATTGTCAAAAAAATTTTTCTTTTTGGATGGAATTGAAATTAAAAAAATATCAAAAAAATCCGATTGTCATTACTGTACCAGAGCCTTTTGTAAATGCAGGATAATCAACTCCCTTTTAAAAATTCCAGTATAATAAGCCTCGTATCCAGCCCGCAAAATAACCCTTAGCTGAATAAACATCTTGTAGGCTAAAGCAGGCAATGAAATTATAAACAGAGCCATTCCGACATTCGTAAACAGCCTTCTGCTTTCAAGCGTAACACTGCTTCTAATCTCACTAATCTTCTCGTTTGAAATCGCAATGAAAAAAATCCTAGATGCGTAAACAGTAACACTAGCAGAAAAAAACATTTATTATCTCATTTCTCACATCATAAAAAAATAAAAAAATTAGCAAACTTCGTAGCCCATCCAAATTCCCTATAATTCACAATATCCAAAAAAATATCCTTGTGAAAATTAAACAAAAAAACAGCGTATACAAAAAAATCATATACGAATTTAGCCATTCAAATAAATTTTTCGCTGTAAAAAAAGGTATAAATATAAACACCCATAAGCAGACATTCCAAAAATTTCATCTCCAACGACTCATTCTGAAAAAGTAACGACACTTTTCAAAAAAATAGTACAAACGCAATAACAAACATATGAAATATCAAAAATCCAATTTTATCTCTTTTCATCAATTTACCTCTATTTTTTTAAATTTTTTTCTTCTATAATTTCACTTAAAAATTTTTATCATATCGCTATTAAAAACTTCAATCAGAAATGTTGTGTCATTATTTAATTTTTTTACTTAAAAAAATTGATTTATCTTCTTGAGATAATTCAAATAAAACAGAAAAAAACTCAAACAAGTTGTTGGAGTGTACCGTGAATTTTTGTGCTGCAAAAAGAATAACGATTTCTTATAGCAGAAAAAGGCAACCCTTATGACAATGCCTGTATTGAATCATTTCATGCAACATTGAAAAAAAGAATATGTTCATAATAAAAAGTTCGAAAGTCTGGAAACATTAAAAAGCAGGAATATATGATTACATAGAAATGTGGTATAATAAAAAAAGGATGCATAGTAAGCTAGGTTTTTATGAGTCCAAATGAATATGAAAAAAACATTTAAAAAAATCAAATTTTGATACCACATACCTTAAAGGAGAAATTAATATTCCAGTAAGCAAATTAACTATTACACCAAGTATAATATATGTAACATCAGACGGAACTGGAGTGCCTGAAACTTATAGACCAAGATTAGGAGGGTTTTTCTAATTCAGATTATTCATTGGAATTTGGAGGAATAAAACCTGATAAAATGTCAACAAATAGTATATTTGTCGGGAAATTAAACTTGCAATATCCAGTTATGGAAATGTTAGAAAGCCATTTGTATATGAATGCTAATATGTCATTTGCAAGAGTTTCTAATAAATCATACCATTATGGAAAAGAACAAATAAAAAGTTACGGAATAGGAATAGGAACAAATATTCCATTCATAGGACCAATAAATCTTGGATTTTGCAAAAATCTCCGAAAGAAAGTGTGAGATACGTATTAAATATAGAATATAGTCCAAAAAGCGTTTAATGGAAATTAATATTTGATATTAAAAAATAATCAAAAAAATTAAAAATAGAAGGAGAAATAATGATACAGGAGTAGCCTCTTTAATAAAGTTTTATGAGACAAAATATAATGGAAAGTATTCTTTATGGAAAAAAAGTTTTTTTGGTCACAATGCTTGGGAAAAAAATCAAAAGATTTGCTTACTGAAAAAAATGAAATCTGAAGAATTTAAGGATGATAAAGAATATCAAAAAAATAATAAAAAAATAATTGAAAAAAATGAATGATATATTTAAGTATGATACTGGATATGAATATCTTAAATTTATTCGTCCCCAAAAAACAAGCTCTTTATTTTTTTAGAAAATATAGAAGCTGCAGAATCTCTAACTTCTTTTTTTATGAAGAAATAGAAGATTTGCCAAAAAGCAAAAAAATGGGCAAGAACAACAAAAAGAATTATTAGAAAAGTCTAAAAAAATAAAAAAAGATTATTCTGAAACTTTGGATTATGTCAATCAAAATTTTAGAACGACGTTGAGTAAATTATAAATAAAAACAGGCAATTGTATTTCGATGGCAATATTTATCTTGTTACATAAGAAGGGCTTCTAAAAATATCAGAATAAATTAACAAAAAGTAATAGATACATAAATAGATAAAAAAATTAAGAAAAAAAGTAAATTATTAAGTAGAAAAATTAATAAAAAAATGGAGCAAAACTGTGATGTTGAACTCCATTTTATTTTACAAAAAAATTTATTTTTAAAAAAACAATTAATAAGATTTAGCTAATTCATAAAGTTTTTTTCGTATTCTCTTGCTGATCTATCCCAAGAAAAATCAAGATCCATATTTCTTTTTACCAATTTTTCCCAAATGTCAGGTCTGTCATAATAAATTCCTTCTGCTACTTTTATTGTAAATAACATATCGTCTGCATTGAAGTTTGTGAATGAGAATCCGTTTCCTTCATCTGTAAAGATATTGTAAGGCTGTACAGTATCTTTTTAGTCCTCCAGTTTCCCTTACAATTGGAATAGTTCCAAATCTCATTGCTATCATTTGGCTAAGTCCGCAAGGTTCATATCTTGACGGCATCAAGAACATGTCACTTCCTGCGTAGATTTCATTTGCAAGCTGTCCATTGTATCCAAGATAAACTTTAAATTTATCAGGATATTTCCATGCCAAATGATTATAATAGTCTTCATAGAATTTATCTCCACTTCCTAAAATCACTATTTGAACAGCGTCATATTGCAATAAGTTTTCAAGTGCTGCTGATACCAAGTCCAACCCTTTTCCTTCTACAAGTCTTGAAATTATTGAAATTAAGGCAACGTCTGATTTTGGTAATCCTAATTTTTTTCTTGCAGTAAATATTTATTTTCTTTCTTTTTTTATCTAAAGAATCTTTATTGAAAGGAATTATTCCCTTTGTTGTTTCTGGATTGAAATTCTTCCACGTCTATTCCATTTAAAAATACCGTGAATATATTTTCTATTTGTGATCCATTCCAGCCCTTCACCAAAAATATGCGTATTTTATTTCTTCGGCATAAGTTGGACTCACTGTATTTACAACATCTCCATATCCAATTCCAATTTCCATAAAGTTTAAATCATGTCTGTCATCCATATAGTATCCCATTCTTTCAAATGAGTATTTAGAGAATTTACCTTGATACATTAAATTGTGAATTGAGTAAACTGTTCTCATATCCCAATAAAACGGATCATAATTATATCTTACGTTTAAGAAATATGGAACTGGTCCAGTTTGCCAGTCGTTACAGTGTAAAATATCTGCCTGCAAATTAATTTCCTTTAAAAATCTAAGTGCCAATTCTGAAAACATAGCATACTGAACATCTTGATCAAAATCTCCGTAAACATGTCCTCTTTCATATAATGCTTTGTTTTCAATAAAGTAATAATTTATCTTATCATCAGGATACCTTACCAGATTAAACACATCTCCATGGCTTTCAAGTCTTGCCACCCATTCTAATTTTTCAAGATATTTTAATGGTATTATGTCGTATTTAGGCATTATTATAGAAACTTCGTGTCCTAACTCTTGCATTTTTTTAGGTAATGCACCCTAAAACATCAGCTAGTCCACCAGATTTATAAAACGGAGCCACTTCAGATGCCAAATATACTATTTTCAAACTAATCACTCCTATTCTTAAAAATATTTTATTTATTTTAAAAATATTCAAGTTACTAAGATACATTTATAAAAAAATTATGTATTGACCTTAATAACTTGAATTTTTTTGAATTTCAGATAACTTTAGAATTTACTAATTGTAAATTAATATCTGAGAAAGTATAATTTTTTTAAATTTTTTTGTTTCAAATTTTAGTAATAAGTAATTAAGACTATTATTTTACAGTTTCCCCAGTTCCAATTATTCTATTATTTTTCATTGATTTTTTTACTCCAGCAAAAAAATTCTTACGTTTTTTTACCAACAATTGAACCATCAGGGATAACTACGCTCTTACCGATAACTGTTATTCCTGAAGACAATAAATCTGGACGTTCTTTGTTTGGAACATTTGCATTTCCATTTCCTATGAATGAATTTTTTTACCTATATATGTTTTTTTATCGATAATAATTGTATCTAAGTGAGAATTTGCATCTACATAAGTTCCTGAGAAAATAATACAGTTTCTGACAGTTGCCCCTTTTCTAACTGTAACTCCAGGCCCTAATACTGAATTTTCCACACTTCCCTCAATTTTACATCCGTTACAGATTAATGAATTTTGAACGCTTCCAGTAACGCCAATTCTTACTGGTGCCAAGTCTTCACTTCTTGTGTAAATTTTCCATCCTGGATCATACAAGTTAATTCCAACTTCTTCAGATTTTTTGATTAAGTCCAAATTTGCTTCCATGTATGAATCATAAGTTCCTACATCTTTCCAGTAGCTGTCATAAGTATGAACATAAACTTTTCTATCTTCTTGAATCATTGCAGGAATTACATGGTTTCCAAAGTCTAAATCGTGGTTTTCCAATTTTTCAAGATATTCTAATAAAGAATCTGTATTGAAAAATATAGATTCCCATTGAAAGCTAGATTACTTTTTTTGGTTCAGCAGGTTTTTTTCTTCAAAGTTTAATATTTTTTTTGTTTTTGGTCAACTTCAAAAAAATACCAAATCTGCTTGCTTCTTCAATAGGAACAGGCTGTACAGCTATTGTTAATTCTGCTTTATTTTCTTCGTGTTCTTTTAGCATCCATCTATAATCCATTTTTGTAAATATGGTCTCCAGATAAAAATTAACACATATTTAGGATTTTTTTGTTTTTAATAAACTCAATATTCTGTCTAATTGCGTCGGCAGTTCCTTGATACCAAGAATTTCCACCAAGTTTTTTTCATGTGGCTGTAACATTGTAATTGCAGTGTCTCTTCTGTCAAAATCCCATGGTTTTCCAGAACCGATGTGTTCATTTAATGATAACGGCAAATATTGAGTCAATAATGCAACATCATAAATACCTGAATTTGAACAGTTACTAAGTGCAAAATCGATTATTCTGAATTTTCCAGCAAAAGGAACACTTGGTTTAACTCTTTTTTCTGATAGAATGTCAAGTCTTGAACCTCTTCCACCAGCTAAAAATCATAGCTAAAAACTTTCATATAAATACCTCCATTTTTTTGTTCTCTATATACAGTATACCCCTTTTTTTAAAAAAATCAAATTATTTTTTTCAAAAAAATTTTTTTCTTTTTTTCTTGAAATTTCTAACATTTCTAAAAAAATCTTGTTTTTAGTTTATCTTTTTAATTTTTTTATTATTCTTAAAATTTTTTTCTATTAATTCTTCAAAAAAATTTTTATTTCTGTCTTTTCCATTCTGATAAAGCACTAAAAAAATATAAATCTGTATAAAAACCCTTTTTTTCTGCTCCATTTATAAAAATAATTTCCACATTTTATCTTTCTTTTTATTTTTAAAAAAATTAAAAATTTTTTTCTCCATTTTCTGTATTTTTAGAAAAAAATAAATACCAAACTTCAAATTATCAAACTGCACTTTTTTTCAATATTTCGGTCTTCAATTTCAGTTTTTTTCTAAAAGAAAACTTTTTCTTGTATATTGTGATTTAAATTTTTCAATATTCTCCATATTTGTAAAATAAATAAAAATCCTTCAAAATTTGTTTCATAATTTTTTTCTCCCCCTTTAATGTATTTTTAAATGTATTTATTATTTTAAAATCTGCTATTAAAATTAGTTTATCATATTATTTTTTTATATTTTTTTAGGATAAATTTTAATTTTTTTATTAATTATTTTCGAGTGTTATTATTAAAAAGAATCTTTTTATTTTATAAATGTTAAAATAAAAATTAAAAAAATATTCATAATTGTAATTTGATATGGAAAAAAATAAGATGATTTAAAAATGTTTTTTTATGAAAAAAATGTTGACATAAAAAAATCCGATCTACCGTTCTAACTTAATTTTTTTGATTGCCTGTAAAATGTTACAGGTGGTAGTCATATTTATAAACTGTACAGAATCCGTACAAAACATTATGCAGTCGTGATTTTCCTGAGACAATTTATAAAGGGATAACCCCATTAAAAAAAGAGTAAAGCTCAAAAAAATTCTTTGTTAGTAGCGCATAGACCAGAAATTTTTTTATTTATTATTTAACTATTTTATTTAGTCCTTAACTTCTTAAATATTATAACTGTTATGCGAAAAAAATGTCAAATATTCTTTTTGAAAAAAATTTAAAAAAATTTTGCAAGATATATTTGAACTTTTTTTAAAGTCCAGCAGAGAAATTCAATAGTTTTTGAACTTGATTTTAAACTATTTTTTTATACATCTGAAAATTCTATACCCAGCATTAATTTCCAAAGTTTCACAATTTCTAAAAAAATCTCTTCTAATTTTTTTCTGTGTGCTTTTTTTGCTCCATGTTTTGTCTGGATTACACAGTAAAATTCTCCGTTTGATTCAAATGCTCAAAACTTTTTTTCATAAATTTGAAAAAAATCGTCTGCTTTCCAGCACGAATTGGTGGATTTGATAAAAATTACATCAAATTTTTTTCAGAAATATTGTCAAATGCAAATGATTTTCTTATTTCAAACTCTTCGTTTTCATTTTTTTATAGCATTATTTTTTTCAAAAGATTTTCTTTTGTAAGCTCTAAAAGCTCGTTCATTCACATCTGAAGAAATAATTTTTTTGTATTTTCAAAAAAAGATTTTATAATAACTGATACAACGCCATATCCACATCCAATATCCAGTACATCAAATTTTTTTGATTTTTTTATTTTGATTTTCTCGCAAAAACACTTTTTAACATAACATCCGTTCCAAAAATCTACTTTTTGTTTTTGAAAAATACCCCATTATCTGTTATAAATTCAAAAATTTTTTTATTTTCTATTGTGTATTTTATTATTTTTTTTATCCGATTTTACTTCCTGCTTTTCTGAAAAGTAATGACTCATTGTTTCACCTCTGATTTTTTTTAATTTTTGATATATTATATCATATTCGAAATAAATTCCAAATTGTGTTTAGAAAACGAGTTTAATTATAACTAAATATTGCATATTTATCTTTTTATAAGAAATTTTTTTCAGTTGAAAATTATATAAAAAAATATTGTATAATTTATAATAAGAAATTTTTTTATAATTATGATATAATAGTATTACTTTAAAAAAACAAGATTTTAAAAAAATTAGAGCTGTTCTACTTAAACTCTAATATTATTTAATATTTTACAGTTAAATATTAAAAAGAGTTTGAGTATATAATTAAAATTTATTGTAAAAAAACCAAAACAATATTTTTTTAAATAAAATTATTCAAAAATGATTAGGAGGCGTTATGGTTGCAACAATACAAGTTAATAAACAGAGCATAAAGCAGCTGTTGGAAAGCGGAAAAGACCAGACTTTTTTAATACCGGAATATCAAAGACCTTATTCCTGGACTGAAACTGAAACCAAAACACTATTTTATGATTTGCTGGAATTTACAGAAAATGAGGCAAAAAGAAATAGTGAAGTGGAAGGGACATATTTTTTAGGAAGTATTGTTTCATATGAAAATGATGAAGGCGAGCAGGAAATCATTGATGGCCAGCAAAGAATTACTTCATTATTTTTACTTCTTCGTGCAATTTACACAAAACTACTTTCCTATGAAGAAAAAACTGTTGAGCAGGAAAATTTCATAAGGCAGATTCAGCCTGCTCTTTGGAAACAGGCAAAACTTACTGGAGAAGTTGATTATACAAGTGTTTTGATTACTTCAAAAGTTATTGACAATGAAGGGAATAAAATTTTGCAGGATATTCTGGAAACTGGGATTGCTGACCATAAAGCCAATGATAATTATTCCAAAAATTATATTTTGTTCCAGAGGCTTTTTGATAAACTTTCTGAATTAAGTCCTACTTTGATGCTGGAATTTATTTATTATACTTTAAATCGCGCTGTAGTTTTTTTCCGATAAAAAAACAGATTCGCAAGATGATGCGTTAAGTGTATTTTTCAACTTTGAATGACAGAGGGCTTCCACTTTCTGAAGCAGATATTTTCAAGGCAAAAAAATGTATAACCGTATAAAAAGGAATACAAGAAATTATTTATAAAACAGTGGAAAAAAATCTAAGCGAAAGGGCAATATATGCCAAAGAAAACGTTCAGCAGCTATTTTATTATTATATGTTTTATCTAAGGGCATTGGAAAAAAAGATACTGCAACTACTACGCTTGGACTTAGACGTTTTTTTATTCAAAAAGGCGGATTTAACAGATTGTATAAGTCTAATCTTTTTGAAACATCTGGATAAAAATTCTGGATTTATGGGTTGTTATGAATAGACGTGAAACGATTGATGATAAACCTTGGACAGAAAAATATTGAAATTATTAAAATTTTAGATACATTGTCTTCTTATCCGAAATGAATCGTGGAAATATCCAGTTGTCGTTTTTTTATCTTTCTCATGGTGAAAAATGAAGAATTTGAATCGTATTTTTTTAAAAATTTCTAAGAAAGCTATTTTTTTGGAACTGACAGCAAATTATCTTGTAAAATCCAACTGTTTCGGCAGTAAAAGCGGACATTTTGAAATTAAATGTTGAAATAATTGATACTATGTCACCAAAAGTGGCATTCAAAAAAATATTCCAATTACTGTGTTACAGGAAAGAGTAAAAACGCCTAATAAAAAAATCTTGTCCGTATGATTTTTAAAAAATGGTAATTTACGATAATCAAGACGAACTGTTGCCTGAAAAAAATGGGAAGTTGAATACATTCTTCCGCAAAAAAATGGAGCAACTGTTTTACAGAAAGTGTCGAAAAATAAGGAGGCTAAAACTTATATAAACTACATAGGAAACAAGATTCCATTTGAAAAGAGATTGTCTATTAAGGCTACAGAAAAACTTTTTTTGAAAAAGAAAAAGAAAAAGCTATAAAAAAATCTAAAAATTAAATATGTTAGGGAACTTATTCCAGAAGAACAAACTGAATGGACTTTTGAAAATATAGATGCTAGAAATAAAAAAAGTGGCTGAAGAGCTAGTAAAGCTATTTATTACATGGAATGGGGAATATAAATTTAAATAAGAATATTGTAGGGGGATATTTTTGTCCCCTTATTTGAAATAACATAGAAAAAAATAAAATAAATAAAAAAATGGTAAAGAAGAGAAAAATATTAATTTTAGCATCTTGTATAAATATAAAAAAATTGCTTTTTAAGGTTGTAATTTAAAAAAAGAAAAGGAATATAATTAAGTTAGAAAAAAATATTTAAGGAGTTTTTATATGTTACAGGATTTTTTTACGGTATTATTCAGGTAAAAACATTACCAAAGTGGACGGTTAAGGCTTCAGACGGATGCATTGATAGAAAATGTGGAGCTGGAGCTGGAATTTTTGGCTAATTTGCGACAATTATCGGGAATAAGAGCAGTAAAAGTTAATTCTGTCATTGGCAGTATTTTTGATACATTTTGATGAAAAAGTTATTGAAAGTTCGTTTTTGTATCTGATTGTATTAAAATTACTTCATTTGGAAGAAGAAGCCCTAAAAAATAAACCAGGAAAACTGAAAAAAATGATAAGACAGGCATTTGAAGCATTGGATATGGCTGTTTATAACAAAAAGTAAAGGTTATTTGGACTTAAAGACTTTAACTGCTGGAGCTTTTTATCTTTTATGGAATTAAAAAAATTAAAAAAATGACTCCCAAAATTGCCTGCAGGTGCCACTTTATTATGGTGGGCTTTTTATTTTTTTATCGGAAGGAAAAAAACAAAAATAATGTTGGAAAAATTTATTTAAAGCGACATATCTGATGTTTAATCAGATAAAGGTTATACACAGTATTCCAGGAAGGCTAAGACTTTCTGTTCCAAATTTATCAGAGATTCCAAAGGAACTGAAAAAAGTATGATTATCGGGTTACAGAACTTATTTTATCCAAAAAAAGGCATAAAAAAAGCATTGAATATTCCTATATAACGAACAAAAATTCTGCTTTATTATGATGTAAAAATTAACTTCGGAAAAAGGAAATATTGGATTGGCTAAATAAAGTATGGAAAAACGGTAGTCAAGCATTCTGAATTATATGAAAATAAATCCTTGAAGGAAATTGAAAAATAATCTCGATACCTTTTTATAATATAATTAAACGGCTTTTAAGTCGTGCCTGGAAAAAGAAAGGAATTTTTATGTATGGTAAAAAAAATTATTTGCTAGATTGTGAGATTCTGCACGAAATTCGTGGAAGAATCAGAATAAAATCAAGAGCATTGAAGTATCTTGGGATTCATAAGGAAGAAATAACGAATCAGCTGATGCAGGTTCATTATATTGAAAATGTCAGTATTTCCAATATTACAGGAACTGTTCTTATTTACTTTGATGCTTCTTCCCTGACTGGCGAAAATATTGTTTCCTTGCTTCAAAAATACGTTAAATACGTATCTAGTGGATATTTACAAGAATGAGAAAAAAAGGACACATCAAACAAGTATCTCATTGAAAGAAAGTTGCAGGAAGAATCGCCACAGGAAATCATAAAAAAAGTATAGGAGCTGCAGTAATATTATTGCTATTACCAAACCCAAAGAGAAAAATTGACTGGAATTAGACGACTATTTAACTATAAGACTTTGTCAACTATTTCTTTAGCTCTGCCTGTCCTGAAAAATGGAATTTATTCGTTAATTCGCAATAAACGTCCAAATACAGATACTTTAAGCTCTACAGCCATTGTCAGCAGCATAATGCTTGGTAGTGAAAGAACAGCATTGACAATTATGGTTCTAGAAAGATTTGCGGAGCTTTTGACGGTTTACACAATGAAAAAAACACGTGGCGTAATTAAGGATATGTTAAGTGTTGGAGAAAATTATGTCTGGAAACAGTCTGAAAATGATACGGAAATTGCTAGAAAAGTTCCCATCGAGGAAATAGATAAAGGGGACTTGATACTTGTTCAGACTGGTGAGAAAATAAGTGTGGACGGAATAATAGAAAAAGGTGAAGCTATAATTGACCAGTCGGCGATTACAGGGGAATATATGCCTGTAACTAAAAAAACTGGAGAAGAAGTTTTTGCGGGGACACTTATAAAAAGCGGGAATATTACTGTAAAAGCTGAAAAAGTGGGAGACGACAGGACAGCTTCAAGAATTATAAGGCTGGTGGAAGATGCCGCATTTAACAAGGCGGATATTCAGTCCTATGCAGATACATTTTCTGCCCAGCTAATTCCACTAAATTTTCTTCTTGCCGGAATTGTCTACGTTTCAACAAGAAATTTACAGAAAGCTCTGAGCATGCTTGTAATTGATTATTCTTGCGGAATAAGATTATCAACTGCCACAGCCTTCTCAGCTTCAATAAATACAGCGGCTAAAAATGGAATTTTAATTAAAGGAAGCAACTATTTGGAAGAATTATCAAAATCAGACACAGTAATATTTGACAAGACAGGTACAATTACTGAAGGAAGACCTAAAAATACAGACACTTAAGTCTTTTGGAAAAAAATATGAGAAATGAAAGAATGCTGGCATTAGCAGCAGCAGTTGAAGAAACTTCCTCACATCCTTTGGCAACTGCAATTTTAAAATGAAATAAAAAAACAGGGGAATAGCTATTCCAAAACATCAAGAATGTATTATAAAAGTAGCTAGAGGAATAGAAACTGTTGTAAATAAAAAGTATTATTCGTGTAGGAAGTCAAAAAGTATATGGAAGAAAATAATATTGATTCTGAAAAAGGCTTCTGACATAGTGAAAAGGAATGCAAAATCGTGGGGAAATCGTTATTTATGTAGCCAAAAAAATGCTGAATTAATCGGTGTGATTGGAGTTTCAGATCCGCCTAGGGAAAATATTAAGAAAGCTATAAATCGTCTGAGAAATCATGGAATTGATGATATTGTGCTTTTGACGGGAGATTTAAGACAGCAGGCTGAAACTATTGCTTCAAGAATGTCGATGGACAGGTATGAATCTGAACTTCTTCCTGAAGACAAGGCAAAAGATATTCTAAAAATTCCGTTCAATCGGATCAAAAAGTCATTATGATAGGAGATGGAATAAACGATGCTCCCGCTCTTTCATATGCAAACGTAGGAATAGCTCTAGGAAGCACCAGAACAGACGTTGCAATGGAAGCTGCTGATATTACGATAACTTCAGACGACCCGTTATTAATACCAGGGTAGTAGGTTTGGCAAAAGAATACTGTCAAAAATAATAAAACAAAAATTTCGCAATGGCAATAGGAATAAATAGTTTTGCACTTGTACTGGGAGCAACGGGGCTTCTGCCTGCAATTTACAGCTCGATTTTTACATAATTCCATAACAATTTTGGTAGTCGGAAATTCATTGCGGCTGTTAAAAATATGATGTTAATAGATAAATTTTTAAAAAGGTCATACGTTATCCTTGAAACATAATAAACGTAAATAATCTATAAAGGATGATGATTTGTAATATGAAAAAATTAACCTTGACAATACTGCATAAATTGCCGAATCGTGTCAGATTTAGACTTTCACACAGCATTAACGATACAAAAATTTTTTTGAAACAATAAAAGTTGAAACAAAATATACATTTTTACGTTATAATCGTACTATAAATACTATACTTATAAAATTTGACCCTGAGGAAATTTCAATAGATGAAGTAATTTACCGTACTGCCACAGCTTTATCGGTTGAACATGGTATGACTTCGGTAAAATTGGTTGAAGATTTTGAAGAAAAAATCCATAGATTCCTTTTCTATTTATTCTGGGGCGGCAATATTGCTATCTTTCCTGTATAGTTTGGGAAAAAGTAAAGTTGAAAAGCTGCAGATTGATATAAACAATTTTGCGGCTGGGCTTACAACTGTAGCGATTATGGAACACGCATATAAGGAAACTCAACGTAAAGGATTTTTTGACATTGAAATTCTTCCCGCATTATACTTGTTAAAGTCTTATTTGGCAAATAGATCAGTTACCGCAGTAGCTCTTATGTGGCTCACAACTTTTTGGACGGCATCTTGTGCTGAATAATTTTTTTCAAACAAGGAAGTAAGAATTTACAGATTAAAAGCTGACAATGGAAAATTCCATTATGTTGTCGATGTAAAAGATGACAATTCGATTGAAAATCTGAGCGATTTGATAGACCACATATTTTTTAATAATAAGGCTGGTAACGAATCGGATGATAAATACATTGCGTTGCAATAGAAAAAATTAAAAATATTAAATAAAAAAATGGAGGTATAAAAAAATGATAAAATTTGGAAGCATTAAAAAAAGAACATTTGGTAGGAGCGGCAATTGGAGTTGGAACTGTGGCTGTTGGTTATTATTTGTATAAAAAAAGAATCAGAATAAAGTGGACAGTTTTTTTGAGAAAAACAGGGAATAAATATAAAAAAACTTCTTCAGAAGCGGCTTATGAAAAATATGAATCTGGAAGAACTGATGACGACAAAGGAACACCTTGAAGACTTAATTGCTGAAAAAGGAACTTTCAACAAATTCAGCTGCTCCAGAATTGATTACTGAAAGTGAAACAAAATAATAAAATATAATTGGATAAAGTAAAAAAATAAATTTTGCTCTATCAGTTAGGAGAAAAAAATGAAATTAGTTTTAATTAGACATGGTGAAAGTCAATGGAATCTGGAAAAACAAGTTTACTGGATGGAAGGATGTGGATTTGAGTCCGAAAGGAATTGAAGAAGCAAAAATCTGGTGGAAAAATTAAAGGAAATGGGATTTGTTTTTGATGTGGCTTATACATCTTATTTGAAAAAGGGCAATAAAAAAACTTTGGATTATGTTCTGGAAGAACTGGATGAGCTGTATATTCCAGTTTACAAGTCATGGAGATTGAATGAACGTCATTACGGTGCATTGCAAGGCTTTGAATAAAGCTGAAACAGCTAAGAAGTATGGAGATGAGCAAGTGCTTATCTGGAGAAGAAGCTTTGATGTGGCACCACCCTGCAATAGATAAATCAAGTGAATATTATCCAAAAATCAGACAGAAGATATGCTGAATTATCTGATTCAGAAGCGCCGTTAGGAGAAAGTCTGAAAGACACTATTGCAAGAGTTTTTACCTTACTGGCATTCACACATTTCAAAAAAAGCCTACAGGAAGGCAAAAATGTTATTGTGGCAGCTCATGGAAACAGTTTAAGAGCTTTAATCAAATATTTATTAAATATTTCAGATGATGATATTTTTAAAAATTAAACTTAACTACTGGAAAACCTTTGGTATTTGAAATGGATAAGGATTTAAATGTATTGTCATCGCCAGATTCATTCTAGTTTACATATTACTTTACTTTTGAGCAAGGACTGAAAGTTTAGTCCTTGCATTTCTATTATTGACCATTCTGTTAAAAAAATACTTATTTATTTCCGTTTTTAATTAAAAATGATAATTTTTTTCAAAAATTGAAAAAAAGAAGCCAAATTGTGATATACTTTAAAAATTATGAAAAAAATTAACTATAAAAAAATAAAAAAAGGACAGAGGTAAGGAAAAAAATGGCAGATACACTCACTGATGAAACAATATAGGGAAATAAAGTCAAATTTTTGAGGATTCCATATTGTTTTTAGATTAGGTGATTTTTTTATGAGATGTTTTTTTGAAGATGCAGTGAAAGCTTCACGAGAATTGGGGCTTACATTGACTTCAAGAAATAAAGAAAAATGCAGATGTGCCGCTTGCAGGAGTTCCGTTTCATTCGGCAGATTCATATATAACAAAAACTTGTTTCAAAAAGGGTATAAGGTTGCGATTTGTGAGCAGACAGAAGATCCGAAGATGGCAAAAAGGGATTGTAAAACGGGAAGTTGTGAAAATTATAACGCCGGGGACAGTTGTAGATGTGGAGGCACTTGATGCGAAGAGTAACAATTATTTAATGAGTATTTTTGAAAATTGAGAATAAAAATTGGGATTGCATATATTGATATAACAACTGGGGAGTTTAAGGTAACAGAAGTCGAAAAAAAGATAGTTGACTTTGTAAAATTATTTAACGAGATTAATAAGATTGAGCCTAAGGAAGTGCTTGTTACAGAGGATTTTTTTATGGAGAAATAAAGGAAAAGTTAGATGATTTTTACAAAAAAATGATTCAGTTGTAACTTTTTGTGAGTAAAAATTCGGGATAGTGCGAAGTATCTTATGGATTATTTTTAAGATTGTGTCGCTGGAAAGTTATGGAATTAAAGATAAAAAGGGGATAATTGGAGCTGCGGCGATGGCACTTGATTATGCGGCTACTATGCAAGTTGAGCATGAATTGACTGTGGAAAAGATTGAGTTTGTGAATACTTCCAATTATGCTGAAATAAATGCGATTACAAGCAGAAATTTGGAACTGTTGAAAAATCAAAGGGAAAAAAACTGTCTACGGCTCACTTTTTGTGGGTGCTGGACGAGTGTAAAAACTTCGATGGGAACACGGCTTTTTAAAAAGATTTATAAATAATCCGCTTTTAAATATTGAAAAAAATACGGAAAAAGACAGGAAGATGTGCAGTATTTTTATTGATAATATCTTGATTCGTGAAGATTTGAGGGAAAAAAACTTGAGGATATTTATGATTTAGAGCGGCTTTTGGGAAAAAAATAATCTTTGGGAGTGAAAATGGGAAAAGATTTGACGGCATTGAAAAAGACGATAAAATCAGCTGTTGAAATAATGAAAATTTTTGGAAAAATACCGATTTTTTTTAAGAATATTGATGCAAATATTTTTGTTTGAGTGTTATAAGATAATTGACGACAGTATAAATGAAGATGCGCCATTTTCAGTACGTGAAGGCGGAATTATAAAAATCTGGATACAATGCGGAACTGGATGAAATAAGGAATATTATGAATTCTGGGAAGGACTTTTTACTGGATATTGAGCAGCGGGAAAGGGAAGCTACTGGAATTAAAAAAATATGAAAAATAAAATTTAATAAAGTTTTTTTGGATATTTTTATAGAAATTACAAAAATCAAATCTAAGTATGGTTCCAGAGCATTACATAAGAAAAACAGACACTTTCAAATTCGGAGCGGTATATTACGCCTGAGCTGAAAAAAATATGAGGACACAATAATAAATTCCAAAGCAAAAAATCGAAGATTTGGAGTATCATTTATTTAAGGAAATTAGTGGAAAAAAATAAAGGAACATCGGAAAAATTTTATCAGAACTTGCGGAAAGGCTGGCATACATTGATGTAATGGTATCTTTTTGCTGTAAGTGCCATTGAAAATGATTATGCAAAACCTGAAATGAATGAGGAATATTCTTTTGAAATTGAGGGTGGAAGGCATCCAGTTGTGGAAAAAGCTGATTGGAAGGACGGATTATGTTTCAAATGATACAGTCTTTTACTGAAAAGGAAAAGCTTTTGTTGTGCTAACAGGGCCTAATATGTCGGGAAAAATCAACGTATATGAAGCAAATCGCATTAATTTCCATAATGGCTCAGATTGGCTCTTTTTGTCCCTGCTAAAAAAAGCAAACTTGTCAGTTATAGATAAATATTTGACACGGATTGGGGCTTCTGATGATATTTTGACGGGACAAAGCACATTTATGGTGGAAATGAGCGAGGTTTCCAACATTTTGAACAATGCGACTGAAAAAAAGTCTGATAATACTGGATGAAGTTGGACGTGGAACTTCCACAACCGACGGAGTTTCCATTGCGACTGCCATTTCAATGTATATTCATGATAAAAATTGGTGCTAAGACAGTTTTTGCAACACATTATCACGAACTTACTGATTTAGAAAAATAAATTTGCACACATTGTAAATTATCGGATAGAAGTGGATGAAAAAGCAGGGAAAAAGTAATGTTTTTGCGAAATATTGTGAAAAGGTGGGGCAGATAAGTCGTATGGTATTGAAGTGGCAAAATTGGCGGGGCTTCCAAAAAGAAATATTGGTTGAAAGCAAGAAAATATTGAAACGGCTGGAGCAAAAAAAGGAATTGATCGAGAGAACTGTAGATGTTCATCAGCTTTCACTTTTTTTGGAGAAAAATTTGGAATTTGAGAGTGATTTTTGAAGAATTTGAAAAATGCAAATGATTTAGAAAAATAGTGAAAAATAATCAGTTTTATGAGAAAAAAATTGGCACAAATTGAAGAAGAAAAAGGAAAGTTTAATAGAAATTGTGAATAAAAATAGAGAATTACGATATAAATAATATGACACCAATGGATGCGATGAAATTTTTTTATTTGAATTAAAGAAGGAAATGAAAAAAGGAAATTAAATGGTAAAAATAGGAGAAAAAAATAATGTGGAAGAAAAATAGCTTATGGTGGGCTGATATTAATACTAATATATTTCATATATGCGGTATTCTTTAAAAAAATTCCTGCACCACTTGAACAAATGCAAAAAGGATATGAAAGCCAAAAAAAGTTGTGTACAGATTAAAAAGATGACGCAATTATTTATGCAGATGAGCAAATTGGCTCTGAAGGTGATGAGATTATAAGGTTTAAAAATGTAATTGTAGATTTATTAAAAAAAGAAAAAATGCTAATTTCTGGAAAAACAGGCTGAGGTTAATACAAAAAAACATCTGATATAACGTTACACGGAAAAAGTAGTAGGAGCAACGAAAGATAAAAAAATGGGAAATGTATACGGAACGTGTCGAATATAAGAAGCAGGGGGACTTACTAATTTCTCCAGTAAAAAAACAAAGTTAATAAATAAAATTGATAAAACAGAATCAGAATCAGACAGGGTGGAAAACAACTACAAAAATTTGAAATAATTACAGCGATAGGTCATGCAAAAGCACATTGATCATAAAGAACAAAGAACAATGACAGCAGATAAAAATTATTTATAACACTACTACGAAAAATAACAAATGCAGAAGGGCATGTAATTTATATAGACAAAAAAAGAAAAAAAGGGAACTACGTGGAGATAAAATGTCTTATGATGAAGTGCATAAGTTCGGAACTGCAGAGGGACACGTAATTTATCTGGATCATGCAAATAATAGGGAATTAACAGCAGATAAAATGACTTATGATGATATAAATAAAAATAGTTACTGCAGAAGGACATGCATTTTACAAGGATAAAGAGAAAAAAATCGACAACTGCGTGCGGATAAAATGCGTTTTGACGATAAAAAAATCAAGTAGGTAACGCGGAAGGACATGTAATTTATACTGACCCTGAAAATAGACTGACTGGAGATAAAGTTGACTATTACAGAAAAGAAGAGCGGATAGAAGGTCAAGGACACATTGTTTATACGGGTAGAAATTCAGTAATTTCAGGAGACAAGGCAACGTATTTCATTAAGAAAAAAACAGATTGATGGAAGAGGAAATGTGAAGTATACGGGGCAAACAATGATAATTACAGGAGATCACGTATTTTATGATGAAGTTTCCAAAATATTAAACGGAGATGGAAATGGTACTTATAACTATCTGCCAAGAAAAATAACAGGTACGTATAAAACAGGAGTTTATAACCTTAAGACACATGTACTTACAACAAATGACCAGTATACTGCAAATTATGATGACTATAAAATGGATGGAACTGGACTTGTTTATGCATTCCAAACTGGAGCAGCTTCAATGAAAGGTCCATTTAATGTAAGAAAGCAAAACTTTAATGTACATGGTGCAAATGGAACAATGAACACAATTTCAAAGGACATTTTTGCAAATAAAATGGTAATGACAAGTACTCAAGGCGATAGAATTACAGCGAATACTGGACAAGGAAGTTTTGAAAAGAAAGAATTCAGGTTTGACGGTCAAGTAAAAGGTAAAATTCGTGGAAATGTAAAAGACTTGATAAATGACCCAACACCGCTTGTAGAGTCAGAAGCTGTAAATTTTGTAGGAAATACAGCAAAAATTTATTTTATTTCACATAAAAACGGTAAAAATATGAGTATTACCCGAAGTGAAATTAAAGGAAATGTCCGTATGACTTATAAAGAAGTTACATTGGATTCACAGTATAATGAAATTGATACAGGAAGAAATCTTATTCTTGCAAGAGATAAAGTTATGGTAGATTTTAGAAATAATACAAAAAATGACTTCTAATTACTTGTATATGGATATGAATAAGCAGGAAGGGTATGCGAGAAATAACGTAAAAATTATAAGCCGATTACCGCAATTTAAAACAATCAATACTAGTGCGGATAGAGCTATAATTTATTTGAAGGACAAAAAAATAAAGCTGAATGGGAAAGTAGTTACTTATCAAGGAAAAAATATGATATCTTCTCAAAGTGCAGTTTATGATATGGATAAAAAAATTCTTGAAAACCGAGGAAAGATTCAAATGCAATATGAAATTCAAAATCAAGGTCAAAGTGATGAAGAACAAGTAAGATCTGATCCTAAAAATGCTGCTGCAACTCAGGAAGTAATAGATAAGCTATCAATGTCTGAAGGCGAACATCTGAAAAAGTCAGATAAGGCATCAAATGGAGTTGACGTCAGAATAAAATGGAAATCATCAAATTCCAGCCTATATTCACCTTCTGGAAAAATGAACAAACAATTTTATGGTGGAAATTCAAAAGAAGTAACAATGACTGCAACAGCCAAAGCAGGAACAAATACATCAGAAAAGAAATTCAATGTAAATGTTCCATCAGAATCTGCGCATGAATTGCTTAAAAGAGCTGCAAGAAACATTTACTTCCCTGAAGATGGTAGAAAACCGCCTTCATCAGTAAAAGTAAATGCACATAAGGGAATGATAACTATTCCAATCTCGTGGTCAAAGAATGGTAGTAAAAAAACGTGGCTACTTTTAACATATGACGGTGCTTTCCTATTCAAAAACAATTTTAAAAGATTTGTAAAAAGAAGAGATTATCTTAATTTTTTTAGGATGGTCTCTTTTTACTGTATGAAAAAAATTATAAAAAAATAAAAACTACACATACTGCAAATTTAACATTTTGTGTAGTTTTTGTTATATCTTAATTCTATTTTTTTATTATCTTTCTTTAAAATATTTTTCAATTCCATTTATAATTCCATTTACCATTACATCTTGAAATTCTGAGAAGCCATTTTTTTCTATCTTCTTCTGAGTTTGTCATAAATCCCATTTCTAGTAATGTATTTGTAACTGTTGACCAGTTTGTTCCTGTAAGGTCATCTCTATATGCAACTCCTCTGCTTTTTAAAACCCTGTTGCTTTTGTATATTCTGATAAAATTGCTCTTGAGAATTGGTCACTGGATTTTTTTGTACGCTTTTTGTATGTGGATTTTTAGCTGATGATGTAGGTACAGTCGCTCCTCTTACAGAACTTCCTCCCTGCATCTCGCATGAAGTCTTAAATATACAGAACAACCTGCTTTATTAGTCATCAAAGCTCTTTCTTTGTTACTGATATTTACATCGTTTGTTTCTCTTATCATGAATACTTCATAACCTTTAGCTTTTAAAGCGTCTCTTAGTTTTAATCCAACTTCTAAGGCTAGTTGATACTCAGGCTTTTTTTAGTAGCAACTCCTCTTGTTCCATATGCTACTTTTGGTTTTCTTTTTACTTGAACCAGGTGCTATTTCTTCTGTTTGCATATTTCCTTTTTGCCTGATGTCCTGGATCAATACATATTTTTTTCAGCTCCATTTACTAATCCTGAAACAGTACTGAATAGAATGATTAATTTAAATAATAATTTCATAATTGTTTTTCCTCTTTTCTATACTATAAAAAAATAAATAATATCATTTTAATTTTCAAATTTTTTTAATATTTAATGTTTGGTAAAAAAATAAAACTATTGAAAAATTGTTTAAATTTTTTTATATTTAATAGATTAAATTAAACTATAAAGCTTAATTATACAAGTATGCTGACCCTGTAAAAATATAAGTTTCTGTAGCCATTTCCTTCAAAAATATACTCTATATACACTTCCGTAACTAGATCCTGAAAATGGGTATCCGCTAAAATTAAATCTTTTTCCTGACTGTAAACTTACACATGTGTCACCTGATATTACTCTGCAACGTTCTACATATCTTGAAAAACCAAGTACGCTAAATAATAAAAAAATACTCCTAAGATTAACTTTTTTTCATAAATTAATCACTCCTTTAAAAATTTATTAACTTTTCAAATTTAAATATTTATAAATTTTAATTTTATAATTAATTTTTTTACCAAACAATTTAAAAATACAAATATTCTTTAAAATTTTCAATAAATGAAAAACAAAGATATAATATATTATATACTTTTTTTATGTTATTTATCTTTTAAATAAATTAATTTTTTTTATTAAATAAATAATTGAGATTCATTATTTTTTTAATAAATATAATTTTATTACTCTCTTATTTGTCCTTCTCCTCTTATCACATACTTTGTTGTAGTCAGCTCTCTAATTCCCATAGGCCCTCTTGCGTGAAGTTTTTTTGTGGAAATTCCGATTTCTCCTCCAAATCCGAACTCTCCTCCGTCAGAAAAATCTTGTTGAGGCATTTAAATAAACATTTGCTGAATCCACTTCATTTAAGAATTTTTTTCGGCATTCTCTATGGATCTTGTCAAAAATTGAGTCGGAATGGTGTGTTCCGTGAGAATTTATATATTCAATTGCTTTCATCTACATTTTTTTCACTAACTTTAATGACATAATTAAATCCAGATATTCTGTCCCAAAAATCTTCTTCTGTTGCCAATTTTACATCTGTTCTATTTCCGACGATTTCCAATGCTTCCTTGCTGTATCTTAATTCTACATTATCTTTTAAAAGCATTTCTGTTAATTCAGGCAAGATTGCTTTTGCGACATTTTCGTGAATAAGTGCAGTTTCAATGGCGTTACATACGCTTGACGCTGAACTTTGGCATTTTCGATAATTGTCAATGCCTGTTTTATGTCTGCTGTTTCGTCTACAAAAAAATGTGGCAAATTCCTGCACCAGTTTCTATCATTGGAATTGTGGCATTTTCGATAATAAATCTTTTTAGCCCTTTTCCTCCTCTTGGGATAATCACATCTATAAATTTATCTGCTCTTATCAAATCCTTTACTAATTCCCTTTCTGGCTTTTCCACAAGCTGAACTGCATTTTCTGGCAATCCATGAGCATTTGCAACTCTGTTTAGCAATTTACTTAAATAAATATTTGAATTTAAGGCATCTTCAGAACCACGTAAAATTATTGCATTTGAAGATTTTATTGCAAGTCCTGCTGCATCAACTGTAACATTTGGACGTGATTCATAAATCATTCCGATTACTCCAAGTGGTACTCTTTTTAGCAATGCTCATTCCATTTTTTTGTGATTCCATCCTGTCACAACTTCTCCGATTGGATCTGGAAACATAGCCATTTCACGTAAACTTTGAGCCATTCCTTCAATTCTGCCGTCTGTCAATGTCATTCTGTCTAACAAAGCAAAAGAAATTCCATTTTTTTCTCCATTTTCTAAATCTATTTTTATTTGCAGCCTTTATTTCTTCTTTTTTGCAATTAATTCATCTGCAATTGCAAATAACACATCATTTTTCGTTTTTGTCCCAATTTTTTTATAAGTTCTCTTGACGCAATTTTTGCTTTTTTTCCCTAATTCGCTTATATAACTCATTTTTTTACCTCTTTTCTTTTATTATTTCGATTTTTAGTTTTTTTCAATATTTCAATAACAACTGTAAATTCGGTTAATCCTTTTTTTATTTTTTTCATTGCCACATTATCAATATGAATTACAGCGTCATCATATTTGTAACCCAATATTTCTTCTATATTTTCACTTTGCTCACCTTTTATTAGATTTATTTCCTCTGATGAGTAATTTGAAATACCAGTTGCAATAACTTTTCCTTTCAAATCTTCTATTTCCACAATTGCACCTTTATCAAATGTCCCTTCTACAGATTTTATCCCAACTGACAATAAGCTTTTTTTCCATTTTTTTAAAAGCTGATTTTGCACCATTATCTATTGTCAATGCACCTTCCTTGCTTGGTCCATATGCTAGCCAGTATTTTTCTTAGGCTGATTTTTATCACAAAAAGTGTTCCTATGTTTTCTTTTTTTCAACTATTCTTGTGATGTTTTTTTAGGTTCATCTCCGCTGGCAATTACAAGGCTTGTTCCGATTTTTCGTTACCATTTCTGCGGCAATAATTTTTGTAACCATTCCACCTGTTCCAAATTTTGAACCTTCTGCTCCTGCCATTTTTATATCCTCATTAATATCCCCAACTATGTGAATCAAGTTAGCATCCTCGTATTTTCTAGGATTTTTTTATTATAAAGCCCATCAATATCCGACAGTATAATCAATAAATCAGCGTCAATTAAGCCTGAAACAAGTGCTGACATAGTGTCGTTATCTCCAACTTTTATTTTTAATGCATTTGAAACAATGGCGTCATTTTCATTTATAATCGGAATAATTTTTTTCTTTTTAGAAAGGCATTACATACATTTCTCATGTTTAAGTATCTTTTTCTGTTTGAAAAATTCTTCTTTTGTCAATAAAAAGCTGTCCCACGATTTTTGTTATGTTCCTTAAAAAGTGTCTGATAAATTTGCATAAGTGAAACTTGCCCTACTGCCGACAGCATCTGTTTTTTTCTGCCAAAGTTTTAGGCTTTTCGTTTATATTTAAAAGTCCCATTCCAGCACCTACAGCTCCAGAGCTAACGAGAATTACGTCATATCCTTTATCTTGCAGATTGCTAAGTTCCAGTACAATTTTTTTCTTATTTTTTTCAATATCCAAATGTCCATTTTTCATTTGTAAGTGTTGATGTTCCTACTTTTACTACTATTCTTTGAATATTTTCTAAAAATTTCTTCTCTTGTATTCCTGTTTTTTTCATATTTTATTCTCCCAGTAGTATATTTTATATGTTTCATAATCTTTTAGTACAAAAATAGGGGTATGTTATAATACCCCTAAAAATAACATAAAGTGTCAGTAAATTAAATAAAAAAATTCTATTTTTTTATTTTATCACAAAGTGTTGTCTTGGCACAAGTATATCCTCCAGCAACTGCTCCTGCTCCTAAAGCCACAGCTGTACAAGAACTTAAGCTCATTGCCAAAAATATTATTGCTCCTGCAATTTTAATTTTTTTCTCATTTTTATTTACCTCTCAATCTAATTTTTCTATTATTTTAACTTAAAATCTTAACTTTTACGTATCCAGACAGAAATTTTTTTCAGGTTCCACTTTGAAATTGGCATTTCCATCTTCATCAATTACAACATCTTCATATTCACTTCCTGTAACTTCCTGCCAAACTTCTCCAGCCTTTTTCTTTTCCAATTTCTACTTGAATTTCCTCTTCTTCTTCAGAATTGGAAAGCACGGCAACACAACCTGTTCGTTCATCACGTCCAGTTCTCTGAATTGCAATTACATTTGGATCATCCAGATGGTTTATCTGTTCCCCATAAGCATGTATTCTCCGTATTTCCAGAAGTTTATCAATTATCCATTGATGCGGGCTCTTTTCTTCGCCTATTCCGTAATAATCTCCATAAAATAGGCAAGGATAACCATCTTTAGATAATAAAATGATTGCATATGAATGTGGGATAAACCAGTTTTTCCACTTGTGATTCCAAAGCGCTTCCTTTTTTTGAGAATCGTGATTATCCACAAAAAGTTACAGCTGCCATTGGATTTGTTGCGACAATTGTATGCTCAAAAAAATTTCTCTTAAATCATAATCTTGTTTCTTTTTTTAGAAGCGTCATACATGTTAAAGTGAAGTCCAACATCGAATAAATCTGTCTTGTATCCGACATTATCCAGATATTCCTTCAATTTTTTTCCAAATCATTTCGCCAGTATTCTCCCACAGAATAAAAACTTTTTCTCCGTGAGTTGCTCTTACTTGTGTCAAAAAAATTCAGCTATAAATTCATCTTTTATATGTTTTACAGCATCCATTCTGAATCCATCAATTTTTTTAATTCATTTACAACCCATTTTCCCCATCGGATTATTTCTTCCCGCACTTCAGGATGTGAAAAAGTCAATATCGGCATTCATCAAATAATCATAATTTCCAAGCTCAGAGTCAACTCCCTCATCCCAGTCCTTATTTTCTCCAACGATTTTATAAATTGCTATTTTACCAGTTTTGTTATCATAGTCCACGCCGTCAAAAAAATTGTGATTCCACTTGAATGCAGAATATTTATCATTTCTTCCCAGGGAAAGTGAATTTTGTCCAGCCTTCTATTTCAAAAAGGTTCTGATATTTCCACTGTTCTGTCTTCAGGATCGACTTCTATTGCCAAAAAATTTTCTGTTTCATCAGCTCCGCCTTTATGGTTCAAGACTGCATCCAAATATACATTTATATTGTATTTGTGAAGTTCTTCTATTGCTTCAATCAGTTCCTGTTTTGTCCCATATTTCGTTCTGACTGTACCTTTCTGGTCAAATTCTCCCAAATCCCACAAATCATAGGCACCATATCCTACATCATTTTCAGAAGTCCCTTTATATGCCGGCGGAATCCAGACTCCGCTGACTCCAATTTCACTCAAATGCTTAGCATCATCCTTAAGTCTTTTCCAATGTTTTCCATCACTTGGCAAATTCCATTCAAAATATTGTATCATTACTCCATTTTCCATAAAAATTTCTCCTTTTTACAGTTTTCTTTTTCTATAACTTTTGTCTATTCAATTTTTTTATCCCTTTTTCCTTTATAAATTCAACAACTTCCTTAAATCCTCTTCCGTATCGACTCCAATTACATTTGATACTGTTTCAAGCACTTTTTATTTTATATCCATTTTCAATAAATCTAAGTTGCTCAAGCGATTCCATTTTTTTCCAAAATGCCTTCTTTTAAATTTTTTTCAATTCATTCAAAAAAATTTAGCTGTGTATCCGTAAATCCCAAGATGCCTGAAATATCTAAAATTTTTTTATTTGCATTTCTTTTCATATGGAATTACTGAACGGCTAAAAATAAACGGCATTATCGTTAAAATCTGCAATTACTTTTACATGATTTGGATTTTCAATATCCTTTTGTAGTTTCATTTCCTGCTTCAATGTAACAATTTCTGATTTTTCATTGCGATAATTAGTTGCCAGAATATTAATTGATTTAATGTCAATTAAAGGCTCGTCCCCTTGAATATTTATTACAAAAATCATAATTTTTTTATATTCATCCTTATTTATAACTTCTATTATTCTGGAAGTTCCATTTTCGTGGTTTTTCAGAAGTCATAACTACATTTCCGCCAAATTTTTTTACCGCATCAAAAAATCCTTTTTATCATCAGTAGCTACTACAAGTTCATCAATATCCGCATTTTTTTGCCCTTTTGTAAACCCATTCAATCATTGGATGCCCTTCGATTCCTTTTTAAAGGCTTTCCTTCAAATCTGCTGGAGGCATATCTTGCAGGTATTACTCCCAGTATTTTCATAAACTTTCTCCTTTACATAACTTTATGTTTAAAACTATTTTACCACATTTTTTTATTTAAATTACATTATATTTTCTAAATATAGTTTTAGTTGATTGGGGTATTTTTTTATGTTATAATATCAGACAGCAATGAAAAAAAGGGTGAGAATATTGAATATTACTTTATATAGAAAAATATCGACCACAAAAATTTTTGATGAAATTGCAGGGCAGGAATTTGTACTGCGGGCAATCAAAAAAACTCTTTACGGGAAAAATAAACTTTCACACGCATATTTATTTACAGGACCACGTGGAGTTGGGAAAACCACTATTGCCAGATTAATTGCAAAGGGCGTGAATTGTCTGAACAGTGAAGATGTTACAGATAATCCTTGTGGCGAATGTGAAAACTGTCGTGAAATTTCTCAAGGGATTTCTATGGATATGATTGAGATAGATGCGGCTTCCAATCGTGGAATTGATGAAATTCGGGAATTAAAGGAAAAAAATAAATTATCAGCCTGTAAAAAGGAAGAAAAATATACATAATTGATGAAGTCCATATGCTTACAAAAGAGGCTTTTAATGCACTTTTTAAAAACTCTGGAAGAACCGCCTTCGCACGTTATTTTTTTATTCTTGCGACTACAGAAATTGATAAAAATCCCTGATACAGTCATTTCACGATGCCAAAGGTACGATTTTTTTGCCAATTGATAAAAAGATATAAAGAAATTGCTGCAAAATGTGGCGGAAAAAGGAAAAAAATCACGATTGATGAGGCAAGTCTGGATCTGATTTACAGAAAATCAGAGGGAAGTGCGAGGGACAGTTTTTTTCCATTTTTTTGAGCAAGTTGTATCAAATTTTTAATAATGAAGAAATTGATATTACGAAGACTCAAAAATGCTTTTGGGAGTTGTACCTGATGTCATTTTTGGAAGAATTTTTGAATTTAATAAAAGACGGGAATAAGGAAAAAAATTAGTTGATTTTATTGATAAAATTTGGGAAGAAGGGCTTATTATTGAAACTTTTTTTAAAGGATTTTTTTCCTATTATCTGAAAAGAGCAGTTTAAGAAAAAGACGGATTTATCGGTAAATTTCCTGCTGGATACAATTAGTGCAATCTTTTTCACGCTTAATGAGTTTAAATATGAAGAAGATAAACGGCTGCTTGGCTATGTCCTAATTCACGAACTTTATAAAAACTCAGCGAAAAAAATTTAAGGCAGAATAACATTTCAGAAGAACCAGTTTCTTCAGTAAATTCGTCTTTTAGTAAATCTGATATGAATGAAATGTCAAATATGATTTATGAAAAAGTTATGAATCAAATTTCAATAAATCCAAAAAAATTGAGAAAGCTGCTTTTTAATTCAAAAAGAAAAATGCTGAAATTACAGAAAAACTGAAAAATGAAAAAAATTGCCAAAAAAATTACGATATTTCAATTTTTTTCTGAAAAAAATGGAGAAAAAAATTCTAAAATGAAATAAAAAAAGGAAAGTGTAATGCTGGCAGCACTTGCAGTTGAAAGCTATCCTGCGAAAAATCGAAAACGGGATACTTTTACATAAAATTTCCAAACGACCAGAAATTTCACAGTGAACAAATTCTACTGCCAGAGAAAAAAACCAAAAGTTGAAAAAAATTATTAATACACTTTTGTAATACCGATGTTACAATTCAAACTCTTCTTGAAGATGAAAGTTCGCAAAAATCAGGAAGATAAATTTTTACAAAAGGCTATAAATTTTTTTGATGGAGAAATTTTTAGAAAGAAAAATAACATTAAAATATCAAAAGAAAACTTAATGAAAGAAAGGAATGATAGATATGAAAAATTAAAGTGATTTTGAAGGAAACTATAAAAAGGTGTGGGAAAAAAAGATGAAATTGTAGAAGTGAAAGATGGATATGCAAATAACTTTTTATTGAACAAAAAAATAAAGCCATACTTGCAACTCCTGAAAAATATTAACAAATTAAAGGCAAGAAATGAAAAAAATTAAAAAAATCACGATAAAGATGTGAAAAATGCAAATGAATTAAAGGAACAGCTGGCTTCAAAAGAAATTGTGCTAAAAGTGAAAGCTGGAGAAAATAATAAAGTGTTTGGTCTCAATTGGAGCAAAGGAAATTGTGGAAGCATTGAAAGAGCAGTTGAATATTACAATTGACAAGAAAAAAAGTTTCCGCAAGTGCAAAATTGAAGGAAATTGAGTGCATAATGTAGAACTAAAAGCTTCATTCTGAAGTAAAAGCAGTATTAAAGGTTAGAGTGGAAGCTAAATAGTTTTCATAAACCTGAACTATAAAAATGGAAAGAGAGAAATAAAAAAATGGCATTGTATAATTCAGAAGATGAAGAAGACAGAGGCAGTCCCTTTAGCATAAAAAGCGGAAGAAGCATTACTTGGGTCAATTTTTATAAATCCCAATGTTATGGGAGATATTGTTGACGTTATAACGGCAGAAGATTTTTATAAAAAAACAATTATAAATTAATTTTTTTCTGAAATGGTAAAAGCCTACAACAATGGCAAAAATCATTGATGTCCTGTTAATAATTGAGTCCTTGAAAAATGAAGTAATGGAGGAAGTTGGAGGCGAGGACATTATTTATGATTTAACGGAAGTAGTGCCGACCGCAGCAAATGCAGTTAATTATGCTCAAATTATAAAAAGAAAAAGTCAATACAGCGACAATTAATCACCATTGGAGAAAAAAATTGTAAAAAATGGCTATGCGTGGTTATGAAAAATATCGATGCCATGCTTGACAAGTCTGAAAGTATGATTTTTAAAAATAGCAGAATCCAAACAGAAAAAAAGATATTGTCCCTTTGGCAGATTTAGTTCAAGTTAAAATCTCACATCTGGATAACTATACAGAAAAATAAAGGAAAGATAACTGGAATTTCTTCAGGATTCAGCAGATTTGACAATATAACAAGCGGATTTCACGGTTCTGACTTATTGATTCTTGCGGCACGTCCAGCCATGGGAAAAACTGCTTTTGCCTTAAATCTGGCAACAAATGTGGCAAAAGCAGGGAAAAAAGCGTACTCGTTTACAGTCTGGAAATGGGAAATGAGCAACTTTTTGACAGACTTATAGCAAGTGAGTCTAAAAATACGTTTAAAAATCTCTAAAAAGACAGCACACTGACATCTGAAGAACTAATAAGTATGGGAAACGGTCTTGGACGGCTTTCTGAACTTCCCAATTTATATTTCAGATTCATCAAGTGTAACTATGCTGGATATAAAAAGCTACGGCAAGAAGATTAAAAATCTGAAGGAAAAACTCGATTTTATGCTAATTGATTACCTTCAGTTAATAAGTCCTGCAGAAAAATTCAAGAAAAAGCCGTGAACAGGAAATATCTGAAATTTCGCGTTCTTTAAAAAAATATTGGCAAAAAGAGCTTAACATACCCATTGTAACACTTTCGCAGTTATCTCGTGGAGTAGAACAGAGAGTGGATAAAAGACCAATTTTGTCAGATTTGCGGGAATCAGGAGCTATCGAGCAAGATGCAGATATGGTAATGTTTTTATACCGTGAAAAAAATATTATAATAAGGACACTGCTACAGAAGTGGACAATGTAAATATTCCAAGTAAATATACACAAAATTTGAAGAAACACAAAAAGAAGATAAAAGCGAGATGGAAAAAGTTGAATTAATTATAGGAAAACATAGAAGCGGACCGACTGGAACGATAGAATTGGGATTTAGACCAAGCTATCAGCAATTTGTAAATGTTGTGGATGACGAATTTGCGCCGTCGCCAGAATAAAAATTAATACAAACAATAAAATATTTTTAAAAACTGAACTCAAAAAAATTAAGTTATTTACTCAAATTTTGAGTTTATTTAAACTTTACACAAAAATAAAAAAATATTAAGGAGAAAAATTCAAGAATGGAAACAAAAAAAGAGTAGAATTATTAGCACCAGCTGGAAATATGGAAAAGTTAAAAACAGCTTTTCATTTTGGAGCTGATGCTCGTTTTGTTGGAGGAAGCGCCTTCAACTTGAGAGGAATGTCTTCAAACTTTAAAAAAATAAGGAATTAAAGGAAGCTGTGGATTATGTTCACAGTTTGGGTAAAAAAATATATGTAACGCTAAATATTTTTGCACATAATACAGAAATTGAATATATGCCAAGATTTATAAAAAAACTTGATGAATTTGGTGTGGATGCGGTAATTGTGGCTGATCTCAGGAGTTTTCCAGATGGTTAGGCAACATGCTCCAAATATGAAAAATTCACGTAAGTACTCAAGCAAATAATACAAACTGGATGAGTGTAAAAACTTGGAAGGATATGGGAGCAAAAAGGGTTATTTTAGCTAGAGAAATGTCGTTAAAAGAAATAAAAACTATTCGTGAAAAAGTACCTGATGTGGAAATAGAAGTGTTTATTCATGGAGCGATGTGTATGGCGTATTCTGGAAGATGTCTATTAAGTAATTACTTTACAAACCGTGACGCAAACCGTGGAATCTGTGCACAGGATTGCCGTTGGAACTATAAAGTGATTGCAGAGGGGCATGAGGAAACTGGGGCTCACGATATTATAGAAAATGAAGAAGGAACATATATGTTTAATGCTAAAGACTTATGTTCTATCGAATTTATTGACAAAGTACTTGAAACTGGTGTGGATTCATTAAAAATTGAAGGAAGAATGAAAAGTATTTACTATAACTCAACTGTTGTGAAGCAGTATAAAAGAGCATTGGATAATTATTATTCTGGAAATTACGAATATAATCCAGATTGGCTAAAAGAGCTTAAAACTATTAGTCATAGACAATATTCAAACGGATTTTATTTAGGTCCTACTTCTGAGAAGGATCAGAATTATGAAACAGGTCTTTCTTACAGCCAAACTTACAGACTTGTTGCAAATGTCCTTGAAAAAAAGTTGACACAAATAAATACAAAAATTCAAATAAGAAATAAAGTTTACGCAACAGAAACTTTAGAGCTGGTACGTCCAATCGGAGATAGCTATTAAATTTAAAGTAGAAAACTTTTTAAATACAAAAAATGACGAATTTCAGGAATACGTAAACCCAAATACAATCGCTATTATCGAGACGGATGTGGAAATGGGACCAATGGATTTAATCAGAATAAAAATTACCTGAAGGACAGTCTGACAGCGATATGGATACTTCAGAATTTTAATAAATATAAACTTAATTTTAATTATAATTTTAACAAAAAGTAAAAATATTTAAAAAAATCTGGAATTTTTTTAATATTAAATAAACCTCTTGTTTATTAAAAATTATAAGAAAAAAAGATAAAATACTATACAAATTTTTGAAAAAAATGAGTTATAATTATCTATGAGAATAAAATAACTTTTTATTCTGTTATAAATTAAAAAAATTTTGATAAAATGAAAAATCAATGGAATTGGAGATAATTATGAGAAAAAAATATTAGTAATTGAAGATGATCCTAAAATTTCGAGATTACTTGAAATCGAATTAAAATTTGAAGGGTTTGATGTGTTTTTTTGCATATGATGGTAAGGAAGGATTGAATATGGCTAAATATGGCTCATATGATATTATTCTTCTAGATGTAATGCTTTCCTAAAAATGAGCGGAATGGAAGTTTGTAAAAGAATAAGGGAAACTTCACAAGTACCTATTATTATGCTTACTGCGAAAGATGAAATTAGTGATAAAGTAGTTGGATTTGATTATGGAGCTGACGACTATATGACAAAAACCGTTCTCAAATGAAGAATTACTTGCTAGAATAAAAAGCTCTTCTTAGAAGAACTAAAAAAATCTGTTGTTCATAAAGGGATTTTTTTGAATTTGAAGATTTGACAATCAATTATTCAACTTATGAGGTATTCAGAGATTATGGAAAAAAATTTGATTCAGTTATCAAAAAAAGAGAATTTGAACTTCTTGATTTCCTAGTTTTAAATAAAGGAATTGTTTTATCAAGAGATAAAAATTTTAGAAGAAGTTTGGGGATTTGACTATATCGGAAATGATAATATTCTTGATTTGTATATTAAATATTTAAGAGATAAAATTGACAGACCTTATGAAAGAAAAATTTATTCAGACTGTAAGAGGAATTGGATTTATCTTTAAATAAGGAGTAAAAAAATGAAAAATTTAAAATTAGAAGATCGTATTTCAGCAAATTACGCTCTTCTATTTTTTTGGTATTAATATTAGTTTCTAATATTATTTTAGTTTATTCACTGAAAAGGCAGTCTAATAAAATGCTTGAAAAAAATCTGCTGATGATAAGATTGAAGAAATAAACAGCTTTTTAGATAAAGTTGGAATTTTTTTCAGACAAAACAAATGTCCTGACACTTGATTTTAATCCTGAAATTGTGGAAGGGAAAAATTATTCACGTAAAACCGTTTAATCCTGGTGAAGATAATTATTTGTATGTTTTAGAAATTGAACAAAAAAATGATTCGATAATTCCTATTAATACAGTTGGAGATACTGATACAGAGGAAGCGACGATAACAAATGAAAAAAATGGTAGAATTGCTAAAAAAATTCTAATTTAAAAAAATAATTCTTCTGACGGAAAAAAATAATAAATATTGAAAAAAATAAATATTTTGTTTTTTTGAAGTAAGCTGTCAAATAAAAAATTATAAATTTAACATTTATACTTTTAAAAATGTAACTCAGGAAAAATAAAAATTTATAAAAAGGCTAGAATATCTCGTTATTTTATTTACAATAATCGGAGTTGTTATAACAGTTATTGTATCAAAATTATTAAGCAGAAGAATTTTAAGACCAATTAATAACGTTATAAAAAACGGCAAAAAAGTATTTCAACTGATGATTTGAGTAAAAGAATAGAAATTCCAAAAGGAGAAGATGAATTACAAAAATTTAATCCTTATTATAAATGAAATGCTGGATAGGCTTGAAACTTCATTTGAAAATCAAACAAAATTTGTATCAGATGTTTCCCACGAATTACGTACACCACTTGCGATAATAAAAAGGTTATGCTGAAATCATACGAAAACGTGGAACCACAGATATTGACATCTTTGTAGAATCAATTGATTCAATTATAAGTGAAACCGACAATATGCGTAATTTAATTCAAAAAACTTTTATTTTTTTAGCTAAAGGTGAAATTACCAAAATTAATACAAAATTTGTAGATATTGATGCAAATGAAATGGTTCATCAAATTCATTCTGATACTGTAGTTTCTATAAAGACTCATAGTTTCCATCTGGAAATGGGAAAAAGATTATAAAAATCAAAGGTGATGAAACATTACTGCAACAAGCAATCAGAGCTTTGATTGAAAAATGCTGTAAAAATATTCTGAACCGCATACAAATGTTTATATAAAAATCCTTTTATTAAGGACGGATTTGGAAGAATCTCCATTCGAGATGAAGGTGTTGGAATTTCTGATGAAGATGCAAAAAAAGAATTTTTGACAGATTCTATAGAGTTGATTTGTCCAGAACAAAAAGCTACTGGCGGAACTGGACTTGGACTTGCAATAGTAAAAAAAGAATTGTGGAAATTCATAATGGAAAAAAATTGAGATAGATTCTAAAATGAATGAAGGAACAGAAATTTCAATTGTATTGCTGATTGAGAAGATTATCATAAATAAAGATGAAGAAAGTTTAAAAAAATGTGAAAAAGGAAAAAAATCTGAAAGAAAAAGTGCAGTATTTAGTTTTTTTAAAAAAGGAAAGAGAAAAATAAAAAAAGAAAAAAATAGGAAGGAAAAAAATAATGGCTAGAAAAATATTTTTGGAACTGATGGAATGAGAGGGGAAGCAAACAAGGACTTAACAATTGACCTAGTTACAAACCTTGGACTTGCATTGGGATATTACTTAAAAAAACGGAGAAAAAGCTGGAAAACCTAAAGTAATTTTAGGAACTGATACGAGAATTTCAGGTTATATGATTCGTTCAGCTCTTACTGCTGGACTAAATTCTATGGGAGTAAATATTGATTTTGTGGGAGTGCTGCCTACTCCAGGAGTTTGCTATCTGACTAGAAAAATTAAAGGCTGACGCAGGAATTATGATTTCGGCTTCACATAATCCTGTAAAGGACAACGGAATAAAAATATTTAGTCAAAATGGTTATAAATTGCCTGATTCAGTTGAAGAGGAACTGGAACAATTAATGGAGAAAAAAAGGATGAACTTTTAAAAACATCAAGTGCCAGGAGATGATTTGGGAAGATTTAAATATGTGGAAGATGATATGAGAATTTATTTGGATTATCTAACTTCTACTGTGAAAAACTAATTTTTTTCAAAAATTACGAATTGTAATTGATACAGCAAATGGTGCAGCTTATAGAGTTGCTTCAAAAAGTATTTCAGTCTTTAGGGGCAGATGTTATTGTAATTAATAATATTCCAAATGGGAAAAAAATATTAATGTAAATTGCGGATTCATACATCCAGAACTTCTTCAGGAAGTTGTCAAAGTTTATAAAAGCTGATTTAGGACTTGCCTATGATGGTGATGCTGACAGATTAATTGCTGTTGATAATACAGGTGCAATTATAAATGGAGATTTGATTATTGCGATTATTGCAGAATATATGAAAAAAAGAGGTCTTTTAAACGATAATAAAGTCGTTACTACTTGTTCTTAGCAATATGGGATTTGAGAAGTATCTGGATGAAAAAGGAATTGGATTAATTCGTGCAAATGTTGGAGATAGATATGTTCTTGAAAAAATGAAAGAATACGGCTTAAACATTGGTGGAGAGCAGTCTGGACATATTTTAATGCTTGACTACAACACGACTGGAGACGGAGTTTTATCATCAATTCAGTTAGTGGCGGCAGTTTTAGAAAGTGGAAAGACATTACATGAACTTGTCAAAGGAATTGAACTTTGGCCTCAAGATTCTAAAAAAATATCTTTGTTGTAAAAAGAGAAAAAAAGCGACTTGGGAAACAAATAAAGAGCTAATTGACTTTATTAAGGTAAAAGAAAAAGAAATTGCTGGAAAAGGTAGAATTTTAGTAAGAGCTTCGGGAACAGAATCGCTTATAAGAGTAATGGTTGAGGCAGAGAGTCAGGAAATTGTGGATAAATATGTGGCAGAATTAAGTAAGAAAGTGGAAGAAACACTTTGTTAAGTCTAAAAAAAGAAAAATCATAGTTAAATAGGCTATGATTTTTTTCTTTAAATTAATTTTTTTCCTTAAATTTACTTTCATTTACAAATTTTTCAAACAGCTTTTTGTGCAGTTTCGTCATTAATTGCCATCATTTCTGGATGCCATTGAACTCCAACGATAAAAAAATTTCATCAGAAATATTTTCAATTGCTTCAATTACTCCGTCTGCACTTTTTGCCGTCACAACAAATCCTTGTGCCAGCTTATTTATTGTCTGATGATGATAACTGTTTATAAATCCAATTCCTTCAGGATAGATATCGCTTAAAAAACAGTTGCTTGCTACAGTAATGGAGTGAGTTGGAGTGTGGGCTCTGGCTTTCTGGAAATGCTTTATTGTAACGTTTTCATTGTAGGAAAGGTCCTGATGAAGCGAACCGCCACATTCAACATTAGCTATTTGCATTCCACGACAAATTCCAAAAATTGGTTTTTTATAAGTTATTGCATAACGGATAAGAAGTGAGTCAAATTTATCACGTTCAGGAAATATTTCTCCAAGTTTTTCTTTTGGCTCTTCCCCATAAAGAAGTGGAAAAACATCATTTCCTCCAGTCAAAATTATTCCATCCACATTTTTTACAAATTCCTCAATAATATCTTCATGCTCATTCAAAGGCAGAAGATGCGGCACACCGCCAGCATTTATTACAGCATTGATATAGGAAACATCAACATAGGCTCGTTTATAGCCAGCAAAAAGGCCTTTTTCCAGCCCAAGTATATTACTCGAAATTCCAATAACAGGTTTTTTCATATTATCCTCCCAATTATAAATATTTATATAATTTAATCATATATTTTTTTATTAGTCAAATATTTATATTCTTATTGACAAAGTAAAATATTTTTTTATTTCCCTTTATTGGACTTTTTTTCCCTTATTTCCTGTATAATACCAATATAAAAGCATCAGTTTTACAGAAAGGAAAAATTTATGTTACATTTTGCAAATGATTATACGCAAGGGGCCTGTCAAGAGATTTTGGATGCGATTGTGAAAACTAATTTTGAGGATTTAGCAGGGTATGGGGCTGATAGATATTGTGAAAGTGCGAAAGCAAAAATTAGGAAAGTTTGTGAAGTGAAGAATGCGGACGTGCATTTTTTGACTGGTGGAACACAGGCTAATGCGGTTGTGATTAATTCGATGCTGGAGTCTTATGAAGGTGTAATTGCGTCTGAAACAGGGCATATTGCAATACATGAGGCTGGAGCGATTGAATTTACAGGGCATAAGGTTTTGACATTGCCACACCATAGTGGAAAAATTGATGTTAATGAGCTGAAGGAATATTTACATACATTTTATGCAGACAAAAATCACGAACATATGGTTTTTCCTGGAATGGTTTATATTTCACATCCAACAGAATATGGAACTTTGTACTCGAAAAAAGAGCTGATAGAAATTTCAAAGACTTGTAAAAAATACGAGATTCCGTTGTTTTTGGATGGAGCAAGGCTGGCATACGGGCTTATGGCAAAAGATACGGATGTTACACTTCCAGATATTGCACAGCTTTGTGATGTTTTTTATTTTGGAGGGACAAAAGTTGGAGCATTGCTTGGGGAAGCGATTGTTTTTACCAAAAATAATACACCAAAGAATTTTGTAACAAGAATAAAGCAACATGGGGCATTACTTGCTAAGGGACGGCTACTTGGAGTACAGTTTGACACATTATTTTCAAACGATTTGTACAAAAAAATTGGAAAAACATGCAATAGATTTGGCTGAAAAAAATTAAAAAAATATTCTGCATGAAAAAAATTACAGATTTTATCTTGAATCACCTACAAATCAGCAGTTTATTATAATTGAAAAACACGAAAATGGAAGACCTGGCAAAAAAACGTAAGTTTTTTTCATTCTGGGAAAAAAATATGATGAAAAAAACACAGTGATAAGACTAGCGACAAGCTGGGCAACAACGGAAGAGGACTTGAATGAGTTAGTAAAATTATTATAAATATAGAAAGTGAGAGGATTTTATGAATTATAAGTTAATTGCAACTGATATGGATGGGACGTTGCTTGATGAGGAGCATGGGATAACAAAGGAAAATGTTGAAGCGATTATTAAAGTTCAGAAGGAAAAAGGTGTTAAATTTGTACTTGCGAGCGGTAGACCTAGCTATGCGATGATTGAGTATGCAAAAGAGCTTCAGATGGATAAGTATGAAGGCTATGTTTTGGCATTTAACGGTGGTGAATTAATTAATATGAAGACAAACGAAGTTATTTTTCACGAAGGGCTGGAAAAAAAGGATATTGAAAATGTTTATAAAGTTTCAAAGGAAATAAATGTTCCAATGATTTTGTACGTTGGAGATACAATTTATGGAACTGAAGCGACAGATGGAGTAATGTATGAAGCCGATCAATGCAAGATGAAATTTCAAAAATTCGATACACTTGAAGATTTGGAGAAAAAAAGGAATTGATAAAACTACAAAATGTATGATTATTGGAACGCCTGAAGAAGTATTGATTGCTCAGAAACACATGAATAAAGTTCACGGAAACAATTATTTTATTGCCATTTCAAAACCAATTTTTCCTAGAAATTGCAAATAAAAAAATGTGGATAAAGGGAAAAACATTGAAAAAAATTGGGAGAAATTGAAAATATAAAGCCTGAGGAAATGATTGCGGTTGGCGACAGTGCGAACGATAAGCCGTTGCTGGAGTATGTGGGAATGCCTGTGGCTGTGGAAAATGCAATTCCAGAAATTAAGGAAATATCTAAATTTATTTCAACTTCAAATGTGGAGCATGGGTTGAAAAACTACGATTGAGGAATTTTTGAATTTTAAAAACTATAAAAATTTGTACAGGAATTATTAGGGAAAAAAAGTCGAAAAAAATCATATATACTTTTTCTCCTGATTTTGAAGTTTATAGTGAAGGGGATATGTATAATCCTGACTATGAAATGGAACTTTGGGTTCCGATAGTAAAAGATAAAAAAATTAAATTTATAATATTTTTTTCTAAATCTTTTAAAAATTATTTTTAACTGATTTTTTTACTATTTAAATGTTATAAAAAAATGGGAGATATTCTGACTGCACAGTTTATTTCCCATTTTTTTATTAATTTTATTCTCTCAATTTTAAGAATTTTTGTAAAAATATCAAAAAAGTTAAAAAAATCACATTTTTTTCACATTTACATTGCTTCTAATGCTATTTTTTTAAATTTATCAGTTTTTTTCAAATCTTCTGCTTCCACAGAATGCTTAACATTTACAATAATTTTAGAAAGAAAACTTATAAGAAATTCCCTTTCCTTTTTTTAGTTCATTTTTCAATTTCATTTATAAAAAAATACACATTTTCAATATCCCAAAAACGTATTCGTCGTGCTAACAGTTCAATACTTTTATTATATTTTATTGTTAAATCTAGATTATTTTTTTATAATAAATTCCCCAGTCATATAATTTTTCATTTCAAAAAAATAATTTGTAAAATATCTTCCACTGTATTAATTTTTAAAATTGAATATCCTCAAGTGAGAGATTTTGCCGTTTAAATTCTAAAATATCGTTTTTCATTTCCATCAAAGAAATAGTAGATTTCCTTGCTAACTCCCAGTTCATCGTTGTTCATTCCAGATAGATGAAATTTGATTGTACGGGATTTTTATTGTGGAAAATGATATTTAATGTTCTTGATAAAAAGGATAAAGTATACATTTTGCGGGGGTTCTTCCAAAAATTTTTTTTAAAAAGTGCGTTTTGAAGATTCTTTTCGTAAATTTTCGATTCCGCATAGAATAAATATCTTTTTTTCGCGAGTTAAATGAAGATTCTATTGATGAGTAGATGATTTCCGCACTTCGTCAATTTTTTTATGTTTTCATTATTTTTTTATTTATTATTTCAATATCAGGATGCTGGAAATTATTAATAAGCCGTTCTATTTTCTCTCTTTCAGCGTCATTCTGCACATCTTTTGTCATAACCATTTTTTTGAAAAACATTAGTGCATAAGAAAGCAAGTCAACTCTCTTATCACCGTAAAAAGAGGTAACTTGCACTTATTTTATCTTGATTTATTTCGTTCTTAAATTTTTTTCTGTTATTTCCTGTAATTTCATTTTTTTCTCATTTTCTCTTTTTATTAACAACAAATATTAATTTTTCTTTCATTTGAAGAGTTCTTAATAATTTCTTGTTGTCAAATGCGGCTCCTCCACCTAAAAACTACTGAGTCCAATGGATTTGGAGATAAGAATACTTTTGATTCCAACTTCTTGTTCCATCATATCAATAAAGTTTTTTTAATTAATGAACCTCCACCAGTCATTACAATTCCGTTATCCAAGATATCTGCAGCCAATTCAGGTGGACATTTTTTTCAAGAACTTCTTTTTGTAGAGTTTACAATTTGGAATAAAGAATCTTCAATTGCTTCATAAATTTCATTTGCATTAACTTCCACAGTATTAGGAATTCCAGATTCCAAATCTCTTCCTTTAATTTCCATAATATCAGGCGTTTGATATTTTATAGTTGAAGCTAATTCTTTTTTTAATTTTTTTCAGCAGTTCTGTCACCAATTAATAAATTGTATTTTCTCTTAACGTATTTTTACAATGTCTTCGTCAAATTTGTTTCCAGCAATTCTGATTGATTTACTTTGCAATAATTTCATCAAGTGATAAGATAGCAATATCTGTAGATCCTCCACCTATATCAATTACCATACTTCCTTCCAGGTTGTGAAATATCCACTCCAGAACCGATAATAGCTGCTCTTCCTTCTTCGATGATATATGTCTTTTTAGCACCTTTTACCGCATCAAACAAGGCTTTTCTTTCTACGCTCGTTACTTCGATTGGTACACAAATCATAACTTCCAGGCTTGAAAAAGTGAATTTCCATAAATTTTATGAATAAAATATGTAATCATTTCTTTTGTTGAGTCAATATCTGCAATAACTCCATCTTGCAAAGGTTTGATGGCTTGAATGCTGTCAGGAGTTTTTTTCCTAACATTTCTAGCTTCTCTCCAACTGCGATTAATTTTTCCAGTTTTTTTCTATCTCTTGCAACCACAGATGGCTCATTTAACACTATTTTTCTTTGTTTATCATAAATTAATATGTTTGCAGTTCCCAAGTCTATTGAGATAGCTTTTTATTTACTCTAAATATTTTTTTACAAAAATCAAATGCTCCCATTTTTTTCCTCCTATTAAAAATTAACTTTCTTAATTATACCATACTTTTTGATAAAAAAATTTATTATTTTTTTGCAATTTTTAAAAATTTTTTTATTGAAAAATGTCTATTTTTTTAATAAACTATTATATTTTTTTAATTTATTTATACTAGTTGTGATATTTAAAAAAATCTTTTTGCATTTAACCATTTTAAAATTTCATCATAAATTTCATATTTATTTGTTTCATTAAGAGATTCATGCCGTCCATTTTTTTGTTTTCAAGAATGTTTATTCTTCTTTTTTTCTTTTCTTAATATATTAAAAAAATTTGAGTAATATATGGAATGTCGATTACTTTGTCATCCGTTCCATAAATGGCCAATATTCTCGCATGTTCATCTAATTTTTTTATAGTTTCTATTGATAAATCCTATTGTGGAAAAAAATTTCAGAATAAAACTTTGGTGTGACAGAATAGCCACAAAGCTCATTATCTTCATATTTTTTTATTTTTCAGTTTCATCTCTTGTAAGCCAGTCGAATTTTTGTTTTATTTGGCTCAAAATTTGCGTTCCATTTTTTTCTGAAATTTTTATTAAACGCAGAAACTTTTCTGAAAAATCACTTTTTTTCCAAAAAAAGTGGCAAAATTTCCACCTATAGCTGTTAACTGGCTTTTTCAATGGAAAAACCTGATAAAAATAAAAATATTTATATTTATTTTTTTGATTCCCCATTCTGCTCCAATCAAAGAACCCATACTATGCCCAAAAAAATTGTAGTATTGCTTGGAGTTGCTCCGACTTTTGCTCAAAAACTTTTTTTAAAAAAGGAATCAATATCTTTAAAGACAGATTTCATTCCTCCTTTTTCCAAAAATCTCCAATTTCACCTTCTTTCAATTTGCCATGTCCTCGAATTTCCATAACAAACACATTATACCCATTAGAAGCCAAAAATGACCCAAATTCAGTATATCTATCAACAGGTTCAGTCATTCCGTGAAATATTACAACATTATTTTTTTTATATTTCTGCTTTTTGACTCAAAAAAATAAATAAGGGATTTTTTTATTATCAAAACTCTCAAAAATATTGTTTTTTTCCATTATTTTCCTTTCTGAAAATTGTGAACCATCAATTTAAAAGTTTTTAGTTTTCTACCAATTTTCAAGAATTACATATACATATTATAATATAATATAATATTTTTTTGCAATTACAAATTTTACTTTATCTAGGAGTTAAATGTTTGTAGTGACTTTTTTTAAATTATGTTATTACGATTTAGTATAGCAACAATAATCCTTTCTAATTTTGTAGAAGATATTTAGTATATCATTTTTTTACTATGTTCTAGGTGCTACACTTTAATTATATAATACGCCTGTACAGAAAAAAATAAAAAAATTTTAGAAAAAGTGTTGACATTTATTTTAATTTGTGATATTATATTTCTTGTCCGAGAGTAATTAAGAATTATTCTAGAACGGTGTATAGCGCAGCTCGGTAGCGCACCTGCCTTGGGAGCAGGGGGTCGTAGGTTCAAATCCTACTACACCGACCATTTAATAGATTTGCGGGAGTAGCTCAGTTGGTAGAGCGTCAGCCTTCCAAGCTGAATGTCGCGAGTTCGACCCTCGTCTCCCCGCTCCATTTTATTTTTTTAAAGACAAATGATTGCATAAATAGTATGGTGACCGTAGTTCAGTTGGTAGAGCGCCAGTTTGTGGCACTGGTTGTCGCGGGTTCAAGTCCCGTCGGTCACCCCATAAATATGAGCCATTAGCTCAGTCGGTAGAGCACTTGACTTTTAATCAAGGTGTCACTGGTTCGATCCCAGTATGGCTCACCATTTAAATAAAATAATAAGCGAGAGTGGCGAAATTGGTATACGCACTAGACTTAGGATCTAGCGTCTTCGACATGTGGGTTCGAGTCCCACCTTTTCGCACCATTTAAAAATAAAATTGTTGGTTATTATGGAGCTATATTGCTCTTTTTATATAAAAATCTAGAATCATATCAAAAAAATATTAATCTTTAAGTGAATAACTCACATATAAAAATAATGCAGAGGAAAAAAATGAAAAAAAGAAATGTAAAAATAGTTTATCAATATGATGGAAGTAAATTTTGCGGTTTTCAACGACAAATGGGAATAAAAAAACAGTACAAGGGGAAATCGAAAAAGGTTATATCCAAAAACGTTTTTTTCAAAAATATAAATATGATTTCATCAGGAAGAACTGACAAGGGAGTTCATGCCATAGAGCAGGTTTCTAATTTTCATGATTGACCAGAATATTCCATTGAATGCGATTAAAAGACAGCTTAACAAACGTTTGAAGGGTGAAATAAAAATTTTTAGATATCGAAGAAATGGATGAGAAATTTTAATTCTCGATTTGATGCTCAAAAATAGGACTTATTTGTATATTATGAAAGTCGAAGATGAAATCACGCCATTTGAAGCAAATTATATAACTGGGATAAAAGAAATAATTGATATAGATAAATTCCAGAAAAATAATGTCAGAATTTATTGGAAAAACATGATTTTAGCAGTTTTATGAAAAAAAGATAAAAGCTTATAGAAATCCAGTGAGAGAAATTTTTTTTATAAATTGTTATTATGATAAAAAAATGGGAAGGAAAAACCAGATAAATATTGAAATTTGTGGAAATGGTTTTTTTGAAAAACGATGGTACGGATAATGATTGGGTCGGCTTTTGGCGGTATATTTTGGAAAAAGAAGAAAAAAATTATATTAAGAAAAAGCTGGAAAAATCCAGATGCAGATGGGAAAAATTTTTAGCAGGTTCAGAAGGGCTTTATTTATATAAAGTAAGTTATGAATAAATCAGATGCAGTAATAGTATTTTTAAATTTTTTTAGTGTAGAAAAAGGAGAATTTTATGGAAAAATTATAAAATAAAAGGTTTTTAGAAGTAAAAAGATTCAGATTTATTATTTAAAAATTGTAGAACATGAAAATGAAGTTTTTGGTGAAGCAACAGTTGGTAACTGGAATATCAAGCCATTCACTAAATATGGAAAAGTTTTTGCAATGGTAACTAATGATGAAAAATGAGGAACTAATGTCTGTTATTGAAGTATTAAGCAGTTTTGATAGAGAACTTGCTTATGTTTATGGCGTTTCTACTGTACCAAAAATTTGAAAGAAATGGATACGCACGAATATTGTTGAAATATGTATTGAAATTTTTAAAAGAACTTGGAATAAAAAAAGTTGAATTAACTCTTGATAAGGATAATTTTACAGCAAAAAGAATTTATGAAGAATTAGGATTTAAAAATTGTCGGAAATTTAGATAATGAATATGGAGACAATGTTGAGCGGTATTTAATGAGATATTTTGAAAAAGTAATAAATTAAGAAAAATAATACTCACTTTAATATTAAAAAGAATTTAAGTATATCTTAGAGCCACGCATTCAAAAACAAGTATATTTTTTTCTAACAAAAAAATCAGATGAAAAAAACTTCACCTGATTTCCATATATTGTTTTTTAAGTCTATGCAAAATTATATTCCGGCTAAAAAAATAACTATGAAATTTCTGTAACATCCTTTACTTTATAATGCCCAGCTGCATTTACTACATCTGCAATTAATAAGTCATCAACCTCTTCATTCAAGGTAACTTTTTGCATTTTTATCAGCAAGATTAACTTCAACATTTTTCCACTTCTGGTAGTCCATACAAAAGCATCTTCTACTTTTTATACAATTATTACAATTCATACCTTCTATTTCTATAAGTTTTTTTAACATTTTTACCTCCATAAAACTAGCTAATTTGATACAATTATTAATTTAATTCAAAACCTTTTTAATTGTACCATATGTAAAAAATATTTCAAATTTTTTTATACACGAAAGGACAGAGTAAAAAATAGAGGCAGTCATTAAATACCACAACAAATCTTTTTTGACTGCTTTTTTTAAAATATTTTACTTTGTGATATTTCTTTCAAAACTTCCCTAAGCGGACATTCTCCTCCTCTCAAATATGGCATATCTGTGCTTTTTCCTGTTTCATTAACAATTTCTAGCAAGCATTCCATCTCTATTACCTTCTTTTGCCGCTAAAGTACAATTCATACGCCTTTTCCCTGTCTTTTCCATAGTTTGCAAAGAAAGTGTGGTATAACGCTCTTGCCTTTATCTTTCTTCTTGAAAATGCTTTTGGCCTACTTGATAGAAATCTTGAGCATTCGTGGGAGACTAGGGCTTCCGTCCTTGTAGCCCTTGAAACACCGTAAGTTTTTGCAAGAAATGAAGCTATAGTATGCTGATATTCAAAAAGTATAGTAAAAATCATCTCCTCAGAAAGCCGTCTATACCGCTTAAGTCCAACTTTTTTATCAATGTAATAGTGAATGCCTGTTTTTTTGTTTACATATTTTCGACGTTCAAAAGTTACATCTCCGAAGGCAGTGGTAATAGTTCTTTTAACAAATCCTTTGCTTTTAAACTTATCTTTTCTTTCATTGGAATGAAAGAAGTAATCATCAACTCTTTTGACATAAACTCTAAACAGCGTTTCAAAAGCTTTTGTGACAAACAGCTTAAACTGCTGCTCAAACGGAAGTCTGAAAGAAAAAAATATTTTTTTAAAAAAAGTCTTTACAAGCGAGGAAAAAAATCTGATATTCTAATCATAGAGGGAACCACCTTTCAATAGGATTTGCCGATTATATTGTAACTGGTTTCCTCTTTTTATTAATTTGAAATTTAATTAAATTTATTTGCCCCTATTTTTACTCTGTCATACACGAAAATACAGCAAAAACTGTATTATCATCTTACTAATACAGTTTATAATTATATCTTAAAAATTAAATCTAAGTCCAGTAGTAACAACATTGTTGTTTCCCTTGCCTTTTCCACTGCTTATTTCACCGTCATAGTTTACATACCATCCAAAGCTGGAATTTACTTCCGTCAATGCTCCAACTCCTGCCTTAGTCTTGCTCTTGGAAAGTCCTATCCCCTTCACTTTAAACGAACTTCCAGGTAATCCTGAATATTCAGCCTTGAAGCTTAAGTCCTCATCATTAAAGGCTCTCTGGTGTGTCACGTAGCCTTGGAAGGTAGTTTTGCTTCCTCCATTCCATTGCACTGCCTTACCTACTCTCACTCCTGCCAATGCTGATGTCTGGCTGTAGTTCTTCTTATCAGCTTTTAGTCCAAACTGGCTCTTGTCTTCCGAGAATGAACCTCTTGTAACTGTATCGTGAGTAATTCCTGCAAACGGTGTCACAACAAAGTCTCCATTGCTGTTCTTAATGTCATATCCTGTTTCCACATATCCTGAGTAAACTTTATCATTGTGGTTAATTTTGGCTCTTGAATAGTCATTACTGCTCAATATGATATCCCTTTCAACATCGCTGTCAACAAATCCAACTCCAAAACGTCCCTGTAAATACCAAGGGATATCCTTATTCCCTAATCTTCCGTATAATGAAATTCCAAAGTTGCTGGCATCTGATTTTCCGCCATATCTATTAAATTTAACATCGGCTTTTGAATAGGAAAGAGCTGTCCCTAGAATTAAATTATCTCCAAACTTCTTGTCAATCCCAACTTGTCCACCAAAGACTTTTGTGTCTCCTTTACCGTATCCGTTCTGTTCCAGCTTACCATTTGCTCCAAAACTTGAAACCCACAGTCCGAAATTATCTCCAACATTGTCAAGAGTTCCAAGCATAACTAGCCTATTTGACAAATCCTTATTTACAGTCTGTGAATGTTGGAAAGTTAAAGCCTGCGCTGATGCGTAAATCTGTCCAGAAAGACTGTCCAGAATTGCTGCCCTGTTTGTAAGGTCAAGAGCCTGCAATGTAGCAGCTTTCTTTTCAAAGCTGGATAGATTTCCTGCTTTTCCATTTTCAATTTCTTCATCTAATTTCTGAAAAGCTGATTCTATATTCTGCGCGGTATTTTGCTGCATTTCATCCGCTTTTGTCTCTTTTGCATATTCCAGAACATTTTTTCTGTTTAATTTCACATTCACCTGATTGTCAGTTTTTCAACTGAACCTTTTATTAATTCAGGCGTTTTCATCTTGTCAAAATTTCCATTTATTCCATTTTTAGCTTCAATTATTGTTGAAGATAAAGATTTTGCTGTAATGTATCTTCCGTTGCTTAGTGTTTGCAATGTTGTATTTCCACCATTTAAATTTACACTTCCATTGACTATAAGTTTTGAGCCAATTTCAGCTTTTGTTATAGAACCCGCAGTTGCAGTATAATTTCCTGTTATAACAGCTCCTGAGCCTCTATTTTCTAGAGTTCCACCTTCATTTTTTTAACATTTACTGGTGAAAAAAATTATCATAGTGAGAATTTTTTTAATCCTATTATAGTTGTCGGTGTAGTTATTAAAGTCCCGCCTGATTTTTATAGTTATTGGAGAACCATTTTTCCTTTTTGAATTTCTAAAGTTCCGCTTTCAATATCAGTTGAACCTTGATAAGTGTTTTTTTCCAGCTAAAATCAATGTTCCACTACCAGATTTTCTCAATCCACCTAAACCTGTAATATCATTTTCAAATTTCGAAGTTATATTATCTCCGATATTAGCATTAAGTTGTCCTTTTGCACCATTCCTTGCAGCAGATTCTCCAACAAGTAATTCATTGCTAAATTCAGCAGGTCCTTTTAATGCTTTCCTTTCGTTTAAAAGTCCCCATCCGAATTTGTTGTCTACTCCTGGATCTCCTAAGTCTGTTGCTGTTGTCAGTATTGTTTGCTGTATTTCATGCCCTGTCATCCAAGGAAATTTTTCTTTTATTTTGGCTGCCGCTGCAGAAACTTTTGGTGTTGCAAAAGATGATCCATATTCTGTACATCCATCTATCTCGCAATCACCGCTTGCCGCAACAGTCCACCATTTTGCCGAATTTACTCCTTCTTGTAAAGAAGTCCAATCTGCTCTTGCAAAGTAAGGGCTGTATTCTCTTCCATCAGGTCTTACGCCCATTACAGCAATCCATCCTTTGTAAAGAGAAGGAATATAATAGGGTAATCCTGCCTGAACACTTACTCCATTCATGTTTGTACCGTCAAATCTTCTATTACCCGCTGCCCATATGAATAATGAACCTTCATTTACGGCATTTCTATAAAAAAATTTGTTAAAACATCAACTCTACGATCATTTTCTGTTGTTAAAATACTTTCAGTAAGAGTTCTCAAATATATTCTAAATTCTTCCCTATAATTAGCATTTTCTCTAAAACTTTTTTGTGAACCAAATGAATGGCTGTATATTCTAACTCCTTTATTTTGAAGTTCCTGATACTTATTTACATCTAAATAAAATCCGCTTCCTTGGCTTACACTTACACCATGAATTTTAGCTCCAGTAGCACCAGTACCGCTATTTCCTCCCAAGATAGTAGCTACAATTATTCCATGATTATTTTTACTCAAATTGTTTCGATTAGGATCTGAAGATTTTGTTTCCTGAACAAATCTATCTTTAAATTCTCTATCCAATATTTCTCCAAGATAGCTCTCCTTATGATACAACTGATTAGTATGTACATCTGGTGAGATAAAATCACTATCCAAAAACCGCAACACTAACACCTTTTTCCTGTAATTTGGTTTTGTGACGGATTATTTGATTCAGGCTGAGATGGATTTTGTGCATTAGAATTCCCTGGTTGATTATTTCCAGGCTGAGATGGATTCTGTGTACTAGAGTTTCCTGATTGATTATTTCCTGGTTGAGTTGGATTTTGTGCATTAGAATTTCCAGGCTGAGTTGGATTATTTGGTACAGGTGTGGTTGAGTCTGTCTGTGAAGAACCTCCACCTCCGCCACCTCCTCCGCAACTTGATAATGCCGTAACAAGACTGACTAATAATAGTACTTTTTTTCATTTTTTTCTCCTTTTTTAAAAAATTATATTTGATTTTTTTAATTGTTATCATTACAATAATTTAAAATATACATTACAGTATAACATTTTTTTATTTAATTCTTTTCTATGATTTTTTTAAAAAAATTATATTTTTTTATTTGCATAGTAAAAATTACTTTAAAATCAAATTCAAAAAAATTATGATAAAAAAATTAGTTAACTACATAGTTTGAATCAAGTTTTATCATCTTTTTGGCTCAGTTTTAAAACTACATTTATAGTTGTAAATACAATTATTTTGTTTAAAAAAATATAATAAAAATTAATAAAAAAATGGCAAATTAAAAAAACTTGCCATTTTATACACATTTTTTTAAATTTAAAATAATATTCTAATGATTTGCTCTGTAGTAATCCCATTCGTCAACTTTAGTACCATTACTGAATTGACATATTCCTTTTTTTCAGCTCCATTTCTATCCTTAACTTTTAGAGATTTACCACCTTTTGCTATACAGAACTTTGCTGCAGGATTTTCTGAATTTAACACCTGTCTTTCAAAAATCTTGAACAGTTGGAGCATTATTTCTATAATATTCCCATTCATCTATTGTTGTTCCGTTTCTTAATTTACAAACTCTGAAATCTCCCTTTTTACTTTTTTTACAAGGATAGATTCCCCACCTTGACTTACACAGTAAGATGAAGCTTGAGTTGGCGCTTCAGCAGTAGTAGAGGTATTTTTTTATTTTTTTTCTTTCTAAATATGCTTGATAAACTTGCTGACATTCCACTAATAGACACAGCTATTACCAAACCAGTTACAATGACCTTTAAACTTTTTCATTTTTTTCTCCTTTTTAATTAGTATTCTTAATTTCTTATACCATAAAAGTTTTTTTGTTTTTTTATTTATTTACTATTATTTTCTAATTTTAAAGACATAAATTAAAAAAATTTTTATAATAAAAATATTGACACCCTTATTAAATATGGTATACTTTAAATAAGAAGAATCTACACTTTTTGAATCTTATTTAAATTTTTGTGATTTTAATCACGATAAGTACATCAACTCTTCCTCATTTAAAAATTATTAAAAAAATATAAAAAAATTAAATTATAAAAGGAGTGATTTATTATGAAAAAAATTGTTATTAGGTTTTATGTTTATTTGTGCGTGTGCAACAACTTATGCCTATCCAAAAAAACATAAACATAACTAAAAAGCGAAGGAGCTTACATAAGAGCTAATTTCAGTACTTTATTTGGGAAAAAAATCAAATATGTCAAAAGCATAGGTAGGACTTATGTCAATTTTTCCTGCTATTTATGATAATAAACGGCCTGATTTAGATAAGGCTCTATTAAATCTTATTAAAAGGGGAGATAAAAAAACTATACTTCGCAAGGTTATGATACAGCAGGTGATGAAGTAGGAAATTGGTATTTCAATAATTGTAAATTATTTCCAACTGGAATAAGAAAAAAATTAAAAGCACTTGATTATTTTTTTATGGTCATATGATGCACTTTGAAAAAAAGAAGGTTAAAATTAAACTTTGAGTACAATTTGCAAGAGCGTTATCTAAATATTAAATTTAAATAGAAAAAAATGATTTGTTATGAAAAAAATTGCTATTAGGTTTTATGTTTATTTGTGCTTGTGCAACAACCTATGGCTATCCTAGCGGAATAGATGTAAAGCAGCAGGGAGCATATATAAGAGCTAATTTAAGAACTCTATTTGGAAAAAAAGAGGCTTGTCAAAATATAGGAAGAAACTATGTAAACTTCCAGAAATTTATGATGGACAAAGACCTGATTTATCAAGAGCTCTTCTTAGCCTTATAAAAAAAGTAAATCCAAGCTATCGTGTTCATTCTGATTCAGCTGAAGCAAATGTAATGACATGGTACAATGCAAACTGTGTTACATATAACCAAACTGGTGCTAGAAACAGTAGAGCTGTTAAATATTTCTATGACTATGCTTCTGAATTTTAATTTTTATACATTAAAGTTAGTATAATATATTAAACATTATAATAAAAAAATAAAAAAACATAATCTTACAAACTGGGAATTTAAATTTAAGTTTGAAGGTTATGTTTTTTTATATAGTGAAAACTTATACAAAAACCGACCTAAAAAAATATGGTATAATAACTTTATGGCATATGAAAAAGATTATAGGAAAAAGAATTTTTAAATTTTTATTACGAAAATGGAAAAAAACAAAAACATTATTTCAGTTCAACATAAGTTCCAGCACATTGTACGGATGGATAAAACTTAAGAAGGAAACAGGAGATCTTTCATCAAGAACACGGAAAAGAAAATTTAAGGTGCTTGATCCTGAAAAACTTGATGAATATATGAAAAATCCAAAGAATGCAGATAAATACATCCGTGAAATAGCAAAAGATTTTTGGCTGTGGAAAGGAGACAGTGAGAGTAGCACTGAAAAAAATTAGGATACACAAGAAAAAAAAACAGACAAAATACAGGGAGCAAGACGAGAAAAAAGTAAATATATATTTAAAAAAATTATCAGAAGCAGGTTCAGACAGAGAAATAATCTATATTGATGAAACAGGCTTTGACGAATATTACTATCGTGAATACGGCTGGAGTAAGAGGGGAATATCTATTGAAGGGAAGAAAAGAGGATTAAGATATTCAAGAATAAATCTGGTTGCTGGAAAAAAATAGGGAATGCATTGATAGGAAGTATGATATACAGGGAAACAATGGAAAGTGAATTTTTTTGAAGAATGGTTCAGGGAAATATTTTTAAGAGATATTGAAAAAAATTAGAGAAGAGAGTTCTAATAGTGATGGATAATGCGAGATTTCATAGAAAGAATATATTAGAAAAGATAATTAAGGGAACGGGGCATTGTCTATTATTTCTTCCGCCGTATTCGCCGAATTTAAATCCAATAGAAAAAAATATGGGCTAATATGAAGAAAAAAATTAAAAAGAGATAGCCCATAATTTTAATACACTAGAAGAAGCAGTTACTTCTGTTTTATTTAATAAATTAGTTCAGTTTTTAAATAGGTTTTTACTATATAACGGAACCTATTGTATCATTTTTGAAACACTAACTTATCCATCAAAAACACCTCCTTAATTAGTTCAGCTATATCCCACATTTTTTTATCTTTAATTTCATGTATTTGTTTTTTTCAAAGTAAATTCTTGTTCCACAACTCTTATTATTTATTTTTCATTTCTTCTATAGCTATAGTATTTGGCGAATTTTTCAACAATTTTTTTCGCATTATCATATAAAGTTCTGGTTACAATTAATTTAGGTTTAGAAATATTTTTCTGGTTTATTTAAATGAGTTTCCAAATGGTTATCATTAAAACCATATCCAATAAAAAAATCAACCTTTTTGCATTATCTATCTCCTGACCCATTTTTTTCCAATATGATAATCAAAAAGGCTCTTCATATCCTTTTTCATATTTATTAGAACCCGGGGTAATTATACACGGAATACCACAAGTCACATGATTTATCTTATTAAGTTTTCCATTGATGAGTTTCCAATTAATAGATCCATGTGGTTTATATTTTTTTATATGTGGCTTATAATAATTCATAGGTTTCTTACCTCTTTTAATACCTCTAATCATTTCTTGTTCAGTATTTTTCAGGAGAATATACAGAAATGATTTTCCCACAATATGAATCCGAATAGCCCAATCCTTTGATCTCACAAGCATACTCTATTAATAAATCATAATTAGTCGTTATTACAATTAAATTATACAAATCAACATTAAAGCATGATAAATACTCAGAAAAATCTTAATGTTCTACCTTTTTCTATAATTTCTGTAAAAATTGATATATCTTCGTTGAAAATAAGTTCATATACACTTTCAACAATTGCTTTTTTCAATGTTACTTGTTACTTTATTTTGTTGTAGTGTAGATTCTAAATCTGTTCCATTATTTAAGGTTTCTTCTATGCTTCTCCAACACTCCATATCTGTGCTACTTAGCTTATTAGGAACATCTTCAATCAGCTTTTTAGATAGTGCTTTCATTCCTGAAATACCTTCACCACAAAATAGTCCAGAACCTCTATTGTTACGGTTCCTTGGTCAAAGAAACTTTGGATTTTTTTCTTTAGATTATCCATATCTTTATCCATCTTCTTACTCCTTTAAGTAAAAATATATCACTCTACTCTATTCCTCCTTAGACTGTTCCATACATCATATATTTCATTAATCTCAGATTTGTTGAACCCTGATAATGGTTGAATTAAACTATCCACCCACTTTACAATTTCTGTAAACTCATGGTTTTCTCTTAGTTTTTCATCTATTTTTTTTGAGATTTCAATAAAATCTAACCCATCATTAATTTTAAGTAATCTAATATTTTTCAAATCACCTGGCAGTATTTCTAAAGCTCCCCACCAAAGACTCTTCCTTCTAGTTCAAAAAGATAGGAGTGATACTGAAGAATAAAATAATACCAATGCTTTTTGCAACATCAATTCCTTCATTAAATCTAATTCTGTGAAAAGTATCTGTACTCGTAGCTTCAATTTCATTTTTGACTATCTTTGGAAAATTCCCCATCCTTCTAAGTAAAAATGCATCTGGAATCCATATAGATGGAACTTCGTACCATTTATCCCTTAAACCTAATTTATATCCTTTATGTTCGTTTCTACTTTCCACTTCCTTTATATATTTTTTGGCACCTCTATTTAATTTCCTGTTATTGAAATCTAATAGCCAAACTTTTCTACCATTTAAACTATTATACGAAATATCATTTTCTGTATAAAACAATCCAAAAAAACATCTAAACTTCTCCCAACCAAAGGAACTTTATAATCATCTAAGCTATACTTATTAACCGTCTCATTATTTACAACAAAGACTTTTATTATTTCCAGTAGTAATGCCTACTTCAATGGTACTAATATCTTTGATTGAGGTAGTCTCATTAATAAATTTATCTTCATAGAATTTCATAAAGCTTTTGCTTAACAAAAATTTTTCTCCATTTGTCACTATTGTCAAAAATCATAATATTCAAATGGAATAGCATAGATTCTATTAGATAATTGAGACATATCTTTTACATTAATATTCCTTATTAATGTTTTTTTGCTTTCCTTATCTCTTTTTATTCCAAAAAATAAGTACAACATCCTGTTGTATTCCAGAAAAACACAATGTTATTAAAAACGAATAATAGTTACCTCTTTTTAGTTCCTTGAAAAATAAACTTTCTAAGCTCCTTAGCATAAGACACTTGTAAAAAGATCCGTTGGCAAAACAAATGCAAATTTCCCACCCAAATTTAATAATTCAATACTTGCTACTGTAAAAGCAACCCACGAATTTATCAATTTATTAGGTTTAATACCGTTGCGTTTTTAATATATCACTTTGATAATTTCTCTGTTCTTCCGATAAAAAAATTGATATCTAATATACGGAGGATTTCCTATTACAGCATCATATTTGATTCCTATATCTTTTATATTTTCGTAAAAATTATAAAAAAATCATCATTTATAACTTTTTGTGCGATCAATAGCTTTTTATTTTTTTCGCATTCCAAAGAATCAATTTCAACCGCTGTAACATTCACTTTATCTGCAAATTCAATTATCTTTTTTTACAAATCTACCATCTCCAGTTGATGGTTCTAAAAACATCAACAATTTCTTGTTTATCCATAATCCAACATGTAAGGAAATCAACAATTTCAAAAGGTGTATAGAAAAACGCCATTTAATTTTTTTCTTCAGTTTGCTTACTTTTTAACATTCATTATTTTCTTCCACCTTTGATTCTATTAATTCGTCTATTTGAGTATTTATTTTTGACATTATATTTTCTTTAATTCTTAAATTAAGTTCTTTTTTTCCTTGAATCAGTCTCCTTTTTCTATCTCTTCGTTTATAGTATTAATACTCTTTACCAATTCAGTAATTCTATCAAAAGCTTTTATGTTCATATTCATTTTCAAAAATCAATTGGTAGAAGTGGTATATCCTTGTACATATTTGTTCCGTGAGTGTAAAAGCCTCCTTCAAAAATCACTGCCAATAGTTTTAAAAAAATTTCATCTGTAAACCAGTGACTAAGCTAAGCTTGAATATATTCCAAGTTGTATTTCGAATTATCTCTCAAATACAATCCTATATAACCGGCTGTACCTCCCGATGAATATGCAATATTATTCCTATCTATATTAAAGTTTGGTTCTTTAGAAAGCACTCCAACAATTATTTTTTCTTTATCAACTTCTCGTAAGGCTTGAGAGCGACCATACTGATACCATTCAAAATCACCTTCATTTCCTCTTACATCTCGTTTACCTCCCTAAACTTTTTAGGAAGTAGCTTATCTTTAAAAATAGTGCAGATATCTCCATGTATTTGGATAATTTTCTTTTCATCTCTTTTTTTCATGTATGATTTTCCCGTTAATATATGGGAAAAATCACATAGTTTGTTGATTTTTAAATTTTGATATGACTTATTTGCCCCATCACTTTTACTTGGCAAATAATATTCTCTCAACAGTTCTATCTCTGCTTTAAATTCCTGTCCATCTTTTTATAAATGTAACTACACCATTTTCATTTGAAACTATTGTATTTTTTTGGTATTTTATAAACATCATTCTTGCTAGTTTGTATACCGTTAGTAGGTATTATTTCTTCTTCAATACAAGGAAAAATTTTTCTTTTGCATGTTCATACTTATTAAGAATTGCATTATCATCTGTTAAAAACCAATGTGAAATATCTAATTTTGAAATATCAAAAATCAATCCATTTTTTTATTATTATAAATATCTTCTGGCGATGAAACTTTCGTATACTCAAAAAGAATTTCCATGATTTTTTTCTAGTTTTAAAAACACATACATAGTTAATAACACCTTTAAACAATTGTTTGCTTCCAAAAATCAAAAAAATTTTTAGCTATACACTTCTTCTTTAAAAGAAAATCTCTTAATTTTTAATGCAGATGCAACATTAAAAAAATTTGTTTGGAACTATAAGTACACCTTGTCCATCTTCATTCAATAGGTTTACTATTCTCTCGATGAACAAAAAAATATTTATCATACTGTTTATATGCACTTTCATATTTCATTTCATATGCTGATATCTCTTCTTTAGGAGTTGAATTAATAATGTCTTCTTTTTTTCAAATATGGAGGATTACCAATAATAATATCAAACTGCATCTGCCTTTCTTCTTCACTTCTCATAGGCATAATCTCATACAAATCATCTTTATTTACAGATACTATATCTATATCAGCATCACTGACTAGCGAATTCGCACATACAATTGTTTTTAGTAAGTGATGGCAATATTGGTGAAATATCCTCTATTCGTTCCCTATCTTCATTGGATAATAACCTTAATAATAAAGAGAAACGTGTAAGTTGAACTGCTTGATTATTTATATCAAATCCTAATAGCACCTTTTTCTATCAATGCTCGTTTAACAGTAAACGGCACCACTTTTTTTCATCAATAAATTCACTATTTTTTTATGCGCATATACATCCACTAAATGTCTTTCTAGAAAAATTATAAATCTCAATCAAAAAAATCCCAGATCCAACAGCGATATCAATTATTCTTAATTTCAGTATTTCTTCAACTGATTTTCCAATAATTTTATCAGATATAGCCTGGTTTACCATTGATACCGCTATTTCATCAGGTGTAGATATTACAGATTTAATTTTTGCACTTTTCGTTTTCTCTAATGTTACTATCCCATCATTAATTACAATTTCCTGTTGCAAAAAAATTTTTCATATATCTTGCTTAAAAATCGATAAATCAATTATAGAAAAAAATCATACGACACATTAGGAAAATATAAATTCTCTACTATACTACTTAAAAACTTTTTTTCACTCAGATCTGTGATTATACTAGAGTTTTTTTAAATAATTCCGAATTATATTTTTTTATCTAGTGTTTTGAAATAATCTTTATAGCTTCTATGATTTAGTATTTCATTTTTTTAAGCTATTTTTGATTTTCAAATCTATTATCTTCTGCAAACCTCAAAAAAACACTAATTGATTTAAAAAAATGTCTGTATACATTCATTAACATTTCCATATGAGTTTATATTGCATCCAGAACTTAATAAATCATTTGCAATCAAAACTCGCCAACCATTCAACTGATCCAAAAAAACTTTATCTAAAGACGTTTTAGTTGCATCTTCCGGTCGTATAGATTCTATCCATTTATTAAATGTCCCGTTAATAAGACTCTCTCTTGATAATAAACTATATATTTCTTCAAATTTTTTTCTTCATACTCAGAATAATGATAAAGCTTATATCTATACTTACTAGCAACATCAGATTCTCTAGGCATTTCATAAGTTAAATATATTGCTAAATATTCAAAATTTGTAAGTAACGAAATATCATGTCCAGCATTCCATCCGTATCTTCTAGCTTGTAAAGCTGGGGCTTCTTCTGAACTGATATCAACACTAACTTTTTTTGCTTCGACATAGAATTTGCTCATTCCATTCATTCTAATTGTATAGTCTGGTCTATCTTTACTGTTAACTATAGAATATTCTTCTGCTACAATTTCTCGTTCCTTAAATGATAATCCATCGGGATTAGAAATATCCCAACCCAGTAACCTAAAAAAACATCTATATATTGTTGTCTAGTCATCTGCTCATTAAAAATTATTTTTTTGATTTTTTTATAGTATGGCAAATTTTCAGAAAAAAACATTCACAAGTCTATTTAACTTCTGCTTCTTCATTTCTAAATTCATATCATTCCTCCACGCATTCTACAATTTCAGAAATGTCGCACTCTAATACATTGCATATCCTTAGCAATACATCAGTAGTAACATTTTCACCATTTTTTTATTTTTGTAGAATGTACTTTTTACTTACTTTTTGCTTTATCCATAAGCTCAGTATTCTTCATTTCTATATCTATTAATTTTTTTAAATAATTTTTTTATAACTTAATTTTTGACATGATTATCCCCCAGTCTTATCCATCTTAATATCATATCATTTCCATTATAACATAATAATAGAACTTATAATAGTACTATCTTCTTTTTTTCTCAAACTAAATTTTTGCTAAAAAAATAACCGGTGCAGTCCTAAGACCATACCGACCATATATTTATCTCTCAGCTCCTTTGAAGCTTCTTTTCTTTACCGTAGGCTTTAATTTTTCCTTCCACCTTAAACTTCTTGATTTTTACCAATAACGGATTCCTTTTTTTCTCCTCCGTTTTAGTCCTTTCAAGATACTCATTCATATTATTTTTTTCAGATGCTCCAATTCATCATACTGTGCTGCTAATGAATTATGTTTCTTGATTATCTCCTCTTGTTTAACTTGTAACTTCTTCGAATGTGAACTGTACCCCAAATTTTTGTCTTATAGCAATTCAAAAAAATTCCATACACTCATGATATAAATGCTTTTATGGGAAACTACAAAACCAATAATTAAAAAAATATTCGGAAAAGATGAAATTGAAATATCAATTATTGATTCAATAATTAAATCTATATTTCCCCAAAAATAGCACATCTATGAATTTTAGATACAAAAACGGATAAACAAGGTAAAGACAATATTCCTAATAGTTTCACATTAGATTTATATGTTGTAAAAATTTGGATTGATGTGTTTGATACAATTATATACAATACCTATAATACATAGCATCCCCCACATAATGATTTAAAAAAATCACCAAAGGAATTTAATTATTCCCTTGGTGATTTTTTTAATCTCAAGCATTTTGCAAGCACGACACTTACAAAACGATTATTTATAAGGCTTTAGAGCCTATTTTTTTAACTACTCCCACTCAATAGTCCCCGGCGGTTTAGAAGAAATATCATACACAATTCTATTAATCCCATTTACTTTGTTTATAATCTTATTTGACACTTCTTCCAAAAATTCATAAGGAAGTTTTGACCATGTGGCAGTCATGAAGTCGATGGTATTTACTGAACGAATAGCTGCTACGTATTCATAAGTTCTTTGATCTCCCATAACTCCGACAGTTTTTACAGGCAGCAATGTTACAAATGCCTGATCCACTTTATCATAAAGACCTTTTTCCATCAATTCAGTAATGAAAATATCATCGGCTTCTTGAAGGATTTTTTTACTTTGTCAGAGGTTACTTCTCCGATAACTCTGATTCCAAGTCCTGGACCTGGGAAGGGGTGTCTTTTTATAATTGTGTCAGGAAGTCCAAGTTCGTGTCCTACTTTTCTTACTTCATCTTTAAATAATTCTTTTAAAGGCTCTAACAGTTCAAATTGTAAATCTTCTGGCAATCCTCCTACGTTATGGTGAGATTTTATTGTGTGAGAAGGTCCTTTTATAGACTGGGATTCAATTACGTCTGGGTAAATTGTTCCTTGTGCTAGGAATTTTGCACCTTCCTGTCCTTTAAGTTTTCTAATTTCTTCGTTAAATACTTCGATAAATTCATTTCCGATGATTTTTTTCTCTTGGTTTCAGGCTCGTCTACACTTTTCAATTTGTTTAAAAATCTGTCTTTTGCGTCAACAAAAACTATGTTTAAGTCAAAATGTTCCTTGTAGTATTCAAGAACTTTTTTGCCTTCGTCTTTTCTCAAAAGTCCAGTGTCTACGAACATACAAGTAAGCTGATGTCCGATTGCATTGTTGATTAGAACCGCAGCAACTGATGAATCTACTCCTCCTGAAAGTGCAAGCAGTACGTGCTCATCTCCGACAGTTTCCTTGATAAATTTTGTTTTTTCAGCAATAAAGCTTGAAATTTTCCAGTTTCTCTCACATTTACAGATGTTAAATACGAAGTTTTCCAAAATTTGTGTTCCACATTCAGAATGGACTACTTCTGGATGAAATTGAAGTGCATAAATTTTGTTGTTATTTGTAATTGCGGCGATTGATGAATCTGTTTTTTTGCAATTATTTCAAAAATCTTTTGGTAATTCTGTAATGTGGTCGTTGTGACTCATCCAGATGTTAGAAGATTTTTTTACTCCTGTAAACAATGGATTATCACTATTTTCCACTTCCCAGCACAGCTTTTTCCAAACTCTCTTGAATCAGCCTTTTTCAACTTTTCCACCGTTTAAATGTGTAATTAGCTGCATTCCATAGCAAATTCCCAAAAATAGGAAGATTTAAGTTAAATACTTCAGGATTTACAGTTGGAGCGTCTTTTTCATAAACGGAAGCAGGACCTCCTGAAAAAAATAATTCCTTTTTACTTTTTTTCTTCTCCATTTTTTTATTTTTTTCAATATCAACCAAAGGCACAATTTCACAATAAACTTCCATTTCTCTAATTCTTCTGGCAATTAATTGGCTATACTGTGAACCAAAAATCGATAATAATAATTTTTTTCTTTCACTTTCCACCTCTATCTATTAAATTTTTTTTCATAAAAACATAATTTTATGTAAATATTTTTAGCATTATTTTTTTAAGTTTTTTTCTATAAATTTTTTTGAATTTTCAACTTTCCATTTATTTTTTTAAATTCTATTTTTTTCATTTATGCCCATAAATAGCCACTCGACGAGAAAGTGACTTGAGTTTTTTTGACAAAAATAGAGTATTATATAATTTATAAGGAATGTAACAAATATTATGCTTTATTTATAGGAGGAAAAATGGCAGTAGTTAAAGATTTGGAAAGTTTGAAGGAGCTTATTCAGAGAGTTAGAAAGGCTCAGGAGGAATTTGCGACTTTTGATCAGGAAAGAGTTGACAAGATTTTTTTAGAAAAAGTGGCTCAAAAAAATGAATGATGAAAGAATTACGTTAGCAAATTTGGCAGTGGCAGAAACTGGAATGGGGATTGTGGAAGATAAAGTTATTAAAAACCACTTTGCTTCTGAATACATTTACAATAAATACAAAGATGAAAAAACTTGTGGAGTGCTAGAAGACGACAGATCTTACGGAGTTAAAAAAATCGCAACTCCAATAGGAATTATCGCAGGAATTGTACCTACAACAAACCCAACTTCAACAGCAATGTTTAAAACATTAATATCATTAAAAACAAGAAATGCAATAATATTTTCTCCACACCCAAGAGCAAAACAGGCAACAATTGAAACAGCTAAAATTGCTTTTGGAAACAGCAGTAAAAATATGGAGCCCCTAAAGACATAATCGGATGGATTGACGAGCCAAGCGTAGAATTATCGAGAGAACTTATGGCAAGTGCTGATTTGATACTTGCGACAGGTGGACCAGGAATGGTTAAGGCTGCTTATTCATCAGGAACTCCTGCAATTGGGGTAGGAGCTGGAAATACACCAGTTGTAATTGATAAATCAGCAGATATAAAAAAATGACTGCAAACTATATTTTTGATGTCTAAAAACATTTGATAATGGGGTAATTTGTGCGACAGAACAGTCTGTAATTATAGACAAAGAAATTTACGACAAAGTTAGAAGCGAATTTTTAAACAGAGGAGCTTATATCCTTAACGAAGAAGAATTAAATAAAGTAAGAGAAATATTGTTTATAAATGGAAACTTGAATGCTGAAGTAGTTGGAAAAAAAGTGCATACGTTATCGCAGGTATGGCAGGGTTTGAAATTCCAAAAAGTTCAAAAAGTTTTAATTGGAGAAGTAGAATCTACTGCAACAGAAGAACCTTTTGCACACGAAAAATTATCGCCAGTGCTTGCAATGTACAAATCTGAAAATTTTTGAAGATTCACTGAAAAAAAGCTGATGAGTTAGTAAGACTTGGAGGATTAGGACATACTTCTTCATTGTATATTAATTTAGCAGAAAAAGAAAAAATAGATAAATTTGGAAGATTAATGAAAACAGGACGTACATTAATTAATATGCCAGCGTCACTTGGAGCAATCGGAGATGTATTTAACTTTAAATTAGAGCCATCATTAACACTTGGATGTGGTTCATGGGGAGGAAATTCTGTGTCAGAAAACGTAGGAGTAAAACATTTATTAAATGTAAAAACAATTGCAGAAAGAAGAGAAAATATGTTATGGTTCAAAGTTCCTGAAAAAATTTATTTCAAATACGGATCACTTCCGACAGCTTTAGAAGAATTGAAAGGAAGCCACAAAAAAAGCATTTATCGTAACAGATAAAGTATTGGCAGAATTAGGATATGCAGAACACATTACAAAAGTATTGGATGAGATAAATATTGATTATAGAATATTCTCTGAAGTAAAAGAAGATCCAACATTAAGTTCAGCTCAGGCTGGAGCAAAAGCAATGCTTGAATACAATCCTGACGTTGTTATCGCTCTTGGTGGAGGATCTGCAATGGATGCCGCTAAAATTATGTGGGTATTATACGAACATCCTGAATTAAGATTTAGAGATTTGGCAATGAGATTTATGGATATTAGAAAGAGAATCGTTGAATTTCCTGAAATGGGTAAAAAGCTAAATTTATCGCAGTTGCAACATCGGCTGGAACTGGTTCGGAAGTAACTCCATTCTCAGTAATTACAGATGATGAAACTGGAATTAAATACCCGCTTGCAGATTATGCATTAACACCGCATGTAGCAATTAACGATCCTGAACTTATGCTCACAATGCCAAAAGGGCTTACAATAGCTTCTGGAATTGACGTATTTACACATGCTCTTGAATCTTATGTTTCAATTATGGCAACAGAATATACAAAACCATATTCAAAAGAAGCGGCTAGACTTGTATTCAAATACTTGCCAGAATCGGTAGATTTAGGTGCAAAAGCAATTAAAGCTAAGGAAAAAATGGCTAATGCTTCATGTCTTGCAGGAATGGCTTTCGCAAACGCATTCTTAGGAATAAATCACTCGCTTGCACACAAACTTGGAGGAAAATTCCACGTGCCACATGGTATTGCAAATGCTATGCTTCTTGAAGAAGTTATCCGTTTCAATGCAGTTGAGGCTCCAACAAAAATGGGATTATTCCCTCAATACAGATATCCTGACGCAATGCAAAGATACGCTGAAATGAATGATTATCTAGGATTTGGCGGAAACACTAAAGAAGAAAAAAAGTGGAAAAATTTAATTAAAGGGAATTAATGAATTAAATAGAAGAATTGGAATTCCAGCAAGCATTAAGGAATGGGGAGTGCCTGAAAAAAAGACTTCCTGGAAGCAGTAGACGAAATGTCACTAGATGCTTTTGATGACCAATGTACACCAGCTAACCCAAGATATCCGCTAATGGAAGAATTAAGAGAAATTTACTTAAAAATCTTACTACGGAAAAGAATGGGAAAATGAAAAAGAAAGAGTAGCACAAATTTTAGGTTTTTTTAATTTGAATTTTTTTAAAAATATACTCGAACCCATTTAAAATTGAACTACTAAAAAAATTATATAAATTTAGAGTTTGATTAAAAGTAGTCATAGCTTTTGAGTTCAGTTTTTAAAGAAGTTTCACTATAAAATAAAGTAAAAAAATAAGAGATCTTCTCAAACTTGAGATTATCTCTTTTTTAGTGAATTATTCTTACTTATAGAAGTTAATACTATTTCTTCTTTAAATAGCGAATGTTTAATAAATTTTGAATTACATACTGTTTTTAGTAAGGAATTAAAACTTTTTTTGTCCTTAAAATAGTTTCTATTTTATAATGGGATTTAGTATTAGATTATTTTATTTAATATTGGTTTTTTTACTATTTTTTTATTAGTCGCAGGATTGCTCATTGCCGCAAATCCTGCACCTATGGTTAGACTACGACTTTTTATTTGCCCAACTCCGAAACTCCTCCTTCCAGTCGTCAAACAGTCGTAGCTGAACAAATAAAAAGCTCCGTCAGTTTATTAAAAACAAAAAAACTTATATTTTAATTATTTTTGAAATACTAGGTTTTTTTATCCTTTGTTGGAAAAAGTTTGTAATAAATTCGTTATTTAAATGGGGTTTAGTATTAAAAATCTTTTACTTAGAAATTTCAAAAATTAAAAGTCCAAAAAAAGATGTTCTCCCGAAAGAAAAACACCTCTTGTAAATTTTATATGTCAAATACAATAGATTTAACTCTTGTCATGCTTTCTATACTGTATTTTTAATCCTTGAACTCCTGCTCCTGAACCTTTAATTCCTAAGAATGGGAAGCTATCAGGCCCTCTTTGAGTCTTGTTATTTATATGTACTGTTCCCACTTCCAGTTTTTTTCAGCGATTTCAAATGCCAATGGGAAATTTTTTTGTAAATACTGCTGATTGTAGTCCATATTCTGATTTATTTTGCAATTTCTACTGCTTCATCCACAGAATTTACTCTAATAATTGGCAATACTGGGCCAAATGGCTCTTCCCAAGCAATTCTCATATCAGTTGTTACATTGTCAAAAACTACTGGCCAGATTAAGTTTTTCTCTCTTTTTACCGTAGTCAATGCTTTTGCACCTTTTTCCTGTGCATCTTTTATCAATCCTTCAATAAAGTCTGCTGATGGAGTGTCGATTACTGTTGTAATATCAGCATTATCAAAAGGATCTCCCACAGTTAATTTTTCAACTTGAGCTTTTATCAAGTCGGCTAATTTATCTGCAACAGAATCCATTACAAGCACTCTTTTAATTGCAGTACATCTTTGTCCAGAATAGCTGAATGCCCCTGCCACTATATCTTTTGCAGCTTTTTCTAAATCAGCGTCTTCCAATACAATTCCAGCGTCTTTTCCACCTAATTCAAGCATAATTGGACGCATTCCAGCAAGTTTTCCAATTTTTTTACCAATTGGCGTACTTCCTGTAAAGTTTATAAAATTCACTTCCTCATGTTCAATCAAATAATCTCCAATTTCAGAACCTTTTCCAGTTACAGAGTTAAATACTCCCGCTGGAATTCCAGCTTCTGCAAATACTTGTGTCAATAGCAATCCACTAATTGAACCTTGTGTAGGCGGTTTAAAAATTACTACATTTCCTCCTATTAAGGCTGGTGCAATTTTAGATGCTGACAAGTTTACTGGATAGTTAAACGGTGCAATTGCAAGCACAACTCCAACTGGTTCTCTTTTTACAACTCCACATTTTCTTTTACTTCCAGCTTCAAATCCGCCACCATTTACAAATTCACCTGTGATTCTAAGACCTTCTTCGGCAGCATATCTAATTAAATCTGCAGTTCTCACAACTTCTGAAATAGCGGCCTTAATTCCTTTTGCCACTTCTTTTGCCAAGTTTTCCCCAATTTTATCCTTATCTCTTTCAAGAATATCCGCAGCCTTATTCAAATAAGCCGCTCTTTCTACAGCCGACAACGCTCTCCAAGCAGGTAAAGCCTTTCTGGCAGATTCCATAGCAAAGTCAACTTCTTCTCTTGACATAGCTGGCACTGTCCCAAGCTCTTCCCCATTTACAGGCGAATAAATAGTTATTGTATTTTTTTAGAATCTTTCCATTCTCCATTTACTAAATTTTTGATAATTCATCAAAATGCCTCCTTATTCCATTTTTTTATACATTTTTATATTTTAGCACATATTCCTCATAATTAATATAGTTTTTTTATATATTTTCCATTTTAAATCTTAATTTGTATTGTATAATCAAGTGCAAAAACTAAAAAAATACACAGTAAAAAAATAATATGTTAATATCTACTTTTTTTATAGATATCAAACATTTCATTGAGAAATCTTTTGAAAATCTACTGAATATAAGTTATTCTCTATCTTTGTTAATATTTTTTTCTTTACATAAATTGGAAATTTCTCTTGACAGTGCTGGTCTTGTTACTTCAAATTGTTTTGCTAAGGCTGAGATATTCGGAAGAAACTTTATTATACCATTTGTTGTATTTTTCTTTTATGTAACTTAATATTTTCTCTTCAATTGTTTTTATTTGTAAAATTGAACCATATTCTTTTTGATAAATGTTGGCTCTTGTTTGAAATTTCATTTATAAAATTTAGTAAAAAGTCTTTTTGTCTGACTGAATTAAATTTAGATATTTTTTTCTTTATTTAGAAATAAAAAAACTTGGAATTTTCCAATGCTATTAAGTCTACTGGAAAAAAACATTGCTTTTTCCAAATAAAAAAATGCTGAAGCTACAACTTCACCTGATTTCATCCGATTAATGACAGTGATATCTCCGTTAAATTTTTTTGCATTTCACCATGAGCAGTTCCTTTGATAACTATAATTACATTTTTTTAAAAAAATCTCCACGAAAAAAACACAGTTTCATTTTTTTATAGTTTTTTTATTTTAAAAACCAGTTTTTTTGAGAGATATTCTGAAATTTCCAAAGCGTTTAATCCTTTAAATAAGGAAACTTGCGTTAAAAAAATTGTGATAATTCATCTATTTTCATTTTTTTACCTTCTATTCTTTTTAATTCTAAATATATAATTTTGTAAACAAATATTTTGTCTCTAAAATATATTGAATATCTTACTTAATTTCTATATTATCATTTTTTTATTTTCAGTTTTCAAGAAAAAAACTTTTGAAGGAGTACAGAAAAATTATTGAAAAAAATATAGAAAAATATGAAAACTGTTTAAACTTTATACAGGGATTTGAAAGTTTGAGAAAATTTAAAAAACGATAATAATCGTAGAGAATTACTGTGAAACTAGTGATACAAAAAGCAAAAGAATTTTTTTAAAAAATAATAAGGAAATATTGAGCAATCTTCGTTTTTAAGAAAATCTAGCAAGAAGTTTCCTGCTTCTAAAAAGTGGGAGTAGTTCACTTGTTCGTAGATAATTGAAAAAAAGAAAATTTTTAATATACGGTAACCCTAATCAAATAAAGTTTGTGTATTGAAAAAAATATGAAAAAAATTTGATATAATCATTTCAACTAGGAAATAAAAAAATAAAAAAAGCGCCAGTCCTTTTGGAACAATCAATATAAACAATAAAAATTTCAGAAGGAGACGAGGGAAAAGAGTTATCGAAATATCGGCGGATGCTCTTTAGGTGGTTACAACCTTAATAATATACAAAAAAATTTCGAGTAATTGGGATTACAAAGGTATTATAGTAACGTTTTCTAGTAATTTTATATTATGAAGGAGAAATATTATGTGTGGAATTGTAGGTTACATCGGAGCGAAAAAAATGCTCAGGAATTTGTTATTGACGGGTTGGAAAAAAATTAGAGTACAGAGGGTATGATTCAGCTGGGATTGCTGTTAATACTGGAAATGAAAAATTTGAAATTGTGAAAAAAGTTGGGAAATTGCAGAATTTGGCTGATGAACTGAAAAAACATCCACTTTCAGGGACAGTTGCGATAGGGCATACAAGATGGGCAACTCATGGAAAGCCATCTGATGAAAATTCACACCCTCATTTTAACAAGGATAAAACATTAGTCGTTGTTCACAACGGAATTATTGAAAATTATCTGGAACTAAAGAAGGATCTAATTGCAAAAGGGTATGAGTTTAAGTCAGAAACTGATACGGAAGTTGTGGCACATTTATTAGATGAGCTTTATACTGGGGATTTGCTTGAAACAGTGAAAAAGTTGTTAAAAGTTATAAAAGGTGCATATGCACTTGGAATTATGTCCGTGAACGAACCTGACAGAATTATTGCGGCAAGAAAGGAAAGTCCGCTTATTGTAGGGCTTGGAAATGGAGAAAACTTTATTGCGTCAGATATTCCTGCAATTTTAAAATATACTAGGGATGTATATTTGATTGAAAATAATGAGATTGTAGAAATAAAAAAAGATTCTGTAAAAATTATGGATGTAGAAGGAAACGAGATAAAAAGAGACATAACTCATATTGAGTGGGATTTGGAAGCTGCTTCTAAAGGCGGATACGAGTATTTTATGGAAAAAGAGATTTTTGAACAGCCAGAAGTGCTTGTAAAAACTTTGAACAGCAGAGTTGATGAAAATTATAACATTAATTTTGATGATGCGGGGCTTACAAAGGAATATTTGAATGGAATCAATGATATTTACATTGTGGCTTGCGGAACTGCTTACCACGCTGGGCTTGCTGGAAAGCATATTATTGAGAAAAAAACAAGAATCCGTGTGGATGTTGACATTGCGTCAGAATTTAGATATAGAAATCCTGTAATTGATGACAAGGCGTTAGTTATTGTTTTAAGTCAGTCTGGAGAAACTTTAGATACGCTTGAAGCTATGAAAGAGGCGAAAAGACATGGGGCAAGAGTTGTTGCAATTTCAAATGTAGTTGGTTCTTCAATAGCAAGGGAAGCGGACCACGTTATTTATACTTGGGCAGGACCTGAAATTGCCGTTGCTTCTACAAAGGCGTACACGACTCAAATGGTAATTTTAAATTTAATGGCAATAGATTTTGCATATAAATTTGGAAAAATTACAAAAGATGAAGCAGTTGAAGATATTAAGAAGTTGTATGATGTAAAACAAAGCGTTCAGAAAATGCTGGAATACGATGAAAAAATAAAAGATATCGCAGATAAAATTAAAGATAGCGAAAGTATGTTCTACCTTGGACGTGGGCTTGATTATGTAATCGCTGTGGAAGGTGCGTTAAAAATCTAAAGGAAATTTCATATATTCATTCAGAAGCCTTTGCTTCAGGAGAATTGAAACATGGTACAATTGCACTTATTACAGATGGAGTACCAGTTGTTGTAAATGTTACACAGTCTGACTTATTTGAAAAATCAGTATCAAATATAAAAGAAGTTACTTCAAGAGGAGCTTACGTTATCGCAATAGCAAAAAGAAGGAAATACAGTTGTGGAAGAAGTGGCAGATGAAGTATTCTATATTCCAGATGTCGAAGATGATTATGCAGGATTCCCTACAATCGTAATTCATCAGTTATTGGCGTACTATTTATCAAAATTAAAGGGAAATGATGTTGATAAGCCTAGAAACTTGGCAAAATCAGTAACTGTAGAATAAAAAAGATAGTTATCTAATAATTATAAATAAAAAAATGGAGGAAAAAATTATGAAATTTGACGATTTAAAAAAAGGTGCAGAAGATGCATTGAAAAAAACTGTAGATGGAGCAAAAAGACTTGGCTGACAAAGCTGCTGACAAAAACAAAGGAAATTGCAGGAAGTGAAGTTGCTCAAAAATATAAAAAAGGAACTGAAGAAGTTTTTGAAAAAACAGTAGAAGGTGCAAAAGACTTGGCTAATAAAGCAGCAAATAACAAAATTGTTAAAGATGTGGAAAAAGGTGCTGAAAAAGCAGTTGACAAAACTGTAGAAGGAGCAAAGGACTTAGCTGGCAAAGTTACTGGAATGTTTAAAAAAATAGTTAAAAACAAAAAAATGTAGCAAAAAGAAGTTATTTGGAGTATCAGTTTTGGTACTCCATTTTTTTAAGACAGAGTAAAAAAATATAGGGGCAAATAAATTTAATTAAATTTCAAATTATCAAAAAAAGAGGAAACCAGTTACAATATAATCGCCAAATCCTATTGAAAGGTGGTTCCCTCTATGATTAGAATATCAAATTTTTTTCTTCACTTGTAAAGACTTTTTTTAAAAATATTTTTTTCTTTTAGACTTCCGTTTGAGCAGCAGTTTAAGTTGTTTTGTCACAAAAGCTTTTGAAACGCTGTTTAGAGTTTATGTCAAAAGAGTTGATGATTACTTTTTTTCATTCCAACGAAAGAAAAAGATAAGTTTAAAAAGCAAAGGATTTGTTAAAAAGAACCGTTACCACTGCCTTCGGGAATGTAACTTTTGAACGTCGAAAAATATGTAAACAAAAAAACAGGCATTCACTATTACATTGATGAAAAAAATTGGGCTTAAGCGATACAGAAGGCTTTCTGAGGAGCTGATTTTTACTATACTTTTTGAGTATCAATATACTACGGCTTCATTTCTTGCAAAAACTTACGGTGTTTCAAGGGCTACCGTGTATAATCTTGTCAATTCTTTTCAAATGCCGAAACTTGATATTCAAAGATTTGAAAGAGATGACAGTTTGCCAGTATATATGGAGATTGATGAAGATCATATGAAGTGTAGAAGAAGTAAAAATACATATATGAGGATGGTTGTAATACATCGTGGAATTGAGGAAATCTGCACAGACAGGAACAAACTCATTGACAAGCACACAGTAATGTTTCCTACATCCGTATCGCTTGAGGAAGTGTCGGAGTATGTACTTAACTATCTTGAAAAAAGATACAATATGGACAAAAAGAAACTAATTGTGAACTCTGATGGAGGAATATGGATAGACAGCTTTGTAAGAGAGCTTGGAATTTACAAGCCAATACACATTTATGACAAGTTCCATTTAGTAAAAGCTATGGCTGAAATTTCTAAAAGGGACAAGGAAATATCAAAAAATCTTTACAAATGGCTAAAGGGAGACGATTTTAAAGAACTTGAAAATTTTTATGAGAATTTCAAGGAAAAGGAGAATGTGAGCCAGAGAAGAAAGGAGCAGATGAAGATGCTGCTTAACCAGTATGAGAAGATAAGAAGGATATATACTGAAGAGGATTACATAGGCTCAAGGACGGAAGCCCTTGTATCCCACGAATGCTCAAGATTTTTGTCAAGCAGGCCGAAAGCGTTTTCAAGAAGGAAGATAAAGGCAAGAGCGTTATACCACACTTTTCTTTTGCAAAACTATGGAAAAAAATAGGGAAAAAAAGCGTATGAATTGTACTTTAGTGGCAAAAAGAACGAGTTCACTAGAAAAGGTAATAGAGATGGAATGCTTGCCAGAAATTGTTAATGAAACAGGAAAAACACAAATATGCCATATTTGAGAAGAGGAGAATGTCCGCTTAGGGAAGTTTTGAAAGAAATATCACAAAGTAAAATATTTTAAAAAAAGCAGTCAAAAAAGATTTGCTGTGGTATTTAATGACTGCCCCTATATTTTTTTACTCTGTCATTTTTTTAAAAAAATTTTGAAAAAAATCAAAAAAATGTGGTAAAATAAGTTTGTAGTAAAATTTCTACCACTACCAAAAAATAAAAAAATTCAGGGGTTAAAAGTAGAGTATCCATTAAAAATAAGGATTGAAACTTAGTAGCCAAAAATTTCTATAGCACTAATTATTAAGTTAAAGTAGAGTATCCATTAAAAATAAGGATTGAAACTTAGTAACTTCTTTTTTTGAATTTTTATTTCTGAATTTGTTAAAGTAGAGTATCCATTAAAACAAGGATTGAAACTATATTAACTATGAATTTATAAGCTCAAGAACCAAATTGTTAAAGTAGAGTATCCATTAAAATAAGGATTGAAACTCCAAAAAAATAACTTATGGCTTTTAGAATTTTTTTGAATTCGTTAAAGTAGAATATCCATTAAAAACAAGGATTGAAACTTAACGATAAAGCGACGCAATGAAGAACTCAAACTTTTTAGTTAAAGTAGAATATCCATTAAAAATAAGGATTGAAACTATTAGAACTGATGAAGTTTTTAGAATATGTAAATGGTTAAAGTAGAGTATCCATTAAAACAAGGATTAAATTATTTGTTAAAAAAACAACAACTTTTTATATAAGGGTTGTTTTTTTATTTGTAAAAAAAGATTTGAATACTTTTAATCCATCAAATTTTTTTAAAAATGTTTTGTTATTTTTTTAGGAAAAATTTGATATAATTTATTTTGGGGTGATGAATTTGAGAAATGAAGCAATAAATAAGCGAAAAAAAGTTTTATCAGTTGGTGTTGTGATTGGAAAAAAATTTCAGTAATGAATGAAAAAAATATTATATAAAGTAAAAATTTGAAAAGTGGAAGTGAGAATTGAAGAAAAAAATAAACAATTAAGAATTTATTTTGGGAAAGGAAATTTTGTGAAAAAGAATAAAAAAGAATATTATAATAGGTTTAAAATTATGAACCCTCAGTATTCTGGAATAAAACTGGGGATTATTGCGGCAATTATTATTTATTTTGTTGCAAAAAAATTTTTTTGTTGTGGAAATTTCAAGCAGTATGATAATTTCACTTGCTGTGTTTGTGGTGTCAATGACATTTCACGAAGTGGCACATGGCTATGTAGCTTATAAATTCGGCGATGATACTGCAAAAAGGGCAGGAAGGATTACATTAAATCCTCTAAAGCATTTGGATTTGACAGGAATAATTCTGCCGATTTTAATACTTTTTAAGCGGCTTTTAAATTTTTTTAGTGGGATGGGCAAAGCCTGTTCCAGTTAATTTTGATAATTTGAATCCTCCAAGACGTGGTCTATTTTGCGTTGCGATTGCAGGAATAGTCATAAATTTCATTATTTCTGCAATTTCACTTATTTTATTAAAAAGTTATGGGAAAAATATTTGGATGTTGAAAATGTATTTATGACAATTTTTTTTCTATATGCCTATTTAATAAATTTATTGCTTGGATTGTTTAATTTGATACCAATAACGCCTTTAGATGGAGGAAGGATAATTTATTCTTTTTCTGGAAAAAAAGTTATGGAATTTTATAATAAAATTGAAAAGTATGGAATCTTAATTATATTTGCGATTGTTTATCTGGGAAGTACGGTTTTTGGCACAGGGATTTTTGACAATTGCAGATTTTTTTCTTAAATTGGCTGGAATAAATATCGCTCTAACTTTCTAAACTTGCCAAAAATAAACTTAAAAACTTAATTTATTTAGTTTTTTTATGAGGAAAAATTTGAGTAAATTTTAAAGTAATTAAAAATAATTAAGAATATTTGCCAAAAAAGGTTTTTTTAAAAAAATCAAAAAAATATAGGATATAATATAGTGTTAAATTAAATTTAACATCGAGTGTTACAGGAAATATTTTTTTACAAAAATTTTAAGGATGTGGTAAAGATGAAAAGACTATTTTTGATTTTAGGAATATTTTTTTGGCAATAAATTTTTGAAATATCCGCATTTACACAAAAAGGAAAAAAATCCAGCAAACATTGTCCAAACTTGGAGTAAAACAGGAATTGATAAATGAAACAATAGCCCTTAGTTATGAAATTCGAGATACCCGGTATTTTTGAAGATGATGAAAAAAATTATTCGGGAGAGAGTGAAAAAAAGCTGGAAAACTTACTTCAGAAAGATGAAAGAAATTATATAGCGGCGCAGGCTTTTGGTTACAATTTTTGAAACAAAAATAAGTGGAAATTATAAAAAAATATTTAGACTTATTTGAAAAAAATATACGCCATATGAATATGAAAAAAACTTTTTTTCAAAGATGATGTACGCCTTAGATAATAACGACATTGGAACTTTTGAAAAATATATGGACGAAATTTCAAAAAAATATAAAGATCCAATTATAATAACGCTCTCAAAACTTTTTTTGTTGCAAAAGATCTAAGTGAGAAACAGCTTCTTACAGGAAAAGTCCTAGAATTACTAAAAAAATGAAAACGATAGAAAAAGAGTGGGAGTTTCTGATGAAGAATATTATTTTATGAAACTGACTTATTATTTGAATAAAATACACAATCTCTTTAATAAAGGAGAAATAAAGCAAGCAGTTAAAGAATATTTAGATAATATTACAGATGACAGCGTAAGCGAGGAAGTAAGAAATTACAATCTTCGTGCTGAAGTGGTACTGTATTATAATGTTGTAATAATGAATGAACAAATTTCTGAAGAATTTTTGAAAAATATCAAATGGAGTAAAATTGGAAGATAGCTGGATTGGGAAAAAAATTCAAAGTGAAACAGAAAAAAGACAAGGATTTTTTTGTCAAAAAATGGTAAATTAAAAGTTTTTAATTTTTAATGAAAAAAATGTAGTTATATTTATTTATTGTGGGAGGAATTATGAAAAGAGTTTTTTTATATCATTGTCATTACCATTCTTTTTAACTCTAAGTTACGAATTATCAGCGTATACACGAGCAGAATTAACTCAAGATAAACTTTCCAAAAATTGGTATAAAAACAGGAAGTTATTGATGAAACAATAAAAATTTCAATATGATGTGAAAGATGAGAAAAAAATTTTTTTACGGAAGATGGAGAAGAAAAATGAAAAATTTTTACAAAATTGAAGGAAATTTTTCAAAAAGATGAAAAGAAATGATATCTTAGGAACAATTCTTGCTTTCCGCATATATGATAGGAGAAAAAAAGGATTTTAAAAAAAGCAAGGGAATATATGGATAAAAATTACACCATATTGGTCAAAAATTTGATAAATTATCAAATGAATGGACTTATTATAAGCTAAAAGGAGATGAAAAAAAGGCACAAAAAAATATTATAATTTATTAAAAATTATAAGGGAACAGTTATTCTTGATTTAATTGATACCTTAGATAACAATCTGGACATAGTTCTGTTTATTGATAAACTGGGGAGAATTTTTTTAATTGATGAGGGCAATGAAAGTTTGGATACTAATAACAATCATGCAAATGATTTACCAAACGGTTATTCCTATGATGACAAAAAAAGGTATTATCAAGAATGATGAAAAACAATAAAGAAGAACCAGTAGAGGAAGAAGAAGAAAATGAAGATGAAATGCAAAAGTATTCAGAAAGTGTAAAAAGAAATTCTGGATAATGGAAAAAAACACGTTAAAAAGAACAGAAAGATGAAATTGATAAATATCAACGAATAATTGATTATTTTAAAAATAGGTAAAAAAATCAAAAAGGAATTTGGAGTACCTGATGATTATGTGAGAGGGTATCAATTAAAAAAATTGCTGAAGCAAAAAAATAGCAAAAAAATATGATGAATTATGGTATTGAAAGTGCAGTGAAGTATTATCTGGAAAAATGTTTCAACAAAAAGATGTAACTTATGAAGACGTGTATTTTAATGAAGAAGCAGAACTTGCAATTTATTTATCAATTGCTCAAGTGCTGGCAGTTGCAGATGAAAAATATTGTAAATAAATATAGAAAAAGATTTTGAAAAATACAAGAGTAATTAAGCTACTGGATAGAATTATGGAAAATGATAAAAAAAGAAAGAGAAGGAAAAAGAAAAATCTGAAAAAAATCTCAAAAATAAAAAAATCATATAAAAAAAGCTAATTCTTGCTGTGTAAAAATCAAAAATTAAAAAAATGAAATATGAAGTTTAAGTGAAATAAAAGGATATTCAATAGCATAATTTAGAATTTTGAGTTATTATAAAACAGTAAAAATGTTAAAAATAAAAAGGAGAATTGGTAAAAAATGAAAAAAAGTAGAAAATTAATTGTAATCGCATTACTTCTAATGAGTATAAACTATATCGGAAATGCAAAAAACAGTTAATGGAACTGGGAAAAAAATCAAAATGTGAAAAAAACAGGCATTGTAAAAAGAAATGCAAAAAGAATTAAACAGTCAGGAATATGCACTAGTTTTGAGCAATTTTCAGAAAAAAAGCTGAAAAAAATATTTGGAAACAGGAGACAAAAATCAAACTTGTTGATGATTATATAAATGATATTGAAAATGCAAAAGTTTCCGAAAAAGCATTGGAAGATAATAAAAAAACTGATATGGAAGTATTTGGTATGGTTGAAGTAGCAATATTTATGAAAAGTATGTATTCCGATGGAGCAGAAGCTAAAAAGTTAACAGTTGAAGATTATGAGAGAATACAAAAAGAAATTCGCAAGTACAAATAAATTTAAACAGTTGGAAGGATATGTCCAAATACAGCTAATAACTCAATAAAAAAACAGAAACTCAGATAAACTTAATTATAAAAAAATAGTTGTCTGAGTTTTATTTTTTTATGGTAACATAATAATATCATTTTAAATTATAAAATGAAAGGAGGATAAGCTTGAAAAACTGTAAAAAAGAAACAATAATTGAATTTGAAGAAAAAATCGAAATTTATCGGATATATTAAGCCAGTTTCAACAGTAATTGAAGCTGAAAAAGTTTATTGATTCAATAAAAAAATGCATCCAAATGCAACTCACAATGTTCCGCTTTACAGAGTGGTAGAAAATGGGCAAGAGTATTTTTAAGTATAATGATGACGGGGAACCAAGTAACACAGCAGGAAAACCAATGGCGGAAATACTTAATATTCTGGATGTGTATAACGTGGCAGTAGTCGCTACAAGATATTTTTGGCGGAATAAAACTGGGAGCAGGTGGACTTATAAGAAATTACGCTAAAACAGCAAAGTTAGCTGTTAATGAAGCGGAGATTATGGAATATGTGGAAAAAATCAATTTTTTTATTTTAGACTATGACTACGAATATACTTCAGAGATAGAAACATTTTTTTAAGTGCAAATATGAGCAAATTTGGTATAGAGATATTGGAAAAAAATTATTCCAGCAGAGTTACTATGAAAAATATCGGCAAATGATGAAATTGAAAATGAATTAAGTGGATTACAGAAAATAATAGTAATAAAAATGTAAAAAAATGATAAATTTTAAAGAAATTCAAAAATTTTTTTAGAAAAAAAGGTGTTGACAAATTATATTAAGTATGGTATTATATTTCTTGTCTGTGAGTAATAAAAAAACAGATAAGGGAATGAATGTGCGGCCTTCGTCTAGTGGTTAGGACCTCGGGTTTTCATCCCGGTAACAGGGGTTCGATCCCCCTAGGCCGTACCAATTTAAAAATTGAATATTAATGTTAAATGGTGATTGTTTTATGGTCGCATAGCTCAGTTGGGAGAGCACCTGCCTTACAAGCAGGGGGTCATTGGTTCGAGCCCAATTGTGACCACCATTATGGAGGTGTAGCTCAGTTGGTTAGAGTGCTTGCCTGTCACGCAAGATGTCGCGAGTTCGAGTCTCGTCACTTCCGCCATTTAATGCCGCTTTAGCTCATCTGGTAGAGCAACTGACTTGTAATCAGTAGGTGGTTGGTTCGAGTCCGACAAGCGGCACCACTATTTAAAATTTAGAATGTTGTGGAGAGGTTCCCGAGTGGCCAAAGGGATCAGACTGTAAATCTGCCGGCTCAGCCTTCGAAGGTTCGAATCCTTCTCTCTCCACCATTTTTTTTATAAAAAAATAAAATTTGTTATAAATAATAAATCATAATTCGTAGGAGGAATTATAACTATGGTTAGAAAAAAATAAAAAGGAGCAGGAAACAAATCTGGTGGAAATCAACAAGATATAATCAAACAGGCTCAAGTAATGCAACAAGAAATGCTAAAAATCCAAGAAGGATTAAAAAGATAAATTTGTAGAAACATCTGTTGCTGGTGGAGGAATTACTGTAAAAGCAAACGGACAGAAAAAAATTGTAGATTTATCAATTTCATTAGATGTATTAAAAAGATGCAATTGAAGAAAAATGATGCAACAATAGTTTCTGACTTGATTGTAAATGCAGTAAACGAAATTTTTGGATAAAGTTGAAGAAATGGCTGAAAAGGAAATGGAAGTAGTTACTGGTGGAGTAAGTATTCCAGGATTATTTTAAAAATTAAAATTTTAAATAAATATTTTTATAAAAAAACCAGAGTAATATCTGGTTTTTTTGTTTTTCATAATTAATTTTTATACTAAACTCTATTTAAAAAAATTTATGGCGAAAGAAATACATTTGTATTTAGTTATTTTTTTCTTTAACGAAATTTTGCCTATTTAATATTTCCCTTGCTTATATAAAATGAAAAAAACATAAAAATTATAAAAAAATATTTATTAACAATAAGTCGTTTTTTTCAAAAATCTGAATAAGAATCTTTTATATGGATACTTATTAAAAGATATTTTTAATAGTTAATAAGTAAGTATAATAATAGTATAATCTTGTAAAAAAAATGGCTTTAATTCCATGAATTTTTTTGATTTCTACTATTTAAACGAGAAATAGTATTAGAATTAACAAAAATATCTAAAAAGAAAAAGGAGATAGAAAAAATGAAAAATATAAATAGGATGATAATATTGATGTTTTTTTGTGTATTATTGTTTATAATTTAGGACATCCTGCGACACCTGCACTAATTGAACTGAGAGGATGGAAGAAAAGTATTTCGGGGAATTGCTGGCGTTTATGAGTACGGCTATGTTTATTTCTTCGCCTTATTTGGGGGCTTTGGCGGATAGAGTTGGGATGAAGAGGATATTTGTGTTTATGCCATTTTGTTATGGGATGTCGCAGCTTATATTTGGATTTGAGACTAATTTGCCACTTATATTTTTGGCAAGGATGATTTCGGGATTTGCTTCGGGAGGAACGTTTGCTGTGGCATTTGGATATGTGAGTCAGCTTTCTGAAAAAGAAGAAAAAGGCAAAAAAATATTGCTAAAGTAAGTTCTGCGACTGTAATTGGCGGAGCGATTGGGCAGAAAAATAGGGGATATGTCGCAACTGCTATGAATGATCCACGATTTTTCTTTTTGCATTGCAGTTTATTGGTGGGAGTATTGTTTTCGATAATTATTTTGCTGATTATGAAAAGAAATTGTGAAAAAAAGATAGTAATTCAGAGGAAGAAAAAAAGTAAAAAAAGGATTTGAATCCATTTGCAACATTTAGATATATTAAGGAACTTGACGGATATTCCAAGTTTTTTTCTGTCTTGTAATTTTGCTTTCAGGAATAGGAATTTATTCTTATGGGAAGTGCTTTTAAACTATTTTTTTCAAATTTTATGAAAAAGTGTCTTCTGATACGATTGGAACATTTGTTATGTGTTCGTCATTGCTTGCTTTTTTTGGAACTGCATTTTTATTGGGGAAATTATTAAAAAAATTTAAAGAAAAAAAGTATTTATAAATTTTTGATTTTTTTGCTGGAATAATACTAATGTCAGTGATTTTGTTCAGAGTTAAGTTTGGTGTAACTCCGTATATTCTTATGGCTGTTTATACGATGACTTACGAAATTGTGCGTTCGCTCGGAAATACAATTATTGCTCAAAGATATAAGGAAAAATCAGGGAAAAAAATACTGGGAGTGGCATCTGCGGTAGGTTCACTTGGAACTGCGATTGGTTCACTGCTTTCTGGACATTTATTGAATTTTAATCCATTTTTCCCATTTGTTGTGAATATTATTGTAATGTCTTTTTGTATTAATTTTAATTTTAGTAAAAAATTGTAATTTTTTTCATTTAGGCACTTGTTAAATCAAATAAATGTGGTAAAATTAATATTGGATAGAAAAAAATTTTCTATTTGTAATTTAATTATTTGAAAAAAATAGGTTTTTTTGCAAAATTAAATTGTTTAATAATAAAATTTTTTTAGGAGGAATACCATGGACTACATGAAAAAAATATGAATATTGGCTAAATTCAGAAGCAGTTGATGAAAAAGACAAAGAAGAATTAAGAAATTTGGCTGGGAATGAAAAAGAAATTGAAGATAGATTTTTTTAAAGATTTAAGTTTTTGGAACTGGTGGAATTAGAGGAGTTCGTGGAATTGGAACAAATAGAATTAATAAATACGTAATTAGAAAAAGCGACTCAAGGGCTTGCAAATTATATGTTAGGGTTTTGATGAAAAAAATTAGCAAAAGAAAAAGGAATTATTATTGCTCATGACTGCAGAATTGGTTCAAGAGAATATGCCTTGAATACAGCTAGAGTTATGGCTGCAAATGGAATTAAGGCTTATATTTATGAAGATTTGCGTTCTACTCCTGAATTGTCATTTGGGGTAAGATACAAAGGAACTATGGCGGGAATTGTTGTAACTGCTTCACATAACCCTGTAGAATATAATGGATACAAAGTTTACTGGGATGACGGAGCGCAAGTTGTAGACCCGCACGCACCTTCTATTGTTGCTGAAGTTAACAAAATTCAAACTCTTGAAGAAATTAAAGTTATTTCTGAAGCAGAAGGAAGAGAAAAAGGGCTAATTATTCAATTGGACGGAAAAATTGATGATGATTACTTAGACGCTATTAAAACGCAGACTTTAAAAACAAATGTTCCAGGAAAAGAAAACTTTAAAATAGTTTATACTCCGCTTCACGGAACTGGTGGACGTCCAATGAAACGTATCTTATCTGATTTTGGATACAGCTATGAAGTTGTAAAAGAACAAATTGAGCCAGATGGAAATTTCCCAACAGTAGTTTATGCTAATCCAGAAGAAAAAGCGGCATTCAAACTTGGCGTAAAATTAGCTGATGAAATTGGAGCAAAATTAGTTATGGCAAATGATCCTGATGCTGATAGAATCGGTATTGCTGTAAAAGATGATAAAAACGAATGGTATTATCCAAATGGAAACCAAGTTGGACTACTATTGTTACAATATCTATTAAATAATAAGACAGATATTCCTGCAAACGCAAAAGTTATCACAACAGTTGTTTCTACACCAATGATTGATGTTGTTGCACCTTCTAAAGGCGTTGAAGTAATGAAGACATTGACTGGATTTAAATATATTGGAGAAAAAATTAGACAATTTGAAAATAAGGAATTGGACGGAACATATTTATTTGGATTTGAAGAAAGTTACGGATATTTAATTGGAACTCATGCGAGAGATAAAGATGCGCTGGTAACTTCAATGGTAATTGCTGAAATGGCTACTTACTATGATTCAATCGGAAGTTCAATTTATGAAGAATTGCAAAAATTATACAAAGAATTTGGATATTACTTGGAAGGAATAAAATCTGTAACTCTTAAAGGAAAAAGATGGAATTGAACAAATGGCAGCTCTTATGGCTAACTTGAGAGAAAAATATAAAAAGACGAACTACTTGGTAAAAAGATAAAAAAATTAAACGTGATTTCTTCTCACATAAAGAATACAACTTGGAAAAAGGAACTGAAGCTGAAATAAAATTGCCAAAAAGAAAACGTTTTTACAATTTGTTCTTGAAGACAACACTTACATTACAGCACGTCCATCTGGAACAGAGCCAAAAAAATCAAATTCTACTTTAGTGTAAATGCAGATTCAGATGAAAATGTAAAAAGCAAAACTTGATAAAAACAATGAAAGAATTTTCAGAATTCTTAGGGTTATAATTAATTTTTAAAAAGAGATCAGAAGATTTTTTTCTGGTCTTTTTTTGTTTTTATAAACTAAAAAAATAAGTTTACTGAATAATTAAAGATAAATTTTTAAAAAATAAAATGAATATAATAAAAAAATTTTAGAGAGAACTTGTGAAAAAAATGACAAAAAAATAAAAAGAAAAAGATGTTGATGCGATATATATTCACATTCCGTTTTGTGATAAAAAAAGTGTGAATATTGCGATTTCTGCACATTTGTCCGAATGGAGAAAAGAATACAGGAAATATATTGACTATTTAATCAGGGAAATAAGGATGTATCCAAAGTTTACGTATGATACGATTTATTTTGGTGGAGGAACACCTTCGGTATTGCCTGTAGAAATGATACGGGAAATAATGCAGGAATTAGAATGGACTGAAAATGCTGAAATTACTTTGGAATTGAATCCAACTGATATGACTTTGGAAAAATTGAAGGAAATTCAGGGAAATTGGGATAAATCGTTTGAGTATTGGAATACAGAGTTTTTCAGAATCACGTGTTGAAATTTATTGGAAGGCAGCATAGTTCAGAAGATGCGATAAATGTGTATAAAATGGCTAGAGAAGCTGGATTTAGCAATATTACTGTAGATTTGATGTTTGGAATTCCTAATCAAAGTATTGAAGATTTACAGCGAGATTTGCAGATTTTGAAAGAACTGAAGCCTGAGAATGTATCAATTTATTCTCTCATTTGGGAGGAAGGGACAGTTTTCTGGAGTAAATTGCAAAAAGGTATTCTGTCGGAAATTGATCAGGATGTGGAAGCTCAGATGTATGAGATGATTATTGAATTTTTTAATGAAAATGGATACTGTCATTACGAAATATCGAATTTTGCACGAATTGATGAAAATTTGTGGAAAAAAATCAAATATCTGAAAAATATAGAAGATTTTGAGATGATTAAGAAAAAGACAAAAATGGTGGAAAACATAATCTAAAAATATTGGAGAAATAAAAAAGTTTATTGGTGTTGGAATGAGTGCAGCGGCTTATTATGGTGAGAACCGGCATAGCAATGTTCGGACATTTAATAAATATTATAAATTTTTAGATAATGGAAAATTACCTATTGATGAAAAATACAGTAGAAATTGTTGATGAAATTGAAAGTGAAAAATTAAAAGAGAATGCTGGGGTTAAGGTTGATTCAGGAGGGAATTGAGTATTTTTGAGGATGAGAGAGTTGAAAAACTTATAGAAAAATGGATTGCTAGAGAAATTTACCATGAAAAAAATAAAAATAAACTCTTTTACTGAAAAATACTGGAAAAAGTTGAAAAATTTATTCCCGCAAAAAGAAAAATAAAAAAATAAAGTTAAAAAAATAATGAATATTTTGATAAAAAAATAGTGGAAAAATAGTTATGAAATAAGGCTTCGATTAACAAAAAGAGGAATGTTACTAGCAAATGATGTATTTGTTGAATTTATTTGAAAAAAAGGTTATAATAATGTAACTGTAGAAATATCATATTTATTAAAAATGTCAAAAAGCATTTATAAATTGAATCGTAAAAAAATTCAATCTCATAGAAATTTAATTATAAAAAAATTTTTAAAAAATTAAAGCAATAGGAGCAGAAAAATGGAACTCAACAGTGTAAAAATTCATCAAAAATTATGAAAAAAATCTTGGAAAATGTGAAAAAAATATTCACCATATCCAGAAAAAGTGAAAAATTTTATTTGTAAGCAAATATTTAAATGTGGAAGAACATAAGGCTGTAATAGATATGGGCTATGATTATTTTGGTGAAAAATCGAGCTCAGCTCTATCGAGACAAGTTAAATGAATTTTCAGATGAAAAAAATATAAAAATATCAAATGGGATTTTATTAGGGCGATTACAGAAAAATAAAAATTAAATACATAATAAATAGCGTAAATTTAGTACATTCAATAGATTCTTACCAGCTTTTTGGAAGAAATAAATAAAAAAAGCTATTGAAAATAATAAGACTATAAGCGGGTTAATACAAATTAACGTTTCAAGGGAAGAATCCAAAAACAGGAGTTTATATTGAAGATTTTTAAAAAAGGATAGTGAAAAATATTTTTTTCAATGAGCAATGTAAAAAAATAGCTGGGTTTATGACAATGGCTCCATTTGATGCTAGTGAATACGAAATAGATAATTATTTTTTTCAAAAATGAGAGAATTAAAAAGAAGAATACGAAAAAATATGATTATATTACTGAGCTTTCTATGGAATGTCTAATGATTATATAGAAGCCTTGAAAAAAATGGTGCAACTATAATTAGAATAGGAAGCAAGTTATTTGAATAGGAGGTTATATTTTGGGACTTAAAAGAAAATTAATGGAATTTTTTGGCGATGATATAGAAGATGATGACGATGAATTATCTGAAGAATTGTCAAATGATGAAAAAAAGAAGCAGCAACAGAACAACTGTCGCAAAATCAGCAGACGAAAGTTCAGCATAAAAACAACAACAAACAGAGTAGAGCAGGAAAAAAACAACCAGAAGAAAAAAGGCATTGGAAGTCTTTTTGGAGTAGGGAAAAAGGAGGAAAGTACAAAAATGGCGTCGTCAAAAGTGAGCTATGTTTCGATTATCAGACCAAAAGTTTTTGAAGATTCAAGATTAATTGCAGATGCAATAAAAGAAAACAAAGTTGTAACATTCAGTCTGGAATTTTTAGAATATGAAGTAGGGCAAAGAGTAATAGATTTTGTAAGTGGAGCAGCTTATGCAATGAATGCACATCTTTCAAAAAGTTACAGACAAAGTTTTTGACTTCAATTCCAGTTGGAATTGACTATGAAGACATTGATGCTTTCATTAGGTGAAGAAACAACAGACAGTAATCTGTTATAATTATGAATATTAATTAAGTCAAGTTTTTTTGAATTTAGCTGCTTTTTATGGGGACTGTCTCATTGAAAGCAGTATTTTTTTAAATAAAAAAATAAATTAAAGATGGAGAAAAATATGGGAATAATTTTTACAATAATAATTTTAGGAATGATAATATTGTTGCACGAACTCGGACATTTTGCTACGGCTAAATTTTTTTAAAAATGCCTGTTTCTGAGTTTGCAATTGGAATGGGACCGAAAGTTTTTTTCTGTAAAAGAGGAGAAACTGTTTATTCAATTAGAGCTTTGCCGCTTGGCGGGTTTGTAAATATTGAAGGTATGCAGCCGCAGGAATTTGATTTGGAAACATTCAAGAAGGAAAAAATTGATGAGATAACAGAAAATTTAAAAAATGAGATGGAAAAGAAAAATGAAAAAATTGATGACGAAAAAAATTTGTCGATGAAGTAGAAAAAAACTGAATATAGCTGTGGCCGAAGAATTGAAAAAAACAGAAAAAAATTTCAGAAAATGGATTTTTTTACAAAAATCTCCGTTTAAACGATTTGTTGTGTTAATTGCAGGAGTTACAATGAATTTTATTTCAGCTTTGGTGGCATTATTTATGTTACTTTCAGTAACAGGAATTTTACCTGTGGAATATGCAAAGCCGATAGTTGGAGCAGTTCAGGAAGATTCTAAGGCAAAAGGAAAATTACAGGTAAATGATAAAATTTTTGTCAATTAACGGAGAAAAATGTATCAAGCTGGCTTGATATGTCAGAAAAAAATTTTCAAAAAAATTAGTCAGAATTATAAAAAATGAAGATGTGAATTTAAAAATATTGAGAAATAATGCAGAAATTACAGAAAATGTAAAATTAACATACAATGATGAAACCAAAGGAAATATTTTTAGGAATAAGAATATTGGAACAAAAAAATCAACTTTTTAATGAAAAATAAAAAAATAAGTTTTTCAGAAATTTGGAGATTATTTTTAAACTGACACTTGTTGGAGTAAAAATGCTTGTAACTGGAAAAAGTGGCAATGAAGGAAATGACAGGGCCTGTAGGGCTTCCAAAACTTGTTGGACTTGCATATGGGCAAGGTGGCTTCTTGGCGTTAATTAATATATTTATTTTAATTTCAATAAATATTGGAATTATGAATTTGCTGCCTATTCCTGCACTTGATGGGGAAGACTGATTTTTCATTATTCCTGAATTTTTAGGAATAAAAATTAATAAAAAAATTGAAGAGCAAATACATTTAATTGGAATGATTTTTTTGCTTGTATTAATGTTAATTATTGTATTTTTTTGATGTAACCAAGTATTTTTAAAAAGATGGAAGTGAAAAATAAGTGGAAATTATTAGCCAAAAGACAAAAAAAGAGTAATGAAACTTTCAGGAGTAATTGCAAAAAATATGGATTTGATGAATTGTTTAAAAAGAGGGGAACTTGAGAAATATATTCCAAAAACGTTAAACGTAAATACAGCGATAAAATTGAAGAAAATAAATTCATATACTTTTTTTATGAAAGAATACGAATGGCAATCGAAGAAATGGGACCTGTTCATATAAAAATTTGGGGCAAATGTTAAGTAACAGGAAAGATATATTGCCTGAAGAATTTATTATAGAACTGCAGAAGTTACAGGATAATGTGGAAGTAGAGAAAAATTGATGTAAGGAAAAAGCTGGATTTAGAGCTTGGAATTGATGTAAATGATTATTTTAGCGAGATAGAAGAAAAATCCAATGGCTTCAGCTTCAATAGGGCAAGTATTCAGAGCAAAATTAAAGACAGGAGAAAAAGTTGTTATAAAAAAATACAGCGGGAAAAATATACGTCCTGTTGTCGAAGCTGATTTGGGTATTATGAAAAAAATCTTGCAAAAAAACTCTTGAAAAATATTATGATGATTTAAAAAAGAATGAATATTAGCGAGATTGTAGAAAGTTTTGAAAAAAATGTTAAATGAAGAGCTTTCGTTAAATAATGAGCTAAATAATATGCTTCGTTTTGCAAACAACTTTAAGAATGATAGTAGAATTCATGTTCCAGTTGTGTATAAGACACTTTCTAATGATCGTATTCTTACTATGGAAATGATAGAAGGATTTAAAAATTACAGATGCTGAAAAATATTATAAAAATTGGAATAGAAACAAAAAAAGTTGCGAGAACAGGACTTGACTTATATTTGACACAATTTTTGAAACATGGATTTTTCATGCTGATCCGCATCCTGGCAATATCTTTATAAAGGAAAATGGACAAATTGTGTTTATTGATTTTGGGGCGATGGGAAGGCTTTTATCCGAACGAGCGGGAACTTTTAATCAATTTGATTATTTACTCTCTTAAAAAGATGTGAAAAAAATGATTGAAAATAATACGGGAACTGGCTGTAAAATTTGAAGTGGCAGATGAAAAAAATTTGAAAGAGAGCTGTACGGTCTAATTGAGCTGGTAGATGAAAATTCATTGGAAAATATAGATGTAGTTACTATTTTTTTGAAAAAGGCAAGAAAAAAATATTCAGTAATAATCAGATTCTGCTTTCGGAAGATATTTACCTATTAGTAAAGGGTATTGGGCAAATTGAAGGAATAGGAAGACATCTAGACCCGACTTTAAATATAACAAAAAGTTATGCGACCATATATGAATAAAATTACCAAAGAAAGAATGAATCCAATTAATATTTTTTTAAAAAAAGGTATTTCTAAAATTGAAACTTTTTCAGACAATTGGCTAACTTTGCCTACAGATATGAAAAATTCTCTTAGAAAAAAATTCAGAATAATGAATTAAAACATAAACATGAAATAATTGGTTTTGATAAATTTCAAAAGACTTTTTGAGCGATTGATTCTGGCAATCATCATTTCATCACTGTTTGTTGGTTCATCAATATTGGCTTTAGCAAATATTCCGCCAAAAATCTTTGGAATTTCAGGACTGGGACTATTAGGATTTTTTTATTTCAGGTATTATGGGGATAAATTTATTTTTGAAAAGTAAAAAAATAAGTAGCAACAAAAATAAAAACTATTTTTTTCAGAGCATATAATAAATTATTTGAAAAAGTTAAATTTTGATAACAATTATATAAAAATTGAAAGGAATGATAGTTATGGAAAAATAATGTGTTACTTGCAACATTTAAAAACCAGCTAAGTGCATTTGAGACACTAGCGGATATAAAGGCTAAATATATTGGGAAAAATTATGTGATTACTCAGGCAGCTGTTGTAAAAAAGGAAAAATGATAAATTGACCTTTAAAGACGGATTCGAAGTCGCTTCAAACGGGAAAAATAGGATTTCTGAATGGTGGTTTACTAGGCAGCTTTATTGGAATTATCGGTGGTCCATTAGGAATTGTTTTTTTGGCGGAGCTATTGGAGCTTTTGCTAGGTGGAAGACATGGAGATAAGGAAGATGAAAAAAGTAGTGAGTATCTTTGAAGATGTTTCAAAACATCTTGTAAATGACCATTATGGACTGATTTTTGCTTGTGGGAGAATCAGATGTTTCAGAACTGGACAACTTTTTGAATAAATATGAATCGGAAACTATTTTTAAGAAAAGGATGCTGCCGTTGTAAGAAAAGATTTGGAGCTAGCTGAAGAATATGAAAGAAAACTGAAAACCGATATTGAATATAAGGAATTAAAAAGAAAAAATTTGAAAATGGAGCAGAAAAAAATTAAAAAGATGATTTTGCCAATTTTTTTCAGAAAAAGTAAAAAGCAAATACAGAGTCATTTACAGAAGATTTGACAAAATTTGTATTGGATTTGAAAAATAGATTTAAAAAAATAAGATATTGCAGAAATAATTTAATAGAAAGACCTTTAAGAAATGTATTCTTTTGAAATACGCATTTTAAAGGTTTTTTTTATTTGGAAAAATATCAGTTTTTGAATTGATAGCTTGTATAATAATACTATTTCCCGTTTAAAAAGCGAAAAATTATATTTTTATACTAACCCCCATTTAAATAACGAATTTATTACAATCTTTTGCCAACAAAGGATAAAAATCAAAAATAATTAAATATAATTTTTTTGTTTTAACAAACCGACGGAGCTTTTTATTTGTTCAACTACGACTGTTTGACGACTGTAAGGAGGAGTTTCGGAGTTGGGCAAATAAAAAGTCGTAGTCTAGCCATAGGTATTGCGTAGCAATCTTGCCATAATTTTAATTATCAGGATAAACCTTTACTGCAAGATAAGGATTTGCGGCAATGAGCAATCCTGTGAAAATAAATAAAAAAACGAATAAAAAAATAGTAAAAAAACTGATATTAAATAAAAATAATCCAATACTAAATCCCATTATAAAAATAGAAACTATGTTAAGGACCAAAAGTTTTAATTCTTTACTAAATAGTATGTAATTCAAAAATTTATTAAATATTCGCCATTTAAACGGAGAATAGTATTAAGTATTCGCATAAAGGGATTTTTATTCAGATTTTTGAAAAAAACTGATTATTATTAATAAATGTTTTTCATAATTTTATATTTTTTTCTTTTTTTATATGATATAATCAAGGGAAATCAGTCGCCATTTCCCTTGCAACCCTGGCTCGTCTAAGAATTTATTCTCATTTTTAAACGGGGTTTAGTATGAAAAAAATATATCCTTTATATATTATTTCATTTCTTCCAAAAATTTTTTTCTCGCAATTTCCCTGTCATCAAAAATGCGTCTTTTTCAGTTCCAATTATCTGATAAGTTTCATGCCCTTTTCCTGCGATTAACAAACTGTCGTCTTTTTTTCTAGCATTTTTTTATACCGTATTTTATTGCTCTTTCCCTGTCGGAAATAATTAAATACTTGTCAAATGGATATTTTTCATCAATTAACCCTTTTTCTATATCTGCTAAAATATTTACGGGATTTTCTGTACGCGGGTTATCTGATGTTAGAATAATATAATCACTGAATTTTGCAGCCGCTTTTGCCATTTTTGGGCGTTTTTTTCGTGATCTCTGTCTCCACCTGCACCAAATATTGTTATTACTCGCTTATCTGTAATCTGCTTTAAAGTTTTTCCAATATTTAAAAAGTCCGTCATCTGTATGGGCAAAAATCTACTACAATTCTTGCTTCCAACTCATTTTTTATTGTTTCAAATCTACCAGGCACTACAGGCATTTCCTTTAATTTTTCTACAATAACGCTCATTTCAATTCCAAGTGATAATGCAGAAGCAACGCATCCTAATACATTATATAAGTTATATTCTCCAATTAAATTTATCTCAAATTTGTATTCACCATCCGAATTTTTTTAAATTATGTTTATTTTTTCTAAATAATTTTCTAAATTTATTTTTTTATTTTCATGCCATTATTTGTGTAATTTAAAAATATCGCCCCAAATATCAGCATTTTCATTTCTCACACTTATTGAAATATAGTTATTATCTTTTTCAGAATAAATTTTTTTGCTCCATATTCATCGTCAATATTAATTACACCTACACCCTGACTGTTATTATTTCTCAACATTGAAAAACATTTTTTTCTTGGCATTAAAATAATTCTCCATCGTTTTTGTGAAAAATCAAGATGATCCTGAGTTAAATTTGTAAATATGGCAGAATCAAACTGCAGCATATCCACACGACCAATTTCCAAAGCGTGCGAGCTAACTTCCATTATAAAGTAATCTGCACCTTTTTACACTTTTGTCAATTAATTTTATCAGTTCCAGTGATTCAGGAGTTGTATTTACTGTCTGGAAATTCTTCATCTAAAAATACGATTTCCAGTTGTGCCTATTCTAGCCGTTTTTCCAAAAATATTTTCTAAAAATAAAAACTTGAAGTAGTTTTTCCGTTTGTTCCTGTAATTCCAACAATTTTTTTATCTTATTTTTGCGGATAATCATAATAATTGGAAGCAATTATTCCCAATTTTTCGTATATCTTCCACTAAAAACGAAAGTTATCTCAGTAGTATTTGTATATTGCTTCACATCCACTTCTTTTTCACAAATAATCATTTTTGCTCCGTTGTCAACTGCATTTTTGAATAAAAATTATGCCCGTCCACAGCACTTCCCCGTCATTGCCACAAATACAAAAATCCTTCTCAATTTTTTTCGTGAATCATACTCAATACCTCTTATTTCAAATTTTTTTCCCATCTTTAAGCACTTTTATACTCTGTATCTTTTAAATATTTTATACATTTTGCACACTCTTCCTTTTTCTAAAAAAATCCTAGAATTCTTAAATTTATTTTATAATATATTTTATCACTTTAGCAAAAAAATCTAGAAAAAGTTGTTGACAAATTTAGAAAAAAATACTATATAATGTTATTTGTAAGTTTACTTTTTAAAGTAAGTTAAGCCTTGGTGGCGAAATCGGTAGACGCACAGGACTTAAAAATCCTGTGGGAATTTATCCCGTGCCGGTTCAAGTCCGGCCCGAGGCACCACTTAAAAAATATTCTATTGTCGCGGGATAGAGCAGTATGGTAGCTCGTCGGGCTCATAACCCGAAGGTCGTTGGTTCAAATCCAGCTCCCGCCACCAAATGCCTAGATAGCTCAGTTGGCTAGAGCATACGGTTCATACCCGTAGGGTCGGAAGTTCGAATCTTCTTCTAGGCACCACCATATTAATTAAGTTATACTTGCGATTATTGTAGGTATTTATAAATAATGTTTTTTTAATAAAAAATTTTTAGAGAGGAGCAATTTATGATTCATATATTAGCAAGTTTTTAAAGTGAAAAATGATAAATTGTCTGATTTTATCAAACTTTGTAATGAACTTATAGAAGAAAGCCGTAAGGAAGAGGGATGTGTTTCCTATCATTTGCAGCAAAAATACAGAAAGAGAAAATTATTTGGTATTTGTTGAAGAATGGAAGTCTAACGAAGCTATTGAAAAGCATAATTCAAGCGAGCATTTTACTAGAATTGTACCATTATTAGTAGAAATGTGTGAAGATGCTCCAGTTATTCAGACATTTGAAAGATTAGTTTAAAAAAATTATTGAAATGTAGTTAGTTTATTGACTGCATTTTTGTTTTATAATAATACACTTTAAAATCGAACTCAAAAGTTATGACTGTTTTACTCAAATCTATACATTATTTGATTTTTATTGGTCTGATATTAAAGAAATTCGAGCATACAACGAAAAAAATACTTGACTAATAATAGTTTTTAAATTATAAAAATATGTAATAAAAATAAAACTTAAAAACTTATGGCTATTTTACTCAAATCTTTTACTTAATTTATTTTGATATTAAAGGAATTGAGTGAAATACCAAATTTTAGAAGAGGAAAAAATATGAAAAATATTAATAATAAGATTTAGTTCATTTGGGGATGTAGTGCTTACAACTCCAGTGATAAGGGCAATTAAGGAGAAGTATCCAGAGGCTGTAATAGATTTTTATAGTTTATAATACTTTTTCTGAGGCAATTTCCTTGAATCCTGAAATTAGAAATTTGGTAATTTTTGAGAAAAAGAAAAAGCAAGGATAGAAATTATATAAAAAGATATTGTAAATAAATTGAAACTAGAGAATTATGACTACGTTATTGATTTACATTCCAAATTTCTTTCTAGAATTATTGGAAAAAAAGCCTTGAAAAACAAGAATACTCAGTATTGCCGATATAAAAAAAGAGAAAATGGTGGAAAAACTATACTTGTAAAAAGCGAAACTTATTACGTATAATGCAGATTGTACAATTGTTGAGAGTTATTTTTACAGCCTTGAAAAAAACTGGGAATAAGTTTTTTTCTGATAAAAAAATATAAAAAAATGGTCTTGGGGATAATCTGGAATTTTATATTGATAAAAAAATGAAAGAAGAATTTGTACAAAAAAATATGATTTGAAAGACGGAAGTTATTTTTGTGCTGGCTCCAGGAGCTTCTAAATTTACGAAAAAAGTGGCCTTATTATGATGAATTGGCAAAAAAAGATTCTCGAAAATGAAAGTAAATTTGTAAAAAAATAATAAAAAGTTGAGAATTTTTGTGATTGGTGGAAAAGAAGATGCGAATGTTGTAAAAGGTGATGGAGATGGACGAGTGATTGATTTGTGCGGGAAAAATTTCTTTTTAAGGAAAGCGGAATATTATTAAAAATATTCAAAAAAATCGCTGTTGTAAATGATTCAGGTCCTTTTCATATAGCAAGAGCTGTAAAAGCCAAAAACTTTTGTATTTTTTTGGTCCAACTGATCCAAAAATTATTTTTCCTTTGAAAAAAAGTACATTTTTGCTAAATAATCCACACTGTCCGCCACATTCACTTTATGGAGATGACAAATTTCCTAAGAAATATGCGGATTGCATGACTGGTATTTCGGTAGAAACTGTATTTGAAAAAAATTATAAAGGAATATGATGATTAAAAATTGAAGAAAAAAATGAAAAACAAAAAAGAAGAAAGAGAGAAAAACTATGAAAATAATTGCATTTGAAACATCCTGTGATGAAACTTCCGTTGCAGTTGTAGAAGATGGAAAAAAGATTTTAAGCAATATTATTTCCACTCAGATTGATATTCATAAGGAATTTGGCGGAGTAGTTCCTGAAATTGCCTCACGGCATCACATTGAAAATATTTTACCAGTATTTACTGAAGCTCTGGAAAAAGCAAATTGTCAATTAAGCGATATTGATTACATCGCTGTAACAAATACTCCCGGGCTTATCGGTTCCCTGCTTGTAGGCTTGATGTTCGCAAAATCCTTGAGTTATGCTAACAACATTCCACTACTTCCAGTAAATCACATCAATGGACATATTTTCTCAAGTTTTATTGATAACGATGTAAAATTACCTGCAATATCGCTAGTCGTATCAGGTGGACATACAAACTTGTATTATATTTACGAAAAAAATGGAAAAAAATAATTACTGATTTACTCGGTGAAACATTGGATGATGCTGTTGGAGAAACTTATGACAAAAATTGCAAGAATATTGGGATTAGAATATCCAGGAGGACCGCATATAGATAAATTGTCAATAAATGGAGAAGATATTTTAAAAAATAAAAAAACCAAAAAGTTGACGGTTACAACTTCAGTTTTTAGTGGAATAAAAACTTTTATAACTAATTATGTAAATAACCAAAAGATGAAAGGCAATCCTATTTCAAAAGAAGATATTGCAAAAATCTCTTCAGGAAATTATTGTAAATGTTTTGTATGATAAAATATTGATGGCTATAAAAGAAAAAAAGATGTGAAAACGATACTTGTTGCAGGCGGCGTTTCTGCCAACAGACGGCTTCGTGAGAAATTTTTAGAATTTACAAATATTAAAAACTGACGAAAACGAACAAATCAAAGTTCATTTTCCAAAAATGGAATATTGCACTGATAATGCAGCGATGATAGGTGTTGCAGCTTATTATGACTTGAAGAATAATTCTCAAATTGAGCTGGGAAAAACAGTATGATGTGGATGCGATTTCTACTAAGTAAAAATTAATTTGTATTATTTTAACATAAACTTAAACTCTTTTTTTCAAGACTAAATTATAAATATCATTATTTCTGAAACTAGAGTTTAAGCAACTTTTAGTTAAATCTTTAATTTTATTTCCATTGTTTTTTTCCTTTTCTATTTTTTTGAAATAAATCAAAAAAATAACCACTTCTGAGGATTAGTACAATCTTCAAGATTTTTTTGTCAATCCAGGCAGCTAACATTCACTGAGTATACTTATCTAACTTTTTAAATTCCTTATCAAATCGTGGTGTCGTGCTTACGGTATAGGTCATAAATTCAGTTCACCTTTTCAATTCAGAAAAATGGTCTACTTTTTCTTCTCATTATCAACATACTCCTTATGCCTCTTCACCAATAACAACATCGTATCGTTCTTCAATTTTATCAAATAAAGCTCTTTTAAATGCTTCACCTAAACTCATTGACAGTACAACTATGATGTCAACTATTCTATTCACATTATTTATTATGCTCATTTACTCAAAAGCCATAATTAAATATTCTTCGCTCTTTCCAAAAATAACTCTTGTAATTTCACAGCTTCCCCTGTCTTCCGTATTTGCTCCTACATATTCAAAAATCTTTTTGGCAATAATTTTTCTTAATCTATCAATGGAATTTCCCATTGCATAGCCTTTTTCCAACCATTGTAAGTATTTCAAAGTCATTTTCTCCATCTCCAAAAAGCTACTGCATCCTTTAATTCCAAGCCTTCCCTTTCTAACAAGAATTTTGTCGCTCGCTCCCTTTGTTTGCACCTTTTTGCCATAATTTCCATGCAATAGTCACTGACAAAGATGACATTTACATCGTCTGTTATTTTTTTAAGATAGCTTTTTTTCCAAGTTGGTAAGCTGCTCATGGTTTCCAATATAAAATATTTTTTTAATATATCCAATTTTTTTCTAATTCATTTTTTTGGAAGTTCCTTAAAGTCAACTTTTACATCTCTTGAAATCCTATCATACACTTTTTTTGAGCGGTTCCCTTTGTAATAATCCAGTCATTCCCTGAAAAAAATGTTTAAATGTGAACCTTCAGCGATATTTTCGTAATCCAACCCTCAATATTGCTTTTTGCCGCTTTGCTTGATAATCCCTTTTCATAAATCATATTTCCGTCTGCGTCAAAAATTCTGGCACCATTTGCCGCTATAATCGGAATTTTTACTTCAAGCTGCTCAGTTACATATCCAATTTGATCATAACTTCTGCCTGAAGCAATATAGAACTTTTATTCCATTTTTTTATTATTTTTTTTATTACATTTTTTTAGTAAATTTAGTAACGTGATGCCCTCTGCTTAGCAAAGTTCCATCCAAGTCACTAATAACCGCTTTATACATAAGTTTTCCTTCTTTCTTCAATCTTATAAATTAAATATCTCTCGAACTTTTTGCCATTCCATCATTTGCATTGCTTTCAATAACTTCCGTATCTGTCAATTTTTTTCAAGCAATAAATAAATCGAGTTTCCCATTGCAAATCCAAGCCCTGTTCCTGTTATCAATTCATAGTCATTCAGCCCATCCCCAAATGAAACAGCATCTTTTAATGTAAGTCCATCTCTTTCCAGCACCACTTCTGCTGCTTTCGCTTTGTTACAATCTGCAGGAAAAAAACTTCCAGACTTCCTTCATTTGCAAATAAAAAGGCTTATGTTTTCTTCTCCAACCACTCTTTTTTTATCTCATTTTCTAATTCCAGAAGTTCATCGTGATCTTCCCAAGAAAAAAATATTTTTGCAAAATCATGTTTTTTTAAATTCGCTAGGAGTAATCTGTTTTGGGTATCTAGTTCTATCCGGTTTTTTTATTATAAAAAAATATTCTCTCAAATCTTCAGTAACAAACCAGTTTGGTCCAGAATACCCAGTTATAATAATATCTTTCCCAAACGCTTTATAATCAATATTAAGAACCTTATCCAAATATTCTCTTTTTCAGCCTATTTGAAAAAAATCTCATTTCCATTTTCATCAAAAAGCAGCAGAGCCATGTGAAGTAATCAACGGAATTTTTACCCCAAGCTCATCCATAGCCTCTTTTTGCTCCCAAATAATTTCTCCCAGTTGCAATATAAAAACTTAATCCCCTTTTTGTAATAACAATTTCACTGTTTCCCTAGTAAATTCACTTACTTTTGTGTTCTGCATTTAAAAAGCGTACCATCCAAGTCACTTACAATAGCCTTTAAACATTTTATTTTTTTCTCCTTCTTTTTTTATGTTAAATAATTTTTTTATTTATATTCTTTAGATGAAAAATTTTTTTATAAAAAAATAATTTTGAAAAATTCATTCATAAATTCCTGTTCATCAAAAAGGTTTTGATAAAAATGCCTTTGCTCCAGCTTCTTTCCCCATTTTCATATAGTTTGGAAATATAACCATTGTGCTGCATATCATAATCTTAGCGTCCTTGTCAAAGTCGGTAATGACTTGTGTGGCTTTTTAATCCATGCATTCTTGGCATATTTATGTCCATTGTTACAATTGTGGGATTTACTTTTTTTATACATTTCCACAGCTTCTAGTCCGTCACTTGCTTCAAATACCTTGTATCCTTGATCCTCTAGAATATCTTTTTATATCTTCCCTAATATAAGATGTATCGTCTACAACTAATGCTACTTTTGTTCATTATTTATTTACCTTCCCTTTCTTATTTTTTTATTTATTAAAATGTTTTTCTTAAAGATTAAAAAAATTTCCCTTACTTTCTTAGCCATTCCATCGCTTGCATTACTTCCAACAATTTCAGTATCCGTTAGTTTTTCAAGCAATCTGTAAATCGAATTTTTCATCGCAAATCCAAGTCCAGTCTGAGTTATTAAATCGTAATCGTTAAATCCGTCTCCAAATGAAACAGCATCTTGCAATGTTAATCCATCTCGTAGCAGTAAAAAAACCTGCAGCCACAGCCTTATCGCAGTCTTTTGAAAAAAATCTCCAGACTTTTTCTCATTTACAAATACGATATTAACTTCCCATTTGTAACTTTTCGGACTTCCTTTTTCAATTTTCAGCAATTTTTCGTGTTCGCCCAGAAAAAAATATTTTTTTGTAAAAAGCAAGTTTTTTTCAAAAGTCTTTCCAGTCAATCTGCTCTGGATATTGCTTTCTATTTGGTTTTTGTGTATAAAAAAATAATCTCTAGTATCTTCTGTTACGTACCAATGATTGCCCGAGAACCCATTTAAAATTATTCCTTTATCAAATGATTTATAGTCAATTGAAAAAAATTTTTATCCACATATTTCTGCTCAATATTGTTGACGTAAATTTCTACTCCATTTTTCATCTATAATTCTGGCACCGTTTGATGTAATCAAAGGAATCTTCAATCCAATTTCGTCCATTATTTCCTTTGCTCCAACATAACCTCGTCCAGTTGCAATATAAAAATTTTATCCCTTTTTCCAGTAACAATTCAATCGTTTCCTTTGTGAACAGACTAACCTTATGCTCTTCATTCAAAAAGCGTCCCATCCAGATCACTTACAACAGCCTTATACATAAAATTTCCTCCTACAATGATTTTTAGCACATTACCTCCAAAAATTTGAATTAAAAATTTTTATATTACTTTCGAATCTTTATTTTTAATGGATATACAATTCTTACCCGTATTTTTATGGAAATTTAAATTAGGTTGTTATGTTTTATGTAAATAAAAAGCATAAAAAGAGGCTAATGCCCCTTTTAAAAAAATTATGTTTTAATCAAAATTGATAAAAATTAACTAATTTTTAATTTTTTTATTATCCACTGTTACGAAGTCCTGTTGCCAGTCCATTTATTGAAATATGGATTGCTTTTCGAAGTTCTTCAGAATTATCTCCAGCTCTTGAACGTTTTATTAGCTCAATTTGCAAGTAGTTCATTGAATCGAAATATGGCAAACGGTTTCTTAAACTGCTGACAAGTTCTAGATTATCTGCAAGAAGAACATCTTTTTTTTGTAATTTTTTTCAAAAATATCAATTGTCAAGATCCATTCTTTTTCTATTTCTTTTAAAAAAATTCTTTGTGCAGTTTCCTGATCACTTGCAAGTTTTACGTATTCACGAAAAAAATTGATAAATCTGATTTTGAAAGAACCATTTCAACATTTGAAATTGTTGATTTGAAAAATGGCCATTCATTATACATTTCTTGTAAAATTTCCAGCTTTTCATCATTATTATCAATCCATTTTGTAAAAAGCAGTTCCGACACCATACCATCCTGGCAGCATTATTCTTGCCTGAGACCACGAAAATACCCATGGAATCGCTCTTAAACTTTCTAATGTCTGAGTTTTTTTACGCGAAGAAGGTCTTGAACCTATATTTAGCCCTGCAATAAAGTTTATCGGAGTAACTTCAAAGAAAAAAAGTTTGAAAAAAACCTTCAGTATTATAAACTAAATCACGGTAGGCATAATAGCTTAAATTTGAAACTTCTTCAATAATCTGCTCGTATTCTTCCCAGTTTGCATCTTCAGTTGTCAAGGCGCAGGATTCTAAAGCTGCAGAAACTAGTGCTTCTAAATTTTTAAATCCTAAATCAGGATTTCCGTATTTTGCTCCGATTACTTCGCCCTGTTCTGTAAGTCTGATTGTTCCGTGTGTGCTTCCTTCAGGCTGTGCTAAAATGGCTTCGTAGCTTGGTCCTCCACCACGTCCGACAGTTCCACCACGTCCATGAAAGAATGAAATTTCCACGTCAAATTCACGTCCGATAGCAGTCAGCTCTTTTTGTGCCTTATATAAAGACCAGCTTGAGCTTAAATATCCACCATCTTTGTTACTATCTGAATATCCCAGCATAACTTCCCTGTTTTTCTTCCGTTTTTCCATCCATTTTTGTACTAACGGCAAATTAAACCATTTTCTCAAAATATCTGGGGCAGCAATTAAATCTTCTACTGTTTCAAAAAAAGCGGTACGATTTGTAAATCACAGAACTCATTCCCATTGTAACCTTTTTGCAAGGTTAGCTTCTTTTAGTAAAATTGCTATTTCTAGCATATCAGAAACGCTTGTGGTATGAGAAATTAGATTTTTTCAATAATTTTATTTCCAAAACGATCTCTTAATGATTTTGTTTTTTTCTAAAAATTGCAAGCTCCGAAGCTAATGTTTCACTTTTGAGGAATAGTAGAATCACTTAAAAATTCTCGGATCGTATTCAAGTTCTCTTAATAAAATTTCACATCTAGCATTTTCTGATAAACTTAAATAATCTTCTAAAAATATTTGCACTTTTTAGAAGTTCTGCTACACAGACTTCATGAACGCTGGAATCTTGTCTTAAATCAATCGTTGCAAGATGAAATCCAAATATTTTTTTGTTGCACTTATTAAGTTTGTCAACTTTCCTTTGCCAAAAAAATTCACTATTATTTTTTCAAAGATTCTGCTACAGTTACCAGATCATCTGTAAATTCGTTGACTGATTTATAAGGTATGTCGACTCCATTTTCTCTTTTCGGGGGCAATAAATCACGATAATAATCACAAAGATTATAAGCTGTTGCAAGCAATCGGTCTCTTATTGTTGTCAAGGCACGACGATATGGTTCACGAGTACGGTGCGGTGAAACTTCTCCTGCAGCTTCTGCCAATTTTTGCAATTCTTGTGTTACGTTTGATAAAGATACCGACATTGATAACTCACGGTAAATTTCCTGTACTTCGTTAAAAATAGTGCTGAAATAATTTTATAGCCTGATCCTGTGCAGACTGTTCCAAAGTATCTACTGTAACATAAGGATTTCCATCCCTGTCTCCACCAATCCACATCCCCATTGTCAGCGGCACAAGAGCTTGAGATTTCATTTCTGAATATCCTAATGCCTTTGAAATTTCCTGAAATTTATTCATTAGTGCAGGAATTTCATTAAAAAACGTAATATTGTAGTAACTTAGTGCATTGCTTATTTCATCTGTCACACGTAATTTTGTCGCACGTAGCATCGCAGTTTGCCACCAAATCTGAATACCGCGACTTAAGTCATTTAACCATTCATTTTTCATCAATTTGATTAGATTTTACATTTTCATATTTGTCCAGAATATCAGTTAATTTTTTTGTCAAATCCAAAAATACTTTTTCTTTGAACTTGTGTCGGATGTGCTGTTAAAACAGGAACAATTGAAACTTTTTTCCATAGCTTTCAATATTTTTTTCCTGACTGATACCTTTTTTTCTTTCAAATTTTGCAATGATTTTTCAAGAGTTCCGATTTGTAACTTGTTAGAAATTTTTCGCATATCGCTGCTCGTGAGTCTGATACACATCTTCGGCAATATTGGCAAGTGCCGCAAAAATTGAAAAAAACTTCTTATTACACGTAAAATTTCCACATCAGTAAGATCTGAACAAAAAAAGATGACAAGTTTTTTTCTAGCTTTCCTGATTCTTTTGTTTCATAATATTTGATAGAAGCCTCTTTTTAATTTTTTTCAGTAACTTCATAAATATGTAAACCTGCATATCTAAAAAAATTGTTTCACCTAAAAAGATTTGCAAAACAGTCTATTATGAGAAAGCAAATTTTTCCTGACGTTCGTCAAGTTTAACTGACGATAGAGGAGTTATTGGTAAATTTTTAGGATTCATTTAATTCACACTCTCTTTCTATATATAGTAATTGTGTTTATTGTTTAAATTATTTATTTTTTTAGTATTTTACTTTTTTTAAATTATATCATAAAAAAACGTTTCATATTAAATAGCGATTTTAAATTATTATAAAAATGTGTTATAATTTTAGAAAAAAATATAAAAAAATTTACAAAAAAATATTTTTTTAAAAAAATAATTTTGTTATTTTAGTTAATTTAAGTGGACTTGTTTACATAGTGAATTTTTTATTTTTTTATTATTTGTTTTAGTTAAATTAACTGTTGTAATTAAATTAAAACTGTCGTGATTTTTGGAATGAAAATGATTGTTTGAGCGAAGTTTTACGTAGCGAGTTTCATTTTTATTTCAAAAAAATGCTTAGACGAGCAGGGGATTGCAAAGGGGATGGCGACTGTTCCCTTTGCTTTATAAAAAAAGAAAAAAAGCATAAAGTTATCAGAAAAAAATCTTTATTAACAATAATTTGTTTTCATATAATTTAAAATAAAAATATATGATTTTTTTAAAAATATTAAATAAAAAGAAAAAAAGAATGTTGAGGGAAAGAAAATGGAAAAATTATGATGTATTGGAATTTTATAAGATAGTTAATGAACTCATTGATTTATCAAGATTAGAAAAAAACAAAAGAAAAAGTTTCTGGATATTGATATTATAAAGGAAAAAGTCAGTTTTGGATAAGGAACTTATGCTTATGATGGAGATGATTGACTTTTATAAGTATGATGATGGTTTGGAACTTGCAGGGCTTGCTGATATCACTAGAATGATGAATTCCATTGATATTATTGGTTCTTATTTGAGTGCTGAGGATTTAGCAGTTTTGAAGAAAAAAATTTAACAATTTTTAGAATTTCTAAAAAGCAGAGCTAAGAATATTAGGGATAAATATAGAACAATTTGGAATTTGTTTAGCGATATTGAGGAAGTTAAAGATATTGAGAACTTTATTTCAGAAGCGATTAATGATGAAGGGGTATTAAAGGACGAGGCTTCAATTGGGCTTCGTGATGTGAGAAGGCAGAAGCAGAATATTAATGCAAATATAAAAGAGAAAATTTGATGAGCTTATTTCCAACAAAAAGTACGCAAAATGCTATTCAGGAAAGAATAATAACTCAAAGAAATGATAGATACGTAATTGCTGTAAAGACAGATTTTAAAGGACTTATTAAAGGAATAGAACACGATAGGTCTGCAACAGGAAGTACGGTTTACATCGAACCTTTAAATGTTGTTTCATTAAATAATAAATTGCGTGAATATGAGGCTCGTGAACGTGAGGAAATTAGAAAAAAATACTGCTTAGAATTACAGAACTTGTAAAAACGAAAAAGGAAGAAATTCTGGAAATTAAAGGAAATTTTTGGAAAGACTTGACTTCATTGATGCGAAAAACGACTTATTCGGTTAATAAGAAATGTATTGTTCCAAAAATTATTAATAAGGAATATTTGAAACTGGTTGAAGCAAGACATCCGTTAATTGATGAAAAATACAGTTGTGCCGATTAATTTTGAACTTGGAAATCCTGAAAATATAATGCTTATCACAGGGCCTAATACTGGAGGGAAGACAGTAACATTAAAAAGTGGCTGGACTTCTTACAATTATGGCTTTATCTGGTATCCCTGATTCCTGCAAATGAAAAAAACTGAAATTGGGTATTTTTCACAATGTACTGGCTGACATTGGGGACGAACAAAGTCTGGAGCAAAACTTATCCTCATTTTCAGGGCATGTAAGCAAAATAAAAGATATAATTGAAAATGCAAACAGTAAATCGCTTGTACTGATGGACGAGTTGGGAAGTGGAACTGATCCAATGGAAGGAGCTGCTTTTGCAATGGCAATCATTGATTACTTGAACAAAAAACACGTAACTTCAATAATCACAACCCATTACAGCGAAGTAAAAGCATACGCCTTTAACACAACAGGAATTAAAAGTGCCTCAATGGAATTTAACGTGGAAACATTGTCTCCAACGTACAGACTGCTGGAAGGAATACCGGGAGAAAGTAACGCCCTTATAATTGCAAGAAAATACGGAATTAGTGAAGAAGTGATTGAAAATGCGAAAAGCTACATAAGTGAAGATAATCAGCGTGTCGAAGAAATGCTGAAATCAATAAAGGAAAAAAATGACGAGCTGGAAACAATGCAGGCACAATTAGAAGCAACAAGAACTGAACTTGACAAGCAAAAAAGCATTTATGAGCAAAATATGATAAAAACTTGAAAATGAAAAAAATGAAATTATAAAAACGTGCCTACGAAGAAGCCGACAATTACTTGAAAAAAACATGCAGGCAAAAAGCCAAAAAAACCCTAATTGACAAAAATTAACAGTGAGGAATCTAAAAAAAGAAGATGCCAAAAAAATGCTCAAAGAAGCCTGAATATGCTACGTGAATCATTTATTACGGATAAAAAAAGAAAAAAATGTAAAGGAAAAGAAAGTCGTTACTCAAAAACGTAGATTTTGCTGTTGGAGAAGAAGTGCTTGTAAAAACAATGAACCAAAATGGAAAAAAATTTTTGAAAAATAATGCCAAACAACCGTATTCAAGTGCAAACTGGAATATTAAAGCTGGTTGTATCAACTGACGACATTGTAAAAAAATTCAAAAGAAAAAAACAAACAAATTCAAAAACTTTGCCTCATTAAAACGAACTTCCCAAGTACGAGGAGAAATCGACTTACGTGGAATGAACGCCGACGAAGCAATCGCAGAACTAGAAACATATATGGACAGAGCAATGCTCACAGGCTACCACGAAATCTACATAATTCACGGAAAAAGGAACAATGGTTCTAAGAAAAAAATCCACGAATATCTAAGAACTTCAAAAATATGTGACAGAATTTAAGGATGCTAAATCAGAATGAAGGTGGAATTGGGTGTACTGTGGTTATTTTTGAAGTAGGAAATTTTGATTTAAAGGAGAATGAAAATTTATGAAAAATCAAAAAAATCTTTATATAAAAGGAATTTAAAGGATTGAGAGATATATCTATAAATTTTTGAAAAAAATGATGAGCCGTTACCTTTAATAGTTTTAGCAGGTTCAAATGGAAGTGGGAAAAAAACTAGAATATTAGAAAGTATATTTGATTTTTTTACGAATCGAATGCGAGAGATAAGGTGAAAATATCATTGGTTTTAGAAGATGATGAAATGGAAGCACAAAAAGAATTGAATACTCAAAAGAAAGAATATTATGAAAAACGAAAAAAATATAGTAGTTCCTTTTTCCGATAAGTGACACTAGTTTATTAGTGGCTTTTAAAAAGCTTATGAGGGTTATAAAGATGTTCATGAAATAGTATTTATGAGAGTGAGAGAAGGTTTAAAAAAATTAAAAAGTTTTTTTCCAAAAATAATTTATGTTCCAACAGAGACAAATTTTCAAAAAGTAGAAATCAGCTTCTCCTATGTTAGTTAGAGAATATAAGTTTTTAAACATTGTAGATACGGAATTAATAAAAGATGTGCCTTCCTACATAGCGACAAGAATTATAGAAATGGCTAATGATCAGGAAAATACTCCAATGCAAGGAATAAGGGCAGCTGTATTCAAAAGAAATAAATGAGATTTTTGAAATACTGGATTTAGATATAAAAAATTTCAGGAATTTCTAAAAATGCAAAAAGTATACCGATTTTTTTACAAATTCAGCAGGAGATAAATTTGATATAAAATGAATTATCTTCTGGGGAAAAAGCAGTTATTTTTACGGACTTTGGCTATAAAAAATGTTAAATCCTGAAAAATTCAATTATTTTTGATTGATGAGCCAGAACTTTCGTTGCATCCAAAATGGCAGCAGAGAATTGTCGATGTTTATAGAAAAATTGGGAAAAAACAATCAGATAATTATTGCGACACATTCACCGCATATTTTAGGAAGTGTAAAAAAAGAGAATATTATGTTGCTGGATAAGGATGATGAAGGGAAAAATTGTGATTAAAACTGGGGATGAGTTGTATGATTCTTATGGACAGCCGACAGAGAGAATATTAGAAGATATAATGGGGCTTAAAACAACTAGAAATCAGGAAATATTTGATAAATTGGAAAAATTAGAGAAATGGTTAATGAGGATAAGTATGAAACTGATAATTTTAAAAAAAGAGTATGGTGATTTAAAGGAAATATTGGGGACAATGGACGAGGACATTATGCTTATAGATATGGAAATTCAAATCAGAAGGAAAAGGGTTGAAGAATGTTAAAAAAATAAATAAAACTTCAGAGCCAAACTTTTTGAAAGAATTTAGGAAAAAAAGAAAAAAACCAAAAAAATTGGAAAGATTTTGATTTTTGAAATAAAAAGAATTAAAAAAATTATATGTTGGAAAAATGAACAGAAAAATTGGAAATAATAGTTATTGTCCTTATTGTGAAAGAAAAAAATAATTGTAAGTAAAAATAGTCAGATAGAACATATTAAACCCTAAAGATAGATTTCCAGAATTATTTTTGGATTATAAAAAAATTTTATTACAGGATGTCTTAATATTGAGAGTTGTGGTTCAAAGAAAGGCAATAAATGGAGTGAGTTATTTTGTAAATCCAGTAATTGACAATCCAGAGAAATATTTTTTTCATATAACAGAATGACGGGAGAAATAATTCCAAGAAAAAGATATTTCAGAAAAAGAATTGGAAAAAGTTGAGTACACGATTAAAATATTGAATCTGAATGGTGATAAAAAGATTGTTAAAGGGAAGAAAAAAAGTGTAATAAAAAAATGATTGAGAATTATCAAAAAAACTTACGATGATGAAATATTGAGAGAAATATCTGAAAATTTAGATTTTCCAACATTGAGAAATTTTTTTAATTGAGAGTTTTAAAAATAGAATAAAAAAATAAGGATTTGAAAAAAATTAGGAGAATAAAAAATGAAACTTTACAATACAATGACGAATAAAAATTGAAGAATTTAAGACAATAGAAGAAAATAAGGTAAAAATGTATGTTTGTGGACCTACTGTCTATAATTACATACATTTGGGAAATGCACGACCGATTGTGGTGTTTTGATACGTTGGCACGGTATTTTAAATATAAAGGGATGGAAGTTAATTATGTGCAGAATTTTACGGATGTGGATGATAAGATTATAAATAAGTCTATGGAAGAAGGGACTTCTGCGAGTGAGGTTTCGGAAAAATATATAAAAATATTTTTTTGAGGATATTAGCAAGCTGAATATTCTTGAGAGTGTGAAAAAGACCTAAGGTTACTGAGAATATGTCAGAAGTTATTGAGATTATTCAAAAATTAATTGACAATGGGTTTGCTTATGAGAAAGACGGGGATGTTTATTTTGAGGTGAAAAATATAAGGATTATGGGAAATTGTCAAATCAGAAAAATTGAGGAGCTGGAACTTGGGGCTAGGATTGATGTGTCGGAAATTAAGAAAAAAATCCAGTAGACTTTGCACTTTGGAAAAAAAAGAAGGATGGAGAGCCGTTTTGGGAATCGCCTTGGGGACAGGGGCGTCCTGGATGGCATATAGAATGTAGTGCGATGGCAAAAAAATATCTAGGGGATACATTTGATATTCACGGTGGTGGACAAGATTTAGTTTTTCCACATCACGAAAATGAGATTGCCCAAAAGCAAGTGTGCTTATCACGGAAACTTTGCAAATTACTGGCTTCACAACGGATTTATTCAAATAAATGGCGACAAGATGTCAAAAATCGCTAGGAAATTTCTTTTTGCTTCGTGAAATACTTGAAAAAAATTTTCTGGGAATGTAGTAAGACTTTTTATTCTTAGCACTCATTACAGAAAGCCAATTAACTTTTCATTCGAGAATATGGAGGATACGAAAAAAAGCGTTGCAAAACATTGTAAAAATCAATGAATAAATTTGAAGATATTGTTAAAAATGTAAAAATGAAAAAAATAGAAAAATATTAAAAAAATTCAGAGTTTTCTCAAAAATTGATGAATTTGATAAAAAAATTTGAAGATGCGATGGATGAGGATATGAACACGCCACAGGCACTAGCGACTATTTTTGATCAGATTAGGGAAACAAATAAATTTATTTCCACAAACGAAAATGAGTTTTTCCACAATTTATTATGAAATAAAAAAATCTTATGATTCTTTGAAGGCAAAAAAATAGAAAAATGTGTTTGGAATAGCGATTGAAGTAGAAAAATGCTGTGAAGGAGGAAGATGGAGAAAAATATGGAATTGACAAAAATTAATTGAATTGCTGATAAAATTACGAAGTAAGGCAAGAAGCGAGAAAAAAATTTCAAATTATCCGATGAAATTCGGGATGAATTGAAGGAACTTGGGGATAGAAATTAAGGATAATAAGGATGGAAGTACAGATTATAATTTATTGTAATTTTTGATTTAACAAGAGGGAAAAAAATGAAAAAAATATTTTAGTAGGAGTTACAGGTGGAATTGCGGCATATAAATCAGCTGGGATTGTATCACTTTTGAAAAAAAGAAAGGATATAATGTGAAAGTTGTGATGACTGAAAAATGCTACAAAAAAATCATTGGACCTTTAACTCTTGAAACTTTATCAAGAAATAGGATTTATGTTGATATGTGGGATAATAATCCACATTATGAGGTGGAGCATATTTCACTTGCAGATTGGGCAGATATGGTTTTGATTGCACCTGCGACTTACAATATAATTGGAAAGGTAGCAAACGGGATTGCAGATGATATGCTTACGACAATCCTTTCTGCTGTTTCGATAAGAAAGCCAGTATTTTTTTGCTTTGGCCATGAATGTAAATATGTATGAAAAATCCGATTTTAAAAAGAAAATATTAATAAGCTGAAATTTTTTTGGATATAGGTTTATTGATGCAGAAGAAGGCTTGCTTGCCTGCAATTACAGTGCGAAGGGGAGAATGAGCGAGCCAGAAGATATTGTCGATGAAATAGAAAGATACAGTATTTTTCAAAAATAAAAAATTTTGATATTGCACTAAAAGGCAAAAATTCTTATAACAAGCGGGCGAACAAAGGAAAATATTGATCCTGTCAGATATTTGTCAAATAATTCAAGTGGGAAAAATGGGGTATTCACTTGCTCAAGCTGCTGCTGATCTGGGAGCAGAAGTAACTTTAATTAGCGGGCTCTACGGATTTGAAAAGTTCCAAATGGGCTTAAAAACTTTTTATTTCTATAAAATCAGCATTTGAAATGTACGAAAAAAACGGATGAATTTTTTTAAAAAAATACTGATATTTTTCATAGCTTGTGCCGCGGTTGCAGATTACAGACCAAAGGAATACAAAAATGAAAAAAATAAAGAAATCTGATTCGGATTTGGTTATAGAATTAGTTAGAAATCCTGATATTTTTGCTAGAGATGAGCAAGAAGAAGGAAAAAAACAGCTATTAGTTGGATTTGCGGCAGAAACTAACAATATAAAGGAAAAATGCCTTGAAAAAGCTGGAAAAAGAAAAAAATTTGGATATTATAGTGGCAAATAATGCGTCTGTAATGGGCAGCGATGAAAAATGTGATTGAGATTATCAAAAAGATAAGACTTCGGTGGAAATTAGTCAGAAAAAGTAAGGTGGAGCTGGCTTATGATATTTTGAGTGAAGTTGTTTCAGAGTTGAAAAAAAGAAATAGAAATGTTTTAGATACAGAAAAAGAAAAAAAGAAGGAGAGTTGTAAAATTATGAATAATGAAAAATAAGAAATCTGATGAAGCCTCGGAAAAATAAAAATAGAAAAAAGAAGAAGATAAAAATTTAAAATCAATTAAAAATAAAAATGATTATAGGAATAACATCTTTATTAATCTTAGGACTTATAATTTTGGGAATAGTGTCTAGTAATAAAAAAATACAAAAAGCTTCTAATACTGCTGGAAAAGAAGATGAAGATGATAAAAATTTTTAGAATTAATCCAATAAAAAGATCCACAGGTTACTTATTACAATTTTCGTGGGAAGTCTATCCTGACTGGGCTAAATTTGGACTAACTCGGAGTAATGGGGCAAGAGGGCATCAAGGAATTGATATTTTTGCATTGCCAGGAACGGATGTTTATGCTGTGCTGGATGGGAAAAATTGTGGATATGTATGTGGACAAAAACTGGATATGGATTGAATTTTTATATGGAAGTTGATCCAAAGGAACTTGAAAAAAATAAAAAGAAAAAAATTTCAAACCTAAGGAAAGTGCAAGAGAATGGGCATACAGCGAAAAACTATGATCCAAATACAATGCAGATAAAAATATATCAGATATTGCCATTTAAGTGAAGTGAATGTAAAAATTGGAGATACAGTAAAAGCTGGACAAGTAATTGCTAAAACAGGAACAACTGGAAATGCAAGTGGAACACATGCTCCACATTTACATTTTGAAATAGCCTTTGAAATGCGTGGAAAAGGGCTTATCAACAGAGTTAATCCTGAGATGTATTTTTAAAAATTAAAAAAATGGTAAGGATTTGACTGAAAAAGATAAAAAAAGCTCAGACAGAAGCGAGCAAGACAGAATGGTTTGAAACAAAAGGATATGAAAAAGGATTTAGTGAAAAAAGTACATTGTTAGAAGCTGGAAAAATCCGAATGAAAAATAAACATTTAGGAAATACAAATACAGTTTCAATAAATAAAAATTTAAAAAGAAGCAAAACAAAAAGAAATAAAATTATGAAATATTTCCTTTATAAAAACTAATTTATTGTATAATGCAACACTAAAGCATTTATTACAGAAGTTTATGATTTATTATTTTATTTTTTTCAATGTATAAAAAAATAAGGCTGTCAATTTTTTAAAACAGCCTTTTTTTAATTTTAATTATACAATCTTTCATTTGATTCATTTGGAAAAATCGTAAATCTTAATATAACCTGCTCCATCTACACACTTATAGTTACTATTCTTTCTGAACGTTTTCGAGATTTTTAGTAATACATATTCTGTATTTTCATCGTAATATATTGCTTTCCACCATCTAATATAATCTTTTTATAAAAAGAATCACTCCTAGCTTTTGTCTATTTCCCATAATTTAATTAGCATGCAACTTATCATACATTCTAGCAAGCTCTATCGTTCTTTCTTTTGTCATTTCAATATTCATTGCTCTTGAAGCATGTCCACAACCTGTTCCACAGCCTACCAATTCTCCATTTTCGTCTCTTCCCATCGCCATTTCTTCCCGCTGCTTTATCCATTTCTTTATCTTTTTCTTTTTAACCAAGCTCTTTTCTTCATTTCGTAGTTTTATTTTTTTGGCTTTCTGGTAATTCAGATATAATAAGTTTATAAATTTTATTCAATTCTTTATCCCAAGCCTCAAATACTTCACCTGCATTTGTCATATTATTTTTCTGGAACGGAGCTCATTCTATCCATCAACTCAGCCTCATAATTTGTCCTTTTTAGCAGCCACTGGTGTCGAGGTTTCCAGTGAAGTTGTTACTTGTGCCATTTGCTGTTGTTCGTTCTGACTTTTTATCATTTCCTGTTTTGTCTTTTTCTTGTTCTAGTTTCACTTTCGCTTGCAATTCCTGCGTTTTTTTATACGAACTGTACACTAAAAAAAGCTCCGCCTAGAAAAAAATGCAAATATTACAACACAGGCTAAAATTAGAATACTTTTTATTCATATTACTCTCCTTTCTATTTCATAAATAATTATTAAAAATAGGAGACTAATCTTAAAAAAGTTATATTTTCTAAGATTGTCTCTATTAATTTACATTTTTCTATTTCTCTTAAAAACGAAACACCAAGTCCCATGCCAATATGTGAATTTTTATCTTTCGTATCATATCCTCCGTTTACTGAGAAATTAAAATTACCTGCTTTCAAATCCAACTTTCAAGTTGCTCTTAAAAGTTTCCACGTCTTTCATCTTTAGCACCTTTTAAGTTAATTTTAGTATTCGTATTTGCAAAATTTTGCTTCATTTACATTATCTTCAATCTTTCCTAACTCGTGTTCATAGCCAAGTCCTAAAGAAGCTTTAAATTTAGAGTTTTCCATGATTGAGCAGAATATCCAACTTCAACTCCTAAAGCTGGTTTAACTGAATAAAAATTATTTCCTTTAACTTCCATATTTAAAGTCCCGTCTTTTTCCTTAATATTTGTAAATTTACCATAACCAAGTTTTAAAGCGGCATAAGGTTTAACTGTAACATTTTCTCCAACCTGGAAAGTTTTACCTAATTCATTCTTGATTGCAAAACCCATAAGTATTGTAATCAGCTTTGTTTTCATAAACATTATTTCCAATCACAAATCTTCTCTTCATATCATTTTTGAGAAGCAAAAACCATCTCCACTTAATGTCCATTCTAAATCATTCAAGTCAAAAAGTTTTTGTAAGCACCTAATTTAAACATTGTAACATTTTCTCTTGATCTGCCATTATCTTTGAATTTAAATTTGTTAATAACAGTTCCAGCATAAATTCCTTGCTTTAAATCAGCATTGCTGAATAAATATGAAATTCCATAAGCTGTACTGTGTGAATTAGGGATTTCAAAGTTTTTGGATCGTGATTATCACGTCTAAAGAATGTTGAAACGTGATGTCCTGATTTATCAAAAATTATCCTTTTGCAAGTCTAAAAGTTTATTTTTCTAAAAATATTGTCAGTCTGAGCAATTCTTTTGTTGAACGTTGATATATTGGCTTCCATTAATTTTCACGGTAAGTATTCCCAAGAGCTTTAGTGTCATTTAAACTATTTAAATAGTTAAATATTTGCTTATCTTTTGAATCTGCAGCAGTTTCAGTATATTTCTCATCCAGCCCTTTAGCTACAGCCTCGGTTGTTTTGCTATCAGCAAATTTGGCATAAGACTGTTTCTTTAATGTAACTTTTGAAACTTTGTTATTTTCAATTTTAGAATCTGCTTTCCCAAACTAACGAACCAGTTTTTTTACATTCCAGTTAGCAATATTGCTTGATTGAATAGATTTATTAAACGGTTCAAGCACCTCATTTCCAACTGTAACTTCAGTAGCATTAGTTTTTTTCAGTAGCTTCTGCACCAATTAACAGGTCAGCATTGTTTAAACCCTAAATTAGAAAGTCCTTCAATTGGTTTTGTTCTTCCTAGGGTGTCTACATAGATTCCTAATGAAGAAGCTGTTGTTCTTGTTGATGAAAAGTGTACTTGTAATCCCTTCTATTTTTTTACAATAATATTGTCTACTCTTTTTTTCTCTTGACGAATTTTCTCCTGTAATCTCAATATTTCCATAATTTTTGATAATTCCACCATTAGCAATTACAATTCCTGCACCTTCGTTAGAATTTATAACTATTTTTACCATTATTTGTAAACTCCGCATTTTTTTCCAATTGCCACTCCTACTGCTTTATTTACTATTCCTTCCAGTGATTATTTCTCCATTATTAATTCCTTTTTGAATTTTTCAGCCAAATACATCCCAACAGCATTATCGCCTGTTAATTTTTATAGTTTTATTATTTTTCTATATTAGCTCCATTTGTTGAGTACATTCCAACTGAATTTCTTCCTGCCGCTATTACACCTTTATTTTTCAAAACAGCATTATTCCCATTTCCATAAATTCCAACACTTCCTTCGTTTACAGAAATTGTTCCGTTATTCGTAAACTGAGAATCTTTTTATTCCAATAACTCCGATGCTTTCCCACCGTCTGCATTTACAGTTGTTATTGTTCCATCATTGATTCCTATTGCACCATCACTTAAATATATTCCTGTTGCACCTTTTTCCAGAAAGTTCAATTTTTGCACTTTGGGCATTCACAACTGAATAATGAGCAGGCACATATCCATTTACAAGATCTCCTGTCTTTATTGTTTCTATTCCATATAGCCCTATTGAATTCTTTCCTAAAGTTATTGTTCCTGTATTATTCAAAACAATATTTTTATTATTTGTGTACATTGCGATACCAGGATTGGATTTGCTGCTAGAATTCCCTATTATAATTTTACCACTATTTTCCACATCATATTTTCCATTCCCTGTTGCAAACATTCCAATAGATTTATCTCCTGTCAATTCTATTGTTCCTGTATTTTTTAGATTTTTTTTGGCTGGAGAAGATGAATTGTGGAACATTCCTATTGCTCCATTCCCTTCACTTTTTATCATACCTGCATTTAAAATATTGGCATCAAATTTATAACCTTGTTCTGCTTCATCAGCTTGATAATATATTCCTTTCGAATTTTCTCCGATTTCAATATTCCCATTATTTTTCTATGTTTCCTGTTCCTGTTTGCATTGCTCCATACTTTTTTTATCTATGACATATATACCTGTTGAATTTTTTTCCTACAATAATATTCCCATTATTTTGTATTCCAGCAATTTTCCAACCAGCATTAAATATCCCTATTGAATTATTACCACTTAGATTTATTGTTCCTCCATTTATAAGTATATTTCCACTATATGTTATTGATGGAACAAAAATAAAATTATTTTTTTCTCTGCCCAATACCTACCAAGTTATCTTTTAGTTCCTTTTTATTGTAGCCTCATTAACTATGTTAGAATCATATATTTTTATTCTATTATACATATCTTCATTATAATCAAGATTTACATCTTTATCTATTCCAAAGTTTCCGCCGATAAACACTATCTGACTGTATTCATTTTTATTTCCACTTATAGTCGGTTTACTACTTAATTGTGAGAATAAATCATCTTTTTATCTGTGATAATTTAAGTGAAGAATTACCACCTATTAAAAAGTAAGGCTGAACCTTTCTTCATATTTGCTGTTAAATTTGATAGATTATAAGAATTAAATTTATTTTTTTACTTGCTCTTCTAATGATTGTGTATGATTTACACTATCTATTCTTAAAAAGTGCTGAACCGCTATTAACCATTTGATTTTCTACAGAGGAAAGAGGATAACTCACTAATCCTGCTTTTATCATAATAACTTTCAAATCCTTCTTTTATAAATTCTGGTTGTACTGGCACTCCAAGTCTACCTGCCTCTACTTTTTAAGGTAGCAGCTTCAGATAAATCCGTCTTTAAATTAATTTCCATATTAACAGGCGTGGAAGCATTGCTGCTTGAACCTCCACCACCCCTCCTCCACAGCTAACCACCGCAGCCAGTAAAAAGTGCAAATAACATTGATTTTTCTTAATTTTCTCATTTTAATTTCTCTCCTTTTCAAAAAATTTGTTTTAATTTAAATCTATTTAGTCTTCCCATTTTGACTTCCGTAAAATCCATAATCGCCATCTAATCCATCTTCATCTTCGTAAACATCTCCTGAACTATCTATGAATCTTACTAATTTCCCCATCTTCATCATAATAATATCTTTCATCTTCTCTACTAACACCATTATAATAAATTTTTTTCTCACAAAATATTTAAAATATGTCTGTCCATTTTTTTCAGATAATATTCAGTTGTTTCTGCTACACGTCCATCCCCTCCAGATGTTACGACTTTTCTTAAGTCACCATTTCTATAATATTTTTTTATATCCCAATCACTGTCATTTTCAGCAGGTTGAGTTACAACATCATAATTTTTTTATAACTATTAGTCTCATTATAATCTCTTCTTATCTGTGCAACTGTTTCATCTACACTTCTTGCAAACGACAAAGTGGCTACAAAAAAATAATGATAGTAGTATTTTTTTCTCATTTCAAATCTCCTTTTTAAAAATATTTTTTTATACTTAACTCTGGAATCAAATTCTTAAATTACAACTTAACTAATTCCATATTCTTAAATAAAGAATTCTTTTATCGTAATCTACTGTCGTTGGACTGTCAACTATTTCAATATAATTTCTCAATTCTGAATTTTGAAAAATCATCTCTTCCTTCCAATTCAGCAATAATATTTCTATATCTTAATCCATCCAGTACGCAAACTTCATATTTTACTCTCGCTTTTGTTATTGGTGCAATTTCTCCTCCTGCCCTTTCAATTTCCCACTTTTTTAAAAACGACACCATTTTTGACAATATCCATTTGTTTCTCCAATATACTTTTTTTCCAACTTCTCCAGGACGACCAAATACAATTATCCCTAATAAAAATATTCCTAATATTAATTTTTCATAAATTAGGGCGTGTCTGAAAACTATCGAAATGATGAATTTTTAACAAATTTTTCCAAAAATCAAAAAAATAATAAACACTGATTTTATCGTGATTTGTATAATTTATAAAAATCAAAAAACATTAAAAAAATAACATAGATTTCGAGTTTTTCAGACACAGCCTAATTACTCCTTCATAAATTTCCAAATAAAAAAATATTCAATAATTCTAATTTTTCGATTAATTTTTATCAAAAAAATCATAAAAAAACAAATTTTTCTTCACAATTTTTGATATCGAAAAAATCTAAGATACATTATATCTTATTTTTGATTTGATTACAATTTTAAATGAATTAAAAAAAGTTGTTAATATTATAAATATCTATTATTCACTACTTATTATATACGAAAAACTAAATCTTAATATACCTCCTAACCTCCTAAATCCGTAAAAATTCTAAACTAGCAAAACCTAAATGAAGTTAAAGAAATTTTCCTATAAAAAAATTTTTTCAATAATATTGAAATTTTTTTGTTTACCTCCTTAAAAACAGTTAGTGTATATTCTGTTTATTAAATTTTTAATTTTTAAACTCAAAAAGGAAAAATCTTAGTTTAGTATGATAAAAATTTAGCGAAAAAAATATTACGACTAAGAAAGGAATTTATTAATTTTTATGAAAAAAAGTATTACTAGTATTGTTAATTCTCGTAATAGGAACATTAAGTTTCGCAAAAGGAAAAAAACAAGAAAAAAGTGGAGGACATAAAGCTAAGGCTTGTACATCAGATAAAAATAATCTATGATGTCAATAAAGAAACGATTACTTATTGTAAAAATGGCAAAAATAGTTGAAAAAACAGAAGGAACTGGAATTGATGGAGATGACTGGCAGTTAGAAGAAGTGGATGGGGTAAGTCTGTTTGATGAGAGCAATCCAAGGCTTATAAAAAAATAAGATAAGTTTATAACTAGATCGAAGATACGATAATCTTAAATAATTTAAATTTTAAAGAGAAATACTTTTGCAAAATTAGAGTTGTTTCTCTTTTTGTAAAAAAATACACCCGAAACTTTTTAATTTTTCATCATTAAGTTCAGGTGTATTATAAAAATTTATTTAAAGCATTTTTACTAGAATAATAATGGTAGCAATAGCGAAATAATTGCCAGTAAGGCAGGTATTCCCTGCAGTAAAAAATATTTTTTTAGAAACTGTTGCAGAACCATAAATAGCTGCA